>Ga0080004_1120192_pt1 | contig 29213 bp, 44 predicted proteins | sample WasSprMetagenome_FD_69207 | JGI IMG/M metagenome (GOLD analysis project Ga0080004, IMG submission 69207) | Sulfidic aquatic microbial communities from Washburn Spring, Yellowstone National Park, USA - WS (SPADES assembly) (version 2) | ecosystem: Environmental > Aquatic > Thermal springs > Hot... | reverse complement strand
GAATAAAGGAGGTCCTAAGCGATCCCAAACGCGCCAAAACATGGGGTGAAAACGGGAGGAAAAGGGTTCAGCAATACTTCACATGGAGAAAAGCCGCAGAGGAAACCATAGAAATCTACACTAACGTGAGCTACTAACCCTTAACATTGTGAGCGGGAAATCCCGCGCCATTTATGGGTGGGATAGAAGAACAGAAAGGATGTGAATGCAGAAAGTTCAAATAACATACAAGTTCAGGCTTTATCCAAAGAAAGAGCAGGAAGAAAAGCTACTGGAAACCTTGGAGCTGTGCAGGCAGATCTACAACTACTTCCTGGCGCAGTGGAATGGGAAGGGGAAGATTCCAAGCAGGCTTGAACTTCAAGCTCAGCTGCCCAAGCTGAAACGGGAGAAGCCTGAGCTAAACAGGGTTTACTCTAAGGTTCTGCAGATGGTTCTACATCAGCTATACTCGAATTTGAGGGCTTTATCGAGGCTGAAGAACAACGGTAAAAAAGTTGGAAAGCTAAGGTGCAAGGGCAAAGGATGGTATAAAACCTTCGCCTACAACCAGAGCGGCTTCAAGCTTTTAAAGACTGGGAAAAGGCTTGACCTGCTACGCTTATCCAAAATCGGCGACATACCAATAAGGGTCCACAGGGCTGTTGAAGACGAAATAAAGCAGGTGATAATCAAGAGGCATAACTCTGGAAGGTGGTTTGCCTGCCTATGCGTTGAAAAAGAGGTATGCGTAACTCAAAGAGAACCTAAGAGGACCGTAGGCATAGACGTAGGAATAAAACATTTCCTGACAGACACCGATGGAAGGCAAATAGAGAACCCAAGGTTCTACGGGAAAACACTTGAAAGGATAAGCGTAATCCAGCATTGGCTTTCCAAGAAAAAGAAAGGCTCAAAGAACCGTGAAAAGCAGAGGATAAAACTCGCCAAGCTTTATGAAAGGCTAACAAACCAGAGGGACGACTTCCTCCACAAGCTGTCAAGGTTTTACGTGAACAGTTATGATGTAATTTGTGTTGAAAACCTGAACATAAGCAATATGACTAGAAACCACAATTTATCCCAAAAGATACTTGACGCTTCTTGGGGGAAGTTCCTCCACATGCTCGAATACAAGGCTGAAAGCGCCGGTGTTCGAGTGGTGAGGGCCCCTCCAAGAGGCACATCTGAAGGGCTAAGCTATGAAGATCCCTTGAGGGATTGGATTTCCGCCTGTAGAATATTGATGAGGGGATTGGGCAGCCCTGATTCGCCTGCTGAGATGAAGCCACGGGAACTCAGCCGTGTTCCCGCAAGCCTCATCGTTGAAGCAGGAAGCCCACACCCTTTCAGGGGTGGGTAGCTCACCTAGCGAATTTTCACAAGGAAACTCTCTCAAAAAATAAGGGTCGTCAGCCCTCGTTAGAATTCAATTTTCGTTTGATTCTTTCCAACTCCTGCTCCACATCCTTTCCCTCATTCTCTGCTTTATGTTGAAAGATTGGCGCAGACTGATTCCATATGTCCTTATGAAGGCTCAGCTTAACTCTCCCTTTAGACCATGCATACGTGTATAGGTGGAAGCCGCCCCTACGCCACTCGCTTCTTCCACCATCAATCTCCACCAAGTAATAGTCTAATCCCCTGAGCGCTTCGTAGAGGCGTTCTACAGCTACTCCGCGCAGTACATACTTCATTAAGAGCCCCCACCATATATTCTTGCGACTAAAACTTTTAAACTATATGTAGAAGAATCTTCTAGACTAAGTCAGAATTAGCCGCAGTCTCCCGTTGATGGAAAGAGGTGAACTACTACCAGCTTTCTTCGCAGCTGGCTTCCTGCTTTCACGACCAGACTCGATCCCCAGCTCGCGCAGGGGGACTTCCCGCCGATAAAGTTAAAAGGGGGTTCTGAAACTTACGGTCAAACGGAGAGCTATCGTGAGCATGCGCACTGTCACTGAAGGAAAGAAGCGCGGTGTAAAGGAAGATGGACGTTTAGGTTTAAGCCTTCCGCCTTTTAGCGATTTTGCGGGGGGGGGCAAAGTCGTTTTTAGGGATAGTCGGGTTCAGGCTTTGATCAGTAAGCTGATGGGCGGGGGTTCGCGAACACTTCATCCTGTTTTTGACTTGAAACATGGGCTTAAATATCCAGATGTGGAGGAGATCGTGGGTGGCCCTCCAAGCGACCGGGAATTTCTGGCCGGGCTTTATGAGGCTGGAATCTTGAAGGGGGAGCTTTACGATATAGTTCTCTATTGTCCTGCTTGCGGCTCAGCGGATGTCTCCACACGTTACTGTTGTCCCTTCTGCAAGTCATTTAATATTAGGAGAAGCGCCCTGATCGAGCACGTTAAATGCGGTTACATGGACGTTGAAGAGAAATTTTTCAGCGGGAAAAGGCTTGTATGTCCAAAATGTCGCAGGGAATTAACCAGGCCTGACGTTGACTATAGAAGAGCTGGGGTATGGTGCACATGCAACAGCTGCGGGAAAAGCTTTGACATACCAGTCCCGCACCATTTCTGTCGCCAATGCCAACACGTCTTCACCTTCGAGGATGCCGTGTTTAAAGAGGCATACATATACAGCTTGAACGAGGAAGCCGCTAAACATTTATCTTTGAACTGGTTGGTGTTAGCCCCTATGCGAAGCCTGTTGGAGAGTAGAGGCTTCAAGGTTGAAAGCCCAGGATTTCTTGTTGGGAGGTCAGGCGTTAAACACATGTTTGACATAGTCGCACATGGAAAAGGTACTGCGGGAAACATAATTGCCATTAACGTGTCTGCCTCTGCAAAAAATGAAACCGTGCCAGAGCAACCTATAATTGAAATTTTTGCAAAAACATTCGACTCCCGAGTGGACAAGGCGTTCTTAATCGCCATCCCAAAGGTCAGTGAAAGCGGTAGAAAGCTCGCAAGCCTCTACAAGGTCAACGTGATTGAGGCGGAAAACCCCGATGAAGCCGTTGCAAAACTTGGCGAACACCTTCCCGGCTTCTCTTGAGTTTTGAAAAACGGACAGGGCAACGGCTACAGCGTAAGTGAGAAGAAAAGTTACATATACATGTTTTGAATTTACATATAACGGGATGGTTATGGTTGATGAGCGCTATCCGAAGGATGTTATAGTCGGAATATATGCACCCGGTAGGAGGCTATTCGAGTTCTCCCTTAAAATTAAGAACATGCCTGAAGCCATAGCCGAGGTTTCAGGAATCCTGGCAAAGAAGGGTGTAAACCTTCTATCTGGTTTTCATTTAGCCGATCCCACCGGGGAGGAGGCAAGGTGGGGCTTCATCGCTGACCTTTCGGGATTGGACATTGAAGTTGAAGAACTCCTTAAGCTGATTATGGAGTTAAAACTTGTTTCAGATGTCAGCTTCACCGAAGCGAAGTTTAACGGACTAATTGTTGACGAACTGCACTTCCCACTAACGGCTTTGGGCGAGAGGAGCGTGCTGTTGAGGGTTGAAACATGGGGAGACATGGCTGGCGGGCTTTTCGAAGCCTTCGGCTCAGGAGCCTGCGTCATATTGTATGAGATGGGCGTTAAGGCTGGTGAAAACAAAGCCAGAAACGTGGTCGAGAAATATGGCGTGCATGGACTGAGGGCTCTGCAAATAATCCTAGCTGAGCGGGTGGCTAAAGGATGGGGCGTCCCGAACGTGGTGGAATTTGACGAAAAGAAGTTTAAGGCAACGGTCACCGTTCAAGACCTTTTTGAATGCCTCCCCTTCAAAGGAAAGGATAGGCAGCCTAAAAGCCACTTCTTCAGAGGCTACATTACAGGCGTCTTCAACAACCTATTCAACAAGAAAGTCGCAGCAGAAGAGGTTGAATGCATAGCCAAGGGAGACAAGATCTGCAAATTCACGATAAAGTAGTTAGACAACACGAGCGCACGCAAAGCAGGCTTAGTTTTTTTGCCAGCAACCTCTGTCGCCCATTAAATATTTTATTAGGCTTTTAACTCTTGCAATCACATTAATCATCCTTAACAAATAGTATAGTGGAGTGTACAGAAGAAGGTGTTTATGGTTGTATTTTCCATTAGAAAATTTTAGAGCTATAGTCTGATAAATTATTCCAATCGAGAACGCGAGGAGAGCGTAAATTAGTAGGTTTAGGAGAAAGAACGTCTGGTCTGGGGCGAACCATAGGAAAAGGGGTAAGCTTAGTAATGCTGTAAGTTCGATGATTCCGCTGCCGTATCCTAACATTAGAGTGTACCATAAGAATAGGCTCAGTAAACGTTTTTTGAAGAGGAGGTCCCTATGGATGGAGAACAAATTGTGGATGCAGCCTGTGAACCACCTCAGCCGCTGGCTCCAAAAGACTCTGAAGGAGGTGGGCGCCACAGTTGTGCATCTGGCATCTTTTGCGTATCCAATCGGCAGCCTTTTCCTCTGCATCTCCAAAGTGATTTCAAGATCTTCAGTTACGGATTTCACCGTTTTATCGTTCAAAATATCCCTTAGAACATGGGCTCTATACAACCCTATTGGTCCCGGAACCACCAGAACAACGTTTCCCAAAGCCTGAGCGCTACGATATATTCCGAGCCCTTGGCTGTATTCTAGTTGTTGAAGTATTATGTAGAGCCTACGTTCATCCCTTCCGTCAGAGGGATGAATATAACCGCTAGTAGCGTAGCTTCCACAATTTTCCAAGTCTTCAACAAGTTCGGAAATAGCGTTTGGCTCCCACCATGTATCAGCATCCACAGTGGCTATCAGCTCCCCCAAGGACTTGTTAACGCCTGTTCGAATAGCCTCAGCCTTACCCAAGTTTACACTATGCCTAACAACCTTACCACGCACATGAGGCCAAATTCCACGACATTTTTGGATAGTCGCCCATGCAACTTCGTAAGTGTAATCGCTGCTCCCATCATCCACAACTATGATTTCGCATAACCCCAGATACCGCGACGCATTCTCAAAAAGACTTGTAACACATCTTGAAATAAACTCTTCCTCATTGTAAGCTGGGACAACAAAAGAAACCGACGGATAAGAAATCGCCCTAGGCTCCCTTTTCCTCCGCCTCCAAATCCAAGCCGCAACAACCATAACACCACCCACCCCTATGGCAAGAAACGTGTAAATTGTGAAAAAAACAAAGAGCGTCCCATGCCACAACCAGCTGACAGGCTGAAGAGAAGGCGTGTAACCAAAACCATAAAAAATAATGTACCAGGCTAAAACCGGAAACCAACGCCAACAAACATACGCCAAAACAAAGGGCACAAACAGCAACAAATAAACTAGCCTACCCCTCTTCAGCATACAACCCCCTTCCCAAAATTTCTCGAAGCCCCTCCTTCCAAACCAAAACGTGTTTCTAAAATAAAATAAGTATTCCCATAAAAGAATATTCTCAACCTTCACGCCTGAATAAATTTCCCGCTCACAATGTTAAAGTAAACCTAGAACTACGTAACATATGTTGTTCCCACGGAGCAAAATTGTTCCATAATTCCTTGTGGGCCGTCCACCTACATATTCCACCGCCTCCTCTAAGACCATGTTCATGAACATATCGCACCTAACCATCCTACCCCTATACTCGCAATCATCCTTCAAAACAACTAAAATGTGAGCGTGCAACTGCCTAACAAGCAGGTTTAAGGGTTTTTCACCGTCCTGCAGGCGTCTCCCTCCAAATTTTAACATTTGGGGGACATATAACTATGCGTTCTTCGCCTAAGCGGGCTATATCGCCGCCAATAGACTCAGCGAACTCGCATAACTCGTTTACAGCCCTTTTAACGTCTTCAACACTTTTGTCAGCGAGGGGAGTTACCCTAAGGATTAGGATTTTTCCTGAGCGCACCTCATTTTTGACGGCTTCCAGCGCCGATAGATCGCGAAGCGGCATAGCCTTCAAATAAGTTCTTCCAGAAACGCCTTCAACTTCTTCTCCTTCGGTTTTGCCACTTAAATCTGGCAAACTTCTCCTCTCTAAACTTTATTACCCGCACGCGTAATAAAAATTCTTAAGTAGACTTTTTAAAGTTAACTTTAAAGGCGTGTCAAAGCGTATCCTTTAGGCGGATCGAGGTTGCGGCGGTCAAAGCCAGGTATGAAGAAAGTTCAACTAAAATGAAAGTAAGAGATGAGCTCGTATCAAGTATCAAAATTTATATTAGAAAACACAAAAAATATTGGAGTGTGATGGCTGCGTGGGAAAGCGTCTCGGAACACACGTTCTCGACATCCATCTCCCCCTAATTTAGCTTTGTGCGTTCCGGGACACCCTAAAACGGAGGCAGACTGAGAGTCAGCATCTCGCACCAGCCAGCTTTGCTATAGAGGAATCTTCTAGAGCCATCATTACGAAAAGCTTATCTTATCACAGTTAGACACTTTGTGTGTTAAAAGCCAGGGCTGACTGCCTTGGGGGCGTGAAACCGCCTAGCCCCAATTGAGGGGCAGAAAGAGACAAGAGAAGAGAGGGGAAAAGGAGTGATGTAGAATGGACAAGAAAATATTGGTTAGCGTGATGGTGATTGGCTTAGTCTCAGCGTTGGCTGGAGCAGGACTATACGCATACTTCAGCGACACAGAAACAAGCACTGGAAACACGTTCCAAGCTGGAACATTGAACATTTCGCTTGATGGTGGTAGTTGGTCAACAGGCTTCAACAACATGAAACCGGGCGACACGGTGAAGTTTACAATCACTGTACATAGTGTCGGGAGTCTACCACTCACCTACAGCATTACACCATCTCTCAGCGGTGACTTGGCAAGTGGGTCGAACCCCTGTTATGTTAACGATGTTAAAGTAGACGGAGTATCAACTACTACTGATTCTCTAAGTGCAGCAGGCGGCTCAGACGCCTCTGATGTTGTTGATATATACATCACTATGCCATGGGCGGCTGGAAACGAATATCAAGGAAAAAGTGGAACCCTTACCGTTACCTTCACTGCAACGCAATCTTCATAAACAGACCTCTCCAGAAGACGGTGTTGCACATGAATGCTAAAGTGCTTGCAGCGTTTCTGTTGATAGGCTTAGTGGCAGCTATGGCTGGAGCTGGATTATACGCCTACTTCAGCGACACTGAGACAAGCACAAGAAACGTTTTCACGGCTGGAACCTTGGATTTGAAAACAGGTCAGATAGGCACAAGCACTTCTATTATAGACCTGAACCCCGGGTCTGGCTCATGCGAAGTTAATGGGAAAAACTCTTATGTCCTGAGTTCGGATGACCTGAACAAACTGAAAAGCAGCGACGATAATCGATATGAAACCACATATAATTGGAAGACAAACTATGAGGATGATAGATATCTCGAGTTCCTGTTTCCAACAATAACTTTTCCAAGCGAAGCAACCATCACCGATGTCAAATTGACCTTTGAATGGGCGAGGGGAAAAGATATCACTCATGCGCAGCTGTTAATTTGGGATCATACGGCGGGAACATGGAAGACCAAAGACTTGACAGTGCCAGGAAATCCTGACGAAGACTCTTCGGAGACGGTAGATTTAAAAGTGTTTGGAATTGATACTGCAACAGACATAAACAACCTCAAGATTGGATTCCGAGCACACCATCCCACCGACGATTCCGATGATCCATTACCAAAGCATAAGACGTCTCACGACTTGGTTAAATTAACTGTAACCTACATTGAGACCACTAAAGTCTGGAGTGATGGGATAACTACAGCGATATGGACTTTGTCCAACATGAAGCCAGGAGATGAAACGCCGACAGGTTCGGTGTTCTTCAAGAACTTTGGTTCGATTGCATCAAATACTCTCGAGATAACATGTAGCTATACAGTCAATGAGGAAACACCACAAACAGAATCAGACACAGACCCGCACACGGACCAGCATCCAGATGAAATGGCAAAGCACATGATAATTACGATGATATGCTACAGAAATGATCACTTGAACATAAATTGTCTAACAGGAGAAGACAGCTACTCAGGTCTAAAAAAAGACGATTGGAAGATAAACGATGGAAACGGAGATGGAAAGATAAGTCTATATGAATTAAAACTTGACCCGTTGATTAACCTTCCATCACCGGATACACAACCAAACGGAATAACCCAGCTTGACATGAGGATTAAATTCGACGAAAACGCTGGCAACGACTTCCAAGGAGATACATTCAACCTAACGATAATCTTCACTCTGGAACAGTAGCTAACCATTAAATTCCCTATTTCCCTCTTTTTATAAAACTACTTAGGTAAAGGTGAGAACGTGGTTAGGAAGATAGTTAAAGAAGTCGTATCAGTCATTTTAGTTATTGCTTTGTTAGCTCCAGCCATAATTTACGTAGCTCCCTTCCTGGTTGGAGGTTCCTTCTCGTCAGTTGTCATGTCTGGTAGCATGGAGCCAACAATCCCCGTCGGCAGTATTGTAGTTGTTAGGAAGATTAGCCCAGAAGATGTTAAGGTCGGCGATGTCATAGCCTTCAGTACGGGCGAATCAAAAACCCTTCACAGAGTAATCGATAAGGTGGCTGAAGGAGGCTCCTTCTATTTTAGGACTAAGGGTGACGCGAACGAGGATCCTGACCCTTGGATTGTTAAGCCTGAAGACGTTTCAGGGGCTCTGTTGTTAACGATACCTTATTACGGCTATTTAATCTACTTCGCTAGAACGCCCTTAGGCTTGGTGCTTTTTATTCTGGTTCCCGCAATAATTCTTATAGCGAATGAGGTTAGGAACATTCTAAAGTGTAGGAAGGGTGTGAAAGGTTGAAGGGGAAAGTCTTGGCTTTTCTGCTTTTAGCCGAAGCCGTTGTAGGGTTGTTCGCTGGCGCAAGGCTTTACGCTTATTTCTGTGATGTGGAAACTTCAAGTGGTAATGTTTTCTCTGCTGGCACATGGGCTGTTTATGGCGAACTCTTAGAATTCATCGTTCCAGCAAACGTTATACAGGGTCAAACAGCCAACTTTACAGTTGTGTTCCAAAACTGCGGAGATGTAACCACATACGCGGTTGCAAACGTGCAGATCAGAAGGGGAGAAACGGGCGAAAACATCACGCTTATACAGACGCTGCTAACTCCGGTTGAGTCAGACCAGACAATGGCTTTCCAGCTTCAATGGGACACAACGGGCTACAACCCTGGAAACTACCGCGCAATCGCTTGGGTGCAATACAACTCCCACACAACCAACCCGACAGACCCAACAAAATTCCATGTGACAAACGAGAAAGCAGCAGACATAAACATAGTGGAAGAGTAGGCGAGGTCAAAAATGAATAGAAAAAGGAAGGATCCATCGTTTGAGGATTTCCTGCAAATCTGTAAGGAAGCAGACAGCCTATTAGCGCAGATAAGAAAGTTTCCAAAGGCTCAGGGAAGAAGACCCAGCAACCTCAAAGTAGCCTTAATCCACCATCTAGCATGGAAAAAGGGAATAAACATCACACTCAACCATTTATATCTAATTTACGGAAAACATAATTTTTCCATAATAAACAGCAAAAAGATAATTAGGCAAATCTTAGACAATATCCAAACCTGAAATATTCCATTCATCGAAACACCACTTATTAAGCTAATGGTGAAATCCCCTTCAAGCGTGACAAAAATGTACGAGCAGATGGCTACATCCGCGGTTCATATCCTCGCCAGCCTCCTCCTAATCCTGACAGCCTCAATAATAATCGCAGGAGCCTTGGCAAAAAAATTCTGTAAAGCTTAACCCATGGCTCATGGCCGCTTGTATAGTTAATCTTATATGTTCCTTTTTAACACAAAATGTTCTTTAATGGTAGCTTAATTAGAGAGTGGGTTAAAAATAGTGGTAAGGCTATCTGGCTGGTTTTCATCGGCATAGTGCGCTCCCAAATATCGAAGAGGCGACCAGCCAGTCCCAAAAAATGCTGGTGGAAAGTTGAAAACGAGCAAGGTTAAAAGAAAAACCTTCGTAGCCAGAGAGGACCTTATTGACCGCTTAAGCGAGATAGCCAAGCAGAAGGGCTACAGCCTATACGCAATAGTTAATGAAGTTTTCGAGTTAGCCGTTAAGGCTGAAGAAACGAGTGTAGACCTCAGGAAAATTATTGAGGAAAGAAACGTCCTAAAAGCTGCAAGGGAAGCCGGCTTCCTACTAGGGCTTGAAAGCCTCTGGTACGAAATGGCTGAACTAGCCTACCAGAAAGCCAAGACTCAAGCCCTAAAAAGCTGGTATGAAGCCGGCGTCTGGCTTGCAAAAAGGTACGCCACAGGCGAGGTTGAAGACCCATTTGCAGCCTTCAAAAAGGATTTAGAAGCCTTCACCTGGAACGCTCCCGAGTTCACCATAGAAAAGGCGGAAGGCAAGATCTCGGTTCGCATAATAAGCCCAAGATTCACGGAATCCTACACAGTCCTACTCACATCCTTCCTTGAAGGAGCCCTAGACGCCTTCGGCTACAAAACCACCAGCAAGGAGATTTCAAGAGGAGCCATACGCCTAGAAGCCTTCAAGGTGGAAGAAGCTGATGCCCCAGCCTAAAGGGAAAAAACTCGTCTACGTCCCCGAAGACCTCCTTGAAGAAGTAGCCAAAGCCTCAAGGGGCAGAGGCGAAACAATAAGCAAATTCGTTGAAGAAGCCTTAAAGCAAGCTGTTAGAGCAAACAAGGCCGGATACCACCCCCAACAGTTAGCCGAATACTTCGAAGTTATGCAAGCCCAAAAGGTTTTAGGCGGAGCCTTTGTACCCCTAGAAGTGCTCAACTACCTGACAAACAAAGCCTGCCAAGAAGAGAAGGAGCAACTAAGCGCAAAATGGTACGAAAGCGGAAAATGGCACGGAAAATACCTAAAAGAAAAATTTGAAAACCCCACCCAAGCGTTTAAGGCGTTCCTAGAGGCAAGCAGATGGGATCTAAACGAAGTTGAAATCAAAAAGGAGGGAGAAAAGGTGAAAGTCAGATGCGTCTCCCCCCTGCTCACAACAGAAGCCACAGAACTACTAGCCAAATTCATAGAAGGAGCCATGCACAGCATAGGATACCAAACCCAAAAAACCGACTGCCTGAGAGGAATGATAGTCATTAAGTTTAAATGAGTAAAAGTTTTTAGGTGAGGACGAATATTAGCGCGATATACATCTTCATATTAAAAATGTACACAATTTCTTACACCTATAAGAATTTGTTCACATAAACATTAAATATTTTAATGCCCTCAATAGAAGGGCGCGTAAACGTTAAAGGAGAAATGAAAAATGCAGAAGCTTCATAAAATATATGCGACGATCATCATGGCGGTCTTGGTGTTGTCAATAATGACACCGATCCATACTGCCTATGCCTCAACTGGTCACCCCGAGCTAGGAGCCGTGGACGATAGGGAAAGCCCAACCACGCTTACTGTGGCGAGCTCCAACGTGTCGATACCGGCAGGTTCAGACGAGATTGAGAAGATTGACGGAGTTTCCTCGACAGGATACTTTGCAATAATCTTCTACGATACTGATTGGCTTGTTACGTTCTCAGGCGCTCAATTTGACCTTTACATTAGCAGAGACGGATACTCCCGAATAAGTGCTGGTGATAAACGATATGCAGCTGGTTTCCTCGTGAGCGACTTAGATGCTGTTTATCCAAAGACGGTGCATATTCATAATGCGCTTCTCAAGGGTGGGGAGGCTGACTTTTACATAGGAACCTTTGGCTCTTATAAAATAATCGTAGGTCCAATACCCTTCGATATAACGGCTGACTATAAGTTTATAAAAATATTTGACGGTGATTCCACTGCTGTGGCAGTTAGCGCACAAATAGTTGAAGTATTGCCGAGCATCGAGTTAACACCCACAGAGGGCCCTGGTGGGCGCCAAGTAACATTGGTAGGTACTGCCCTATTGCCAAACGCCTTTCTCAACTTGACCTACGGTTCAAGCAATGCAAATGATGAAGTATTTGCGCAAACATCAACCAACGGTGATGGAAAATTCTCCTACACTTGGAACATCAAAGACTTGAAAGAGGAATTCGGCGGATCAGATACACCAATACCTCAGGATGCTGTAAATGTATACGTGTGGTATAATGCGACAGGCAATCTGGTTGATTCCGTCACCTATTATGAGTACCGAAGAGCGTTCCTGCAAGTTAAGGGAGTCACCGAGGTTTCAACCAGTTTACCAAATGGATATGGAAACGATACAATAACCGTAGACGTGAACATTTTCGGCGACCTTATAGTTTCTGGCGTCTACTTCAATCCAACTTCTTCGGTCAGCTTCACTGTTGGCACAGTATCGCTTGGCATGGTTACACCGAACGCAACAGGCTTCTTTAACATCACATTGACAGTGCCTGAACTCACCATGGGGACTCATACAGTTAAAGTGCTAAACGCTGGCGTGCTTTACGTATTCACAATAATCGTGTTGCCGACGCTAGTGTTAATACCAGAAGAGGGACCAGTCGGCACAGTCGTAACAGCTGAAGCCTATGGTTTCCCAGAGAGCAGTGCTGTGTACATATACTGGTTTGAAGTTGCAAAGGGCGACGGCAAATACTATTGGATGGCGAACGCAACTACAGGCGCCGACGGCAAATTTAACGTCACAGTTCAGTTCATAGTTCCACACGCTTATGGAGGTATGCATCCTGTGGATGCAAGCGACACATACCAAGGAAAAACGACCTCTTTATTTATTGGATATATAGCTGGTGCCACCTTTACTATAACACCTACACTAGTCGTTGAACCATCAGAATTTAATAACGATGGCTCACTTATCAAAGCCGTAGGAACAGGTCTTGACCCTGATACTGCGTATACGGCTAACATAGACAACCAGTACTTTGGAGCTACCAACGACGGTTGGTACACGACAGCTTTGTGGGCAAATGCAACTGGAGACATGGAAATCTATTTCGTGGCAGCCGGCTTCAGACCAGGTCTACATGTCTTCTCACTATACCCATGGGCAGAAGAGCCCCCATACACACCTGCGGCTTACGCCCTCTTCACAGTGACAACAGAAGGCGACCTAGTAGTTGGATTCCTGAGGTCCATGAATGCAACCCTTGTAGAAATTAGGGATGGCATGGCAATCATCCAAGCAGGTCAAGAAGAATTGCAAGTGAGCCTTTCAGCCATCAACGCCAGTCTAGTTGACTTAATCATCGACGCCAAGGGTGAGGTTCTGGTAGCCATAGACACAGCCCTAGGAACAGTCACAACTAAACTTGACGATTTAGACGCTAAGATCGTCGCCATTAACGGCACAGTTGCAACTATCAGCACGGCTGTAGGTGACATTCAAGCCAGCCTATCAGACTTAGACGCCAAGATTGTAAGTATAGACGGAACAGTAGCAACTATTAACACGAACGTTGGAGAAGTAAAGACTTCACTAAGCTCTATAGATGCTAAACTTGTAAGCCTAGACGATGACGTAGCTACAATCAGCACAGTAGTTGGAGACGTTAATGCCAGCATCAGCGACATAATTACCGCCATCGAATCTGTAGGCAACGATGCAGTTGAAATCAAAACCACGTTAGGCACAATAAGCGGAAAAGTCACATCCACAGACGGAACAGTAGCCACAATCAAAACTGACGTAGGCACAGTCAAGGCTGACATCTCAACCATAAAAGGATACTTCCCAATCACAGTTGACATGACACCCGTCTGGGCCGCCGTAGTCCTATCACTAATTGCAGCCATAGCAGCAATCTACGCAGTCATAACAATACGCAGAAAAATAGCAGGCTAAAAACAAAAAAGGGCTCTTTCGGAGCCCAAAACCCCACTTTTTCTTCAAGCATAATTACTCTTTCTTCGCCAGATGCAGTCCGTAAGCAAAATTATGATTTTTAATCTTTCTTTTTGATTTCTGTTTTAAATCTGTTTTTATCGCGCAATAGTACCAAATCGTAAGATTTAATAGCGAGTTTCTTCTATTAACAATGCGGAAAGAGAGGACGCAAGACCGCTTTAAGCCACCTTTAATGCTGAACGACATCAAAGAAGTATGGTTAAAGGGGGGTCTATTCCATCAACGGAAGACACTACATTAAATACAAGAACATTTGTCTCGTGCTAGCATCAAGGCTAACTTCGGAAAGCCACCTCCACCTCGTAACAGTATTAAACTTAAATCGGAACAAACTAGCAAAAACACGCTTCATCAAAGCCGAGAAATCAGCCTTCAAAAGAGTTAGGTTCGTTTAGTCCCTAGAAGAGGACGCCTGTTTAGCTGAAGACAGGCTCAATACTTGGGTTGAAAAAGGAAAAGTGTAAGTGGTTGCAGAGACTGTTAAGCGCACATGCAGAAATCTACAGGAAAACCAAAGTTTCTTGTGTTATGGGCAACACTGGTTTTAGTTCCTCGAAGGCTTTGATCACGATTCTACCCCTTTGAGTTACTGCATAGACAGACCTTTTTTTCCCGCTAGTTTTTTCCTCCACTAAGCCTTGTTTAATCAAAAATTCAAGGTAATCTTTGAGGGTGCTACCGTTTATGTTGACTTTGTACATCACGTGAGTTAACTTTAATGGTCCATGCTCAGCCAGGGCTCGTAGAATGTCGATGTGTATCTCGAGCTTAGACCTGTGCATACGCGGTCCCTTAATATTATTTTTGAAACCTTTGGTATAAACCATTTATGCATAGAAAATAGTTAGGAAGAAACTGAATCAGCACTAAATTTTAATCCCAAACCCAAACCCCGGCATTGGAAATTTACGGTTACCCTGGGTCCGCATGGGCTATGAGATAAACTCATAAAACGTGGGAAAGCATAGGCAAGGTGACACCAATGACTTCCCTAATCAAACTGGGACATTCAAACGTCATAAGAGGACTTTCACGTTTAGCATGTTTTACGTATTAAGATTGTTCATAACTCAGCAGTCATAACTTCATAGCTAATATCGACATCCTGAAACTTACTCTTAACATGCTCGATTATTTCTAATACTTGTTTCTTCTTGCATCTGATAATGATAACTACTTCAAACATAAAGCTCAGCCTCACTTCAACAGTTCCAATTACTAAAATCATGCGATTTAGTCCTTAAACCAAACGTTAGGTAAACTTGTGTTAAGACATGTTTTTCAGAAAAGTTAATATAAGCGATGCCCCGTGATTGAAGGGGAAAATATGAAAAAGTACTTTGCGTTCTTAATGGCTTGCATTTTGATTGGAGGTTCTTCCCTAGTCTCAGTTCCAGCTGCTTCTGCAACATCTCAGGACATTAAAGTGGCAATATATTACACTCTCTACTATGGAGAGCCTTTAGGAGAGCCATACACTGATGCATATAATGTAACTGACTACAGCGGAATACACTGGTGGGATGGGCCTCACACGGATGGCATACCTGCAACTGGAATAAAGTATTATGTCAACACGAAGTCGCTTGCTGTGGTTGGAGTCGTCAAAGCAGCCTTTGAAACATGGGATGCCCAGGTAACTGTTGAGCTTTTCGGTGACTATGTTGAAATGATTAGCAAAGTGTCTGGGGGTAAGTTTGATGGCAAGAACGTGGTTTCATGGGGAGCATTAAGACCAGGGATAGTGGCTGTTACCTACATCTGGTATTACTCAGACAGCTTGGAGATTGTTGAGTTCGGAATAGTCTTCAACAAACTTTATGCGTGGGGCATAGACCCCGACGGTGAGGGATCCACGACCATAAACGCTTTTGACATCCAGAACGTTGCAACCCACGAAGCAGGACATACACTGTCATTAAACGATTTGTATATGGATAAGGCATGTGAGCTTACGATGTACGGTTACACAACTATAGGAGAGACTAAGAAGCAAAGCCTTGGAGCTGGAGATATATTCGGTGTTCACCTCGTTTACGTTGCATAAGTCCAACCAAACAACCTCTATTTTCCTGATATTTCACGCGCAGAACTTATTGGCAACAGGCCTTCTAAAGTATGCGATAAAGCTTAATCAACGTTTCAATGGTTTGTTCGTTTCCATGCAATTAGACTTTCCATTTTTCTTTCGGGTTTAGGACTAAATTTTAATGAAGGTTATTCGCGCGAACTGGAGAGATCACCGAGGTTCTTGTCAGGAAGAAAAATTGAGCGTTAGACTATTGGGCGTTTTTGAACATGCCTATATCCACACGCGCACTCGAAGCCCACTATTTTTCCTCTGTGTCGTATTTTACGCCATTTGTTCATGTTGCACTCGGCTTTTTGCTTGTGTATCTTCCAGAGTAGCTTAGCTTCTTTCGGCGTCAACGGTGCGTAGTCCTTCGCTGAGGTAAGGTACCATGTTGCATATAACGCGAAACAAGCCCACACCGAAGGCACGAGTATTTCTAACATTTTTCTCACCGTATTTGTGTTGTACTCCTATACTATATGTCTATTTTTAGACATATTTTACTCCTATTAAATGAAGCCAAAAATATAAACATTACCCCAAAACTCGTCTATGCATGTTCGTGATTCTGCCATGGGCAGCATGAAACGAAAATATGTATTAGCATTTCACAAGTCTTTTTAAATCTAAAATCGTCTAGAAAGTCGGGATACCCTTTGGACCAAGAGCTTTCATGCGATTTAAACCGGAAATTCAGAGAGCTATTCAACGCGGCTGTTGACGAGGCCATGCTTATGCTGGGAGAGTCTGGAAGACAAGCGACCTATTATCACATTGAGAAAGTCCTTGGTTTGGAAAGGGGTAGGTGGCACAATACTGTGGAGGAATTCGCTGAGGCTGTTGAGCAAATCTTTGGTCCCGGAGCCCAACTCCTGCTGAAGGCAATAACTAAAGAACTCTACTCCGACTTAGGCCTAAAATTTCATGAACCAAAGAAAATCAACTTCGCAAGACTTGTTCGCGAGGCTGAACACTATTTTCTCACCCGCGCCGGGGCGGGGGGGGGGAGAATTTTTTGATTAAGAAAGAAAGAAAAGGCGTCAGAAAACGTAGGAGGGATGAGAGTGAAAAAGCCGAGAATACTGACTGTTGGCGATGATGAAAATGTAAGAGGTGTTCTGACGGAAACCCTTGAATACAAAGTGGATTTAACAGAAGTGCGCTTCAGAATAGTCGTGTCTATGCTTGAAATAGACAAAAACTTGGCAAAGCGTCTTAAAGCTTATCTGGAAACCTCACTCATAAAGTGATGCAAATCTTAGAGAGCTCCATCGATATCGATCAAATACTTAAGCTTAAATTCTTCCTCATAGTTTTCCTTGAGGTGATTTGATGAGTTTTTCCAGCTTTTCGTAGAGCTTCACGTACCTATATCCCTTCAAGGTAGTCACGTACAAGGGCTTGAGGCTTTTTGGAACCTCTACCTTTTCTACAAGTCCCCTGTCAAAGAGAAACTTAACGTGTTCATACACTGTTTTCCCGCTTAGGTTGCAACGTTCCATAATGCTTCTGATATTACTAGGGCGACCGCAGAACCTAAGAATACGGGCGTAAATGGCGTGAGAACACTCCTTTTTAGGCATAAACTCACCAAAAAGATTTTCACAGTACCTTATTTTAACGTTACTCTTAAAACCTATAGAAGAAACTTCTAGCACACCCTACACGTGGAACCCGGCTAAAGGCCCCCATCACTGCTTTCGAGGCTGAGTGTAGGGTTGCGTTTTTAAGGGTTGCCGGCAAATTTACCATGAGGGCAAGATGTCTAAAACACGTGAGATCAAGATGTTAATTGACAGGGTTGATGAGACGCTTATGGTTCTAGCGTTGGCCATCGATGACTTGGTCATAATACGCGATGAATTGAAAAAGTTAGTTGAAAGCCTTAAGGTAGGCGGTGAAACAGCATTCCAAAAGGTTTTGGAAGCTCTGCCCCAAAAAGTGATGGGGCTGGTATCCCTCAGCCAAACAGAGGAATACATAACGATCAACCTTAAGCGGCGGCTAAACCCTGAGGAATTCAAGCTGCTGGCGTCGGTAGCCATCAATGTGCTGAAAGGAGAATACGTGAGCACCAAAACCGGAGGCTACTTCATGATCCGCAAGAAGGGTTAGCTACCCCTGATTACGCCATAGATGAATTTTTTATAACTATCAATCCAAAATCTTTTTATGACAGAGGCAAATCCTAAAATTTCCGGAGAGGAGAAAGTTGTGCGGTTTAAGCATTTGGGGGTGGAAGGGCTACGCATGAGTTGGAAGTGCTTTTGCAAAGGCATTTTCCTTCTCTCCTTTCTCCATTGCATCGCCCTGCGTAGCCCCACAAACCCGAACTGGAAAAGAAAACAAGCAAAGAAATAGTAGCCTTTAACATTGTGAGCGGGAAATCCCACATCGTTCACGGGTGGGATGAGAGCGAACGAAACCTTTTTATCCCCTCTCATGGAAACTTCTTCCTTACTAGGCATGGGGCAGGCCGAAGTAACGCCTGTGGAGACCGAGACCTCCGTAACCCACCTTCAACACGGGCTATGCCGAAACGGTCTTATATGCCTAGACCTCCGCTGTGGGTGCGTGGAGATCAAGTCTGGTCGTAGAAACAGGAGGCCAACACCCTTCCGGGGTTGGTAGCTCACCTCTTTCACTTTAACTTGTCTCTCTCCACTGTGCGGAAGTGTTATTTCGCCGTATGCCTTTTATAGGTTTTAGGCAGACCTTGCCTTTACCTTTGGAGGTACGGTTATGCTCTCCGAAGAGTTAAGCTTAGAGTTGGAGGGTTTAACAGCCTTGCAGCGTAAGCTACTAGTTGATTTGGTGAGGACTCACCCGCAGTTTTGGAGCCGGTTTAGGAGCGATGAGTATGGTTGGGCTGGTGCAAAGAAAAGCCTGGAAGGTTTTCTCCAAAACCATTCCTCAGAATTCCTTAAAGAGCTGAAGAGGTTCGGCTTCAGCTGGGAGGAGAGAAGCCTAAGGAGGAGTATAAATGCCTGGGGAGCACTGCAGAAACCCGTGGAACGGAAAATGCAAAAACACGGACATAGAAGTCTTCATACTCTACAAGGGTAATAGGCTTCCAATTTGCAGACGCTGCTGGAGCAAAATCGCAGAAAGCAACCTGGAATGGGGTGAAGGAAGGAATGATAGGGAAAAAGGCGATTAAATTTGTGTTGGACGGGCAGGCCCTGGAGCAGTTCCTCGATATCAAGAGGGCTAGGGGCTTAAAAGACGACATAGAGGTTCTAAAGCTCATAATAGATTCATACCTCGAACAGAAGCAAATTTAAAATTCCAACATGAAGGCGAAAGGCATGGAATGGTCAACAAACCATCCCCTATCAGGAAAAGACCTTTGGATAAACACGCCAAAATACAGGAACTGGAAGGACATCAAAATTGAAGCATCCATCGCCATAGCCATAGAAATCGCAGAAGAAGACTACCAGACAGCCGAGGACATAGCAATGGGGTGGATAGACAACGACACCATCCTAAACAAGAGTGGAAAAGCAAGCATGGTAAAACCATTCCTAACAGAACGCTGGAAATTCATAAGACAAACAATAGACTGAATATACAAAAGACGATATGGAATAAAATAAATAGGTGAAGAAACTTCGAAAAGACGGGGAGTGAAAAGTTGTGGTGACTGAGGTTTCCGTTCTGTTGTTTCTTAAGCCGAGCGATGAGATGAAGATTGAGGGTGGGAAGGCTACGCCGAAGATGCTTAGGGAAAAGGCTAAGGAGCTTAAGGAAAGGCTTGAGAGGGCTGCCGAGATCTTTGAGAAGCTTGAGGCTAATGGTTGGGAGTTAACCGAGGCCTACGGCTCAATCTATAGCCTAGACTTCTACAAAGACGTAAGCGAGGAAGAAGCAAAGAGGGAGCTTAAAAGGATAGGTGTAGACCCGGAGGAAGTTTCCATTTACGAGTTGGAAGAGGAGGAAGAATGAGCAAAAAAGGAGAAGGGAGATTTTCAATTTGGAGATTAAGAGCTTATCGGCTAAAATTGAAGGGATGCACTTCAAAGTTTTAGGACGCTCGCTGGCATTGTAATCCCAATCGTAGTCACCATATTAGCAAAAATACTTTAAGAACCTTTTTCCCTTTTATCCCATTTTTTACATTTCATCCCACCTAATTTTATATTTGTGCAATTAGGCATAAGAAAGTTTTATGGGACCGGTATGATGAGGGGCATAAAAAGAGTGCTTGGAGCTAGCAGGGTGGATACTCACCATAGGATTACTTTGGTGAAGCCGGTCCTCGACTTGTATGGGATAAATCCTGGAAATCTTGTTGTTTTCTGCGAGGATGATGAGGGAAAACTTTGCCTCATAGTCTCCGACATTTCATCACCAATAAACTCCAAGAGGAGGTGAAAGTTAACGGAGGAGAAGAAAAAATTTTTAGAGTTCATCTTGGATGGGGTTGAGTTGGAACGTTTCCTTCAATTAAAGAAGGATTTTGGGGTAACAGACGATGCTGAGCTTGCGAGTTTTCTCATCAACCGTTACTTCAAGGAGATTGAAGAGGGTAAGAAACGGAGGGGGCTAGGCTAGGTTGCTTCTGGGAGTCACTCTGGTGTTTTCCATCCCTTTTTGCGCAGTATTTCCTGAACTTCTGGAAGGTCTAAGGCGAATTTTACATGTTGACATGCTGGTGATTGGCAGTATTCGCACCAAACCCTGTCAGGCTTGAAGTAGACATCTATTATGCGGCCCCTTGAATTTTTGTCAGCCAAGGTTCTGTCGAGGATGCGTACGCCATCTTCGCTTATGTTGAAGTGCTCAAGTGGCGGCTGCAACTCCTCCTGGTGCTCCTTCCAATACCAGTTTATGAGCAAACGCATAACCTCCGTGTCGTTCTTCAACCCCATATGCTCTTTTATTCGCAGGAAACGCTCAACTATCTCCCCCTCAGCCCGAAGATAGATCCTCAACTCATCCGCCATTACTGCATCCCACTTTTTAAGTCACAAAATGTCTTTATTTGTGGCAAGCATATTTAAATGTTACTCTCAAATTTTTGGCGCTGTTCCATTCCTTAGCGATGGGAGGTGCCGACTTAAAGTTTAAAATGTGCACGTGTGTGTGCGAGTAATTTTTCACTATTTGTGGCAAAAAATCTTATATGACATAAATACACTAAAAGTTGCTTTATGTGATAAAGATGACGCAGGAGGAAATTTTAGACATTCGGATCAGATTACGCGGAGAAGTGAAAGACCGTTTCCGAGAGATTAAAAGGGTTAAGGGCTTAACCAACAACACAGAGGTTGTAAGGCTCATCATCAACGAGTACTACGAGGAGAACCTCGCTAGGTTAGAGGGAGCGAGCAAGACATGAGTGAGGTTTCTCAGGAAGACAGGGAGTTCATCCGCGACGAACTGGCTTGGCTTGCAGATTGGATACGCAGCAGATATCCAAAACTCAGCTTTGGAGACATTCGACGTTTCCTAAGCGAAATGGTTTCCGTTAGCGTCTAAGAGTCACAATGAGGTGGTTATTTGACACGTAAAGTAAACGTTTCAGCCTACATCAAACAGGAAGACCTTGAAAGGCTAGAGGACCTGAGCCGCGAAACAGGCAATTCAATAAGCTCCATAATCTGCAACGCGGTTAAAGAGTTTCTGGAGAAGAAGCTTAAGGACGTTGAAAGGGGTGCATAGCCATGAGTGAAGCCGTAAACGAAATGATGGGCGCGGATGAGTTTGAGGAGTTTAGTCCGCTTTTGAAGCTTAAAGGTGTAACCTCCGAGTTTGCCGCTTTACTAAAAGAAGCTGGCTACTTCACAATTGAATCTATAGCCACAGAGGTCCCGCACTTTCTCTTCCAGAGAATCGGAGAGAGAATGGGCTTTAGCCTCGACAAGGCTGAAGCCCTAATAAGGGATGCTAGAAGCAAACTTGACATTCGCATAATGTCTGCCAAAGAGCTTTATGAAGAGGAGCTTAAACGCAAGACTATCCCAACGGGTTCTAAGGCGTTGGACGATATCCTGAATGGTGGGATACGAACCCAAGAGATCACCGAAGTCTGCGGCTCCTATGCTTGCGGAAAAACAGAGCTGGTCTACACAACGGCAGTTTTAGCCCCAAAAGCCTTAGACGGCGGGGTTCTAATCGTCGATACCGAAGCTACACTTAGCATATCCAGAATAAGGGGGATAGCCAAAGAAAGAGGCTTAAACCCGGATGAAACGATAAACCACTTACATATAAAAAGAAGCCCAACTTCAGCCGACGTCATAGCTACACTTGAAACAGCCCACAAAATCATAAAGGAAAACAACGTGCGCTTCCTTGCCATAGACAGCTACGTCAGCCCGTTCAGAAGGGACTATCCAGGCAGGGAGTTCTTAGCCACTCGTCAGCAAAAGATAAACTACGGCATAGGCTTGATGATAAAACTCGCAAGGTCTTACGACATGGCTGTTTTAGTCACAAACCAGGTTCAAGCCAGACCAGAACAAGTTTACGCCACAACTAGACCTGAGTTCATACGCCCCCCAATAGGAGGCTTCGTCATGGCCTATGGAGCCAACAACAGGATATACCTTCAAGAGACAACCAAACCAAACGTTAGTATTGCAACCCTCATAGATTCAAGCTACCTTCCAAGGCGCTCCACAACTATTAGAATAACTGAAAAGGGCATAGAAGACCCGGGGGAAGCAGGGGAAAAGGGCGACTAAAATGACTGAAGCGAAAGAGGAAGTTCAAACAATTAAACTGGTTGAGGTTGTCCCACTGCCATACAACGTCAGCGGAAGACTTGACAGCGAACTTGACCAAATGCTCCGAACAGACATGGGAAGAGCTGAAAAAGGACTATACAAAATAGACCCAATACTCGTCCGAAGGCTGACGGAAGAGGAAATCCAAAAATACAAGGAGAAAAACCCATGGGCAAAATTCATGCTCGTAGACGGCTACAAACGCTGGGAAGCCGCCCGAGAGCTAGGCTGGCACAACATACGCGCCATAATCACAGACATGACCTTAGACGAAGCCTTAGAGCTCAACTACAAGAAGAACAAAATCCGCGGAACAGTTGATTCATTAAAAGAGGCTACATACTTCCGATACCTCGCCGAAGTAAGGAAGATGCCAGCAGAAAAGATTGCCGACAACTTTGGAATGTCAATTCGAAGGGTTTACCAAGTCCTCAGCAGACTAAAGGGTGTGGAACCATTAAAAAAAATTTTTGGTGAAAGCGCTTTCACAAGTATCGTAAGAAACAAGAAAATTGAGCCTTGGCACCTTGAAATACTCGGCTCCGTTGAAGAGCCCAAAAAACAAGAGGAACTCGCCAAGTTAATGGTTGAGGCAGAATTAAGTGGCAGAGAAGCCGAAGTAGCCAGAGAAGCCGTCGAGAAGGGCTTACCTCCAGAGAAAACCGTTAAACTGCTTAAAAAAGCTAAACATGAAAAGCTCACTCCAAAAGAGGCTAAAGTGGTTGTTGAAGCAATAGCCAAAAAACCCGAAGTAGAAACACTCCTAGAACTTCCCAAACCAAAACTCGTTGAAGAAGCCCAAAAAATAATAACACCGCCTCCACCGCCACCCTCGCCGGAAGAGGAGCTCCTTAAAAAGTTTTCTGAGGAGAAGAGGCATTACCCAAAAATAATGGTTGACTACGTCTGCACCAGATACAGAGGCGAACGCCTCAAAGACGTTTTAAGAGCTGTAGTTTGGCTTCTATGGAGCCAACTTGACGAAGCAAAACGGGAAGAAACAGTTCAAAAAGCCATCTTAATGGGCGGAGAGAAAGGTTTTGAAGAGCCGATCGTTGGCTGAAAGGCTTATGGACCTTTTTATTGCACGAACCGACATCTTCGGAATTGAAACTCAGTCTGGTTGGAGAACAGAAAGAGGTAAACTAACGCTGGAACATGTAGAAAAACACCTTAAAGGCGAGTTCACGCTTGGCGTTTACCCCTTCAGCGGAAAAGGCGTCATCAAATGGCTCCTAGCAGACATCGACTATAAAGGCGGAGAAACCATCTACGCATACATGTGCAAAAAATTCGGGGAAAACTCAATCATCTTAGCTGACACAGGCGGTAAAGGAACCCACTGCTACGCGCGCGCGCATTTGAGGCTGACATGTTTGCTTCCCTTCGAAGCCTGAACAGAGAAATGTATCAGTTACTCATCGACTGGAAGATGTGAAAACCTTGGCTGAAACTGAACTTGTTGAGGTTTGCGTTTTCGGCACCATGAAGTTCAACCTTCACAAGGGTGTATCCATAAACTACAATATCGGCTCAGGGTTCACGCGATCCCAGCATATGGTTGAAGTCTGGAACGAGAAGGTTGGCGAGTGGCAATGCTACCCATGCAACGAAGCCATAGTTAACTGTCCAGTTTGTGGCAAGCCGATGCGGTGCTTCTATATTCCTGGAACAACTTGGCTTGCGCGTTGCAGCAAGGAATGCTACGAAAAGTTTGATGCGAAAGTTCATGAGCTTGGCGACGTGTATAAAGCTATAGAACACTTCAGAAAGGAAGGTCGAAAGCGTTGAGCATAATGTCTAGTGAAGATTGGAAGTTTGTAAGCCGAGTCGAAAACCTACGGCGAATGTTCAACCTATTCAAGCTTCAAGGCTTCGAGACTCCAGAGGAAATGTTCGTAGTCGGCTACTTGATGGCTCACGGCGGAGAGAAACTTTTCATGGAACACGTTACACACGATTTCGAATTGCTTTTCAAAGACCCACAGTTCTTTAAGCCCATAGTTCAGGACTGCCACAGAATTAGATTGAAGGTTGTGGACGACGACATAGCGGCTGCAAAGACGCTTCTTGTTCAGTTGCTCGAGCAGCGGAAGGCTGAGATTCCAGCATGGCTTAAAGGTGAATAGAAAAATGAGGGAGTTAGATGTTTTAGTTGTAAGCGATGTTTTTCTTGTGTTAGCGACCCGAAATTATCTGCAAGACCTTAAAAAGGGTGACACACGCATAGTTGGACAAGTTGAAGTAGCTAAGAAGTTGGGAAAACCTGTATTTTTGTTGATAGACACTAGATTAACGCCAGATGAAGAAAAGGAATTAAAAACCTATTTCGAACAAAATAAGGTCATAGGAGAAGCACGGTTTAATCCCAATGACCAGCAAAGCATGGAAACCGCCGTCGCCAACATGGTTCGCATTTTAAAGGAGAGGAAAAGGTTGAGTGAACCTCCTAAGTATCCTATTTATGTAAATGCTTTCGAAGCTGGTGTTCTTACAACAGTGATTTCAATGTCGGACAAAAAGGAGTCCCTCAAGTTCGTGTTCGACCAGCTCTTGAAGATGCAGAAAAAGTTTCGAGAGGAAGCGGGGGTAAAGGTGACGGAATTGGCAAACGGCTTAGTTAAGCTTGAAGACAAAGATGGAAATGTAATAATTAGAAACAAGTATGAATGGGAGAAGTGAAAGGGTTGAGCGGACCTTTTCATAAGTTGTTGAAGGATTTCAGGCTTAACGAGTGGTTTGAGGCTGCCGACGGCTGCGAAGCCTGCGGAGCCAAATACAAGATTAGAGTGCTAGATGTTGACAAGGACGGGGTTTGTGGAACCGTAGAGTGGGCTATAACGCATTCTGCTGAGTGCCCAGAGAGATTCGATGATGATTTGGAAGAGGAACCCGCCGTTACGGAGTCAGATATGGATGTGGCGGGCTGGGAGTTCATGCCTAACACTTTCACCTTCAGAGGGAAACAGTATTACCCGCTTAAGTCAAGGGCCAATATTGGACCATGTTTGTCGTGTGGAAAATTGGTTATTGGTGTTCCATTAATCTTGTTCATAGATAAAGGCAGAAAAGGCGAACTAGATTTTTGCTGGAATTGCGTTAAACGCTTAGGCATAATGGAGATGATTAAAAAGTGAGCGAGAAGATTTTGCTTGGCTTTTCTGTTCCAGACGGCGAACCCGTCTACCTGCCTCTCCATCACCTGGCAATTTTTGGAATTACTCAACTCTCGGGGAAGACTACAACTTTGGAAGCTTTGATCAGCCGCAGCGGGCTTAGGGCTATAGCCTTTATTGTTAAGCGTGGAGAATCCGGCTTCACAAAGTATAACCTTGTCACACCCTACTATAAAAGCCGCTCAGATTGGCAGTTTGTCGAGGGCTTAGTTAACGTTGCTTTAGGCGAGAAAGTAAAATACGAGCCGGGAATGCGATGGGCGATAATGAAGGTGTGTAAAGGACGCAAAGACTTGAGGGAGATTCAGAAGGCAGCCCAGGATATGGCTAAAGAGTCTAGACGCGAATTTATGAAGTCCGTTTTTGAGAAGCTTGCAGCCTACTTGGAAATCGTTGTGCCTGAGCTTGACCGATGGCAGTTCAGCGACAAGCTGGAGCTTAGCGAAGGCGTCAATGTCATGGACCTAAGCGAGATGCGAACTGAAACCCAGCACCTGGTCATAGCAAGCACAATCGAGTATGTCTTTCAAAACTTGGACCATGTGGTTGTCATAATTCCAGAAGCTTGGGAGACACTTCCACAAACAAAAATGACTCCCGTCAAATGGGTTGCTCAACAGTTCATACGTAAAGGAGCAGCCATAGGCAACTACTTGTGGGTTGATTCTCAAGATATAGGCTCCATAGACAAGGCTCCGCTGAGGCAGTGTGACAATTGGCTTATGGGCCGTATGAAGGAAGCCCACGAAGTTGAGCGCATTTTGAAGCAGCTTTTGGGAATGAAGGTTCCAGCGGAAGAAATCCAGACGCTTCCGCTTGGACATTTCTATGCCGTTGTTGGGAATAACGTGCATAAAGTTTACGTTTTGCCTGTGGGCGTGCCTGAAGACATTGGCCGCAAGGTAGCCCAGGGTCAGCTTACTCCAGAATATGTTCGGGATGTGTATTTGAAGCCTAGACTTGTGGAGGTGGGAGATGAAATGTTTAGGGAGTTATACGAGCAGGAGAAGAAGAAACGGGAAGAGCTTGAGAAGCAACTTCAGGAAATGAAGGAAAAGCATGAAAAGGAGCTTCAAATAAGCAAAGTCCTCGAAAAGGAGGTTCTAAGACTAAAGGAAGAGAACGAGAAACTCCAGAATGAGTTAAGCGAACTTAAACCCTTGAGCGAGAAGGCAGCTTCTTTAGAAGAGGAGCTTAAGAAGCTGGACGCCTTAAAAGCGTTAAGAGAGGCTTTCATCAAAGCCTTCGGAATTCCAACGGCGCCGCCGGGATTTGAACCCGCATCTTCCGTGCCTTCTCAAATGCTCGTAGTAACGGAGCAGCCAGCCCTAACCGTCAAAGTTGAACGCAAAGCCATGGAGCTAACAGACAAAACTACTGAAGGCAAAATCGCCATAATCTACGCTGAAGGCAAGCTACCAGTCGACAAGTGGTTCACTACGACAGATGTTGTAAACGCTTTCGTAGGTCACGGTTGGATCAGAGACCCGCGGATAGGACCCACATTAGATAAGCTATGTCAATGGGGCTTCCTAGAGAAACACTATGCGGGAAAGCGTCCAGAATACCGTGTTAAGTTAACTCCGAAAGAAGCTGGGGAGAAAGGATTGCTAAAGAAGGTGGAAGGCTGAAAAATGAGTGAAAAGAAGGGAGATGTTTGGGTTAGATGCCAAGTATGCGATAAAGGATTTGATACTTATCCAGCCCTACTGGCTCACGTATATGGACATGTAAGGGAAAAGGAGCGGAAGCTTGACGAGTTTCTGGAGAACCTCTACGACAAGGTTGAGAGGCTGGAGCAGGATTTGAAGGCGTTGGAGAAGGCTATAGAAAAGAGCGGGGGTTGAAGCACTCCTAAATTGGGGATTGAAAAGCTTGTGGAAGCTGTTTTTGTAGACATACGACGGAAAAATTAGGACAGAGTAGAAAACTTAAAGACAAGGTTCTCGAGTATACGTGAGGAAAAGACTCGGGACTTAACATGAGGTTCGATGAGAAGGCTAGGTTAACTATAGGCATCGTTGTCGTGTTAGCAACAATTCTAAACACTCTTGTACCAATTAAGGTAAGCCTTGAAGTCTACTGTTCTCTGTTAGGCCTTTTTGGGGGAACGTTTTACTTGTCCTATTATTATGCAAAGAAAATAACTAATGTTGCTGTCAAACGATATGGAATGGAGGTTGAGACAGACCCTAGAACGAGGCGAATGTATGAAACTGGAGACTTCCGGAGAGAGAAATATGCCCTAACAGTTATAGGCTTCCTTTTCGCTTACTGTGTTGCGCTTGGTCTGCTCGGCTTGAGTTACCTTACATCCCTCGTAGCGTGGTTCGCCTTCTCACTTACGTATCTGTGGGATTGTGTCCATGATTGGGTTGAGTTAAGAAAGGCTTCTGTTAAAGGTGAAAGAAGTCAGCTACTCCACGACTGAAGTCGGGAGCTTGCGATGGTGGTAGCAATGCAAAAGCTGACTAGCCAAAGTCCTTCGGGGACTACGCCTATGGGGCTAGAAGCACGGCAGAGTGCCTCCCTAGCCCTGCCCCCTGCGGGAGAACCACTTAATCCCACGGCTGGCAACAGCCTAAGCCCCGTGGGCATTGGCGAAGGGAAATCTCACCCAGGCTTTAGACCTGGAGAGCCTAATAGGCTTAGAGTCCCAGTTGTTGACGCGAAAGGCACGCCTCTGATGCCATGTACGCCAGCCAGAGCAAGACTGCTGCTGAAAAAGGGTAAAGCTTTAGCCAGATGGAACAAGCTCGGAGTCTTCTACCTGCAGCTGAAGTATGCTGTGGAGCCGAAGAATCAGATGTTGGCTGTTGGAGTTGACCCTGGTAGCAAGTTTGAGGCGGTGTCCGTTGCTGGGTCAAAAGACACCGTCTTAAACATAATGCATGAGGCTGTTGATTGGGTTAAAAAGGCGCTGGAGCAAAGGCGTCAAATGCGGAGGGCGAGAAGATACAGGAAGACAAGGTGCAGAAAGTGCAGAGGAGACAACAGATGCCGTGAAGGCGGGGTTCCACCGTCAACTAAAGCAAGGTGGGATGCGAAGCTGAGGATAATTGCACAATTAAAGAGGATCATGCCCATCTCCCATGTCGTCGTCGAGGATGTCAAAGCCGTAACTAGGAAGGCGTGTAGAGGATGGAACGGCAACTTCAGCCCAATCGAGGTTGGAAAGCAGTACTTCTACTCAAGGCTTAAAGCCATGGGCTTAGAGGTTACGGCGAAAAGCGGCAACGAAACAAAGGCGTTCAGAGATAGTTTAGGCTTGAAGAAGATTAGAAACAAGTCCAAGCCAGTTTTCGAGTCGCAGTGCATAGATTCATGGTGCCTTGCAGCCATAGTGACTGGAGCAAAACATCCAACGACAAAAAGCCTATACTACATGGTTCCGTTGAGGTGGCACCGGCGTCAGCTTCACAGACTAGAGGCAGAGAAGGGCGGGATAAGAAGACGATAGGGTGGAACAC
>Ga0080004_1205004_pt1 | contig 29232 bp, 37 predicted proteins | sample WasSprMetagenome_FD_69207 | JGI IMG/M metagenome (GOLD analysis project Ga0080004, IMG submission 69207) | Sulfidic aquatic microbial communities from Washburn Spring, Yellowstone National Park, USA - WS (SPADES assembly) (version 2) | ecosystem: Environmental > Aquatic > Thermal springs > Hot... | reverse complement strand
ATTTTAAATAGAAAAATATTTGCATTATTCATTGGATATAAAACTAAAGGTATTAAAAAAAGATTTGCAATTCCAATAGAAGATGAAATGTTTTCTCTTCGTTTTCCATTAATTGTTTTATAATTAATGGAGATATTTTTTAAAAAATATTTTTAAAATTTCAATATTTAAAAATACACAATTCAAAGAATAATAAGAGGACGCATATTTATTTCCATTAACAAATTAGTTAGGAGAGGCTAAAAACAATCTTAATATCTACTACAATAACAAGAATAGGAGTAAGAATTGTATCTTATTTAATAAGAATTTATATAAGAGCTATTTTTATAATAATTTTTAGACACGCTCTTGGAGAGATTAAAATGAGTAAAAAAATAGAAAATGATATTATAAAAAGAGTTGTTATAACTGAAAAAGCAGTTTCTCTTATAGAATCTGAAAATAAATTAGTATTTATTGTTGATTTAAAAGCAACTAAAGAAGATGTAAAAAAAGCTATAGAAAAATTATTTGAAGTAAAAGTAGATAAAGTAAATTTATTAATTACTCCTTTAGGAGAGAAAAAAGCTTATGTTAAATTAAAACCAGAATATAAAGCTTCAGATATAGCTATTAAATTAGGAGTATTTTAAGGTGAAATAGAAAATGGGTAAAAGAATAAGAGCTCAAAGGCTTGGAAGAGGTTCTCCAACATTTAAAGCTGCTAAAAGAAAATTTAAATTATATTATCCATCGAATTTAATAAATTCTAAAAAATTAGTTACTGGAATTGTTAGAGATTTATGTCATGATAGAGGTAGAGGAGCACCTGTTGCAATAATAGAAACTGAATTTGGTGAAACTTTTGCAATAGCTGCAGTTCAAGGAATGTATATTGGACAAAAAATATTAATGGGAGAAAATGTTCCTATAGAAAATGCAAATATACTTCCTTTAGAAAAAATTCCTGAAGGTACGATTGTTTCTTCTATAGAATTAAATCCTGGAGATGGTGGAAAAATTGCAAGGTCTTCAGGAGCTTATGCAATAGTAGTAGGTAAAAAAGAAGATAAAGTATTTTTAAGGCTTCCATCAAAAAAAGTTATAGGTGTTCCATCAAAATCTTTAGCAATTATTGGTGTTGTAGCTGGTGGAGGAAGAATAGAAAAACCTTTCCTTAAAGCAGGTAAAAAATATCATTGGATGAAAGCAAAAGGAAGACCTTATCCAAGAGTTAGAGGAGTAGCTATGGCAGCAGCACTTCATCCATTTGGAGGAGGAAGCCATAAAAGACCTGGTGGGCCTACAAGTGTAAAAAGAACTGCTCCACCTGGACAAAAAGTAGGATTAATAGCACCTAAAAGGACTGGAAGAAAGAGAGGTACTCAAAAAACTCAATAAATATATTTCTTATTCTTTTTTATCTTTTTATTTAAAATAATATATTTTTCTAGAAATATTCATTTAAACTTTATAACTTAATTAATTTCTATCGTTTTTCACTAATAGTGATGGAAATTGCCTCATTGGGGCTATTCATTAAAAGAAATAGATAATGAAAGAATGGTAAAAGCAAGTTTAAGAGAAGTAGATGTATCTCCAAAATTTGCTAGAGAATTATGTAAATCCTTAGTTGGATTAATGCTTGATGATGCTAAATCTCTTTTAGAAGATGTTATTAATAAAAAAAGAGCAATTCCTTATAGAAGATATAAAAAAGATAGAGCTCATAATAAAATGGTTAAAGGTCCAGGAGGTTATCCAATTAAAGCAGCAAAATTAATGCTTAAACTTTTAGAAAGTCTTGAAGCAAATGCAGAATTTAAAGGGCAATCTCCTGAAAATATAAAAATTATTCATGCTTCAGTTCATAAAGCTAGAAAAATACGTAAAATTATTGAAAGAGCATTTGGAAGAGCAACTCCTTATGATAAACAATTAGTTCATATAGAAATTGTAGGGGAGGAGATTAAGTAAATGGGAGTAATTAAAGAAATTCTTAAGAAAAATATTAGAAAAGCAGAAATAGAAGAATATTTAAGAGAAACTCTTAAAGATGCATTTTTTGGAGGAGTAGATATAGGTTTTTCTCCTTTAGGAACTAGAGTAACAATTTATGCAATGCGTCCTGGAAGAGTTATAGGATTAAGAGGAAAAACTATTAAAGAAATTTCTCGTGTTTTAGAAGAAAAATTTGGATTAGAAAATCCTCAAATAGCTGTTGCTGAAATTGAAGTTCCTGAATTAAATCCATATATTATGGCTTCAAGAATAGCATCTGCTATAGCAAAAGGTATAAGATTTAGAAGAGTAGCTTTTTGGGCTTTAAAAAGAATAATGGATGCAGGTGCTAGAGGAGTAATAATAGAAATTAGTGGAAAAACTACTTCTGCAAGAGCTAGAACGGAAAAATTTGTTGAAGGATATATTCCAAGATGTGGTGATCATGCAGTTAAATATTTACGTAAAGCATCTGTTTCAGTTCAATTAAAAATAGGTGTTTTTGGAGTTAAAGTAATTATTTATCCTCCTGATGCTCCTGTTCCAGATTCTTATAAAGTAAAATCTTCAATTGAAAATCAAAAAATTGAGGAGATGAAAAATGACAAATAAAGAAATTAAAGAACTTAGAAATCTTTCAAATGAAGAACTTTTAGAACAACTTTCACAATTAAGAATAGAACTTAGAAACCTTAGAACTAAAATAGGATCAGGAGGAGTAATTGAAAAACCATCTAGAATTAAAGCTATTAGAAAAAGAATAGCTAGAATTCTTACAATTTTAAATGAAAGGAAGAGGGGTAAGGCATGACTAACTTCCTACCATAGTTTAGCCTCTCTTTCTGGAGGTTGCTCATACTCTTTACTTGAAAGAGCATGAGCTTCCTAATCCTCCCATCGGGAGGCAATCCAGCAAGTAGCTTTGCTACTACTAACCCCTTTTATTTCATACCCAAGATCAAAAGGGGCTTTTCATTGCAAATCATTGAAGGCAAAAGCCTTCTCACCTTTAAAGCTCTAATGCTGGATTTCCTATGAATAGGAAGCTTGGCCCACGCCTGACCCTCCAGAACGCCATGTTCTGGAAGAATGTCAATATAATAGCAAAGATTTAATATTGCTTTTCTTGCTATATTATCAGCAGAATTTAAATGTCTGTTTTTATGTCTATTGCAATATTTGCAGTATATTTCATTGTTACTTATGAATTCCACATAATTTCCGCATTTACTACATTTCTTTGATGTTTTATATGCATTTACCAAGATTTGTTCAAGATTCTTTTGATTCTTTATTGGTTTATAAGCAAGAATCTTTGTTGAATAACTCCATAGGCTTTTTTCAAATGTTCTTTTTACTATTTTTCTCATCCATTGGCTATTTGCTTTATTTATTTCTTTTCTATTATTGTCATTAGCTTTGTATTTACTAAGATCTTCAAAAGCAATTGCTACTACATCAGCATTATATTTTTCTATACTTTGTAGTGCAATGTTAATAATTTCTTTAGAAGTTTTCTCAGTCCAATCTTTATTCTGTCTTTGAATTCTCTTGTTTATTCTTTGAAATAGTTCATTATTCTTCACGCTATTTCCATGATTTCTCTGTAATTTTCTTAGAACTTTTTCTTGAAAGAAATGGGGCTTAATTTTCTGTTTAATAAAACCCATTTCTTCATCTTTTATTATCCCATTGCTTCTATTCCAAGTCCATATTGCATATCCTATGCCATTCCTTGAATTCAGATCGATACCTAGAATTACTATTTTTCGAAGCTTTTTGAATTTTTCAATTGTTAGCAATTCAATGTTTTTTCTTAGTGTTATGTTTAAAGTCCAATGAGAATTTCTAACAATTTCCCTTCTTTTATGCTTCCCTTTTAAATAGCTTAGTGGAATTATCATTATCATTGTAGCTTTTGCTCCATTATTAATTTCTTTCTTAAGATATTCCATATCTTCTTCATCAACTTTCAAAGGAATTCTATGGTATTTTTTCTCTGGATGAGTAATGTATATTGTATTATTCTCAAAGTCAATGCTAAATCCTGTATTAAAAAGAATTGGATGAAATGCTGGAATTTCAAAGTTATTAAATTGTTTTAAAGAATTTTTATATGTTGTCGGAATATTCAGATTATCAATGTTTATTCCTTTTCTCTTTTGAATTATTGAATATCTCCAAATTGCTAATAGTTTTTCAAGTTCTTTTAGATTTTCTTCATTTATTTTTAATTTTATTATTTTATTTATTTCTAATATTATCACCTCTTTTTTTCTTTAATTAATTATTATATAATTAAGAAATATTTAATCATTTTTAATTCAATAATTGTTTCAACAAATAGTTGCATATTTTCTTTAATTTATAGAATTTTAAATAGAAAAATATTTGCATTATTCATTGGATATAAAACTAAAGGTATTAAAAAAAAGATTTGCAATTCCACTTGAGAAAAATTAATGAAAAAATGAAATTTTGCATTTTCTTTTATTAGAGAATGAAGATTGAATTTATTGAAAATAAAGATATGTGAGTTTTCCTCAGTCTTCTATTGATTGTTTTTATACTGATTGGTAATAGTGTCTAGATAAGCATCTTCATTTTTCTCCATCATTATAATTTGATAGTATAGCATAAAAAGGTTAAGAATAGATTAAGATTGCTTATTCCTTGCATATGATCTCTAGCACTTAACTTATGATGAAAAACAACATCCTTTCTTTTAAGTATCTAAAGAATCTCTCTACCCTATTACACATTCAAATTTTTAATGCTCATATTCCATCCAAACCTTTGTAGAGCCCATGAATACCAAGGACCTTTATTTACAATTACCCTCGGTTTATTAATGTATTTAAGCAACTTTCTCCATAAGAAACTTCTAATGCTAATAATTCTTTTGAATCAACATCTATTGCAGATCATACATATACCCAAGTTTTCTTTATGCATAGCTTAGTTTCATCAATAGCTATGCATCTCCTATGCCTAGGTTCAGGTGAAATCTTAATAATAGAAACTTTTCTACTTAAGTCATGAACTGTTGACTTACTTATTGGTTCAATAGCTAAACTAAGAACTTTGGAGGCTTTCCTACAGCTACATGAAACATATGCTCTAAAACAGCTAAAACTTTTAATTCACGCTTTTTTTATTATGCTTAAAAATAACTCGAAACATTATCTAATTGGCTATGTTATTAATATTTTATATGGAGATATTTAAAATTCAATTTTTTAAGATATAAATAAAAATCCTTATATAATAAAATTTTATGAAAAACTTAAATAATTGGTTACTCCCAGGGAGTATAAATGTTTAAACAAATTCCTATTACTCCTAAAAATATTCTTAATCATGAAATTATTGGATTAGAAATTAAAATAGTTTCTAGTAAAAATCCTTTACTTAATAATTTAGAAGGAATAGTTATTGGAGAAACTAAAAATACATTAAAAATTCTTTCTAATAATAAAAAGAAAATAATTCCAAAAAATGTATGTATTTTTCAATTTAAATTAAAAAATGGAGAAATAGTTGAAATTGATGGAGAAAAGCTTGTTGGTAGACCTGAAGAAAGATTGAAAAGGAGGTTTAGAGAATGGTAGAAATTAGAAATATTGGAATAAATGTTCCTATTCCAAAAGAATCATGTAATGATCCATTATGTCCTTTTCATGGAAAAATATCCATTAGAGGAAGATTACTTGAAGGTATAGTTTTAAAGAATAGAGCTGAAAGAACAATTGTTGTAAGAAGAGAATATCTTCATTACATTCCAAAATATAAAAGATATGAAAAACGTAGAAAAAATATTTCTGCACATTGCCCACCTTGTATATCTGTTAAAGAAGGAGATAAAGTGACTATTGCTGAATGTAGACCTATTAGTAAAACAGTATCTTTTGTTGTTATAGAGAAAAAGGAGGGGAAATAATTTGTCCAAGAAAAGTAGAGCTGTAGCAGCTGTAGGGATTCTTGAAAAGAGACCAAATATTCCTAGATGCATACCAGTAGGTGCAGAACTTGTTTGTGCAGATAATTCTGGAGCACAAACACTTAAATTAATTCAAGTACATGGTATTTCTCCTAGATTAAGACAATATCCTTCAGCAGCTGTTGGAGATTTAGTTTCTGTAAGTGTTAAGAAAGGGCCTCCTGAATTAAGGAAAAAACCTATGCATGCAGTAATAATTAGGCAAAGGAAGCCTTATAGAAGGCCTGATGGAACATGGATAATGTTTGAAGATACTGCTGCAGTATTAATTACTCCTGAAGGAGATTTAAAAGGGACTCAAATTAAAGGTCCTGTAGCTAAAGAAGCTGCAGAAAGATGGTCTAGAATAGCTAATGCAGCAAGTATAATAATATGATAAGGTGATAATATGAGTACTTCAAAGAAACCTAGAAAACAAAGGAAGAAAATTTTCACAGCTCCTATTCATAAGCTTTTCAAATTAACTTCTGCTCATTTATCTCCTGAATTAAGAGAAAAATATGGTTGTAGATCTTTACCTATAAGAACTGGAGATCGTGTAAGAATAATGAGAGGAGAATTTAAAGGTTTAGAAGGTAAAGTAATTAAAGTTGATCATGAAAGACAATTTGTATATATAGAGAATATAACTATGAAAAAAGCTGATGGATCAACTGTATTAAAACCAATTCATGCTTCTAAAGTAATGATAACTAATTTATACTTAGATGATAAATATAGAGCTAAAAAATTGGAAGAAATTATGAAATTAAAAGAGGTAAGTTAAAATGCATTTAAAAAGATATGCTGCTCCAAGAGAATTGCCTATACCTGTTAAAGAAAAGAAATTTGTTACTCGTTCTATTCCAGGGCCTCATCCATTAAGAAAATCAATTCCATTAATAATAGTTATTAGAGATATATTAAAACATGCAGAAACAGCTTCTGAAGCAAAAAAGATAATATCAAGTGGAAAAGTATTAGTAGATGGAAGAGTTATTAAAGAACATAGATTTCCAATTGGCTTAATGGATGTTCTTGAAATTCCTGAAACAAAAGAAATTTATAGATTTTTACCAATTCCGGGTAAAGGTTTAAGACCTATAGAAATTCCATTTGAAGAGAAAAATTTCAAATTATGCAAAATTATTAGGAAATTTCATGTAAAGAAAGGGTATTTGCAATTCACTTTACATGATGGTAGGAATATAAGATTTAATCCTGAAAGTGAAATAAATCCTAGAAGATTTATGGTAGGAGATACTTTTAAAATAAGTTTACCTAATCAAGATTTTATGGAACATTTAGCATTCAATAAAGATTTTTATGCATTAATAATAGATGGTCCAAAAGAAGGGCTTCATGGAAGAATTTTAGAATTTACTGAAGGAACATTTTTTAGAAAACCACTTGCAACAATTATTTTACAAAATGAAGAAAAAGTAATAACTCTTAAAGATTATGTTTTTGTAATTGGGAGTGATAAACCATGGATCAAGCTACCTTAGAAAAAACAATAGTAAAACCAATGGATAAAATAATAAAAATAGATAAAGTTGTTGTAAATTGTTGCGTAGGAGAATCTGGTGTTAAACTTGAAAAAGCTTCTAAAATATTAGAACAATTAACAAATCAAAAACCAGTTTTATGTAAAGCTAGAAAAACTATTAAATCATTTGGAATACATAGAGGAGAACCTATTGCTGTTAAAGTTACTCTTAGAAAGAATAAAGCATACGATTTCTTACAAAAAGCTTTAAAAGCAATTAAGAATAAAATTCCAAAAGATAGTTTTGATGAAAATGGTAATGTTTCATTTGGAATATCTGAACATTTAGATATTCCTGGAACAAAATATGATCCTTCTCTTGGAATAATTGGAATGGATGTGTGTGTTTCACTTTGCAAGCCAGGAAAAAGAGTATCTTTAAGGAGAAGAGCTAGGTCAAAAATTGGGAAAAGGCAAAGAGTCACAAAGGAAGAAGCAATGAAATTCTTTATTGAAACATTTAATGTAGAATTAGTTTAATGGTGAGAAGGAATGAAAAATAAGCCACCTAAAAATAGAAAATTTGGTAAAGGAGTTGTAAAATGTAGAAGATGTGGTACAACTGTAGGTGTTATTAGAAAATATAATCTATATATTTGCAGAAGATGTATAAATGAAATTGCTCCATTATTAGGTTTTAAAAAATATTCATAAAAAAGTGATAAAGAATGACTAGACATGATTTAGTATCTGGTTTATTCAATATAATTCAAAATAATGAACTTGTAGGAAATAGAGAATGCATTTATCCTGCTTCAAAACTTATAGCAGCAATTCTAAAAGTATTACAAAAATATTCTTACATAGGAGAATTCGAATATATTGATGATGGTAGAGGAGGGAAATTTAAAATTCAACTTCTTGGAAGAATAAATAAATGTGGCTCGATAAAGCCTCATTATAGTGTTAAAGTAAAAGAATTAGAAGAATGGGAAAAACAATATCTTCCAGCAAGAGATATTGGAATATTGATTTTAACTACTCCAAAAGGAGTTATGTCTCATATAGAAGCTAAAAAACTTAATGTTGGTGGAAGATTATTGGGATATGTTTATTAAAAAAAAGTGATGAGTATGGAAGAAAAAATTGTTGAGGATAAAATAATAATTCCAAACAATGTTTCAATTAAAATTGAAAATTGTAATGTAATAGTTAAAGGAGAATTAGGAGAAATTAAAGAAGATTTTTCTCATGCATCTCCAATTTTTATTTTACAAGGAAATGAATTAATAATTAAAATAAGAGGGAAAGGGAAACGCGCTAAAGCATTATTAGGAACAATTACTTCATTAATTAAAAATATGATAATAGGTGTTTCAAAAGGTTATACATATAAACTTAAAGTTGTTTCTTCTCATTTTCCAGTTTCTGTAAAAGTTTCAGGAAACATGGTTTTAATAGAAAATTTCCTTGGAGAAAAATATGTAAGGAAAGCTAAAATAGTTGGAGAAAATACTAAAGTAATTCCAAAAGGTGAAGATATTATTGTAACAGGAATAAATAAATATGAAGTTAGTCAAACAGCTGCAAATATTGAAAAAGCTGTAAGAATAAAGAAAAAAGATCCTAGAAAATTTCTTGATGGAATATATGTATATGAAAAACAAGTAGGTATATTAAAATGATAGTTAAAAGTGAGATTCTTAAAGAAAAAAGGAAATTAAAAAAGGAAATTAAAAAAATATTAGAAATACGTAGAAAAAGGCCTAAATTTGTTAGACAAGAATCTTGGAGATATGTAAGATTAAAAGAAAATTGGAGAAGGCCAAGAGGAAAAGATAGTAGAATGAGACTTCAAAAAAGTGGCTCTCCACCACTTGTTTCTATTGGTTATGGAAGTCCTAAAAAATATAGAGGATTACATCCTTGTGGATTAAAAGAGAAAATAATTCATAATATTAATCAATTGAATAATCTTGATCCAAAAATTTATGCTATAAGAATTTCTTCAAAAGTTGGAAAGAAAAAACGTATGGAAATATATGAAAAAGCTATTTCTAATGGTTTTAAAGTATTAAATCCACCAATTTTAGAAAAATTAACTAAGGAGGAATAAAAATGGTTTTAACAACACAAAAAAGAATTGCTGCAAAAATTTTAAAATGTGGTGAAAATAGAGTACGTTTTGATAATGAAAGAATTGAAGAAATAGAAGAAGCTATAACTCGTAAAGATATAAAACGTTTAATAAAAGAAGGTGCTATTTATAAAATTCAGAAAAAAGGAATTAGTAGAGCAAGAGTAGAGAAAAAGAAAAGAGGACCAGGAAGTAAAAAAGGAGCAAAATATTCTCGTCTTTCAAGAAAAGAAAAATGGATTCAAAGAGTTAGAGCACAAAGGAAAAAACTTAGAGAATTGAAAAATAAAAGATTAATTGAAAGAAGTGTTTATAGAGAGATTTATCAAATGATAAAATCTGGTGCATTTAAATCTACTAGGCAAATGATTGAATATTTAAAAGAAAATAAACTTTTAAAGAAAGGGTTATTACTATGAAAAGAACTAAGCCTAAAAGGCAACGTAAAGGATTAACAAATTATTATAAAAGAATAAAATTAGTTAAATCAAATTTACCAAGGCTTGTAGTTAGAAAAACTAATAGATATATTATTACACAAATCATTTTATCAAAAGCTGGAGGAGATCATACATATTTAACAGTAACTTCAAAAGAATTAAGTAAATATGGTTGGAAAGATAGTTTTAAAAATACTCCTGCAGCTTATTTAACTGGACTTTTAATAGGTATTAAATCTAAAAAAATTGGTATAAATAAAGCTATTTTAGATATTGGTCTTCATAAACCTGCTAAAGGTTCTAAAGTATTTGCAGTAGCTAAAGGAGCAATTGATGCAGGTTTAGAAATTCCAATTTCTGAAGAAGTTATTCCTTCAGAAGAAAGGATTAAAGGAAAACATATAGAAGATTTTAAATTAAAATTATTGGGAGAATCTAAAATAGCTGAATCTAATTATATTCCAATTACATCTCTTTTTGAAAAAGTTAAAAATAATATTTTAAAAGAATAATATTTTAAAAGAAATTGAGATGATGGCGTGTTGAGCTTCCTACCATAGTTTAGCCCCTCTTTCTGGAACCAGTTTGCATTCATGTTGAATGAATGCAAACCAGCACTCCTCCCATGAGGGGGCAACAGCAGAGTAGCAAAATGCTACTCAACCCTTATTGCTAATTTGTTGAAATTAGCTCATCAAGGGCTTCTCCCTCAGGTGTCCTTCCTTTGGGAGAATGCTGTTTCCTATGAATAGGAAGCTTGGCCCACGCCTGACCTTCCCCTAACATGAAAGTCTCGGGGAAAGGATATGTTCTCTAAAATATTCAATTGTTCTTTTTGAAATATTGTTTCCAGCATTGTAATGTTTATTTGTTACTAATCCGCATTTTTCACAAATGAAATAACTATTTTTCCCTTTTCCAATTTTTCCATAACTTCCACATCTATAACATTTTATTGAAGTACAATCAGCATCAACTAATATTTGTCTTAGATTTCTTTGATTTTTATTAAAAGTTGGCTTATATGTCAAAATCTTCATAGAATTTATCCATAGACTTTTTTCAAATGTTCTTTGTATAATTTTTCCTCTAAGCCATTCTGCATTCTTTTTGTTTATCTTTTTGCTATTATTTCCTGCTTCATATTTTTTTAAGTTTTCAAATGAAATTATTGCAATTTCGCAATTATATTGTTTTATATTATTCAAAGCTATATCAATAAGCATCTTTGACATCTTCTCAATCCAAGCAATGTTTTGTCTTCTTATTTTTGCATTTATTCTTTGAAATAGTTCATTGTATTTTACTGAATTTCTATGATTCATTTGTAATTTCCATTTTTCAACTTCTTGAAATTGATGGCTTTTCAATTTTGGTTTAAGAAATCCACATTTTATAAGTTTCATTGAATTTTCTTTAGTGTTCCATATCAACATTGCATAAGCAATTCCATGTTTGCTATTTAGATCTACACCTATTACTGCAATTCTTTGAAGCTTTCTAAACTCTTCCTTCGTTAATAGTTCTATATTTTTCTTCAATGTTATATGAAGTTTCCAATGATTATTTTTTACAATTTCTTTTCTTCTATGATGTCCTTTTTTGTAAGATGGTGGAATTATCATTACTTCAGTAGCTTTTGCTCCATTATTGACTTCTTTTTTAAGATACTTCATATCTTCTTCATCAATCTTCAAAACAATCCTTTTATGCCTTTCTAAAGATGTTATTTTAACTTCATTGTTTTCAAAATCAATGCTAAATCCTGTATTAAAAAGAATCGGATGAAACATTGGAATATTAAAGTTATCAAAGTTCTTTAAAGATACTTGGTACGTTGTCAGAATATTAATATCTTCAATATTCATTCCTTTTCTTTTTTGAATTATTGAATATCTCCAAATTGCTAATAGTTTTTCAAGTTCTTTTAGATTTTCATTATTTATTTTTAATTTTATTACTTTATTTATTTCTAATATTATCACCTCTTTTTTTCTTTATTAATTATTATATATAAGAAATATTTAATCATTTTTAATTCAATAATTGTTTCAACAAATAGTTGCATATTTTCTTTACGCTCTTTAATAAGATTTTTGTGGCTGTTTTCTTTTTCTTTTCTTTATGAATGTTCTCAATCTCCTTTCTAGCGAGATTATTTGCTCAAGAATTTTCAGGAGTATTAGATGGAGTAGTGGTGTTTATTGTCCTAGATGCAATTCTAGAAATATTAAAGGTCATGGAAGATATAAGCATGGTCTTAAAAGATACTTTTGTAAATCTTGTAAGAGAACTTTTAATGATAAGACTGGAACTATATTCCATTATTCTAGGCTAAGCTTTAGAGAATGGTTCATACTTATTCTTCTTTTCTTAGGGCTTCATAATTCAAGCTTAGGATTAAGCTGGCTTTTAGATAGAAGCCCAACGACAATCTTCAAGGCTTTAAAAAAGCTTATGTTAAAGCTTAGGACTAGAGGAGTTGAATTAAAAGGTGCTATTGAAGTTGATGAATTATACATTAATGCTGGATTAAAAGGTAGGAATAATAGTATTCGCATTAAGCATCTTGATAGAAAACCTAGACATAGAGCATTTAGGAAACGTGGAAGAGGTTCATGGAAATATGATAAGCCAGCAATATTCATTCTTATTGGTAGAGAAGGAGGTGAGGATTATGTTCCATCAAGTAATGTTGAAGCTGAAACAGCTATTAAGATAATAGATAGACATATACCGAAAAATTCAATAATATACACAGATAACTTTAAATCATATTTAGGATTAAATGAATTAGGCTATAAGCATGAATGTGTAAACCATTCAGAAAGAGAATGGGTTAGAGGTGAATGCCATATAAATAATTGCGAGAATAGAGCATCTATTCTTAGACCATGGCTATCAATCCATAGAGGAATATGTAAAGATAACCTGAAACTATATCTAGAAGCATTTAAAATATGCAGAAAATCAAGAACTATAAACCCAATAAAAGCAATAATAGAAATCATAAAAAATTTGTATAATAACAGCCACAATATTCTTAGTAAAGAGCAAAGAAGTAATATAGTATTACTTAACTTGACAGAGCCGAAATTCCCAGAAAATATTTTTATTTTGCTAATATTTCATGAAACTAAAGAAAATTAAGCAAATTTATTTGAAAGTTTGTTAAACTTTAAAAATTTAATAAATATAGGAAGCATAGAAAAAAATTTTGGGATAAATATTCATATAAATAAAGAATATTCCTTGCTTTTTAAATAGAAAAATTTATTTTCTAAAAAGATAAAATAAAATTATGTCTTCAGGGGAGGAACTATTAGTATTTATTGATGGAAAATTCTATCCAAAATCAGAAGCAAAAATTTCTGTTTATGACCATGGTTTTCTATATGGCGATGGAGTATTCGAAGGAATAAGAGCTTATAATGGAATAGTTTTTAAACTTAAAGAACATATAGATAGGCTTTTTAATTCAGCTAAAGTTTTAATGATAAATATTCCATATACTAAAGAAGAAATAATCGAAATGGTTTTAGAAACTCTTAGAAAAAATAATTTAAAAGAAGCATATATTAGACTTATAGTTACTAGAGGTATAGGAGATTTAGGCTTAGATCCTAGAAAATGTTCAAAACCAACAATAGTTATTATTACTCAACCATGGGGAACATTGCATGGAGTTGAAGCTAGAGAAAAAGGGATTAGAGTTATTATTCCATGGGTTAGAAGAGATAGAATTGATGCTACATCTCATGAAATAAAATCTTTAAATTATTTAAATAGCATATTAGCTAAAATTGAAGCTAATAATGCAGGTGTTGATGAAGCATTATTTCTTTCTGAAGATGGTTGCATAAGTGAAGGAGTTGGAGAAAATATATTCATTATTAAAAATGGAAAAGTTTTTACAACAATGAATAAAGCTGGAATACTTCCTGGAATAACAAGAGAAGTAGTTATAGAAATTCTTAAAAATCTTGGATATGAAGTAATTGAGAAAGATATAACACCATATGAATTATTTACAGCTGATGAAGCATTTTTCACAGGTACTGCAGCTGAAGTTACTCCAATAAGTGAAGTTAATGGAAGAATCATAGGAAATGGAAAGCCTGGCCCAATAACTAAAAAAGTAATGGAAGAATTCTTCAAAGCTACAAAAGATCCTAAAAATGGAATTCCAATATATAGAAAATAAAAATTTATATTAAACATTTAATCAAAAAATAAATAATAAAATAGAATTATAGAATTTCATTTATTTTTTTAAAGAAGGTGCTTTTAAAAATGAAGCAAATTTCTAAAGGAGTTATCTTAAATTATAGAAGAGGGTCAAAATCTCAAAAAAATTATGAATATTTAATAAAATTTGATTCATGCAATTCAAGAAAAGATGCTATTGCTTTAATCGGAAGAAAAGTTTTATGGAATAAAAATATTACTGGAAAAATAATTGCTCCTCATGGAAATAAAGGAGTTGTAAGAGTACGTTTCAAAAAAGGTTTACCTGGACAAGCATTAGGTACTTTTGTATTATTACTATAAAATTTTTACTTAAATTAAAATTAATGAAAAGCAAAGTTATTTTAGCTTATAAATTAAAAAATATTTTTAATCATTTCAATTAAATTTTCAATTGCAGCTTCTATAATTTCTTTACCTTTTTCTGCTTTTGCATTTAAAGGATTTCCACTTTCAGGTAAAACTCCACTTTTGGAAATTTCAGAAACATTCATTGTAGCATTATACATAGCATATCCACTTGAATTTACTTTACTAAATTTATTATATGATGCATATTTCTTAGCTTTTTCCAATCCAGGAAAAGATTTATCTTCAAATTCTTCATAAGCTTTTAAATTTACAAGTTCAGGATGAGTAAATAAAGCTGTAGATGTTTCATATTCTCCTGCATGACCAGGCAGTGATATTTTATCACCAAAAAGTTTTATACAAAGTTCGATTGGAACTAAATCCCAATAATTTATCCATATTGCTTTCATTCCCAATTCCTCTTTAGCTCTTCTTGCAACTATATGTAATGCTGGTCCATTTCCTCCATGGCCATTAAGGAAAATCACATTATCCATTCCATGATGCTTTATGCTTTTACAAATATCTAATAAAAGCTCAATAAAAATTTCATATCTAAAACTTAAAGTTCCAGGAAAATCCATATGAAAAGGAGATGTACCTATAGTTGTTGGAATACAAACTATAGCATTTGGATATATTGCTTCTGCAGCTTTTTTTGCAATATAAAATGCTGAAAGAAAATCATGTTGTAATGGCAAGTGAGGACCATGTTGCTCTGTACTTCCTGTAACAATAATAATTACTTTAGCTTTTTTAAACATTTCTTTTGCTTCAACCCAACTCATTTCTCCTAAAATAACTTTGTTTCTCATATTACTTTCAATATTTTTTTCATTTATAAATTTTTAGATAGCATATTAATAAAAAATATTTTTTAATCATAAATGATTTCTATAGAAAATTTTATTCATAATTTTTTATAATATATTAAAATTTATAATAAAAGAGAAAGATTTTTTATATATTTACAATTATTTAAAAGAATATAAACTACATAATGATATTAATTATATGATGCATTATGGATGTGCTTGAAGAATCTGGAAAAAAAGTAGTATTATTAGGAAATGAAGCAATTGTAAGAGGAGCATTAGAAGCTGGTGTTGGATTTGTTGCTGCTTATCCTGGAACTCCTAGTTCTGAAATACCAATAACTTTTTCTAGAATAGCAAAGAAAGTAGGTTTATATTTTGAATATTCTTCTAATGAAAAAGTTGCTTTTGAAGCTGCTGCAGGTGCAGCATGGTCTGGAGTTAGAGCTCTTGTTAGTCAAAAACAATTTGGTCTTAATGTTGCAGCTGATTCTATAATGCCTGTAGCTTATACAGGAGTAAAAGCTGGATTTGTTATAATGGTAGCTGATGATCCAGAAGGTTGGAGTTCTGCTCAATCAGAACAAGATACAAGGTTTTATGCTAAAATGTTTAGAATGCCAATGATTGAACCAAGCAATCCACAAGAATGTTTAGAATATACAAAAATTGCTTTTGAAATATCTGAAAAATATCAAATTCCAGTTTTTTTAAGAACTACTACAAAAGTTAGTCATTCTATTGGAACTGTAAAACTTGGAGAATTAAAGAAACCTAATACAAAAGGGAAATTCATAAAAGATCCTGATAGATATTACAATATTCGACCACATTTACAAATTCTTCATAATAGATTGGATAAAAAAATTGAAGAAATAGAAAAAGAATATGGTTATAAACTTAATAAAATATTTAATGGAGAAGGGAAAATAGGGATAATTTCTTCAGGAGTTAGTTTTGAATATGCTAAAGAAGCATTACAAGAATTAGGATTAAATCCTCCAATTGCAAAAATTGGATTAGTACATCCTATATCAAAAAGCTTTATTAGTGATTTTATTAAAGATAAAGAAATAGTTCTTGTATTAGAAGAACTTGAACCATTTATAGAAGAATTTGTAAAACAAATTGCTAAAGATGTTAATGCAAAAATTATTATTCATGGAAAAGATATTCTTCCAAGATCAGGTGAATATAATCTTGAAATAATAATTCCTGTATTAGAAAAAATATTTAATAAAAAATTTAATATAGATTTTAAAAATCATAAAGAAATGGTAAACCTTGCATTAAAAGATATTCCTCCTAGAAAACCTGTTTTATGTCCAGGTTGTCCTCATAGATCAACATTTTATGCTGTTAAAAAAGTTTATGGAAAAGATACTATTTATGCTGGAGATATTGGATGTTATGTTTTAGGAGTATATGAACCATTCAATATGCAAGATTATGTTATTAGTATGGGTGCAAGCATTGGTATTGCTCATGGAATAAGTATAGTAAGCGATCAAGAAATTGTTGCTTTTATAGGAGATTCTACATTTTTCCATGCATCAATACCTGCAATAATAAATTGTAAATTTAATAATAGTAGAGCTCCACTTGTAGTTATTTTAGATAATAGTGTTACTGCAATGACTGGCCATCAACCTCATCCAGGTTCTGGATTTACTGGAATGGGAGATAAAGTAGAACCAATAAAAATAGAAGAAATAATTAAAGCTATTGGAGCTGAAATGAGAATAGCAAATTCATTTAATCAAAAACAATTAATTCAAGCTTTACAAGAATTAAGGAAATTTAATGGTTTAAAAGTATTAATTAGTAGAGGGGAATGTAGATTATTAACAACTAGAAAATTCCGTGAAAAAGGGATTGAAATTCCTAAATTTCAAATAGATAAAGGAAAATGTACAAAATGCGATATATGTATTAGAGATTTTGCTTGTCCTGCAATAATGAAAACAATTAAGAATGAAGAAGTAATATATTATATAGATTTAGATATATGTACTGGTTGTGGTGTATGTATGCAAATATGTCCTGAAGGAGCTATACATCCTATTAAAAGAGGTGGAAAAGAATGAAGTATGATATATTATTAATGGGAGTTGGGGGTACAGGAGTATTAACAACACAAGTAATTATAGCTAGAGCTGCTAATATGGAAGGATATTATGTTAGAGGTGTTCAATTACATGGTCTTGCTCAAAGAGGGGGGATAATACCAGCATCTATAAGATTTGGCTCAGAAAATGAAGTTTCGTCTCCAGGAATAATGCAAGCTAATGCTGATCTTATTATTGCTTTTGAACCATTAGAAGCACTTAGAGCTATTTATTATGCTAGAAAAGATAAAACAATTTTTATAATAAATAATTATCCTCTAATACCAGTTTATGCTAATATTTTAAATATTCATTATCCAAGCATTAATGAGATTATTAAAAAAATAGAACCATTCGCTAAAAAAATTTATGTTTTTAATGCTTCTCAATTAAGTAAAGAAAATTTTGGAAATATTGTTTTTGGAAACGTTATGCTAATTGGAATAGCTATAGGATTAGGAATACTTAAATTAAAGGAAGAAAGTTTACGTGAAGCAATAAAAATTACTTCACCAAGAGAAGTAGAGAAAAATATTAAAGCATTTGAATTAGGTTTAAAATTAGGAAAAGAAAAATTAAATGAAATATAAAAATATATAAATCAATATTAAAAATATCTTTAATTAAGAGAGTGAAGGAAATGTCGATTCCTACTTTAGTAATGTTAGCAATAATAATATTTACAATAATACATGCTATTAAAAAGAGAATAGGATACGTATCTCTTATAATAATGATGATACTAATATTAATTTATGAAGCTATTATAGATGGATTTTATTTGCCAACTGTTTTTATGATAATAATGGTTATGAGTATAGCATCAGTTTTCTTTATACTTGGAGATATTCTTGGATAAAAACTTATATTTTTCTAAATTTTCTAATTAAATGAATATAAAAAATAGGTTTTAGAGGATTTTCTATGAACATTAAAACAATTGAAGAAATAATGAAAGAAATACATAAAAAATATAATGAAGATCCTTATGGATGGAAAGTATTAAGTGGAATAGATAATAAAGGATTTATAGATTTATATTTCATTCATAAAAATAAAGCATGGCGTTTAAAAATTTGGCAATTGGATCCTTTTAGAAATGTTGGTTATGGTATTTCTTTAGAAAATTTTGGAGAAATAAAAAAATTAAAAAATTATCCATTATATGGATTTAGAGATTTATCTAAAAAAGAAGCTATTGAAATACTTACTCTTCCTCCTAAAGAAGCTATTAAAAGGCTTATGAATATTAAACCTGTTCCAATAGACGAATTGAATAAACCAATAATTGTTGAAGGGCCTATAACTTTCTCTAACAAACCATTAAGTTTTCTTTCAGAAGAGCAAAGGAATTTAGATCAAAAGCTTTCTAGTGAACTTGAAAAACTTCTTATTAGAAAATATATTGATAGAATAAAAATTTATGGCTAAATTATTATTTACTTAAATATTATGAAAATTTTCCCATCTTTTAAAAAGATTATGCTCAATTTCCATAATATCAAGAATTTTTCCAATAATAAAATCTACCAAATCATTTATCTTTTCTGGTTTATGATAAAATGCTGGTGAAGCTGGCAAAATTATAGCTCCTATTCTTGCTAATTTAAGCATATTTTCTAAATGTATTGGGTTCAAAGGAGTTTCTCTTGGAACAATTATTAATTTCCTTTTTTCTTTTAAAATAACATCTGCTGCTCTTAAAATTAAATTTTCACTATATCCGCAAGCTATTCCTGCAAGTGTTTTCATAGAACATGGAATAATAATCATTCCATCAATTTTTGTTGATCCACTTGTTATAGGAGCTAATAAATCATCTTCTTTATAAATACGATAAGCTAATTTTTCAAAATCTTCTCTTTTCATTTGAAGTTCATGTTCAATAATTTTTTCACAATTGTTACTTATAATTAAATGTACTTCAATATTTTTTTCTTTTAATACTTCTAATAATCTTTTTCCATAAATTACTCCACTTGCACCAGTAAGTGCTACTATTAATTTCATATTTTTTTCCCTTTTGTTTTACTCTTAAATTATATACTAAATTTTTCTACTTATTTTTAAACTTAAATTTTCCAAAGTTTGTTATTAATGATTTTTCTTAAAAATTTCTAAATTTTGTATATAAAATGCTTGATTTATTAAAAAATGTTTAACTTAGTCTTAATGATTAAAATTCTTCTTTTAATATTTTGCATATCTCTTATGGATAATGAAGTTTTTTATATTTTAGGTAATCTTACTACTCCCTTTATTTTATCAAAGTCTTCATCAAATGAATAAATTTTCTTTAAGTTATTCAAATTCATAAAATCGATAGCTAGAGCATCATTTGGGGTCAAGCTTTAAATCAGAACTTAGCTCAGTTGCAGCAAAATATGCTTTTTCACTTACACCATATATTTTTACATTATTAAGCATAAATAATCCTAATATTTTTTTAAAATTATTAAAAATTACTTATTTTAGCAATAGGAGGCATTGAACGCTTATGTTGAGAATTTTTAACCATATTGATTACTTTTTCAATAATATTTTTTGAAATATTGAATTTAGAAGCAATTTCTTCTTTTTCCATTTTTAAATCAAATAATCCATAAAGAATTAAATCTATTGTTTTATATTCTAATCCAATTTCTTTTTCCGCTAAATGATTTTTCCACAATCTTGGACTACTTGGTTTTTCAACTATTTTATTTGGTAAACTTAAATATTTTGCAAACATTCTTACTTGAGTTTTATAAAGATCTCCAATTGGTAAAAAGTCTGCTGCTCCATCACCAAATTTTGTAAAATATCCTATCAAAATTTCACTTTTATCTCCAGTACCTGCAACTAAAAAATTATTTGCATTTGCAAAATAGTATAATAAAGCCATCCTTATTCTAGCTCTAAGATTCCCACAAGCAATTTTATTATTTTCATTATGAATAGGATTTATAGAAGAAAAAGCATTATATATATCGTCTATTTTTATAATATAATACTTTATTCCAAGTTTTTCAGCTAATTCAATAGCATCTTTAATATCTTCTTTAGGCGTAATTCTTTCATCAGGAAGAATAAGTCCAATAACTTTATCTTTTCCTAAAGCTTTAACACAAAGTGTAGCAACAACAGAAGAATCTAATCCACCACTTAAGCCAAGAACTATCCCATTACTTTTTGAATTATTAACTTCTTCTTTTATAAAATCTATTATTTTTTCAATTACTTTATCCCAATTAAGATTAAGTATTTCTAAATTAAGAGACATATTTTTCACGATTGATTTATTTTTTCTTATATTTAAATTAATTGCTTATGCTTTTATTATTTTTATAAATACTTTTCTTCTTCTTGGTCCATCAAATTCGCATAAGAATATTCCTTGCCAAGTTCCTAAAGCTAATTCACCATTTTCTATAAAAATTACTTCACTATGTCCTACTAAACTTGATTTTATATGTGCGGGTGAATTTCCCTCTAAATGTTCATAATTCCAATTTTCTGGAACAATTTTATTAAGCATATTGATAATATCTTCTTTAACACTTGGATCAGCATTTTCATTAATAGTAATTCCAGCAGTTGTATGTGGAATAAATAAATAGCATACTCCATTTTTTATATTTTCTTCTTTTATAATTTTATAGATTTGATTAGTAATATCTATAAACTCTATTTTTTTACTAGTTTTAACTTCTAAAATTTTCATATTAAATCATCATTTTATTTTTAATAATAAGAAATATTTATGCTTAAAAAATTAACTTTAATTCAATTAAAATATTTTTTAAATTTCAGAAAAACTTTATAAAATAGAAATTTTAAAAAGAAAGTGGTGATATTATTGCAAGAAAATAAATTAAGAAAATTAATACGTGAAGGTAAACCAACAATTGGAACAAGAATATTATCATCATGGCCTGGTATAGTTGAAATAATAGGACAAACAGGCTTATTTGATTATTTTGAATTTCTTGCAGAATATGCTCCATGGAATCTTTATGATTTGGAAAATTTAGCTAGAGCAGCTGAATTATACAATATGTCTTCAATGATAAAAATAGATGCTATTCCAAGAAGCTATATTGCAGCTAAAGCACTTCAATCAGGAATACAAAACTTCCTTTTTGCAGATATTAGAACAGTTAAAGATGCAGAAGAAGCTGTTAAATCTATTAAGCTTGAACCTAAAGGAATTATGGGAATAGGGAATTTTAGAATTGGAGGATATGTTTTTGCAAAATATTCAGTATCAGATTATAGAAAAGCTGCAGAAGATGCTGTTATAGCTTTTATGATAGAGAAAAAAAGTGCAGTTGATCATTTAGAAGAAATATTATCTATTGATGGTGTTGATATGGTTCAATTTGGACCATGGGATTATGGTTTAAGTATAGGTTTAACAGGAGAACCTGGAACACCTTGGGCTTTAGCTGACCCTAAAGTAAAAGAAGCTGAATTAAAAACAATAAAAACAGCTATAAAAATGGATAAGCGTCCAAGAGTTGAATTAGGAAGTGCTGATGTAGATTTAATCAAGAAATATATCGAATTAGGTGTTAAAGATTTTAACATAGGAACAGATATTAGAATTCTTTACAATTTTTGGAAAAAAGAAGGTGAAGAAATAAGAAGAATCCTTTCAAAAATTTCCTAGAATTTTTATATAAAAATTTTATAAAAGTAATTATAAAAAATAAAATAAAAATTTTAATATTGTATTCCTTTAGTTGTTACTATTTCTTTAGGCATTTTTTTATCAATAACTAAATTTACAAAATCAGCTTTTTCAAATAATTCTTTAGGAGCATATCTTCCAGTTAATACAACATGTGTTTTTTTAGGTATTTTATCTAAAAAATCTAATACTTCTTTAATATCCAATAATTTCCAATGTAAAGCTAAATTTATTTCATCTAAAACAAGTAAATGAGGTTTCTTCTTTTTAACAATTTCTTCAGCAAATTTTAATGCTTTTTCAGCTAATTTTTTATCAAGTTCTTCTATACTCCTAACTTCGAATTTTTCTTTATTAATTTTTATTACTTTTTTCCTTTTTCCACTTTCAACTTTTATCCATCCAGGTCTTCCAAATTGATATATTTCATAATATGGTTCAAGTAATTTTCTAATTTTATATTCTCCAATATTTTTCCACCATTTTAAAAATTGAATTATTATTACTTTCTTTTTATGTCCAACACATCTAAGTGCTAATCCTAAAGCATTAGTTGTTTTTCCTCCACCAGTTCCTGTATAAAGATAAATATGGCCCATTTTTCTCCCTCTTTATTTTTTAAAATTTTCCATTATAAGTATCTATATTAAAAAGGAATTATGCTTCGACACACTCACTCCATCCACAATTCATACATGTTACGCATGATTCATGATAAACTAAGCTTTGACTTTGGCACATAGGACAAACTTCTCTTTTTGCTTTTTTCTTTACTTCTTTTGGTAAAAGATTAAACTTAGGTATGTCCATTTTAAGGAATGGAAGAGAATTTATTTTTTCTTCTTTTTCTTCAATAGTTACTTTAATTCCATATTTATTAAGCATATCGATTGTTTTATTTTCAACAATTTTTAAATATTTCCCTCTTCTTTGAGTAGGAGTAGTTAAAACTTGTTTTGTTTTAGATCCGTCTCTATAAATTGTTATCCCTTTTAATCCCAATTTATAAGCAAAAAGATAAGCATTTTTAACATCTTCTACACTTACCCAATTTGCCATATTTATTGTTTTACTTATTCCAGCATCAACCCATAAACCTATTTCATATTGAGCTCTTATATGATCCCACCATGGAATATCATAAGCAGTAACAAAAACTTTCTTTAAATCTTCAGGTATTTCATCTATTTCTTGTAATGATCCTCCATTTTCAGCAATTTTCTCTATTATTTTTTCACTATAAAGCCCTCTTTCTCTTAATTGTATTTCAAGTTCTTGATTAACATAATAAAATTTTCCAATTGTTACTGTTTTTTCATATATTAAAGCAAATTGAGGTTCTAAGCCAGAGGATGTATCAACTATCATAGATATAGTACCTGTTGGAGCAATGGATGTTAAATTTGAATTTCTAACACCATATTTTTTTATCATTTCAATTACTTTATCCCAATCAAAATTCCAAATATCTTTATGATAAAATCCTTCTACTGGCATTTCTCCATCTACATAACTACTTTTTTCGAATAATGGAAATGCTCCTCTTTCTTTTGCCCTTTCTATTGATCGAATATATGCATGATAATCAATAAATTCAGCTATTTTCCTCATAAATTCAAAACCTTCTTCACTATTATATGGGATTTTTAATGCAAACAATGTATCAGCTAAACCCATCATTCCTAAACCTATTTTCCTAGATTCTTTAGTTCTTTCTTCTATTTTCTTAAGTGGATATTTATTAACATCTATTACATTATCCAAGAAATCAATAGCGATTCTTATTGTTTTTTCTAATTCTTTCCAATCAAATTCTACATTTCCTTCAATATCTCTTTTTATAAAAGCATATAAATTAATAGACCCTAGATTACAAGATTCATATGGATATAAAGGTTGTTCCCCACAATCAAGTGATATTATTCCATTTGAAATAAAGCTAAAAGTTTTTGGTTCTGTTAAATCGTATACATATTCTTTTCCATATGGCTCAATTAATAAGATTTCATCTTCAAATATAGTTTCATAAAAATCTTTCATTTTTAGCTTATTGATTTTATTATGATATTTGTTTAATAAGAAACCTATTTTATTAATGAAATTTTTAATACTTTCTCTACTTATATGTAGCTCATAACATTCTCCATCTACTTCATAATATTTAATTTTTCCACTCTTATTTTTATAAGGGAATATTTTCCTAGTTTTTCTACTTCTATCATATATTTTAGTTTTTATTCCAAGATTTAGTAATAATATTTGAACATCTTTAAGAAGCTTCTTTGATTTTGAAGTTAATCTTATATAATAATTACCATTATTTTCATCATATCCAATCGTACCATTTGCAGTAAATAATCCTTGTAAAAATCCAATAACAGCTTCTTTAGGTGCAGTAAAAATACTTTCAGGGACAACTTTTTCTTTTGCATCTACGCTTTTTACACCTAACTTTTTAAAGAAATCAACAAAAAATTTTGAATGATAAGATAAATGATATACTCCATTCTTTCTTTTTATTTCTTTTACATTAAAATTATACCATTTATTAATTATTGATTTGAAATATTCTAGAATTTTTTTATTTTCTTTTGAAAATTTAAATCCAACTCTACAATTTTTTCCATCTCTTAACAAACCATTTCCTATTAACCATCCTAAAACTTGTCCTAATTCTTTACTCCATTTTGTTGGTAAATTTAGTTTATATAATCTTCCATTTCTTCCTTTATATTCATTTTTTACATTGAATGGTAATTGATAATTATTATTAAATTTTCCTTCACCAGATTGAATTAAAACTTTATGTTCTAATGGTTTTAAATCAATTATTCTTACCCATCCTCTATTTGTTAAAACTTTATGATCTGGTGTTGCAATTAATTCATAACCAGATTTTGTTATTATTTTATAAACTTCTTTTAATCCTGTACAAAAAGCTCTAGATATCGTATTAAAATTAACTCCTTTTTGCATATTTTGCATTAAGCTTATTGTACCATCTGGATTCATAATTTGAATAGGTACTCTATTATCAATTGCAATTTTAATTCCACCATTAGGATATTTCTTTACTAAATCTTTCATTCTCATTAATCCATATTCAGTAGAGATTAAAGTATCTCCTACTACGCAAGGATTAGTTGCTGTTATTTCTCCTCTGGCTTTCTTTAAAATATTCCTTTTATTTATATTATCTAAAAATAATACTCCTGGATCAGCTGTTTTCCATGCTGATAAAGCAATTATTTCTAATAAATGTTTAGGATCTATTTTTTTAACAATTTTTCCATTTCTTGGATTAATTAAAAAATATGGCTCATCTTTTTCATACGCATCCCAAAAGTCTTTATTCAATGCAACAGAAATATTAAAATTCTCTAATACTCCTTCAGTTGATTTTAATGTTATGAATTTTTCTATTTCTGGATGTGATGCATTTAATATTCCCATATTTGCTCCACGTCTTTTCCCTCCCTGCTTTATAACATCCGTTGTTACATCTATTATTCTCATAAAACTGCATGGTCCAGAAGCAGTACCACTTGTAGAAGCAACAACATCTCCTTCAGGTCTTAATTTAGAATAATTTATTCCAACTCCTCCACCAGTTTTGAAAATTATAGATGCTTCTTTAACAGTTTCCATTATAGATTCTATATTATCATCTATATCCAAAACGAAGCATGCAGAAAGCTGCCCTAATCTTGCACCTGCATTAAACAATGTTGGTGAATTTGGCATAAATTTCTTTTCAACCATGATTCTATAATATTCCATGAATTTTTCATAATAATTATTAAATTCTCCATTTGAAAGCATTTCTAAAAATTTCTTCCAACTTACTTTCATTTTCCCTTGTGAATTTAATTCATCATAAAGATTTTTCATTCTTTCTAAATGCCATCTATTCCATTTTATTTCTTTTAATCCAATTTTAAATTCATATTCTTCTGGATTAAAATCTTCTTTATCATGTATTTTTTGTAAACCATTTTTATCAAAAATTCTTGAATCATGCAATATATCTGGAATAACAATTAATGCTGCGACTCTTTGAAATAATTGTTTAGGAGATTCTATTATTTTCCCTTCTTCATCTCTAAGAAGGTATCTTGAAGCTAATATTCTTAAAGCATTTATTGAAAAATTTTTATCAACTTCATCAACTTCACTTTTTTGAAGGATTTTCTTTTTCTCTTCTCTTATTCTTTCTCTTTCTTTTCTATATAAAACATATGCTTTAGCTGTTTCAAATAATCCATATTTCATTAAAGAAAATTCAACTATATCTTGTATTTCTTCTACATGAGGATATTTTTCTTTATATTTCTCATTTATAATTAAAAGAATATATGAAATAACTTTTTCAAGTATTTCTTTATTATAAGAATTTGTTGCTAGCATTGCTTTTCTAATAGCATTTTCTATTCTAGTAACATCAAAATCAACTATTCTTCCATCTCTTTTAATAACTTTCTCGACTTTAACTTCTATTCTACTCAATTTCTTTACACTCCTTTAAAACAATTATAATTAAAATCTTAAATAATATAAAACTATTTATGCCAAATCATTTTCTATTATGGTTTTGCTTTATTATGGTTTTATTTTCTTTCTAAGATTTTTTAAGAATTTTATACGTATAAAATTCTCTATTAGTTTTTGCTAAAAAATTAAAAATTTGAAAAGATTCTTTTAATTTTTCAAGGTTTTTTATAAATTATGATAAGATTAAACTCTAGTATAAATTTCTATATTAAGTTTTTTGGAAGTATTATTGAATTTTCATTTGCATATGGAGTTACAATGATTAATCTTGAAGGAATTTTTCCTGTTTTCTTTTCATAAAATAAACCAGCTACAGTATATCTACTCATTAAATTTATTTATTAAAATTATAATTTATAATGAATATATAAAGTTTAAAAAATAAATACTTTCTATAAAATCCGTATCTTGCTAAAATATTATTTTTTAAAAATTTTATTAGATTTGGAATTTAAAGAAGAGCTATGGTTTATTACAATCTAACAATTTTTCTATTTCATCTAAGCCTTCATATGTAATTTCTCTTAAATATTTAAAGAAAAAATAAAAATTATGTTAAGTTGTAATTCTTAGCATTATTAATAAATTTAAAAGATTTTTAAAAAACTTTATAAAATACAATTTATAAAAAAATAGAAAGAATTATAAAACTTTAATATTTGAGTAAACAATAAAACTATTTATATAAAAATAAATTTTCTTTTAAATTAAAAAATGTCATGCCCCGATAGCTCAGCTGGTGGAGCATCGGCCTTGTATGATTTTAAGAAAGCCGAGGGTCCCGGGTTCAAATCCCGGTCGGGGCTTTAAAACCATAAGTATAAATACATCTATTATAATTTATAATGAAATTTATTCTTTCTATTTTTAATAAAAACAATTATTATTAATATTAGTCCCATTATACCCATTAAAATAGATTTTGCATATAATGAATTTCTTAATCCTGCTTGTTTTACACCTTCATTAACTATAGCTACTCCTATTAACCATCCAGCTATAATCAAACATATTAATCCTATAATGAAAATTGTAAACATAAACACACTCAAATCACGCAAATTATATCACTTCCTATTTAAAACATTATTTTTTATTTATTTATAAATTTATTAAATAGTTTAATCGTTTTCATACTTCTTGAAGTTGCGTAAACTTTCTCATTAAAATAATTTGATAAAACTTTTTTAATTCTTAAGCTAACTTCAGCATAATGAATTTTGTTTTCTTTTTTAAGAAAATTTGATTTTAATTAACTTTTAGATTATTATCTTAAATTGAATAAGTATGTAAAAAATGATTTTCTAAAAGCCTAATTTTTAAAAAAGATTTTCTCTATAAGCTATAATTGTAAGCTTAATAAGGTACTTCAGTAAATATTTTTAGAGATGGCAAGAACTATAGCAAATCTTAAACGAAAGATGCTTGCACTACTTAAAGAAGATAAAGAATTTCGATACACAGTAATAGGCTTGCTTGGTATTGAGGACCTTAGAAGTGGACAAGTTAGGCTTGAGAATGGATTAGCTAAACTTGAAGAAACACAAGCAAGATTACAAGAAGCTATCGAAAAGCTTACTGAAAGTCATAATAAGCTTATTGAAAGCCACAATAAACTTGTTGAAAGGCACGATTCTTTTGAGAAAACTGTTGAAAGGCTTACTGAGAGACAGGGGGCTCTTGAAGGAGCTTTCCAAAAGCTTGCTGAAAGACATGATATTCTTGAGAAAGCTGTTGAGAAACTTATTGAAAGCCATAATAAGCTTGTTGAAAGTCATAATAAGCTTGCTGAAAGACATGATATTCTTGAGAAAACTGTTGAAAGGCTTACTGAAAGTCATAATAGACTTATCGAAAGGCAAGATTCTCTTGAGAAAGCTATTGAAAGACTTACTGAAGCTCAAGCGAGGACGGAGAACGCTTTACAAGAGCTTTTCAAACAAGTTGGCAAATTATCTGAAACAATTGGATTTGGTCTTGAAGATATTGCTAGAGTTGTTATACCTGGATGGCTTTATAAACATGAGAAAATAGAAGTTGAAGAATTTACTAGAAAATTCATTATAATTGATGGAGAAGAAATTGAAATAAACCTTTATGGAGAAGGAAGAAAAGAAGGAGCAAAAATAATTATCTTAGGTGAAGTAAGATCTAGAATATACTTAAATGATGTTGAAAGGTTCAGTAAGATTGTTGAGAAAATTAAGAAAAAGATAGAAGGAAATACATATGAATTAATGTTTGGTTATTATATTCATCCTTCAGCTGAAGAAGAAGCAAAGAAGAAAAAAATATCGCTCATAGCATCATACATGAGATAAGTCCTATCTATAGATATAACTGAAGTTTATTAATGTTTCTTAAAAGATAGAAGTTGGAAAAGCATTGTAACAGACTATAATCTTTTAAATAAGACTTATATTGATAAAAAATAAGTAAAACAATTTTATTCTGAATGA
>Ga0080004_1122797_pt1 | contig 29293 bp, 24 predicted proteins | sample WasSprMetagenome_FD_69207 | JGI IMG/M metagenome (GOLD analysis project Ga0080004, IMG submission 69207) | Sulfidic aquatic microbial communities from Washburn Spring, Yellowstone National Park, USA - WS (SPADES assembly) (version 2) | ecosystem: Environmental > Aquatic > Thermal springs > Hot... | reverse complement strand
TTTGAACCCGACGGACCGCAAAGCAACAATGGCAAACTGGTTTTCCTGCTCACAGGCGAAACCGCACCGAACGATGTCCGTCGTTTCCGAGTCATCGCCGATGTTCGGGGAAAAATCCGCTACTTCCCTTTGCCGCCAAGTTTGCTTTGGGACGAAAACGCGAAAACGATGACAACGCCCTTCTACCGACTGAAGTTTGGCGATGACGGGATGGTTCGTGAGTGGGTGAGTTTGATGCCCAATGCGCCGAAGCAAAGTTTTTTGAGAAGTCTTGGCGTCTCATCGGCTCAAACGGGTTGGGTTGACGAAGTTGGAGAAGTTGAGGCAATAAAGTGCCTGAGCCTCAATGCCGTGAGCGTTGTCATCCAAGTCGTAAAGCGACTTCAAGGTGGTTTTCGTGTCGTCCGAACTTTCACCTTCTACCCGCGCCATTTCGTCGTTGAGATTGAAGCCAACAAATCCGGCATCCGAGATTACAGCCGAGCCTATTACTTGCTGCCGTGCAAATTCGCCGACGATAAAGGCAATGAAGCGGTTGTGGACGGAAAGGGTGAGGGCGAAGGCGTTATCGGCAAGAACCCGCAACCGAAATGGTATGCCGTTTACTCGGATGCTTGGGCTCACTCCTGCGTTGCCCTTTCCCGATTTGACGGTCTGACCTATTGGGATGTGGAAGGTGCTTGGGGCGGAATTGCTTTCGGCACTAATCAGACAAAAGGCATCAGGCTCGCTTATGTTTTGCATGGCGGTCAAAAGGACGCGACTTTCGCCGCTTGGGATTACGAACGGTTGACGAAACCGCCCAAGGTCGTTGCTGCTCCGATCAAGAAAGGGGAGTGATGGGTTGCTTTGGGCGAAATTAGTTTTACTCATTGGGTTCGCGCTCACTTTGAATTTGCTCCAGCCCGAGCCCGGTAAAGTCGAGCAAGACACGATTGACCTTAGCGTTGAGTTCCAAACCATTGAGCATTTCGGGGCGTCCGATTGCTGGACTATTGAGCCCATTGGCAAGTTCTGGTCGGAGCAGAACAAGCAACGCATTGCCGACCTGCTTTTCTCACTTGACAAAGGGATTGGGCTCTCGTGTTGGCGGTTTAACATTGGCGCAGGGCTTGATGACACTATGCCCGTTCCCTACCGAACCGTTGAATCCTTTGCAATTGCGGAAGGTGTTTACGACTGGAGCAGGTGTGCGGGACAGCGTTGGTTTCTGAGGGCGGCGAAAAATCGTGGTGTCCCTTACTTTCTCGCTTTCGTCAACAGCCCGCCGAGATTTTTGACGAAAAACGGTCACCCTTACTGTGATCCTGAAGTCGGGACAACCAACCTTCGTGAGGGTGCTGAAGGGGCTTTCGCCCGCTACATAGCAGACATCATCAGCCACTTCCGCAACAACCCCGACGAATCGGAACGAATCACTTTCAACTTTGTCAGCCCGGTCAACGAGCCGCAGTGGGAATGGAACGGTCCTTGGCAAGAGGGGAACCGAGCCAGCAATGATGACATCCGCAAGATTGTCAAGGCGCTTCACGCCGAACTTAAGCGCCGAAATTTGCCCACCGAAATCGTCATTCCTGAATCGGGTGACTTGCCGCACATGTGGAGCGGCAGGGAGAAATATGGCGGTTTTTACGGTCGCTACATCCGAGAGTTTTGCGGCGACACAGAAATCGCTCCCTTGCTCAACTATCGGCTCTCCTACCACAGTTACTGGTCAGATGCGCCCTATCAAATTGTCGCCTTCAGGAAGCGCCTGAGAGAAGAACTCGAGTTGTTCCCCGGCTGGCGCTTCTGGCAGACGGAATATTGCGTCATGGAGCACAACCGAGATTTGGCGATGGCGACGGCTTTGAGGGTCGCGAGGGTCATTCAACTTGACTTGACAATCGTTGGCGTCACTGCTTGGCACTGGTGGTTAGCGATCAGCATATGGGACTACAAGGACGGTTTGCTCTTCACCGACTGGAAAAAGCCGGGTGACCCAGAGAACATCATCGTGCCGAAACTTTTCTGGGCATTCGGCAACTTCAGCAAGTTCGTTCGCCCGGGAATGAAACGAGTTCTTTTGTCCCGCGACAACGAGGCTAATGCCAATGGTTTGCTCGGTTCAGCCTTCCGGGACCCTGAAAGCGGCAAGGTCGTCCTTGTCTATGTCAACATGCAGAATGCTCCTGTTCGGCTGCTTCTGAATTGGCGTGGGGACGAGAAGCGAAAGGTCGATCGCCTCACCCCTTTCGTGACTTCAGAGAACCCAGAGGACAACTTGCGCCCATATCCCAGCGTTCCCGCTACTGGACCAATTGAGATTCCGCCCCGTTCGGTGGTCACTTTGGTTGGTGAGCCGCCGCGTGACGCAGGAAGTTGAGTTGCGACAGAGTTCAAATCCGAGAATTTGACTGAGTGAGGGGGTGACAGTATGGCTGTTGAGAAAGTGCCGTATGGAGGTTGGCAGAACTGCTACAAAGTGAGCAACGGAGTTGTGGAACTGGTCGCAACTGCCGATGTCGGTCCGAGGCTCATTCGCTTCGGCTTTGTCGGGGGCGAAAACGAGTTTGCCGAAATTCCCGAACAATTGGGCTTGACCGGTGGCGATGTCAGGCGAAATTATGGCGGGCACAGACTTTGGCACGCACCTGAGGTCAAAGAGCGAACTTACTACCCTGACAATGAACCAGTGGAAGTAGAAGTGCTCAGCGATTTCGCCCTGAGACTCACGCCACCGCTTGAAAGAACGACTGGCATCCAAAAGGCTATTCTCGTCGAAATGTCGCCGAACGAGGCTTATGTCAAGGTGACGCACTTTTTGACCAACAAAAACCTTTGGGCGATTGAACTTGCGCCTTGGGCTCTGACGATGATGGCAAAAGGCGGGAGAGCAATTGTCCCAATGCCGCCATACATCCCGCATCCCGAAAAGGTCTTGCCGGCATGCCCGCTCGCCCTTTGGCATTACACCGACATGAGTGACCCGAGGTGGCACTGGGGCAAAAAATACATCGTCCTTTGTCAGGACCCAAATGCGACGCTGCCGCAGAAAATCGGAATCGGCAACCTGCACGGCTGGGTTGCATATGTCAATGGTGACCGAGTTTTCATTAAGCGCTACAAGCACATTGAAGGTGCACCCTACCCCGACTTCGGCAGTTCAACCGAACTGTTCACAAACGCAATCACCGTTGAGGTGGAAACACTCGGTCCGTTGACAAGGCTCGAGCCGGGCGAAACAGTAACCCATGTCGAGCATTGGTTCCTGTTCAAAGGCATCAAGGTCGGTGAAACCGAAGACGAAATTGCGGAAGCGTTGGAGCCGCTCGTTCAAAAGACAAGGGAAATCATCGGCAACAGCGATTGAGCCGTTAGGCGGCTTGGGCATTATTGCCCTATTTGCAGATTTTGAGGTGAGGTGAAAATGCGCTGCCTTGTTTGGCTGGCAACGGTGGTTTGTTTCGGTTTTGGGGTTGCAGCAAATCTCGCAGTGCAAAAAAGCGCAGTGAATTTCAAGCCGCTTTCGGTCTCCGAACATTTCGGTCCGTTCAAAAGTTGGCTTGATGTCAAAAGGGACTTCGGCGCTAAGGGCGATGGGATTTCCGACGACACCGATGCATTGCAACGGGCTTTGGACGCAATCCGGTGGGAAAACTCAAAAGCGTCCGTCGTTTTCATCCCTGCAGGAACTTATCGCATCACCAGAACTTTGCAACTTGTCCGCAAAGCCCATGCCGAATCGCAACACATCATCGTTATCGGCGAACACCCAGAGAAAACAGTTATCCGCTGGGATGGTGGACCTGATGGTGTGATGGTAGCGAGCAACGCTTGGTATGCTTCAATCCGCAGGCTCACCTTTGATGGTGCAGGAAAGGCGAAAACGGCTGTTTTGTGCGGTCCAAACTTCGTGACCTACAACGAGTTCACCGACATTGTTTTCCGAGACCTTGCTTTCGGCATCGAGGCTGGGCGAATGGACACTCAAGGCGTGGCTGAAACAGTGGTCGCCCGTTGCCGCTTCTACCGATGTTCGCAGGCGGGTATCAGCATCCAAAACTGGAACTCCCTTGACTGGTTCGTTTGGCATTGCGTTTTCGAAGACTGTCGCTTCGGTGTCACCAATGTCTTCGGTGCAGGCAACTTCCACATTTACGAGAGCATTTTCAGGCGCTCAAAAGAAGCGGATGCAAGCATGGGACATGCGGGCTACTTTTCCCTTCGTGGGAACATCTCGCTCAACTCTCAAGCCTTCTTCAAAGCGGGTTGGCTTAACGCCTGTGGTTTCGTGACCTTGCAACGCAACATCGTGATTGAGCCTAAGGGGACTGCCGTTGAAGTCAACAACATCGGACCCCTGTTGCTCATTGACAACATTTTCGTCTCGAAGACAGCACCTGTCGTCAAGGTTCGGAGGGATGCAGGCTTTTTCTCCATCGGTAACACCTTTACGGTCAAAAACGCAGTCGATGCGAACCCGCAGGCTGTTAGGTTGGACGAAAAGTTTGTCCCAACACTGAAGGTCAAACCCGAAATCGTTGAGCCCAAGACGCTCCCGCTGGAGCACGGCAACTTGATTGAAGTGCCGGAGGGCGCAAAAGGAACGGACATCCAACGGGTCATTGACTTCGCATCCCGGAACAGGAAGCGGGCAATTGTTCACTTGCCTGCCGGGGTTTATCCAATTGACAAGCCAATCGTAATCCCGCCCAGAAGCGATTTGAGGTTGGTTGGAGATGGTGGGAAAACGATTTTGCGCTGGGTTGGGGCTGAAGGTGGGACGGTCTTGCGAGTTGTCGGTCCAACGCACCTTGGCTTGCATGATTTGATGATTGACGGCGCTCGCAGTGCGAATGGCATGGTCGTGGAAAATTGCAGTCAAAAGTTTGCCCGAGTCATCGCTGACCAAATCAACATTGCAGGTGCCCGCGAAATTGGGTTGCTGGTGGAAACTCCAAAGCATGTTGATGTTTGGCTGTTCAATATCAACCACGGCGACTGCAAAGCCGGTGTCAAGGTGAACAGTGGCAGGTTGATAATCTTCAGCGGCGCCTCAAGCAACAACGAACTGAGTTACGAAGTTGCAGGTGACGGTGAGTTGCTCGTTCGAGACATTTGGTATGAGACAGGCGCTTACCCTCGTTTCGCTTTGTTCCGAGATTCCGGGGCATTCACCATGCACGCTGCCCGAGTTGCCACTCCCGATAAGCCTGCTGATGTCCCAGTGGTTGAACTGAGCGATTTTCGGGGCATGGTTACCTTCATTGCCACAGACTTTGTCAGCGCTCCACAATCGCAGCGCCCGAAAGTTTTCGTCGGCGGCGAAGGGAAGGCGACGAAATTGCTCCTTCTCGGCTGCGGAGGCGACAGCGACTCCGACTTGTTGGTCAATCGCTCTCCTTATGCCGCCGTATCTGTCCTTTACGCCTTCAAGATGCTTCCCGGCGGTGCTTGGTCACCAGTGGGGCAAATCGGCGCAAAGAAGGTTGAACCTGAGTTTTTGCGCCAAATGCTCGCCCAAACCAGACAAGGCATGCCGAAAGAAATCGGTCCACTGCCCGGAACTGTAACCGATTTGAGGTTTCATCGTGTCCTCATCTCCAACACCCGCAACGGCTTGGTTTTGAAGCGGTGAGGGGATTGGTGGCAACTCTAACGGACTGCAGGACAGGGCTTCAGGATAAGTGGGGAGAGGTTTTTAGCACGCAGGTAAGCGAGGCTGCAAAACTTCACTTCAGCCAGTCCCAAACATGCTTGCCCTACTTCACGAGTGCATAGTGTTTTCCCTCATACTCTGTCAAGAGAGAGGTGTAGGAAAATGCGAGAAAAAATGAGGCGGGAGCGGATGGGAATTGAACCCACCCACCGCCTTTTGGGCGGTGCACAGGATTTGAAGTCCTGGGAGGGCACCAGCCCTCAACCGCTCCCGTCTCCCGGTTCCGAAAATTACCGTAAACTCAAAGTAGCGCAAGCATTAGCGGCTGTAAAGAGGAATGACAACACCGCTGAACGCAAAAGCGTCGCTGATCCAACAGTACGCTTTCCTCCGATGACCTCTTTACAAGTGAGAGCATTTGCGCTACCTTACAATCGTGGCTAAAGGAAAGCACAGAATCAACGGAACTATAGAGGCGCCGTAGCCGAGTGGCACAGGCGAGGGATTGCAAATCCCTTTACCCGGGTTCGATTCCCGGCGGCGCCTCCAATTCTTTTTGTGGTCACTCTTCACCCAGCAAAAACCGCAAGATTCGTCGGAATAAACCTTCGCGAACCTCCTCTGTGACAGGGACCGGTGGGGAAAATTGTTCGCCCGCAATACTCGCTGCCAGTTTGAAAATGCTTTGAGCCAACAAAGAGTTAGGCGCTCTCAGGACAAAAGGAACCCCTTCATTTACTGAAGTGACCGCCACTTGACCATCTGATGGTATTTGAGCGAGAATCGGGATGTTCAAAAACTCTTCCACTTGCTCAGGCGTCAAGCCGCTGAATCGGACATTCGATCGGTTCAAAACGAGTTTCAAGCGGTCTGAAGGGTAAAGTTTGCGAAACATTTCCAAGACCAATTGCGTGTTCCTGATGGCAAGCAAATCCAAAGCGGTGACAATCAAAATTTGGTCAGCAAGGTCAAGGGCTGCGAGGGTGGTGTCTTGCAGTATTGTTGAAGTGTCAACGAGGACGAAGGCGAAGTTGTTGCGCAGGACTTGAAGGACTCGTTCCACAAGGAAAGTGGTCACGAGTTCAGATAGTTCGGGACGAGACGGAGCGGCTAATACCCTCAAATTGCTTTCCTCGTGCCTCAACAGGAAAGGCTGCAAAAACTCAAAGTCAATTTCACCTTGAAATCGCTGGGATAAAGAGGCTATAGTGGCTTCTGGGCGCAAGCCAAGCAGAGTTGCTACTGCCCCAAATTGCAAGTTCAAATCCACCAAAATTACAGGCTCAGGTTGATATGCCGCGAGCGCAACTGCTAAATTAGTCACCAACAAAGATGTCCCGACCCCTCCTTTTGGTCCATAGAACACGATGATGCGACCGACTTGAAAGGGGCGTGAAATTTGCTCCCTGCTCAATTTCCGGATACGGCGAACCGCATTGTTCAGACTCGCTGGGAGTTCGGTGGCGAGTTGACTCAAAGGGAGCGCGTCCATTGCGCCCGCTCGGATAAACTGTCGGGCGAGAGCGAAATCTTCTTGCTGCAGCAAAACGATGACTTGAACTGATGGATTAGTTGTCAACCGTTCAACCAGAGGGACCGTAGCATTGCCAGCAAACTGAGCGGAAAGGACAACTATCATTGGCGTCGGTTTAGTTACAAGGCGCAGTAGTTCATCCGGGGTCTCCACATTTCCTGCCAATTCAGAAGTTCCTTCCCTCAACTCGGCGAACGCCTTTTGAACTGACAACCGTTCTTGCTCATTGGTGAGCGCTAAAAAAACAGGGACAGGCATTTTCACTCCCCCACCTTGAGCAAATCACTGCTGTGTTGATGTCGGCTGAGTTGTGCTGTCAATTGATGTCCCAACTGGGCTTGCCCCCAAGCCCCCAGCACTTGGAAAAGTCCCTGTTGGCAGCCCAAAAGACGGGCGTGGAAGGACAGGGCGCTTTTGGTAAGTCTGCATCAACCTCAGCGCCTCTTCCGTGACGGGGATTTCTTCCATATGGATGGTGACTGCTATGACCAGTTCGGTTTGCTGGCGGACAAATTCTCGACTTTTAAACAGTTCGCCCAAGATGGGAATTTTTGAGAGCAAAGGGAAGCGGCTAATTTGCTCTCTCAATTCGTCTTGGATCAATCCTGAGATGACGACAGTATCGCCACTTTTCAAAAGCAACTTAACATCGTCAAGCCCACGAAACCGGAAACCGGGGACAGTGGTGCCTAAAACTTGAGTTGCTAAACCGTAATCGGGCGCAGTTACTTCCACTCGCATCTGAAGAAAAATCTCACCCCCTGAAGTTGCCTCCGGGTGCAGGGTCAAAGTTATGCCGAAAGGGAAGAAGACAACGGTTGCTGCTCCGGGCGCAGCGGCACCCGCCCCCACCCCAAAAAACCCGAACACAGGGATTGGGATTAGACCGCCGACAAGGAAAGTGGCATCAGCGCCTTCGATTGTCTTTTGCTGCGGGTTAGCGAGCAATCGCGCTTGACCGGACTGGATCAGTGCATTTATTTGAGCCCCAATAGGTGAAACGCGTCCAACAGGCTGTTCCACCGTTTCTTCGCCGAAAACGGCTTGTCCCGGTGTAACAGTAAAGATTTTGGTTTGAACCCCACCCGTCGTTCCTCCCGTCCCGGTGACTTGAGTTGTTCCCCAAGAGATGCCCAACTTCTGCAAAGCATTCCTTGAAACTTCCAAAACCTGAACTTCGGCGACAAACTGACGGACGGTGGGTTTCATAACCTCAAGGCGGTTGATCACAGTCCCAAAAGGCTTCGCCCTTTCCTCCGCCAACAACTTTTCCGTCAAAGAGCGGACTTGACCTTGAAGGATGACCTTGTCCTCTGCAATCGCGACTTTCACACCGGGAATACCAACTGCTTGCTCAATCAGAAGCGCCTTCTTCTCCTCAGGCGTAAGTTGTGGTGGGGACGGAGCGGGGCGAACTCTCAGCATGTTGATGACTTTCGGTGTGAGCATTTGGGCAAATGATTCTACCGCCTTGATTTCGTCAGGTGATTCAACCTCTCCCCTGAGAATGACTGCCACCGTTTCATCGGGCAATTGAAGGACAATGGTCTCTATCGCCAAACTTGAGAGCCCTCGTTTCAGCAAAGCCTCAATTTCTTCGGGCGTCACTTTCTTGGGTTGCGGTGGGGAAGGCTTCGGCTCTTCCTTATGAACTGTCGAAACTTCAATCCACAAATTTGTTGGCTGTGCCGCCTCCTCCCACAAGACGATGTTTGTTGTGCCCTCGGATTTCGCATTGATGACCAATTCTCGTTCTGCCAATACGGTCACAGCGACAATCTGAGGATCCCCGAGCGCGAATCGGTCAATCGGACGCTTTGTCATCAAAACGGCACTCGTGCCCTTAATCATCTTCAGCCTAATGACTTCGCCGGGGGTGACGGTAACGATGGGGTTCAAGCGAGTGTCTATAGCTTTTCCCTCTGTTTTTTCGTCCGATGCTGCGAAGTTGCACAAGAAAAGGGCAAAAGCGAGGTTTAGAACCCACCACCGGCTCATCATCGCCAACCCCCTTCCTTTGTCTTTTGAGGCGGAATAACGAAGGTAACGGTCTGGTCACCCATGACCCCAATGACCCGCCTCCCGACAGATGAATCCTCTTGAAGACGGACAATTTGCATCGATCGTTGCTCCAACCTTTGAACTTGTTGCTGTAAACTTTGCACAGAACGGTCAAGGCGGTCCAACTGCGATGCAATGGTTGGTGACAAGGTGACGGGCGCAAGCGGCGGTTGACGGGTTTGGGAATTAACCTCGGTGTGAGTCGCCCAAGATGGTTGCGGCAGTTCACCGTGCTGCTTCTTGACGATAAGCGCAGCAACTTGTGGTGAACCGATAAGTTCTTGGAGAGTCAAGTCCCTCTCTAAGCCGGGAGGCAGCAACGGAGGCAATGGAGCGGAGTGAAGGGTGTAATAGAAAGTCGCGCCGCTGTCTAAAGCGAGGGCGATTGCTTTTGCTTCCTGTGGAGACAAAGCGACAAAGAGGGTTACTTGCTCTTTCTCTGGCGATGATGGTTGCGGCTGCTGAGAGGTTTGTTGGGGTGTTGTAGAAGCCTGAGTTGAAGCGGTGATGGGAATATCACCGACTCGATTGTTGACAGCCAAAACCATTGCCCTCGGGACAATTGTCCTCACTTTCATCCCAGCGAAAACGGCATGAATGCTGATGTAATCCCCGGCGCGCAACGGCGGCACTGTTTCTGGACGAGTGACAGTCAACGCCATCCCTACTTGCCCCGGTGGGATAAGATATGCAGCGCTCGTTTCCCTCAAAGGCGGGGTGACATGATGGCGAAAAATGGGTTCGCCTTTTCGAATGAAAGTCAAGGTCAGTCGGTTGATTGCTTCGTCCTTGCTCAAAAACACCCCTTCCGGCGCGGAGCGAACTTCTCGCTCCTCCAGCAACTCATCGGTCAGTAATGTTCTGGGCATCAAGTCCACTGCAGCTACAACCACTCGCTCGCCACTTTTTAGGACAGGTCCACTGGGTGGAGTCGGAGGGTTTCCTGCTCTCTTTTTCGCCCCCAAGTAAATTGCCACGACAATCACAAAGATGACCGTCATGAGCCCAAATAGCCGAAAGTAGCGCAGCCTTCGGCGCATTTTTGGTGTCACCTCAACCAATGACAAATGGACACGGATGACCGAACCAAATTTCCAGACCGAGCGCCAAAAACGAACCTAAGCCTAAAGCGATTCCGTAAGGCATAGGCATCTTCATCGGCGACGACCCTGAGTCAAGTTCTAAACGGAACGAACTGAGCAAAATCCCCTGAACCTGTCGCCAAGTTTCCGGCAACGCTTTTTTGCAAGCAAGAAGGAGAATTGACATCAATCCCCCGAGCAGCGCCCCGTAGAGAAAAGCCCAAAGCGCAAAAGATTGCCAAGCGGGCTGCCCTAATCCTTTTATCGTCCCCCAAGCCACAACAAGTTTAACATCGCCCGCTTTCAAAAGATTGAGGGCAAAGAAGGGCAACATGAAGGCTAAAGCGAAAGCGAACCCACCAATAGAACGGATGAGACCCCCCCAACCGCTGACAGCGTTAACCAAAAATCCGGCGGCAATTGCGGGGAAGGTGAGCCAATTGGGAATTTTGTGCCACCGAGCGTCAGTGATAATGGCTATCAGCGAAACTGACGCGACCAAAAAGTTAACAAGCCAATCCACTGCCCATCCTCCTCGCTTCGATTTCTCAAACAGCGACTTTTCAGGCATAATTATACCGACAGTTGCTGACGGTTTGAAAACGACCAAAAGGCGGGGTATCCAAATGGCTCGGCGTCGGACAAAATTTGTCTGTCAAAATTGTGGTTACGAAAGCGCACAGTGGTTGGGGCGATGTCCCCAATGCGGTGAGTTCAACACCTTGGTTGAGGAGTTTGAGGAACCAGAAATTTCCGAGAAGGTGACTCCTCGCTCCGAAGGCGGGAGACCTCTCCCAGCGACTCAAATTCGCCGACGCCCACTTCAACGATTGCCAACGGGTTTTCAGGAACTTGACAGAGTTTTGGGGGGCGGATTGGTCCCGGGGAGTGTCGCTATCCTGAGTGGTGAACCAGGCATCGGTAAGTCGACTTTGCTTTTGCAAGTCGCTGGCGTCATGTCGAGGCAAAACGGTCCAACCCTTTATGTCACTGGCGAAGAGTCTTTGGAACAAATCGGGTTGCGAATAGATAGGCTCGGAGTTGAGCACGAGAAACTTTTCGTTCTGGCTGAGACGGATGTCACAGCCATCGGCTCTGCGATTGAAGAACTCAAACCCTGCCTGGCAGTTGTTGACTCAATCCAAGCAGCCTATCACCCACTTCTGGCATCGTCGCCGGGAAGCGTCAGCCAAGTCCGAGAAAGCGCTGCCTACTTGCTGAGAATTGCCAAAAGGATCGGCACTGCCCTTTTTCTGGTCGGGCATGTTACGAAGGAAGGTTTTTTGGCTGGACCGAAAGTCCTTGAACACATGGTGGACGCTGTGCTGTATCTTGAAGGGGAGGCAAATTACACGCTGAGGTTAGTTAGGGCGACGAAAAACAGGTTCGGTCCAACAGGCGAAGTCGGAGTGTTTCAGTTGGATGAGAACGGCTTGACGGAAGTTCCTAATCCGTCGGAATGGTTGTTGTCGCAGAGAAAAGAGCCTGTAGCGGGAACGATTGTGGCTGCCATAATGGAAGGGCACAGACCTTTGCTGGTTGAAGTCCAAGCGTTAGTTGCTCCAAATCCCTTCGGGATGCCGAGGCGCGTCGTGACTGGAGTGGACATCGGCAGGGTGCTAATGCTTTTAGCCATCTTGGAGCGGCATCTGCACTGCCGTTTCAGCGACCGCGATGTTTTCGTCAACATCGCAGGCGGATTGAGGGTAACTGAGCCAGCAATTGACTTGCCTATCGCTTTGGCGATTTTGTCCAGCAGGTTTGATGTTCCTATCTCAAGGGATGTCGCAGCATTCGGTGAATTAGGGCTAACGGGTGAAATCCGACCTGTCCCGCAAAGTGACGCAAGGGTGAGGGAAGCAAAAAGGCTTGGGTTCTCAAAATGCCTCGGACCATCTGACGGCAGAGGCAAGAGGGAATGGCTAACGGTAACGACTATCGCTGAAGCGGGGCGCTCTTTGGGATTGCTGCCTCACCGATAGCCAAGAGAACCGAAGTGCCCCTCCCTTCGTCACCAAAATAAGGGGGGTGAGAAAATGGGCAACTTGCAGCAATGGGGTTATCGGCTGTTCTTAGTCGTCATAACGACAGCCCTTGCTTTTTCTCTCGGCTGGGTTGGAACAGTCATCGCTGACCGTTACATTGACTGGCTTCAGAAGGCTTATCAGGTCTCTTTGAGCACGCGTCAGGAGTATCTCGTTGACATCGGCTTCGTCATGATAGGAGTCTTGTCCGCTTTGCTTTTGAGCAGTTGGCTCACTCAACGGTTGTGGGTGATGTGGGAAACGATTGAGAACCTTCCCACCGCAGACAAGATCGCTGTCCTGCTTGGTGTCTTGCTTGGTTTGGCTTTAGCCTACATGGTCTTGCTGATGCCGTTGATGCTTCTCAGGGGACGGTTGCCTGCAACTCCCATGTTCGCTCTGGCTATCGCAATCACCTCCATAATCGTCTACTTCTCGGTCCACACGCTGATGAAAGTCAGAGACGCTATGTCAGCTTCTTTTATCCAGCAATTAGCCCAAATCTTTCAGCCAACGAAGGTTGAAGAAGCCTCGAAGGACCGAAAGCCGATTTATGCCCGCGATAAAGTCTTGGACACCAACATCCTCATTGACGGGCGTTTGGCGGACATCGTCCGGACTGGTTTCATTGAAGGTCGATTGGTGATTCCTTCCTTCGTGCTCCACGAACTTCGGATGATTGCCGACTCGGAGGACGAGTTGCGAAGGGCGAGGGGCAGAAGGGGGTTGGCTGTCCTTGAGGCTCTTCAAAGCATGAACAACGCAATCGTGGAGATAGTTGACACTTTCAGCCCCGATGTTGAGGCTGCACCAGATACCGACATGAAACTTATTCGCTTCGCAAAGGAACGGAACGCCGCTATCATTACCAACGACAACAACCTTCAAAAGATTGCGGAGGTGCAGGGCATCCCTGTTTTGAGCGTCAACGAATTGGCAACGGCACTCAAGCCAGTTGTGTTGCCGGGCGAAGAGTTGACAGTTGTGATTCAGCGCCCCGGGAAAGAACCGGGACAGGGCGTTGGCTACTTGGACGACGGGACAATGGTTGTAGTTGAGCAAGGGCGTCCCCACATAGGTCACGAGGTGAAGATAAAGGTCACAAGCGTTCTCCAGTCGCCTGTGGGCAAAATGATTTTCGGGGACTTCAAAGGCATCGTGAGGCGCAATGTCATCAAAGTGGAAGGCGGTGACCTGTTTGATGACGACTTCGGTAGTTCCCGCCGCAGGTAAAGGGATGAGATTGGGCTCTCAGATACCGAAAGCGCTAATTCCCATCCTCGGCAAACCCATGATCTCTTGGACTATTGCTGCCTTGGAGCAAACCCCTATCGTTGATGCCATCGTTATCGTTGCTCCCTCGGAAGCCCTTGACGACTTCGAAAAATTGCGGATCGGAGAGGGTTGGCGAAAAGTCGTGGCAATCGTTGCGGGGGGGTTAGACAGACAACAGTCAGTTTGGAACGGATTGCAAGCGATGCCTGAAAGGACAGAGTGGGTCATTGTCCATGACGCTGCGAGACCTTTGGTCAAGCCATCCTTGATTTTTGCCGTCTGGGAAGCGGCTCAGGAGATTGGGACGGCTGCAATTGCGGCGCTGCCTTGCACCGACACGGTAAAACGAACCCTTGACGGAGTTTTGATCGCGGAGACATTAGACAGGGAGCAACTTTGGCTTGCTCAAACCCCTCAAGTTTTCGCTGCCGAGTTGCTCAGGGAAGCCCACGAACAAGCCTTAAAAGATGGCTGCACAGCCACCGACGATGCGATGCTCGTTGAACGAATGGGAGTCCCAATCAGGCTGGTGCCCGGCGACCCAACCAACATAAAAATCACCCACCCAACAGACCTGCTCCTCGCCGAAGCAATTTTGAAGCACGGTTTCGGAACTCATTGAAGGCGAATAAGCAAAGGTTGTCTAACCCTCAACGACAGCCTTCATCTTTTCAAGCCCGAGCTTTGCGACTTCGTATGGGTCTTGTTGCCAGTAAGTTCGGTTGAACAACTCAAGGGAGATAACCCCTTCGTAACCTCGGCGTTTGACTTCGGCGACGAGTTCTTTGAGGGGCAAGTGACCGTCACCGGGCATGACACGAACTTCGTCGCCAACCAGTTCCCTTTGAAGCCCCGCAGGGACATCGTTAAAGTGCAAAATCCCAATCCGGTCGCCCGTCAGGTCGGGAACATCGTCAAGGGAAGAGTTCCCCCGCCAAAGGTGAAACGGGTCAAGGACGATAGTCGCATCAGGGTCGCCAGTTCGCTTGACAATTTCCCACGCTTGGTCAACTCGGGAGACTTTCGGCGAGAAACCGAGAAACTCCATCATCGGAAGGACACCGAACTCACGCCCGATTTTCATCAAGTCGCTGAACCGCCTCGCCGCATCTTCAACATCAAGCGGGACAGGTTCGTGCCTCATTGACGGCGAGGCTACAACTCTTTTGCATCTCAGTTTCGCCGCCAACTCCATCAACCCTTTACATTCATCCAAAGCCCGCAGGTAAGCGTCGCCGTGAGCATCCATCCAACCGTGAAGGGCAATCATGCTTGGGACTTGAAGCCCCGCATCCTGAAGCATCTTGACGACATCCTCAATCGAGCCACCTTCGTTTTGAAAGTTTCGGATGTCGGCGAACCAAAGTTCAATTGCTTGATAGCCTGCTTTCGCCGCAGCCTTGATTTTGTCCGGCAAAGGCGCAGGTTGAATTGTGCTTGTGTTCAGACAGTAAACCCAAGCCATCTTCAAGCCACCTCCGTTCAAATCTTTCCGCCAATGAGTTTGTCACGCCGTCTTCGCATCAAACCTTCGTTCCCCGAAAACTGCCTTCAAGCCCGCACGAACCCCGATTAACCCAAGCGCTGCTGTTATCCCGCCACCGAGCAACCAATGGACCTGCGAAAGCAACAATCCACCCATCGCCACCAATCCACCGTAGATCAGAACCACCCCGCCAATCCATCCGAGCAACCAACGCCGGTCCAGCGGTTCTGCGGGCAAACCCGCTGCTTCGGCGACAGGCTTCCACCAGCCCGGCGGTCTGACCTTGCGGTAGAAGGTCACGAGTTTCTCCATCGGCTCAGGTTGAGTTGCCAATGTAACGAGAACCCACGCAACTTGAACGAGCACAACGATTATGAGCAACCTCAGCGGGAAGCCCTCAGTTGCTGCGAGAAACGCTGCAGTCGGATTGCCAAGCCAAGCGAGCAAGTAAATTGCGCTGTTAACAACCAACGCAGTTGCCATCGCACTGATTTCGCTCCAAGCGTTGACCCTCCACCAAAGCCAGCGCAAGATTGAAACCAAACCAATTCCAGCGTTCAACCCAGCAAGCAACTTCCACGCTGCTTCAACTCGCTCAGTCACCAAAGCCGTCGCTACGCCTAAAGCCAAAATCACTGCCGTAGCAATCCTCCCGACGAGGACATAATGGCGCTCGTCGGCGTCTGGTTTGATGAATGGTCGGTAGAAATCGTTGACGAGGTAACTCGCTGCCCAGTTCATGTGAGTGTCCATCGTGCTCATGAAGGCAGCGAGCATCGCAGCAACCATAATTCCCAAAGCGCCCGGCGGAAGAAGTTTGACCATCATTGCCGGATATGCACCTTCATCGCCCAACGGTTTTAGCATCTTAGGCATGAGCAGTAGCGAAACCAAAGCGACCACAATCCACCACCAAGGTCGCAGGACATAGTGGGCGAAAGCGAACCAGAGAAAGGACAAGACAGCGTTGCGTTCGTCTTTGGTGGCGAGAATCCTCTGGGCTATGTAGCCTTCGCCGTCAGGTCGCCCAACCGCCCACCACTGGACAAGGACATAAGTCAGGAAGGCAAACAAAAGTTCCCGATCGGACAGCTACGGGACGAACGCCAAAAGTTTAGCGTGTCCCTGCTCGCTCAACCGCTGAACTAACATTGCGCCGCCACCAATCGCCCCTAACGCTGCCGCTGCCAACCAAATTGCCCCAGTCATCGCCAAAGCAAACTGAACGAAATCTGTCAAGACTACGCCCCACAAGCCTGCTGATATGGTGTAAGCGAATGTGACTGCAATCAGCACCGCAAGGGCAGTTTTAGGCTCCCAACCGAAAGTCGTTTGGACGATTTTGACCATCGCTGCGATGACCCAACCCATGACGATTGAGTTGGCGATGAGGCTGCTGTAAAGGACTCGGAAGCCACGAAGGAAGTTTGCAGGTGCGCCGTGATAGCGGATGGCGATGAATTCCAAGTCGGTCAAAACCTCACTTCTCCGCCACAAGGGAGCGAAGAAGAAAGTGCCCAGCATGTTCGCAAAAGCGCCACCCCACCAAAACCAGTTCCCAGAAATGCCTTGAGTTCGGACAATTCCCGTGACGGCAAGCGGAGTATCGGACGCAAAAGTAGTAGCGACCATGCTTGTGCCAGCGAGCCACCAAGGCAACTCCCGCCCGGCAGCGAAATACTGGGCAATGCTTTGAGCCGCCCTGCGAGCCAACAGGACACCAATCCCCAGCGCAAAAACGATGTAGCCGACCACAATCGCATAGTCCAGACCCGTCAACCTCGCTTCCATTCCACCCTTCACCTCGCTTTAGAAGCTCCAACATGCCATAGGCTGAAGCCTATGGGCAAAACAAGACCAAGGGACATGGCTTGCGAGTTGGTAAGAAATGAGTGACGGTTTCAACAAACCAAGTATGCTACAAGCCTTAGCCCATGTTGATGGCACGGTGCATGAACGGAAGACTTTACCACTTTTTCATTGCCGTGCTGTGTATGCAAACCCGTAGTTTGGTGTTGCGTCTAAATGGGTTGGCAATGGTCGGCTTATCGTGGTTCCATGGTTCAAAGGGTGGTGAACGGAGATGGTAAGGGCTGTTTTCTCGCTCCTTGAGCACAAGTTGAAGACAGCGGTTAGGGTCTTTCGCGAGGGTGGTCTTCGGGAGGTGTTTGAGGTTGTCTGGCTTAAGCTTCGTCAGCCGATGGTCAAGTGGCGTGAGGAGTTTGAATGGGTTCAGATTGAGGGCTGTGATTATGTGATGGTGCCGAATGTTAACGGGTTCACGATGCTCGTCAGCGGCACTGATGAGGGCATCGGGCGTGAGTTAGCCTTCTATCGTGTCCACGAGCCAACGCTTACGAAGTTCTTAGCTGGCTTCGTTTTGCACGGCGACACTGTTTTGGAGATCGGGGCAAACATCGGCTACTACACTTTGCTACTTTCACACCTCGTTGGTCCAACGGGGATGGTCATCGCTGTCGAGCCTCACCCTGAAAATGTCCGCCTGCTTAGATTGAACCTGAAGCTCAACAGGGTGACAAACGCCGTTGTTGTGCCCGTCGCCATAAGCGATGAGGTTGGGGTGGCTCAAATGTTCATCTCAAAGGGTTCAAACTGGCATTCGCTTATGCCAACTCCAAAAAGCTGTGAGCAGTCAATAACTGTGCCTACAACCACAGTTGATGAACTCGTCCGTCAACTTGAACAGCCGATTGACCTCATCCGCATGGACATTGAAGGTTGGGAAGTCAAGGCGCTTCACGGCGTTGAAAGAACACTGAAACGAGACAAGCCGACGCTCGTCATGGAAGTCCATCCTTCCTATTTGCAACCCGAAGAAGTTGAAGGGCTTCTGCAATGGCTTCAATCGCTTGGCTACAGGTGGGCTTTCATCATATCAAGGAGAGATGACTTCCCATGGGTGAAGCGCCCAAGGCGCATCTGGAGACGAGCGCTCTCGTCTCTACTGACCGATGAGGCTTTGATAAACAACGGCGATGCCTTCACCTTGATTTTGGAGCGCCCAATCAAGTGACGGAGTGAACGAAACTCGTCGCATCATTTGCTCATCAGCAAGATCGCTTGGTGAAGCCATCTTTCGCCCACCCCAAGTTGCATCAATCTGTGAGGAGTGAAGCCATCCAATTGATCAGCCTTCACACTTCGCCTCGTTTTCACTAACCTCTTGAAATGAAGCCTCAAGTTAGCTCATGCTTGCGAGGTGATGCATTGGTGAGCCAATTGCGTCTTGCCGTTGTTTTCCCCGGCGCTGCATCCCTTGGCAGTTATGAAGCGGGTGCAGCATTTGAGCTTGCAAGGTGTGCATTGCTTGCGCGCCGACTGGCAAACGATAAGCCACCCCTCACCATTGATGTTGTTGTCGGCTCATCAGCGGGTGCTATAACTGGTGCTTTACTCGCCTACATCATCCTTACCGATGGTGAACCATCTTGGCTTTACCACGCTTGGGTGACGCACCCACAGCTTCATGAACTTATGCTTGTGAGCGAACTCAACGGCGTGTTCTCCATGAGACGATTGATGGAGATCTCGTGCGAACTGCTCGCTGATGTTGAGCCACCTCATTGCCCCGACGATGCCAACTTGCGCTATGTGGCGATGCTGACGAATTTGTCACCGCTTCACTACCGCATACCGATCTTGGAGGATTTCGGGCGTCCACTCCTTGCGTCAACAAACCGTGATTGGAAGGCTATGGTTTTAACTCCTCGTGGCGCATTGACACCACATGGGCGATACTCGTGGCGCTATGTTGCCAGCGTCGCTTTATCGTCGGCAGCGTTCCCGGCTGTCTTCCCAGCACAGCGCCTCGAGAGGGGCGCTATGGAATACATCGCAAATCATGTTTGGCTTGATGCAAGTGGAAGCGAAGTCATCATGTTTGATTTCATTGATGGCGGCGTGATGCACAACTGTCCCATCGGGATAGCTTTCGATGCGCTTTACGAACCTCATCGCATCGGCTTGATTGACCAAGAGCCAATAGATGACACAGATGCAAAGAGGCTGATTGTGGTAATCAGCCCGAGAGCACAAACGCCGATGCCGACAAAGCCAGCACACGGTCTGCAACCGCTAATGGTTGATGTCCTCATGGGCGTTTTGAGTGCCCGCTTCAATGTCAACGATGTATTTGACGACTTGAGAGGCGCTCAAAAGCTCAATAGCAGGATAAAGTGGAAAACGATCCTGCTTGAGCGAATGAAAAGATGGCTACTTGAAAACCCTCAAGTTGTAGATGGCTTCATTGAGGCGTTGGAGGATGTGAGGGCAGAAGTTGAAAAAGACTTGGGACGCATAAGGGCTCAACGGTTTTGCTCCGGCGAGCACGATGGGCATGTTGATAAGGACGAAAACGAAAGCGGTTGGAGTGCGCATAGCGATGTTGAGTTAGCGGTTGACTTGCTCAAGGCAGTGCTTGATAAGGTTAGTGGGACAACGGGCAAAAGGCAAGTGCGCATAGACTTGGTTAGCCCTTCGCTGTTGGGCGATGTCGGCATGCCAGATGAGTTGCTCTGTGGTGAGGCTCTCGGGCACTTTGCTGGCTTCCTCAGCAGGCGCTTCCGTGAGAACGATTTCCAAGTCGGCGCTGAGTGCGTGAGGAAATGGCTATGCGAACTCGATGAGCTTGATGATTCACTGCGTGAGAGTATCGGCGAGGAGCAAAGGATAATCAAAGTGTGGGGCGAAAGGATTGAGCGACGAAAGGATGGGAGCATCATCCCGATCAGGGAGAGAGAACCTTTATGTGAGGTCAAGCTCGGGAGGGTTTCAAAGGATGAGGTTTGCGCCAGATGTCGCTGGACACCCGCAATGTATGTGGGCATGCTCATGCTCGCAATCCGTGCGGTGGTTGTTTCGCTCATCAATGTCATCCGCTTCATGCTCAGGCGAATCTAAACTGCTCGATCTGCGTTGCTCAGATGGCGTCGCTCAGGTTGGCTCATTTAAGGTCGGCTCACATTGATGTTGCGATTGCGCACATTGCGTGCTAATTGTTTTTCATGGTGTGGCGAAGTAGGGATTTTAGAAAGGGGAGGTGGGCTATCGTGAGTGAGAGGATGCACATTAGCAGGAGGCAGTTCATCAAAGGTGTGTGCGCTACAAGTGCGTGTGCTCTTACAGCTCCGCTTGGTTCTATCTCGGAAGCACTTGCAAGCGTTGCAAAGGTCTCCCTCCCAGATGGGCTTGCGAGGCAAGCCTCAAAGCCAAGAGCTATCGTTAACGCTGTTTTTGTGCGTCTACCAACACCTTGGTGGATGGGCTGGCCTGGTGCAGCATACCCAGTTGAGCAGCGCGAGCGTGAGCTCTCAACCTCGCTAAGGAGCATGGCTAAAGATGTCGGTGTTGATTTGTTGATTGAACCGAAGTTCATCTCCAACGATGGTGAGGCGAAGGCTTATTGTGAGAGGTTGAAAGCGAACCCACCAGATGCTTTGCTCGTTATCTCTCATCACATTTACCTTTGGGGCTTGGTGAAGATGCTCGTTGATACCGGCATCAAGACGATAATATACGCCCCAGTTGGAGTTGCGTTCATCGGTCCTATGCACACATTCTCCACTCTGCCAAAGGTTTGGTATGTCTCTTCAGTTGACTTGGAAGGTGTGAGGCAAGCTTTGCTCGCCATAAAAGCTGGCAAGCTGATGAGCCAAAGCCGTCTCGCAATAATCCATGGTGACAAAGAGGCGAGCGCAAAGGTTGAGTTGCTTGGCACTGAGGTTGTCATGGTGCCTGTGAAGCGCTATGTTGAAGAATACAACAAGGTTTCGCCTGACGATGCTCGTGTTCGTGCGCTTGCCTCAGCATACAAGCGCATGGCTCGCAAGATAGTTGAGCCGAAGGACGAAGACATCGTTAACGCTGCTCGAACTTACTTTGCGCACCGAAGCATCCTTGAGGCTTATGATGCTGATGCTGTAGCTACGGATTGCCTCCCGCTGGTTGCCAACAGGCAAGTTCCACCACCTTGCTTGGCGTTCACGCACTTGCGTGATGAGGGCTTTCAAGCTGGCTGTGAAGCGGACAGGGATGCGACTCTAACGCTGATGCTGAGCCAATACTTGCTCGAACGCCCCGGCTTCATGGGAAACCCAGTCCCAGACACAATAAGGCAAACTCTCATCACAGCTCACTGCACATGCCCACTTCATTTGACTGGCTTCCTCTCCGAGGAGAGAGCTCCTTTCATCCTGCGTAGCCATGCAGAGTCCAACACCGGTGTTGCTATGCAAGTGCTGTGGAAGACTGGGAAGAGGGCTACGGTGTTGCGTTTCCTCGGTCCGAGCAACTTGATGTTTGGCGAGGGAACTGTGGTTGAAAATCTTGATACGCCACCTTGGGGTGGTTGCAGGACATCCGTTGCCGTCAAGTTGGACGATGTGAGCGATGTGAGGAAGCTGAGGGGCTTCCACCATCAAGTGCTCGTGAGAGGCGAGCATAGCAAACTGCTCCAATGCTATGCGCAACTGCACGGAATAAATTCACAAACGCTCTTAGCTGTAGCGGAGTTGATTGAGGAGCGCTATGTGAGGTGCCGTTGCCCGTTCGAGGCTAATTTTGTTTAGGCTTTGATGACCATATCAAGCGCTCGCCTATGGCGAGGACTTTAACCTGCAAGTTGCTGTAGCGTGATGTCACATAGTCAACGAACTTCAAAGGGTCTTCCGTGTTGTCGGCGAATGTGCCCCAGTGCATCGGGATGACAAGCTTTGCGCCAACATCTGCTGATATGTCGCCAGCCTCTTGGAATGTGAAGTTGCCAATTATGTTGCGCCTGTAGCGCTCGCCATCCCTCCCGTTTATCGGCATGAGCATTATGTGTGGTTCGTAGCTTCTCAATCTGCTCACCAATCCATCGTATGGTATTCCATCGCCAGCGTGGTATATGCGGACACCTGCCATCTCAAACATGTAACTCAAGTAAGGGAAGCCTCCAAACTCGTCTTCGTCAAACCTTTCGTGCCTTGCCTTTATAGCCCAAATCTTAACGCCGAACAATTCCACGCATTCCCCATCGTTCATGAGCACAACCCTGTCGCTTGTCAAGCCGAGGCTGAGCATGAGCTTCAAAGCTCTCCTTGGAACAACGAACTTGGCGTTTGGAGATGCAGTTGCGATGTGCGGGATCGTATCAGGGTCAATGTGGTCTGAATGCTCATGGGAGCATGTGACGATGTTCGCATTCGTAACTTCAAAAGGCATGATCGGTGGCGGTGTAAACCTCCTCGGATTGGAGGAGAGGTATGGGTCTGTGTAAACTACAACCCCGTTGCACTTGAGCACAAAAGAATTTTGCCCCAACCACCAAATAGCGACTTCAGATTCGGAGGGCATCGTCAATTCGATGTCCTTGAGCAAAGCTTTACCACTGCACACAACATCGGGCACAAGCATATCACTTCACCCCTCATCGCTTCACTTGCCTTCAAAGTTCCTTGCCCTCACTACCTCCACACAATGCTACATCAAAAACATCGCATCAGCCACCCAAAGGTTAAAGCGATGTGGCGTTTAAGGTGCAATCTGTTATCTCCACTATCTCCACTTGCCCTCCGCGATTGCCCGTTTTAGTTCGAAGTAATAGAGGGCGTTCTCAAGTGACACATCTGGAGGGATGGTGTGGTCAACTGTAGGTATGTAGCCACCGGTTTCGAGCATCGGCAAGACTTTCCTTCTCAACTCTTCTTCAATGGCTTTCTTTCCCTTTGCGAGCTCCCTTTTGTCAATGCCACCCATCAGGGCGAGCGATGTGCCATATTTCTTTCGTATCTTCACTGGGTCCATGTTCGCTGCTGACTCAAGAGGCCAGTGGCAGTTGAAGCCTGCCTCGATCAGCATGGGCAATAAAGCTTCTGTGTTGCCGTCGCTGTCAAGCTCAATCACCTTCACGCCATGGCTATACAAGAATTCGCAGATTGCCTTGTGCCTCGGGAAGAAAAACTCCTTGTAAATCTTCGGTGAGATCAACGGTCCTGCGTTGTAGGCGAAGTCTTCGTTGATTATGCAGGCGTCAACTTCAACCTCAGTTAGCGCTCTCTTAGTTGCTCGCATGAAGAAGTCAACGAAGAAGTCAAGCATCTCATGGACCAAGCTCGGCTTGTCAAAGAAGGCGTAAGACAGATTCTCCGTGCCCATCCACTCCCTCAAGTTCCAATACAGCCCACCGAACGCGCAGTTCGGGTAAAGGTAGAGCGGATAATCCCTGCTTGCATATTGCCTCTTCAGTTCATCCCAGTTTGAAGGGTAGCGAGAAGGCTCATCGGGATCATAGTGCTTTTGCATCTCCAGAAAGTCAGCCTTGTCCTTGACGAAGAAGTCCAAGTAAGTATCCATGGAAAGCCTTGTCCCTCTTGCGGTGCCATCCTTCAGCGCCCTACGCTTGCGCCCAAACTGGTCGGTGAAAACTACATACCTTTCGTTCTCCTCGAGCACCTTGCATTCAAACCCCGGGATCGGTCCCAACCTTAGTGGTATGAACTCCCTCTTGTCCAGCATTGCGAACTTAGGTTCGCCCTTGAACCAGTCACCTACAAGATCCTCTTCATTCAATCCTTCACGCAACCACCTTTCGTATGTTTGCCCCCATATCCCAAGCTCAAAGTAAGGGTAACGGTCAACATCTTGGAAGGTCATTATTCGAATGAACCTCTCTCGCCCTGTCATGGCATCGCTACCTTCAACCGATGGAAATTACGCATTTGAACCGTGAGCTTCTCTCTGTATGATAGCACGAAACTGGCGTTCAATTCCGATTTCAACGAGATGCATGAACAAGCGCGTGGCATCATTACTTACGGTTGCCGAAAACCCTCACAGGTCTCCGAAGTGGTGGCGATGCGCCCAACAGGAGCGATATGCGTTAGAGGGAAGGAAGAGGTTGAGCGATTGATAACCGACCTCAAGCTCAAAGGTTGTAGTCTCATCGTTGGTGTGGATGAAGCTGGCAGGGGTCCGATCGCAGGTCCAGTTGTGGCAGCAGCAGTTTACATGCCTGATTCGTTCCCCGCTTTTGATGAGCTGAAGGACTCAAAAGTGATGAGCGCCATGCACAGACAGCGTCTCTACAAGCTTCTACGCAAGGAGGCATTGATAAGCATCGGGATGGCTTCGCCAAAGGAGATCGACAAATTGAACATACGCCGTGCGACACTCCTCGCCATGAAACGCGCTATCGCAAAGCTTGGCATAGCTCCCGATGTCGTGCTCATTGATGGTGACCCGATCGGTGAGATGCCATACAGGTGTGTTTGGGTGATAAAGGGCGACGAGATCTGCCCACCGATATCGGCTGCGAGCATAGTTGCAAAGGTTGTCCGTGATAGATGGATGATGCGCATGCATAAGCGCTACCCACAATATGGCTTTGACTCACACAAAGGCTATGCCACACCGATGCACAAGCTTGCCTTGCTCAAGTGGGGACCTTGCCCAATACATCGCCTTTCATTCTCGCCAGTTAAGGAGGCACTCCTTCCCAAGCTACCATGTGAGCCAAGTGAGCTAAGTCGTTCAAATGAAACATCTTAAGGCGAACACGAGGAGTGGCGGTGAGCCCGCTTGAGCTACCGTGAAAGAGATACCAGAGTTTTGGAAGTTGAGAGTGAGAGGAAGGGAAAGGTCATAAGCCCGATAGCGCTTCTTATCGGCTTGGCATTAACTTATGGAGCCATTTGGGTTGTCGCATATTCTGAGTTGGTGGTCAAGCAGATTCAGATTGCCATATGCCAGTTCTCACCCATAGCCCTCGGTATGACATTCATCGTTGCTGTTGCGAACTATGCCCTCAGCAGATTGCTCAAGCGAACGCTACTCAGACCGAGCGAGATCGTCACCATCTATGTGATGGTGGCTATCGGGACGATGATAGCTTCACGCGGGTTGATGGAGAAGCTCATACCCGTTTTGGTTGCCATCAACTACTATGCCACCCCCGAGAACAAGTGGGTTGAAACATTCTTCCCACACATAAAGCCATGGCTCGTTCCGTTTGATCCATCTGGCTTGGAGAAGCAACCAGTCTCTCGCTACTTCTATGAGGGCATAAAGGAAGGCTCAATACCTTTTGGTGAGTGGGTTCGCCCTCTACTCGCATGGAGCGTGATCGTGCTCTCCGTTTATTGCGCATTCATATGCATGGCGACATTCCTTCGGCGCCAATGGGTTGACAACGAGAAGCTGACATTCCCCCTGACTCAACCACCCATGCAGTTGGCGGATGCGAGCATGCTACGCTCGCTCGTGACGAACAGGTTGGCATGGATTGGTTTCCTCATACCTTCTTTCATCTTCACGCTCAACGGCTTGCACACAATCTATCCGACCATACCAGAGGTGCGCTTGCAACATAACCTCAATCAATACTTCACACAGCGTCCTTGGAACGCCATGCCGTTCACAACTGTTTATGGCTCACTCGCAGCCGTTGGGTTTGGCTACTTCCTCCCAACTCAACTTCTCTTCAGCCTTTGGGTCTTCTTCTGGTTTGCGAGGTTGCAGAGTGTCGTTATGGCATGGCTCGGACTCTATGTTGAAGCCATGCCTCTATACCCAACCCACCTTCACATGGGTTATCAAGTTGCTGGCGCATACATCGTTCTGACGGCTTTCATGTTGAAGTCAGCCATGCCATACCTTAAGACGGCTTTGCTACATAGCATTGGCTTGAAGCACTTAGAAAGCGTTGAACGAAGCGATGAGCTTATGCCGATCAGGGTGGCGTTCTGGTGCTTGCTCATCTCCTTCCTTGTTTCCGTCATCTGGTGCTGGCTTGCGGGGATGGCGCTTTGGTTTGCGGTGGTCGAGATGGGGATTTACCTTGGCGTTGTTGTGCTCGTTATGGCTCGCAGCGTTTCCGAGGCAGGTCTTATGATGACGGAAACATCATTCCGCCCAATCGACATAGTTCAACTCTTCATCCCAGCGAGACGCTTGGAGGCGAAAAACTTAACACCGATGTGCTTCATAGATGCGGTCTTCACGAGGGACTTGCGCGGGCTTATCCTAACCCCGATACTCGATGCGCTCAAGATGGCTGATGTGCTCAAGTTCTCACGCCGTGCTTTACTGCTCCCAATTGTTGTGACGATACTTTTCTCCATCTTGGCTTCATGTCATGTTGAGCTACTACTGCCATACAAGTATGGTGCCGTGAACATGTATAGCTATGCGTATTGGGGGAATTGCATTTGGGGATTTGGACACGCTATGAGCATCCTGCAATCACCAGAGCGCTTCCCATATTACCATCGGACATCTTTCCTGATCGGGATCGCCATAACCGTCTTTCTCGCCTTCATGCGCTCACGATACTGGTGGTGGTCGCTCTATCCGCTCGGATATGCTTTGAGTGCCTCTTGGACGATGATAGTCTTTTGGTTCCCAGTGATGGTAGCGTGGGCTGTTAAGAGCCTTATACTGCGCTACGGTGGCATGCAGACATACATGCGCATGCGCCCATTCTTCATCGGACTCATATTCGGTGAGTTCTTCATGGCTATAGTTTGGGCTGTCTATGCGATGGTGACGAGGAAAACCGCTCCATTCTTCCCGTGGCCATGAGGCTCTGTGCTCTGCAGTTGGGCGATGGCTCAGTGAGGGCGCAAGAGGTGAGCTTAAGCAACGAATACAACTTCAATGCTTATGCGAAAGCCCGCAACATTATAGAGCGATGAGAGCATAGAAGTAGACGAGAGGCGTTGAGATGAGCAAGCTGTCAAACCTGTCAAGCACACCACCATGCCCTGGGATGATACTGCTGAAGTCCTTAATTCCGACATCGCGCTTGATAACGCTTTTGCACATGTCGCCAACTTGCCCCAATGTCCCGATGATGAGACCTATCGGAAACGCCTTTGCGGTGCTGAGCACCGAAGCGCCAGATGTTTGAATGCTTTGAAAGACGAAGGCGATGAACGGCGCAAGCAACACTGCCGTTATCAACCCCGCAACGCTTCCAAGCACCGTCTTCCCCGGGCTCACCCTCTCACAGATCTTCCTCCCGCCAAGCCACCTGCCAACGAAATAAGCCACCGCATCCATGCCCCACGCAGTTAGCATGCTCAAAAACATCAACTCACGCCCGCATTCGTGCTCACGCAACATGACCATGAAAGCGAACATGCCAACATAAGCAACCACAAAAACAGTCGCAGATATGCTTGCCGAACGAGAGCCAAGTTGTCTATGCTCACTATGAAACGCTATGTGAAATGACATGCTCCCGAACACGCTCACGAACATGATTGCGCTCCATAGGTAAAGCAACACCTGTTGTTCTCCTGCGAGCATGTAAGTCCCGATGATGCCCACAATGAGGCATGGCAACGCCACTTCTTTGACCACATCAATTCCAGCTCCACCGAACGCTACAGTGAGCTCACCCGCAGCCAAGATAGCGAGGGCGCAGATTGCGATAGCAAATGGCAAGCCACCGATACACACCAACGCGATTGCGATGGGCAACCCAACGAAGGCGCTGAGCAAACGGTGAAGTAGCATCTCACTTCCCCATGCGCTTTAACGCATACGCTTCGCAGAGTGAGATGAAATACTGATGCAACCGCAAATCGTTTGTGAGTTCGGGGTGGAATGCACATGCTATCAAGTTATCCTGTTGTGCGAGGACGATTTTATCTTCAAATGTTGCGAGCACCTTTACACCTGAGCCAACTCGCGTGATGATCGGCGCTCTTATGAAGACAGCTCTAAACGGTGGTTCGCCAAGCACTTCAATCTCAATATCAGCCTCAAAGCTGTTTATCTGCCTACCAAACGCGTTACGCCTAACCGATATGTCCATGAGCGAAAGACGAGGTTGGTCGCTACCTTCAATCTCCTTTGCGAGCACGATGGCACCAGCACATGTCCCAAAGATAGGCATGCCAGAGAGAGCTTTCTTTCGTATCGGCTGGATGAGGTTATGCCTCTCCATGATCACCCCAAAGGTTGTGCTCTCTCCGCCCGGGATTATCAACCCATCAATCTCTTCAAGCTCACGCTCAAGGCGAACTTTGACTGCCTCACAACCACACTTCTCCACCATCTGCATGTGCTCCATGAAATCACCTTGCAAGGCGAGAACACCTATGCGAAGAACTACTTCTGGCTCACGGATTAGATCACCCACACTGTTAACCTCATCCATGTGGCGCTCCCTCCGTCCCAATTTGGCGGGGCAATGACATTGTTGCACAGTCAAATTATGTCACGAAAGGTGTGAGGTGTAATGGAGAGTTGTGGCTTTAAGTTGAAGGCGTTAGGAAAAACAGCAAAGGCTTACGCAACCGACTTACGCGGTGATGAAGACAAATGAGCAATCGGCAACCTCACCACCAATAGGGCTTGCCGTTTGTGACTGGTCTCGAATCAGCCGTTCTATGATGGCGCGCATCTCGCGCACCAAAATATCTTGCCGCTGTCCGTATCGCTCACATTTGGAAATTTCAGCCACCAACCCTTCTTCCTCTTCCTCCGTCAACCACACGGGTGCAATGGTTGTCTGGAGAAGAATCGGGGCGCGCTGAAGCAACATCGTGCGTAGCAATCGTCCCATCGTCGTCGGGCGAGGGATGAACGGATGGACGAAGTAAACTGATTCGTTGGTGTGCCACCAATGCTTTTTGCTCATCAGGTTATGCGCTCCGAGCTTCGAAAGGATGCTTTGGCGCGCTTCGTTCCTGCGCTATGGCTAAGCTTGCAGCGACGCAATTTGCTCCGGCGTGCCGATTATGACCAGAGTGTCGCCCGATTGCAAAAGCGTGTTAGCAGACGGATGGTGAACGAGTGTCCCGTCGGAACGGCGCAACAGGACGACGGAGACCGATGACCGCCGCTCCAAATCACCAACCGTCAACCCCGAAAGAGGGCTGGTTTCTTCCAAGTTGATTTCGGCGACATGGAAGAGATGCTCGCCGACATAGAAGGCGTGGGCGAGGCTTTTGCTCAGCGCTGCTGCCACCATCGCAGGCGCCGCGATGGCAGAACTGGACAGAGCCACTTGAACGCCCAAAAACTTTTGAGCCCGCTCCGCTAACTCGTCGCTGAAAAGTCTCATCACTATCCGCAAGTTCGGGTTCAGTTCGCGAGCGGTCAGCGCGATTTCCAAGTTCGTCAAATCGTTACCGGTGCAAATGAGCAAACATCGGGCGCGCTCAATTTGTGCGTCCTTCA
>Ga0080004_1083600_pt1 | contig 29298 bp, 28 predicted proteins | sample WasSprMetagenome_FD_69207 | JGI IMG/M metagenome (GOLD analysis project Ga0080004, IMG submission 69207) | Sulfidic aquatic microbial communities from Washburn Spring, Yellowstone National Park, USA - WS (SPADES assembly) (version 2) | ecosystem: Environmental > Aquatic > Thermal springs > Hot... | reverse complement strand
ACTACATTGGCGATTTCGGAAAGGCGGTTTTCGCCAAAATAATAATAAAGCGTTTCTCCACTTTTGTGGTCAAAAATTATGCCGTCATCAAATATTCCCATTTCAAAGTCTGGCAGCTTCAAATCGTCAAAGGCGATTTCTGGCAGTTTTTCCCAGTAGCGGACAGCGTCATAGGAAATGTATCCAACTGCTCCTCCGATAAACCTATAACTTCTTGAAGGAATTTGCGGGTTACCGATAAGCTCTTTTATTAAAGGTAATGGGTCATCAACTTTGCTGACGGTTTTTTCATCTCCTACTCTGTTATACACTTCGGCTTTTCCATCTTTTATTGCCACGACTAAGCTGGGGTCAAATCCGATGAAGGAGTACTCGGCAAGTTTTTCAGGGCCTTCTACAGATTCCAAAATGTAAACGTGATTGTAATTTTCATATAATTTTGTGAATAAATCAACGGGGGATGTTCTGCCCTTAAGCTTTACAATTTTTGGCGCGCTTTTGGAAAGCGTTGATAGGCCAAACAGGATTCCCCATTTTACGGCCCTCGCCAACAAAATGCATAAAAGGACATATTTAAACTTTAACGTACAAAAATATACATATTCAGCATAGCTTGTCATAAACAACTAATCTTAAAATGCAACTTGCCTAAACTGTTTGCAAAAACTTTTACTTTCAGCTTGCCATCCTATTTTATTGGTGATAATGTTGGATGTAAAACTTTTAGTTGATGGAAAAGAGATAGAGTTGAACGAGTTCGTTGTTAAGATTCTAGGCGGAACAATAGCTGGAGCCGTGGGTTCCCTGCGGGGAGTCAAAAGCGACTGGAAAGAGATTGAAATAAAGGTCAAAAAGTAAAAGGCGTAAAGGGAGAACACGAATTGATACCAGAAGAGCATAAAGAGCATTTAGAAGAAGAGCTAAAGGAGAAGCTGGAAAAACCCGTTAAAATTGTTGTTTTCACTCAGGAAACGGAATGTCCCTACTGCGCCCAGACAAGAAGCCTCATTGAAGAGTTGGCTGCGCTGAACAGTAAAATTTCGGTTGAGGTTTACGATTTTTTGGCCGACAGTGCAAAGGCGAAGGAATACGGCGTTGATAAGGTTCCAGCAGTGATTATTGTTGGAGAAAAGGATTACGGAATAAGGTTTTACGGGTTACCCTACGGCTATGAATTTCAAACACTTTTAGAAGCGGTAATTAGCGTCTCAAGGGGAAGAACAGCCCTCTCTGAAAATGTAAGGGATAAGCTTAAAATCATAACAGCACCTGTTCAAATTCAAGTTTTTGTAACCTTAACTTGTCCCTACTGCTCTGCAGCTGCCATCCTAGCCTACAAATTCGCCATGGAAAACGACTTTATAAGGGCTGACGTGGTTGACGTTAGCGAGTTTCCCCATCTGGGACTCAAGTACGGGGTCATGGGTGTTCCAAAGACTGTTATAAACGAGCGCGTGGAATTTATCGGAGCAGTTCCAGAGGAAGTACTTTTAGAGCATGTTTTGCTTGCCGCCCGCCAACCTTAACGGTGTCTGATCTGTCTAGAAAAGAGCCTTTAACCCTAGTTTTTGTTTACAGTGGAGCCTTTGCAGAACGCGTTATAAGGAACTTGATAAACGATCCGAGCTTCTGCAAATCCTGCGGCTTATATTGTGATTCCTGCAAGTATGACGTTTACAGTTATGTGCGTAACATACGCGCCGCCATAGAACTACCAAACCCTTCTGAACTGCCAGCCTTCATAGACAAGCCTGAAGAGTACATGCCCAAAACTGTTCCCAAAGCTGATTTGTGTGTTGCTTCTGGTTTGCATAAGGACTTAATGCTTGAGTTGCCCCATCACATCGAAAAGTTTGGCGTAAAAGGACTAATAGTGCCCATAGAGGATTTTAACGAGGTGCCTTCAGGTTTGAGAAAGCAATTAGAGGAACGATGCTTAGAACTAGGCTTGGAAAGCGCTTTCCCAAAGCCCTTCTGCTCTTTAATGCCATCTGAAAATAAGCCTGTAATATCGAGGTTTGTAGCTGAAATGGGTGTTGGCCGCCCAGAACTGGAAATCTCGACGGTGAAAAGGGGAAATTATGAAGTTATAGAATCTGCCATAGTTAGGCGTAGCGCTCCATGCGGCTCCACATGGTATGTAGCGAGAAAAATAAGAGGGGTTGAAACAAATAGAGAAAGCCTATACGACGCCATAGCTAAAGCCCATCACAGCTATCCCTGCACAGCAACCATGAACGTTGATCCAGAGGTTAAAGAGCCCATACTTCACATCGGCGGCTACATTATAAGAGAAGCTGTTGAAAAAGTTCTGGAAAAGGCTAAGAGTGGATTTTAGGCGCCTTTATTCTCGGCAAGCCTTTTAACAAGGTTTAAGACTTTCTCTTTTATTGCATCCCTAATTTTTCTGGCTTCATTAAGCGTCGTTTTCGCCGGGTCAGGCATACCCCACTCTTCAACATGCCTAGCGTATACTACGGGACAAAAGGCGCTACCGCACACAATCACTGCCACATCAGCCTTTTCTTGAAGCTCCCTTGTCAAGGGTTTAGGCTTGTTGTGGCTTATGTCAATTCCCTCTTCAAGCATAAGCTTAACAGCGTTGGGGTGAACTCTTTCTGCCGGTGTTATACCAGCGCTTACGGCGTTCCAGCCTTCTGGCGCATACTTGTTGAAGTAGGCTTCAGCAATTTGGCTTCTAAAACTGTTTTCTACACATGCAAATAGGACGGTTTTCAAAGCCTATACCCTCTATTAACCTTCCCAGTCGAGAAGCCGCTTTTCGCCCTCTATTTTCTTTAGGTCTGTTATGTCTTGGGTTACTTCCATGGTTCCAAGATACTTTCCATTCCCGTCTCTAACAGCAAAGTATCTGATGTGAACTAGGCGGTCGCCGGCTTGAATCCAGAACTCTGCCACATCTTTCTCGCCCTTTTTGAAAGCTTCCAGAATTTTATTCACTACGTGGACGCTTTTCTGCGGATGGCAAAGCTGAACTTTCCTTCCAATAACGGCCTTTGTTCTTACAAATATGCGCTTTTCAGCCTTATTGAAGTATTTTACAGCATCGTCCTTGTCTACAAAGGTTATGTCCACCGGAAGAGCGTTAAGGAGTGCTTCGATTTCCTCTTTGGACAAAGAACCCGTTTCAAAATGTAATACGCCCTCCGGCATAGCAGTCTCTTCGATTTGTGGTTTTTCAACCGCCACAGCTTTAGGTTTTGTTATCAACTGCGTTGGCGTAAAGCAGCAGTAGCCTATTTCATCAAATTCCTCTCTTATCCCTTGCCACTCCTGTTCTGTAATAACGCGCAAGGCTAATTGGAATAGGATGTTGTTCTCTTTGAAAATGTGGCTTGAAAGAGTGTTGCTTATGAAAATGGCTATTTCGCTTAGTTGTTTCTTGAAACCTTGGAAACCTATTTTCTCGCGGTTTTCTATTAGGCTGTAGAGCTGTTTCTTTTTTTCCCTTAGCTGGTTGTGCTCCATCCACATTATGGCTGGCGGCTCAGTTATCCCATGCTTTTCAAGCACTGGAAAAAGCACATTTTCTTCTCTCAAATAATGTTTCTCCGCATCCAAGAAATCTTCCGCAATTTGCTTGAGCTGCGGGATTTCATCGCTTACAGAGCTTAAATCTTCAGCTTTTTGAATTTTAGCCACTGAAGCGGCAAGTTTTTCCAAGAGCTGTTGAAGAGCGTTATGTTCTTCGCGGAGGATGCTTATCGGGTTTTCTGGGGCAGTTTCCACCTGCTGTTTTTGCAGTTGTTCCCTGAATATGGCCAAGTGCACATCGCAAAGTCTTTGAATTTCTTCTCTGGAAATTCCTTCCTCTATAAGTTCCTGCTCGATTTTTGCAATTTCAAGCGAGCTTACTCCTTCAAGCACTTGCTTGAACTTTTCCTTAACCTCTTGCGGAGAAACACCAGCATGCAGCTGCCTAATAACCTCTTTCAGAAGCTTTTTCCTTTCTTCTTCAACTAATCCGCCCATGTTTAGGCTTCCTCCTTAATCTTCTTTGCAAGCGTTTTGCCAATTTCCACAATTTGCTTGATATTCTCTTCTGTTGGAGGACCGTTTATTTCTAATGCGCCGACACCTTCGACTTTAAACTGTCCAAGGGTCTCTTGAATTTGTTTTATTGCGCCTCCTCCCCAGCCGTAAGAGCTAAGGACAACCGCAAATTTTGTAGGCGGCCGCAAAGCTTTCACAAGGTATGCCGCGTAAAAAGCCAAGGGATGGACTCCACCTAAAACTGTTGGGGCGCCTAAAACAAGGGCTTTGGAGTCTACAAGGTCTTTGGCTAAATCGCCTATGTCTGTTATGGCTAAATTGTGAAATGCTATTTCAATGCCTTCAGACGCTAGTGTTTCAGCCATCTGCTTAACCATTTTTTCTGTACTGTTCCACATAGTAACATAGGCTATTGTCGCCTTATGCCTAGTCTCTCCGCTCGCCCATTTTCTATAGGCGTTTATGATGCGCTCGGGGTTTCTGTGGATTGGGCCGTGGCTCGGCGCTATCATTTTAATGTCTAAACCATGCAATTTTTCCAAGGCCTTTTGAGCCATAGCTCTGAAGGGCATCATTATCTCGCCCCAGTATCTCTGAGCGTGAACCAGCAAGTCTTCAACCTCGTCATCATAAAGTCCACCGGCTAGGTGAGAGCCAAAAAAGTCGCATGGGAAAAGAATTTTGTCTTCTTGCAGGTAAGTGAACATGGTTTCTGGCCAGTGAAGCATAGGCGCCTCAATGAAGCGAAGGGTTTTTCCGCCGAGGCTTAGGGTTTCTTGGTCTCTAACCACTTTTATTCTATCTTGTGGTACATGGTAAAATGTTTGAGCCATTTTTGCGCCTCTATTTGTGGTTATTAGCTTGGCTTTGGAGGCAAGTTTTATCATGTATGGGATGGCGCCTGCATGGTCTGGTTCAGCGTGGTTCATAACAATATAGTTAATGGCTTCTGGGTCTATGACGCTGCGGACTTTCTCTTCCAACTCCTTCTCAAAGCCTGGATTTACGGTATCTATTAACGCGTTTTCCTTTTCACCTATTACTAGGTAGGCGTTGTAGGATGTTCCTTTAGGAAGCGGTATTAAGGCGTCGAAAAGTCTGCGGTTCCAGTCTCTTGAGCCAACCCAGTAAACGTTTTCTGATAGTTTAGCTACGTTTTTTTCAGTCATTTTACACAACCTATATTACAATTGTAATAAAGTATATTTATGCCTTTTCCCATAATATCACACGGAGAAACAACCATGATGCTACCCTGCGAAATTGCCGTTAAAACTCTCCTTCCGCCAGCAAGAGCTGCGCTCGCTAAAGAGCTTATGGCTAGACATGGTTTTAAACAGGTGGAAGCTGCAAAGCTTTTGGGGGTAAGCCAGCCTGCAATAAGCCTATACCGCAGAAAAGTGCGCGGGAAAGCCCTTAACTTGGAAGAGGATGAAGAAATCAGAAAGTTAATAGTGCGCTTTGCGGATTCTCTGGCTGAAAAGAGCTTATCTCACAAAGATTTCATTTTAAGGTTTTGCGAAATCTGCAGAACCGCACGCGCAAAAGGTTTGCTATGCAACATGCATAAAACTTTAGACCCCACATTCGAGATTGAAAAATGCGAACTCTGCATGACTGACTCAATAAAATGTGTTTAGATTAAGCGTTATTCTGCTAATTGTTTTATGATTTTTTCGTAGATGTCCTTATCCCTATAATCCTCGTATCCTCGGTATATGCTTGGATTGTCGTTCACCTCAACTACCACATATTCGCCGTTGACTTCCTTTATATCAACCCCATAAAGTCCACAGCCCACAACCGCGCAAGCTTTTAGGGCTGTTTCCTTAAGCCTTTGAGGGGCATTATCCCTTTTCAGAGAAACTGTTCTACCCCAGACGAAGCTTGGCTTCCCCCTACGTTTTACGCCATGTTTCCATTTACCCTTAGGCATCATGTACTTGCAAACGTATAATACTTCGTTGTTTAGGACGCCGACTCTCCAATCAAAACGTGAAGGCATAAATTTCTGCACAACTAGAAAGTCTGATCTTCTGAAAAATCTTTTGGCAACGTCGCGGAAGCTTGTTTCACATGCAACTTTTTCCACGTATTTTGAAAAGCTCGTGTAAGGCGCCTTTATTACGACTGGTTTTCCAAAAAGCTCGAAGATTTCTGAAATTTGCCTATGGTGAAATTCTTCCTTGTTTAGAAAGAGGGTTGGAATGTGGGGAACACCGAATTTTTCAAAAAGCCTATACTGGTGAATTTTATTTGCGCATATTCTTATAGATTCTGGGTCGTCGATAACTTTGAGTCCGAGTTCCCATGCTGTTTTGGAAACTACGTAGGCGGTGTAAAGCGGATCCGTCGTTGCCCTAATAAAGACCGCGTCGTATTTTGGAATTTCTGAAAGCCCGTTCCTAAACATGAAGTTGAATTCGTGGCCCATGCTCTTAGCTGTCTGTTTAAAATTCTGAAGTGCCTCAGCCTCTTTCGAATATGAAAAATTGTATTTCTCAACAAAACATGCTATTCTCGTCAATCAAACCCGCCTTTTTCGGAAATTTCCATAATTTCCGAAGAAATCACGTTTAAGTCTGATGTTGAAATTTCCTCCATCTTTAGCATTTGGAAACCGCACAGGTAGGCTTCTCCGTCCACATGTTGGATGTGCAGTTTACAGATTGGGATATTAAAGGTTTCGTAAACCTTCCTTGAAATTTCATCGACATTTCCTTTATCAGCAACATCGCATTTTCCGAAGAAGGATTTATAATTGGCCATTTCGCCGTAAAGGGGTTGCGCGCAAACAGCATACCTATAATTCATGCTTAAACTTTTAACAGCCCTATATAGTGCACTTCTGTTGTGGGCAATTTTGAAACCGTTAAACGAAAATGGGTTAACAGCGAATATGACTACTGGAAAGCTGAACTCAGCCATTATTTGCTTCACAGAATCAGTCACCAAGTAAGGCAGTGTTGGAACACCAGCCCTAGAAGCTCTAACAAGCATTATGGGCAGCCTATACGCGTCAACAATGTTCTCGGTTGACGGAATCACTCTGTTTCCCAAGATTTCCGCATGCAAAGAAACATAGTATCCTGTTTTCATGTACCTATAGTCATTGTTTATGTTGAGAATAAAGTCTCTAACTGAAGATTTAAGGAACTTCGATGGTTTCATCAAATGCACGTTTGTTCTTAGGTCGATGTTTGAGACGACCAGCACGCATGAGGCACCAGACAATCGAATTTCCGTATATCCTTTTAATATTTAAAATTAACTGTTCATCCAACTTATTTCAAGCCTCATGAATTTAGGTAAGGATGGCATGATGAAATGCCTTACACCTGTTTATAATAGGAGGCTTATCAAAAGTCATAACCCTTTATTTGGAACGAGCCACGGCTAACTATAAGCTTATATTGCTGCTGGTTGCAGATTTGGAATAAAAGAGGAAGCAGGTACGTATAGAACCCTAGAGGTTCTTGGACCAGAACACGAGTTTTCAATAGTTGACGAAAACTTAAAAGCCATGCCAATAGTTGACAAACTCATAAGAGATTTTCACGGCAGAGTTGTAAACTTTGTAGAACAGGGCGAATTCACCTTTGGAAAAGAGCTGCAACTACACGTTTTGGAAATTAAGGCCAACAAACCCTTCAAGTCGCCTGAAAACTTTGAAGAAACCATGCACAAGGCGGTTTTAAAGCTTCTCGACTTCTTGGAAAGAAAGTATAAGGCAAGTCTTCTAGGAACTGGAATGCATCCGCTTTTAAGGCTTGATGAAACCAATGTTTGGCCTCACCGACACAGACAGATTTACCAAGAATATGGCAGAATATTCAACCTTAAACAGCACGGTTGGCTTAACATTCAAAGTTTTCACCTTAACCTCCCATATTTTGACGAGGAAAAAGCCGTATCGATGCACAACTTGCTTGCGAATGTTTGTGCTTACCTACCCGCAGCCTCCGCTTCCTCACCTATTTATGAAGGAAAATTCGGCGATTATGTGGATAACCGACTTCACTTTTATATGGAAAATCAGAGGGAAATCCCCTCCGTAACTGGAAATGTTATACCAGAATACGTGTCCTCTTTCAAACAGTATAAGGAAGAAATTATTGGCGGGTACTCTTCAGACTTGGCAGAGGCAGGCGCCAACAAATGCCTCCTCTATAAGGAGTGGGTGAACTCAAGAGGCGTAATTCTCCGATTTGATAGAAAAGCCCTTGAAATACGCGTGATGGATGAGCAGGAATGCGTAAAATCAGATGTTGCATTAAGCTGTTTTGTTAGGGCTTTGCTGAGAGGATTATTAAATGGGGAAATTCAGCTTTTACCACATGAAACTTTGGTTAAGGATTTCAGGTCCGTCGTAAAAAACGGTTTAAACGCTGAGGTGGAACATCCGAAAGGACCAACGGCAAGGCACGCCTTAAAACATTTTCTCCAAATAGCCTATGAAAACGCTTCAGAAGAGGAGAAAAAATACCTTCAAATAATCCAGAAAAGAGTGGAAAATGGAAGCTTGTCCGAGGTGATAAGGAAAAGGGTGCTTATAAGAGCACAGAAAACAGACTTCAACGAGGCAATTTTAGATGTCTACTCAAAACTTTTAAAAAGTTTAAGAGAAAATCAACCCTTTTTCTAGGAGCGCAAAGTCCATGCTGAAAGAAGTTGAAAGGCAAATAGACTATTTCGCAATATGCGGCAGATGCAAAATTGATTGCTGCCGCGACGCTAGGCCGCCAATAACTTCTAGGCGCGAAGAACTCATAGAAGAATACCTAAAAATGCATGGGATAATTATAGAGACGCCTTTTGTGCATGCAGAGTATACTTTTCCAAGGGAGGACGCGGACGGCCACTGCGTATTCTACGATAAAAACTCTAAAAAGTGTAGGGTTCACCCTGTAAAACCCGAAACATGCGCCGCTGGACCAATAACCTTTGACATTAACAAGAGAACCGGAAAAATCGAGTGGTATCTGAAAACCGAGAACATATGTGTCTTAGCTGGCGAACTGTTCAAAAACAAAAATGCACTAGAAAAACATCTTGAATCAGCTAAAAAGGAAATATTGCGGCTGGTGCGCGAGCTTAACCCGGAAGCATTGAGGACTATTCTGAAAAGGGATGAACCTGAAACTTTCAAGATAGGTGAAGACGAAATCGATGATAATGTTTTAAGCAAATTATAGCTTTTTAGTTTAAGACACTTTTGACAAACGTTTTTACTTTCAAATGTTAATTGTGGATTTGGTGAAGCTTTGTGGAATTATCACCTTTGAGCAATGCGATAAAGCGGACATGCGATGTGCTTAGACTTGGCGCTTCCAAACAGGTTTCAGATTATGAAGAACGTTTTTCATCTCTAAGAGAATTGTATGATGCCTTACTTTTGAACTTTGTAAAAATGGGTTTCAGCCCTAAAGAGGGTTTGGAAACAGCCAAAGAATTTTTCGGGACTCCCAATGTGCGTTTCGCTGGCATAGATGGAACAATGTATTCGCGGCCCCTTTTCGATATGGTGGTTTTTTTCGGAGGGGCCTACGCCTCAACTGGAAGCATAACCTTCCGTGAAGATAAGAAGCCTATGGTTGTTTATGACGAGAGAATCTTGGGGCGTGCTGCTGGCGTTTCAAGCGTTGTTCCCATTTACGTGAATGAGATTCCAGATTTAGACCAGGCTTTTTTTGAAGTTTCGCAGCCAGGAGAAGTGAGTTTGGGCAAACCTTTAACGGAAGAATTCATAATCAACAATGCAACAGTGGCCAACTGGATAATGACCTTTGCTGAATACTATTTGGCTTATAAGCTTGCCACTGATGCCGCGCAGAATATTCGAATAATCCTCATGGACAGAAGCCTATCCATTGAAAGGGCAAGCCTTCTTTACGACACTTCAAATCGCGCTTTGTGGAAAGCCAAAAGCAATTTATTAGGCTGTAGAGTTGACGGCGAACCCATAGATGTCAATGATTTAACCATAGCAAGGCAACATGTTTGCAACGAGAATTTGGGTTTGCCGCCTCCTAGAGCTGATTATTTACGCTATGCGATAATAGACTTGATTAGAAGAAAGGGGGCAATGGGTGAAAAGCAGATTCTAGCGGAATTCGGCATAAGCGACGAGAAAAGAGGGGGAAGAGTTAAAAGCAGTTTAAAACATCTCGTTGGAAAGGAGGTTCTAAGCGAGAAAAACGCGGTCTACTCCTTAAACCCTAAATATGCGAGAACATGGGAGCGCATTAAAAAGCTTGTAACAAGCCTAGGCGACAGATTCTTTTTCGCAGATAAGCCTGAAACAGCCAACTTGATGAAGATTGTTAAAGATGGGAAGGAACATTGGCTAACAACGTTGGACATAGCCTTCCTCACGCTTTTCACGTTGCATATGCTTATGGAAGAGTGCTGGAGCAGGCGTATATTGCTTATAGGTGTAACGAAGGACACCGCCGCCAGAGACTTTAAACGTCAACTCATCCCAATAATGCACAACAACGACTTGCTGAAAACAAACGTCTCTCAGGAAGAGGTTGAAAAGCTTCCAAACACAGACCGCATGATACTGCAGTCTGCAAGCATCCTAAACCCAGAAAAAATCACTCCGCCATGGAGCCTTATAGAATATGACTCCGCATTCAGAACCATGGTTCCAGACAGGCAGAAACGCAAGGGCTATGTTTCAGGAGCCATAAAGAACAAGATAGGCTTGGAAAAGACTTTTTTGAAAACATATGTGCAGCTAAGCCAAGCTAAAACGGATTCTATGCTGCGAAGCAACGTTCTCCTAGTTGACCGTCTAGTTTATCCAGAATATGATTATGCCCCTGAAAACGTTGTGGAGTTTTGGAATGAGCTAAGCGACGGCACAAAAGAACCGGTCGAAGTCATTCTTTTCATTAACAAGGATGTCCCAAACAAGCTTCAAAACTTGACAATGAATGTTCTGGTAGCTATGGCGCCTTCAAACATTCCAGAGGCTTTCGGGCATAATACCCCCTTATTTATAGCGGACAAAATTGCCAAGTGGAATTACAGCCAGTTCAAGCGCATAGTGGATACAACCGCTGAGTGGATACTCAATAACCATAAATTGAGAAAATTCGTATTCTATATGAGCACTTTCAGAGAGAGGCGAACAGCAATTGAAGCCGCAAGAAGAGAACAAATTTAACAGCCTATGCTTCACAGACTTCGATGGAAGATTCCACGCTAGGCTGGCGGCTGTTATGCCGCGGTTTTTCGTCGGCGGCGAAGAGTCCAAAGTGGCGGGAACAAGCGCCCGCTACCAGTGCCGCATAAAAGTTGAATACCATAAGGATTTGATGGGGCTTCTGGAAGAGGGCATGCTTCTGGCTGTTAGAAACTTTAAGCAGACGCTTCTAGGCGAAGAACGATATACGCTTATGGAGGTCAGCCGAGTCTGGCCTGAACATTTTGGCTTGAAGGGCTTATCGGATCACGGCTATTATCCCATGCAGTTTGAGATTATAGAACAGTCTGAGGCGGACTGGCAAACGGATGACAAGGCAACCATGATGATTCAGATAGACGCTATTCCAATAAACTACGACCTAATCATAGGCGAAAAATGTGATTTCAGGTTTGTTAAGGGCTTCTCTTACCCAGTTGTAGGAAGTCCAGTCTACATTCTGAACAGTGAAATGATAAACCGCATGTACAACCAGAAAATAGCTGAAAAAATAGGCTTAGATCCTTCAAAAACCGTTGAAGACGCGAGGCTTGACCCACGGCTCGGCGTAATAAAAATGTTTCAAGCAAGCAAAACCGTGATCCCCATATACGTGGATTTCGAGAAGCTTGTGCGCTATCATTTTGGGGTTTTCGCATTCACAGGTGGTGGAAAAAGCAACTTGATGTCAAATGTTCTTAGGCGAATCCTAATACACACAGAAAACGTGAAAGTTGTGGTTTTCGACATAAGCTGCGAATACGTGTTTCTGCTGCTTGATTTGCTGTCAGACGAGAAAATTCCTGCGAAAATAATTCTTGAGCATAGGATTGATTCTTTGGAGCAGTTTTTCAACTCGGTTGTTAAGCCAAGGGAGTATGAGGCAGATGAAAGAATCAAGGCTGGGTTAAGGCAGATAATGGAGCAGGATAAAGTGGCGTTTTACACGAGGCCTAAGCAGAAAATTCCAACATTCGCCCAGTTTTTGGATGAGCTTAACGACCAGAGGAGAGGCTGCACGGATAAGCCTCACTATTTGAACGCCATAGACAAGATTCACGATGCCATATTGGATTATATGGAAGGCCACGGCGTAAGCGAAAATCAGGAGGTGAACGAAGACTTCATCAAATACATTGATAAAATCGCCATTTCCACCATAGAGGAGTTTAAGGTTCATGAAAAAAGCGGGCTATATGCTTGGGGAACAACCCGAAACACCATAATTGAAAGGATAAGGCGAAGGCAGGAAGAAGAGAGGAAGGAGACGGGTGGGTTAACAGCGGAAAAGATAAGGGAGCTTTTAGAAGGCGAAACGCGGCTTGTTTGCATTTCAATTTCAGATCCATTAACGGTAAAGGAGTTAGTTGTAACTTTAACGCAGGACCTGCTTGTCCGCAGAAAAAGAAGGTTTCAAGTTAAGCCCTACATCCTCCTAGTTTTTGACGAGGCGCAAGAATTCATCCCAGAACTTTCTGGTGCAACGGGCATAGAAAAGAAATGCAGCAAACAGGTTGAAACCTTGCTTAGGCAGGGCCGCAAATACGGCCTATGCGTTTGCATAGCAACCCAACGCATAGCCTACTTAAACACTAACGCTTTACAGCAGTTGCACACTTACTTTGTAGGCACCTTGCCCCGCCCCTATGACCGCGCCCTAATAAGCGACACCTTCATGATAGACAAGGGCATACTTGAGAAAACCCTAGAGTTTGCGCCAGGCGAATGGCTACTGTCAAGTTATATAGCCACTGGCATAGAAAATGTGCCAATATTCATAAAGGCAGACAATGCAGAAAACGAGATAGAAAAATTCTTGAAAAATTCGGCTTAGTAAACAAGTGTCTTAATTTAAATGGAATTAATTTCGGAGATGCCTATGGTTAGTGGAGCTGAAATAGAAATAGACGAGAAAGTTACTTGAAAAACAGTGCAATTTTTAGAAAATGAGGCGTTATGCCATTCCGCATTTTTTTAGGAGTTTTTGCCATCTTAAGTCTGTTATCCGTTGGATTTCGTCTATGAGTTTCTCGAATTTCGGCGTGAACAAATGCCTAAAGCGGCCTTGCACCTGTAAGTATTCTTTAACTGGCTTTTTCTTTTGCGGAGCTAACGCGTAAACTTTGCTTGGTGGTGAAAGCTGGTATTCGCCGTTTACGGCTTCCCACAAGGGGAATATGCATGTTTCCACTGCTAGCCTTGATAGCTCTATGGATTTAGCTGGGTCGCTTCTCCATCCGCGGGGGCAAGGCGCAAAAACATGCAAGAAGGCTGGGCCTTCCACTTCTAGGCCTTTCCTCACCTTTGTTATTAGGTCTCGCCAATAGTAGGGCGAAGCCGTAGCCACGTAGGGCATTTCATGGGCCACCATGATGTCGGCTATGGGTTTTTTAGGTTCAAGCTTGCCGGGTAATACTGTGCCTGCTGGCGATGTGGTTGTTGCTGCGCCTACGGGAGTTCCTCCGCTTCTCTGGATGCCCGTATTCATGTACGCCTCATTATCGTATAGCACGAAGAGGAAGTCGTGGCCGCGTTCCACGGCTCCGGAAAGCGCTTGTAACCCAATGTCATATGTGCCTCCGTCTCCGGCTAAAGCGATAACGTCTATATGCTCATGCTTTACCCTTCCCTTCTTCTTCAGTATTTTCAAAGCGGCGTCTATTCCAGAAGCGTTTGCTGCAGCGTTTTCGAAGGCGGTGTGCACCCATGGCACAGCCCACGCGGTTTGGGGATAAAGCGAAGAGACTACTTCCATACAGCCGGTTGCAGTGGTCACTATGGTTGGGCCTCGAGTGGCTTTCATTATAAGCCTTAATACGGTTGCTGGAGCGCAGCCTGCACATGCCTTGTGTCCAGACATGAAGAGGTCTGGTTTTTCAGCTATGTCTTTTGCCGTGAATTTCCACTCGCTTTCCATTTAACATGCCTCCTCTTATTCTCTCAGCCCCAAATACTGTACTGGGCTTTTAACGCGCTTTTCCCGCAGTATCTTTTGCATGTCCTTGTAGATTTTGCGTATTTGCTGGGGATTTGTGTCTCTTCCGCCAAGTCCATAAACATAGTTCACCACCGTTGGGTGTTTACCTGCTTCATAGAGCGCGTGACGGATTTCGTGGAAAACTGGGCCTCCGTAGCCTCCGAAACTCATGCATTTATCCATTACAGCTACTACTTTCACGTTTTCAAGCGCCCGGATAATGCCTTGGACTGGCAGAGGTCTGAAAGTTCGGATTCGCAGCAGCCCAGCTTTTGCGCCTTCATCCCTCAACTCATCCACTACGGTTTTTACTGTTCCAGCAGTTGAGCCTAGGCACACTATAGCCACTTCAGCGTCTTCAAGGCTGTAGGGTTCAAGTAAGCCGTCTCCATATTTTCTGCCGCTTATTTTTGCGTATTCATTGTGCACTTGGGGTATTATTTTAAGCGCGTTTTTCATGGCTTCCTCCTGCTGCCTTTTAACCTCAAAGTAGTAGTTTGGGAAGGCTACTGGCCCCATGGTCATGGGGTTCTCTGGGTCTAGTTTAAGAGGGGCCATTTTTCCTTCATGGGTAAGCACATTGGGGAATTGGCGGATTCCAACGAATTTTTTGACGACATCGTTTGGAAGCACGTTCACGTTTTCCAGCGAGTGGCTTAAGATGAAGCCGTCTAGGCAGACCATGGCGGGCAGTAGAACCTCGGGGTTTTCAGCTATTCTGAAGGCTTGTATAATCGTGTCGTAGACTTCTTGGGCGTTTTCAGCGTAGAGTTGTATCCAGCCGCTGTCCCTTTGAGCCATGCTGTCTGATTGGTCGCCGTGAATGTTTAAAGGCGCGGATAAGGCGCGGTTTGCAATTGCCATAACCACGGGTGCGCGGCATCCTGAAGTTACGAAGAGCATTTCATGCATTAGGGCTAAGCCTGCAGACGCTGAGGCTGTAAAGGTTCTTGCCCCAGTAAGCGAGGCTGTGAGGCACGCGGTCATGGCGCTGTGTTCCGACTCTGTGCAGATGAAAGCGGTTTCAACTTCGCCGTTAGCCACATACTCGCTGAACCTTTCAACAATTATGGTTTGAGGCGTAATGGGGTAGGCTGCCACTACATCCACGTCCGATTGTTTCGCGGCATAGGCAACGGCTTCGTTACCGCTTAAGGCCAGAGTTTTCTGTTCAACTATACTTTTCATTTTGGCAGTGCACCTCTACGCGAGTTTCATTTCTATCGCCTTAACTGGACACTCGTTGGCGCATATTCCGCAGCCTTTGCAGAAGTTGTAGTCGAATTCTATGTCTCCCTTTTCAGGTTTCCAGTGTATCGCCCCGTCTGGACAGAAAAGCACGCATAAGAGACAGCGAGTGCATTTTTCAAGGTCCCTTACGGGCATGTAGGTTTTCCAGTCGCCAGTCATAGACTCTGTGCTTGGCTTCCAGCAGACTGCAGCTATTGAAATCTCCTTCCAACTTTTTTCTTTAGGCTTCATTCTGAACACACCTTTTCGTAGGTTTCTTTTATAACTGCAAAGTTTTTATCCACTATGTCACTTCTCTTGAAGCGCTCTTCAACAGCTTTTTTGATACTTTCTAGACCAACTATACCGGTAACACGCGCCAAGGCTCCAAGCATGGCTGTGCTTGTCATTGGCGTGCCTAGGAATTTTATGGCAATTTCCGTGGCTGGGACAACCCAAACCCTTCCCATGTTTTCTTTAAGCATTTTTCTAACTTCGGCCGGGCTTTCTTTTGAGTTAATCACTATGACTCCTTTTTTGTTTAATCCTTCTGTAACGGGCACGGTTTTCAGCAAAGTGGAGTCTAAAACAGCCACTGCGTCCGGCTCGTAGACTGAACAGTGCATTCTAATGGGTTTGGTGCTTATTCTTGTAAAAGCTGTCACCGGCGCGCCCATTCTTTCTGGACCAAACTCTGGGAAAGACTGCACATGTTTTCCATCGTAGATGGCTGCCCTTGCAAGCAGTTCGCTGGCGGTCCACGCTCCTTGACCGCCTCTTCCATGCCATCTAACTTCAAACAGATTTTCCACTGCCTTTAACTCTCCAAATAAGGCTTCTCAAACAATTATAAGAAGTATCATATACCTTTTTCTGAAAATTGGAAAAACCACCGGTTAGGTAAACCTAGGTTTGGGACATAAAGTCTTTTAGAATCTCTTTAACAGGCATTTCGAAGAGCTCTCTAACGCGGTTTAGAAGCTCCACCCCATGTTTTGTTGCAGAATAATATTTGATGCGCCGCCTACCTTTCCGCACCCATTTCCCATTCACCAGCTTGTTCTCTTCCAACTCGTAGAGAAGAGGGTAAACCACTCCGGAATGGAAACTCCACCCAGTTAACCTCTTTAACTCTTTAGATATGCTGTAGCCAGACATGGGTTTACGGCTTACAAGCCATAGGATGACTACTCTGCTGAAGCCTCTAATAGTGGCTTTAACCAAATCCTTCTCCAACTCGTTCATAGGAAAGTTTCGCCTTGACTGCACGCTAGCTTTCTATGCGCTAAATTGGAATATAAGCGCTGTTGAAAACGGAAAATTGATATAACCAAAATCCAAAATAGTTTTGAAAGTCTATGATGAAAATCAGCGATGGGTTCCTTCGAGGTCTTGAAAAACCAATAATACTTTGGCTTTTATTCCATAAACCTAGGCACGGCTACGAAATTATAGTCGAGTTTAAGAAGTTGACTGGACGAAAACTAAAACCAAGCATAGTTTATCCATTTCTTCACAGGTTAGAAGTTGAAGGGTTCGCTAGCGGCCAATGGACTTTCAAGGGAAAACGAAAGATTAGACATTACTATTTAACTGAAAGAGGCGAGGAGCTTCTGCAAAAAGTGCGGGAAATGTTCACTAAACCCATAAAAGAGATGTTCCTAGATTTTATTGATAAAGAGCGAGAACTGCATAAACCGTAGAAATTATTAGGCTGAGAGAAAACCGCCATCAACAACTATCAATGTTCCATGCACATAGCTTGAAAGGTCGCTGGCAAGAACCACCGCCATGCGGGCAACCTCATCAGGAAGCCCCAACCTTCCCAAAGGATTTCTCAACCGATATTCCACACCGGACTTTGCAACCCCTACCTTAAAGCGGATAATGTCTTTAGCAAGGCTTTTTGTGCCTTGAGTCCATATTCCTCCAGGTACAAGGGCGTTTATTCTAAATCCATTTTTACCGTACTCGTGGGCTAGAGCCCTTGTTAAGACCATTACTCCTGCTTTGCTTATGTCGTAGTGGCAGAGTTCTTCTTTGAAGGGCATAACCGCCTCAATGGATCCAACATTTATTATTACTCCGCCCTTTTTCAGCCTCCTTTTTATCATTTGTTGGCACATCCAGAAAACTGCTTCTAGGTTGATGTTCATGGTTTTCCTGAGAAAGGATTCGTCTACTTCAAGGAAGGGTTTAGTGGGGTATATTCCTGCATTGTTTACTAGTATGTCAGGTTCTTTTCCGGAGAGTTTTTCCCATAAAGCGTCGATGTCTTTTTTATTTGAAAGGTCAGCTTTGTAAGTGTTTATTTCAACGTTGAATGTGCCGAGGTTTTCTTTTAGGACACGTAACGCTTGCTCATTTATATCTACGAGTTCTAAATTTGCGCCTGCCTCTGCGAATCTGTATGCCATGGCGCTGCCTATGCCTGCTCCTGAGCCAGTTATCATGGCTCTCTTTCCGTTTAAAGAAATAAGTGTGTTTAACGGTGGATAGTTGGCATTCATGCCTTTTCACCTGAAGCTGAGTGGCTAAAGAATATATATCAAAATTTAAATGTTTTACGAATCAATAATATACGAGTCTTAGAGGGAGGGAAAGGCGCATGGCTGAAATACTGTTGACTGCGGACCGCACTTTAATGAGCGACTACCACCACAACGAATTTATAGGGTTTGGAACATGCGCCCCTCCAAACGTGATCCCAGACTGGCTTTACAGTTTCCTATTTTTCCCACCGATTAAAACAAGGAAAGGTTTTCCAATAGCGGCTCCTTACGGGCTTAGAAAGATTGAGGCTCAACTTTTAAGCGAAGGATTCAACGTGTTAACCGTTGACCCAAGCCATGTTGAAAAATACTTAGATGAGGCTAAAGTTTTAGGCATACATGTCATGGACCCATTTGGGTTAGGCCCAGCTTCAAGCACCTTCGCCACCATCTTAAAGAAAGAACCTTTCTTGGCGCAGCACTTCCGAAATTTACTGGAAAAGCCTACAATTAGAAAGGCGAAAAAACATGGTTTGAAAATAGTTGTAGGCGGTCCAGGTGTCTGGCAGTTTAGATATAGGCAAAAATTCGTTGAAGATTATGGAATTGACTGCATAATCGAGGGGGAAGCAGAAAAAGTTGTTGGAAAAATTATGCGTGCAGCTTTAAACGGCGAAAAGTTGCCCAAGTATTATGAGGTAAGCGTCGAAGAGACGCCTAGTTTAGAGGATATACCTAATATTGTGAACCCTTCAATTAACGGCTTAGTGGAAATTGGCAGGGGATGCTGCAGAGGATGTAAATTCTGCAGCGTCACCATTAGACCCTTAAGATGGTATCATATTGAAAAAATACTCAGCGAAATAAACGTGAATTTTAGAGACGGCTATACCAACGGTGCATGTCTCCACGCTGAAGATGTTATGCTTTACGGCTCCAAAAACACTGTGCCAAACGATGAAAAACTGTTAAGGCTGCATGAAGCTGTTGTAAGAAAATGTGACGGCGGCATAAGCTGGAGTCACTGTTCCTTGGCAGCAGTCGCTTTAAAGCCGAAACTTTTCTCACAGATAGCTGAAATAATATTGCAGAAACAGCCCTGGTGGGGCACAGAAGTAGGCATAGAAACAGGATCGCCGGAACTCGCTCGGAAAATCATGCCAGCCAAAGCCCATCCATTTAAACCTGAAGAGTGGCCTGAAGTTGTGCGCACCGGTATGGGGCTAATGCACGACAACACCATGATTCCCGCATGCACCCTAATCGTCGGCGTTCCAGAAGAAACAGAAAACGACCTCATAAAAACAATAGAACTGGTTGAAGACTTGAAAGACATAAGAAGCCTAATTGTGCCCCTATTCTTTGTTCCGTTGGGCAGATTGAAAAAAGAGGCATGGTTTAAGGAGACGCAGATGACCAAGTTGCATGAGGAACTGCTGATAAAATGTTTGAGACATGATTTTCGCTGGATAGACGATTTAATCGCTTTATCATATGCTGGAAAATGGTATGCAAAGCCTATGCACGCCTTATACACGTTTTTCGTAAGGACAATTGAGCATAAAGCAAGAAAAGCTGGAATCCAATAGCGTTAAGGAAATAAGGGTTTAAAACAGAATAAACTTAAATACTGCAGTAAAACTCAAACTTCTAGAAGTTAACGCAGTGCCGCCGTAGCTCAGTTCGGTAGAGCGGCTGGCTGTTAACCAGTCGGTCGTAGGTTCAAGTCCTACCGGCGGCGCTTCAAAATTCTCTTGGAATAAACCAGTGCCATTTTATTTTTGTCTTGCGAAAGAAGAGGGCGCCGTTTGTTGGCACACCTATTCAAAGCTGCTCCCATTAGTTGGGTAATTTCTTCAAGCTTTTCATCGTTATGTAAACGTATCGGTCATTGTTGAGGTCTAGCAGATCTTAAGCTCGATTTCAAATGTTGTTGGTGCAAAAATCCACCTGACAACAACATTTAAGCCATTACGAAGGACCTGCTTGACATTATTGGTGTCGCTGAGGCATTCAAAATTTTGGCTTCTATTAGTTAGTTGGCCTCCTTGTTTATAATCTATCTTTCTAAGAGTTGCCTGTATCGTGTAACTTCAATTTCAACATAGACCTTCCTCAGCGCGCTTATGTAATCTGAAAACTTGTAACCTTCCTTCAACTCTAACTTCACATCCAGCCTTTGGCACAAGCGCCTTAGAATCAACTTTTCCAAGGCTTCTGCCGCTGACCCGAACAAATTCCTTAAACCAGCTGAAAAAGCTTCAGGCTTCCGTGCAATATCTAAGCGCTCAACAAAAACCCCGGTCTCAAGGTAAGTCCACACGAAAAAGGCAAAACGCTCTGTAAAGATTGCCTTTAAAACATCATCCACCACTTCAGCCACTAGCTCATCAAACGTTAATAAACTGGAACGTTTGGGCATTTCGCCCATCAAATCACCTTACACGCTGACCCTTATCCTCCGCATACACATCAAATTTGCCTTTAAAAATTCTCCTCGATTAAACCCTTACGTATACAGAATCAAAATTTAAAAACAAACCCCCTACTCAACACAAACCAAATCAGCGGCGCCCGCCAAATAAGAGCATCCTCTCCCCTTTCTTTTAATGAAAAGCGATTATAAAAACCTCTGCGGCTTAAAAAGGACTGTAATAGTTGATACCTTTCTAAATTACGTGGTGAAGACTTTCAGCTATCGTATCAATTCGCGCTAAATTGTTAATCAAAAGGTTAAAGCGATATGGACTCATTAACACCCGTAACCCCTGCTTCAAAATATAATCTGAGCGTAGTAAAAAATGCCGATAACCTTCATGAATTATTCTTTCAACTCCTTCACATGACCCAAGAGAAATATCGGGCACTGCAACGCCAGTTTCCCAGCACTGATCTTCGTTTAAGAGACCTTTCATTTTAAGTTCATCCCATATGTCATTTCCTGGAAAGGCTGCGAGTATGTTGAACTGTGGGATGTCCAAATCTAGTTTTTCGGCAAATTTAAGAGTGTTCAGTATGTCTTGTTTAGTTTCGTTAGGAGCACCTACTATGAAGGAGCCAACCACAATGCTTACCCCAGCCTTTCTAGCATTTTTAACAGCTGCTTTCGCCTGTTCTGGAGTTATCTGTTTCCTATAATAGTCTAAAACTTTCTGGTTAGCACTTTCAATCCCAAAATACATCATTTTGCAGCCGGCTTTCACCATCTCTCGCACCATGTCATAGGAGCACTGATCAACCCTTCCTTCACAAATCCATTCCATATCCAGTTTTTCCTGTCTCATTCTTTGACATAACCTAATCACCCTTTTAGGGTTCAAAGTGAAATTGTCATCCACAAACATTAACTGCTTATAACCTTCGCTTGCCAAAAGATGCAACTCTTCAACTATGTTATCTACAGATCTTGGTCTCCATAGGCCACGGGCAAGCCTCCGGCATCCGCAAAAACGACACTTGAAAACACATCCACGAGAAGATATAAAGCTGCTGAACTTTTTGGGAGCAACATTTATTCCGGCAGTCGTATTGTGATACTCTGCTTTTAGTAAATCACGATTTGGAAAAGGTATAGTGTCAACGTCTTTAATCAAGGGTCTATCAGGAGTTGAAACTATGCGGTTTCCATTTCTAAAGGTAATTCCTGAAACTTCTTTGAGACTCCCCTTCTTCTCTAGGGCTTTTACCATTTCAAGAATGGTGTACTCTCCTTCTCCACGAACAATTACGTCCACCGAAGGATATTTCTTGAGGATTCTTTCCGCATTGAAGGTGGCGTGAAAATTGCCGAAGACTATGGTTATATTTGGGTTTTCCTTCTTTACTGCTTCCGCAATCATTGCCGCCCTAATTCCTGAACTAGTTAGTGTGGAGAAACCCAAAATGTCCGGGTTCTCCTTTCTGACCCAGCTGACGGTGTCTTTCATGGAGAAACCTTGAGCCGCTTCATCAATCACAGAAACATCTATTCCCTTCTCCATCAACATCGTGGCTACGTATAAAATGCCCAGAGGAGGAGCTGCTTCCATCATCTTCTTTCTTTCTTTAACTGAGAGCTCTGGGTTTGGACCAGGATTTATTAATGAAAACTTCATTTTTCACTAGTTTATCGCGGGTTGCTTTTAAAAATTGCGAATAGATAACCTAAAGGCAGCCTCCACTAAACGTAAAAATCAGCAAATTTATACTGAGATTTTAAAATAGAGGAGATTTACTAGTAGGCCTATTAAAGGCTTAAATTTATTGCCGCTTGACGAACTGCATAAATGGTGCAAAACCTGTTGCTTTGTAAACTTTGCATAAAAGAGCCCTATTTTGCCACGAACCCGTATATGTATCCAAAGTTTCCAGATGTTCTGGCACTAACACGTTAGCGTTAGATATGAAGTTGCCATACCACCAGTATTTGTCGCCTGGAAGTTCGGGATACCACCAGCTGGCTTCTGCATTAACGCATTTTGGATGTATAGCGTTTGAGATTTTAGCTTTCATAAGTATTTTGCCTCTTTTAGTTTCAATCCAAACCCAGTCGCCTTCAGCGATTCCCAGCTCTTTAGCTGTTTCAGGATTTATCTCAACCAGCGGTTCTGGATGCCGTTCTCTCATTCCCATCCCCCACTGCCTTAGCTCCGAATGAAATTGGGGTCTAAATCTTCCGCCAGTATTAAGGATTAATGGATACTCCTTGGCTAGTTCAGGCTGTGTTATTGGGCTTTCGTAGGGTTCGATGTAGTAGGGTAAGGGGCTTTTACCTAACTGCTTAAAAATTGTAACCCAAATTTCAGCTCTGCCAGTTGGAGTTGCAAATCCTTTAGGTCTGCCTGTGTCAGCGTCTACGTGCTCATAGCCTTTCGGAGCCCAACTAGAAATTACGTAGAGATCTTTAGCTTTTTCTAAAGTTAAGCCTAATGGAGCCAACCTAGCGTTATCTGCTTCTTCAAGGGTTTCCCATGGAAAAGCATCCTTCCACTTTTCTTCCGGCAATAACCTTTTAGCAAGCTCCCTGAATATCCAATATTCATTCTTTCTTTCGCCTAAAGGTTCAAGGGCTTTCTCCCACACGTTAACATTTGGAGAGAAATCCTCGAAATTACCCACATAAGGCCTTTCAAGGGATTTAGTAGCCGCGGGCAATACGTAATCAGCAAACGTGCATGAAGGCGTCAACCACCTATCTATCACAACCGTAAGCTCCAAGTTAGGACTGCTTAAAGCCTCATAAACAAGCTTTGTGTTGGGAGCCCAAACCGCTGGGTTTCCAGTCCAAATGATCAAGCATTTTACAGGATATGGTTTACCAGTTATAATAGCCCTAGCAAGCAAAGGCCAAGTTACGCCGAACATGTGGCTTGAAGCGCAAGGGTTAACTTTCCAGACTCTTCGGTAGTGGGGCTTAACAAGATCTAACATGGGCCAAGCCATCACTGGGAACATGTCAGCGCCTAACATTTTCCTTTTCATTTCAGCTGTAAGGTGGTCCTGATAATCGAGGAGGCTTTCTCTCAGAAACATTTTTCCATCAAAAATGGGGCCTGGCTGTGTCATTATGTCTCCGCCGACTATGTCGAGGTTTCCAGAGAATATTCTCAGCATGGCTCTGGCTATCTCAACGGATGACGCAGCCCTTCCAAGCTGATCTGAAGCTACTCCCCTGTAAACGCAAGCTGGCTTTGTTGTAGCAAAAAGCCTAGCTGAATCTTCCAGCAGCTTCTTTGGAACCCAAGTTATTTCCGCCATCTTTTCTGGAGAATACTCCATAATTCTTTCCTTGAAAGCTGTGAAAGCAGTTTTGCACTTAACATTTTGACCTTCAACGGTTTCTAGCTCAAAGCACCCTTCAAGCGCAACATTAACTTCCCCATCAGGTATTGGCTCGCCATTGAGCCCATAAAACTGCTGTGCACCCGGATCCCATGTTATTGGACTGTTGCGCTTTTCATCCCAAGCCACATATCTATAGTCCTTTCCTTCCTTGACAATGTCCTTTTCGGTTAACCACCAATCTTTATCCGTTCTAAGCAGCAGAGGCCCATTGGACCATCTTTCAACAAACCTCCTGTCGTAAAGGTTGTCTCTAAGCATTATATGAAGCCAAGCCAAGAAAACGCCAGCATCGGTTCCAGGTCTTAGCTGGAGCCAATAATCAGCGTTTCTAGCGGTTATTGTGTAACGCGGATCCAAAACTATAAGGTGCACCTCTTCCCCGCGTCTCTTTCTTTCAGTGATTATGTGCCAATGCAGGGGCGCGGCTGTCGGGTAATTTCTACCATCTACCACTATGCATCTGGCATTCGCTATATCTGGATATTGGGTATTAGTGCCGTAAATACAATGTTGTAAGGCTATGTCATTGCAAGCGCATATGGTTCCAGGAGCAGCCACGTTACCAGGGTTGCCTATGGAAAATAGAAATCTAGCTCTAGCCCAATAGAGATCTGTTCTATATGTTCCTTCAACAACGCCTATGCATTCAGGACCGTAGTTCTCAATCAGTTTTTTGAGTTTTAAGGCTATTTCATCTAGCGCTTGTTCCCATGATATTTGCTGCCATTGTCCTGAACCTCTTTCGCCCACACGTTTAAGGGGATACTTCAATTGTTCAGGATGGTAAATGAAATCCACCATATGGCTTATTCTTTCCCCACATACGTAACCCTTGCTTGCTGGGTGTTCCGGATTGCCCGTTACCTTCAGAAGCTTTCCAGTTTTCTCATCCACATAAGCTAAAAGGCCGCACCGCAACCAGCAGCCTGGTTCACCACTGTGGCAGCCAACCTTTTTAATCACCACTCCTTCTTCAGCCACATTTGCCACCAACAATTGAAGAATTAGCGTGAGCTATTGTGTCTTCTAACTAAAATAAAAGTCTTGTCAAAAAATTCTCAACGCTGTTTTTGGGTTCAAGCGTTAAAGGCAGCGCTTTTCCGCGAGTTTGCATGAAACTTTTTGGGGATTTAGAATTATACGCAATTATTTTATGCTGCAAAAGACGCTAAAGTATTTGGTAAACCATAAAGAGGAGAGGTTATTCACGAATAAAATTTGAAAAATAGCTTTGGGAGCAGAAAATGGAATTTGATATTGTTTTAAGCACACTAGCGCCAATTTTTCTTTTGATGGGGCTTGGTTTTATTTCAAGGAAAATTGGAATTCTAAAAAGCGGAGATGAGCGGATATTAAGCGCCTACGTATACTATTTTGCCTTGCCAGCACTATTTCTGGTTGACTTATCCAAAGTAGTCTTTAACGAGGAAAACTTGCGCTTTGTGGCTATTGGAATAGTCCCAATTTTAGCTGCTTTAGCCATCTACACCATTATTTATCTTGCAATAAGGCTTTCCAAAGATGCTTTTTATTTGCTTGTTTTAAGCACTGTTTTTGGTAGCCTTGCATTTTTCGGCATACCCTTCATCATGTTTGCTTTCCCCAGCGAAGGAGAATATCTTGCAACATTGTCAGCTTCAACCATTTCCATAATCAGTGTTCCAGTGTCAATCGCGATTTTGGAATCTTATAGGCTTGGAAAAGCTCCCGTAAAGGAAGCAGTTAAAATTGTAGCTGGAAAACTTTCCAGAAACCCCCTTATCCTCTCAATTTTAGCCGGTATTTTCTTATCCTTGATGAGAGTGAAAATTCCAGAGCTTGTTTTGACCCCGTTAAGCATGCTTGGCAGCACAACAGCCACCGTTGCAATTTTCATGCTTGGTGTCTTTTTATACGGAAGAAAATATGTCAACATAACCGAAGCCTTTAAGCTTAGCTTGCTTAGAGCGGTGTTTTTACCTGCGATAGCCGTAGGGGTTACTGTGCTTTTTGATCTGCCAAATATTTCAAAGGCAACAATAATAATTATGCATGGTGTTCCAGTAGCCATTTCCATGATGATTCTAAGTGAACGCTACAACTTTTACAAAGAAACCATAGCATCGCTGATTTTGATTTCATCTTTAACTGCTGGAATATATCTGAACCTGTGGCTTCTATTTTTAGGCTTATAGCAAATATTTTAAATGGTCTGCTGAAAGCGGAAATGAAAGAAACGTTTAATAGATTACATTTCATTTATGAAGGTGGTTGTAAATGGTTAAAATAATAATAGATTATAGCAAGTGTTCTGAAGATGCTGAAAAAATTTGTGTTGAAATCTGCCCAGTTTCAGTTTTTTACAATGAAAAATCCGAAAAGCCGAAAGTGGCAAATGAGGATAAATGCATTTTATGCGGTATATGCCAATTTAACTGCCCTAAGCAAGCCATAACGATTTTAACTTGAAAGAACTTTGACCAATTTGCCATCAAAGCTTCTTACCTCTACATGTAAGCTTTCCCCAACACTTCTAGTAGCACATTTCACGCACGGGTCATAAGCTCTTATCACCATCTCGATTCTGTTCAAAAGTCCCGGCTTAATTTCACCTTGACGTATAAACTCTGAAGCTGCATCTTTAACGTTAAGGTTTATTGCTGCATTATTTATCTGTGTGGGTATTATCAATTTCATGTTCTGGATTAGCCCATCTTCACTTAAAGTGTACTCGTGAGAAAGTGTTCCCCTAGGGGCCTCAACAATCCCTATGCCAGTACCACTTTTAGGCTTAACATTAACTCTTACATCTTCTTTAGTTAGGCTTTCATCTTCCAAAATTTCCTTTGCCCTTTCACACGCATATAGGAGGTCAATGAGCCTTGCATAGTCAAACAATAATGTGTTGTGAGCGGGGATTCCAAATTTCCTTTTAAACTCTTTTAGTTCTTCATTAGCTAATTCTGTTTTTACACTACGGTTTACATTCATCCGTGGGGTCGGCCCAACCTGAACAATGCCCTTGGGCCAACCTAAAGACTTGAGGTAAGCGAATTTTGCGTAGGTCCATCCATAGCTTTTCTCTTCAACACGCTCCATGTATTGATAGGCGTCAAATTCAGACAAAGTTTCGCCTTCAGGATTTATCACTCTTATTTTTCCTTCATAGAATTCTATGTTTTCTCCTTCCGTTAAAGCCATATAATTAGTTTTATAGTCTCCAGCCTTTTTGAAGTCAGGCCAGTTCTTTTCGAAAAGTTCTTTTCCAAGCTCAATTGCCTCCATTGTGATCGTGCAAGCTTTTTCCGAAGACCTAAGCAGTATTTCACGTTCTTTCTCTTTCAGCGGACTGATTAACCCGCCCGGAATTACTGAAACTATGTGAACTTCGCGTTTCCCTATAGTCTCTAGAATTTGAGCTGCGAGGCTTCTCAGGGCAACTGCCTTTCTCGCTATTTCTGGTTTTTCCCGCATAATTTGGAAAATATTCCTTCTTGAAGGATCTTCTTCTTGGGGAAACCAGAAATCTGGAAGTGTGAGGAAAAAGAAGACCAGTGAGTGATTACTTATTATTTGTCCCATGAGTAGAAGTTCTCTGAGCTTTCTCGCTGTTTCAGTTATTTTCACCCCGTAAGCGTTTTCTATAGCTTTTACAGAAGCTAAGACGTGCGCTGTTGAGCATACTCCACAGATTCTAGATATTATAAACGGAAGTCTTTCAGCCTCCATTCCCCTCAAGAAGTAGTCAAATCCGCGAATTTCTGTGGCGTAAAATTGTGCATCCGTCACATTTCCAGACTCGTCCAGCAATATGGTTACCTTTCCATGTCCCTCAATTCTTGTCGTTGGTGAAATTGTTAACTCCCTTTTTTGGCTCAAATAATACGCTCCCTCGCCTTGAAACGTTCAAATTTGGAAAAAATGAAAGTGTGAAAGATGAACGGGTTGCGATAGAGCTCTTCCTTAACCTTCTCCTCTGGGATACTTGTCCTTTTTGATATCACTTTCACAAGGAAAGCATACATATCTCTTGACCTGTACAAAAGCGAGTCTGCTGGTCCTCTGCATCCAAAACAAGTAAATCCCGCTCTCGGGCAGGGTGCACCGCATCCTTCACGGGTCAATGAACCTAAACACACGAAGCCTTGGCTTACTAAACAAAGTCCTGGGTCTACTTCTTTTTCATATATGCCATAAAGGCGGTCGATTTTTGCGGGAACTATTTTTCGGTGACACTCTGTACAGACGACGCTCTGATGATGTATTGGTGCTTTACCGCTTACTATGCTCTTCAGGGCGTGAACTATTGGAAAAGGCATTGGCGGACAGCCTGGAAGATAATATTCGACATCGACAAAATTGCAAATAGGATACATTAATTCCTTAAGTTCGGGAAGTCTACCTGTATCAAGAAGCGTGTACTCTCTTTCTAAAAGCTTTTTAACAGACATAACATTTCCAAGGGTTGTTATTCCACCGTGTGTGGCGCATATTCCAAGAGCAACGATGATTTTTGATTTTGCGCGAACCTCTTTTATCAGGTTCTCGTCCGCCTGGGTTCTCACGCCACCTTCGACAATTGCTAAATCAACCTCTGGAATTTCCTTGAAATCGATAAATGTAGGGGAATAAACTATTTCAAAATCTTCAGAGAGAATTTCAAGCACAGCGTCGCCAGCATTTAATAGTGAAGATATACATCCAGCGCAACATGTCAAAGAAATTATGCTGACCTTCATCTGGTTCAACACGCTCAGTAATAAAAGATTATATTATATTATTTTAGCTTAATTAAATCTATTACATCATAGAAACAAAGTAGTTCCATTTTTAAAATTTAAATCAGGAGGCAAAAACGCCTATTTAGGCCATTCCGCCGAGCAGCAAGGATGCAAGAGTGGCGATTGCAACTATGACTAAGGTTTCAAGCAGGGTTATTTTCCAGTTGACGCGGGTTTTCTTAGAGCGGTAGCGCACAAGGAATACGCCTACTACTGCGCCGACTATTCCTAAAGCTATAAGAGTGTTAAAGGGTTCAGGCAAAGCTAGATATGCTATTATGGGGATGCTTCCTGCTAAGAAAGTTGTTGTACTGCAGATTAAAGCAGCATACAGATTAGCTCTATTAACCTCTCTCTGAAGCACAGTGAACAAACTTTTAAGCAGCGTAAGAGATTTGTCCCTTTCCCTTCTGTCTGGAATGTCGCTTAGGCTGAATTTCATCAAAGTTTGAAGGGTCATTATGTCTGCTAAATCCTCTGTTATCCCTCCTAAAAGGAAACTTGAAAAGTTGGTTATGGCCACAGCGGTTAACGTTAGAAGGGCTGCGAAAGTTGCTGTTTTGGCGGCTAAGCCAGCTAATAAAGCGGAAAGGACAACAACAAGCCCTGTTATGGAGCCGTCAACCAATCCAGCAACGACCTCAATTATAGGGTCCTTCTTCAAAAGCAGGCTTTCCCATTCTTTGCCTAACTTTAAACCTTGAGAGGTTAACTGAACAGTTTCTTCTCCATTTGTGATTAGACCTTCAGAAGCCATTTCCCTCAAGGCTTTTTCCATGTCGTTCATTTCAATGCAGACACGTCCAGCGC
>Ga0080004_1129860_pt1 | contig 29299 bp, 27 predicted proteins | sample WasSprMetagenome_FD_69207 | JGI IMG/M metagenome (GOLD analysis project Ga0080004, IMG submission 69207) | Sulfidic aquatic microbial communities from Washburn Spring, Yellowstone National Park, USA - WS (SPADES assembly) (version 2) | ecosystem: Environmental > Aquatic > Thermal springs > Hot... | reverse complement strand
ACGCGAGCCTGAACCCGATCCAGCTGCGCCAGCAGATCGAGCAACGTCAGAACGAGTTGCTCAGGACCATCCGCCGGAGCGAAACCAGACCGGATTCGGTCCGCAAACTCACCCCCCGTTCGGTTACCTCTTTCGTGACCCAACGGGTGGCCGTTCGGCTACCGGAGGAAATGACTTGACACGGCCGGCAGCGCCGCGTCGAGCGGCAAGAGCGCTAGACTGGATGCGATATGGCTGCCGCGTGCGTTGCTTTTCTCGCTCTGGCGGGCCTGGCTTCCGCACAGAGTGTGCGTCCCCACCTGCTGGTTTCAACCGAGTGGCTGGCTGCGAATCTCGACCGTCCCGACGTGGTCGTGCTGCACGTGACGCGGGATCCGGCAAGCTACGCGCGCGGTCACATTCCCGGCGCTCGCCTGCTCACCTGGGATCAGTTCACCACCGTGCGCGACGGCGTTCCCAATGAGCTACCGTCGCCCGGCGAGTTGGCCGACCGCTTCTCGCGTTTGGGCGTCGGAGACAATACGCGTGTGATTCTCTATGGGGATCCTCCCGGGCTGGTTGCGGCTCGCGCGTGGTTCACGCTGGACTACCTCGGACACGGGGAGCACGCGGCGCTGTTGGATGGCGGCTTGGAGAAGTGGCGTGCTGAGGGCCGACCCGTTTCGCAACAAGAGCCGCCGTCTCGGGCGCCTGGCAAACTGACGCTGCGCGTGCGACCCGAGGTGGTAGAAACGCTGGCGCGCATCCGGCGACTGGTCGAGGTTCCCGACCCGGGCGTCCTGCTGCTCGATGCGCGGCCGCCGCAGGAATATCGCGGTGAGAAGCCCGCGGGCAATCCGGCGCGCGCTGGTCACATCCCGGGCGCGGTGAATTTCTACTGGCCGGACGCGCTGGTGAGCCGTGAAATTCCGGCTTTCAAGCCAGAGACCGAATTGCGTCGGTTGTTTGAGAGCGCCGGGGCGCAACGCGGCCGCCGGATCATCACTTATTGCGGCTCAGGGGTGCAGGCATCGCTGGTCTACTTCCTGGCGCGTTACCTGGGTTATGAGGCCGCTCTCTATGACGGCTCCATTTCCGAGTGGAGCCGGGATCCCCAAAATCCCCTGGTGACGGGTCCGTCTCCGCGTTGAGGCGTCTATCCGCAGTGGGCAAGTTGCCGCAGGCCCCCGCGTCGCATTACGATCAAAGCTTTCACGGGATGGGATCTATGAGGCGAATCTCTCGCTGGGCAATCATGTGGATCGCGGCGGTCCTTTGCGTGCGTGCGGCGCCGCCCTCGGTGTTCGCCATCCGCGGTGCGCGCGTGGTGACGGTCAGCGGTCCAGTCATTGAGAAGGGTACGGTAGTGATCCGGGACGGCCTGATCGCGGATGTGGGCGCCTCCGTCCCGATTCCTGCCGACGCCTGGGTGATCGAGGCCGAGGGCCTTACCGTCTATCCCGGGCTGATTGATGCGCTGAGCTCGCTGGGAATGCCGGAGGCGGCGGCGCAGACCGCCGGGACCGTGCGGGCAACCAGCCGCTCGCAGCAGCCGGCTCCTGCTCCCGCTCCGACCCCGCCACAAACACCGGAAGCGAAGCCTGCTCAGGGACCCGAAGACAGGCCTTCCAACACGAGCTGGTTGCGGGCGGCGGATCTGATCACGCCCGGCGACAGCCGGCTTGAGACGGCGCGCAGCGCCGGGTTCACGGCGGCAGTCACGTTTCCTCAACGCGGGATTTTTGCCGGTCAGGGCGCGGTGATCGCGCTGGGCGGGGAACGGGCCGGCGAGATGGTCATCGCCGCCCCCGCAGGGCTTTACTTGACCCTGACCACGGCTGGTTTCACCAGCTTTCCGGGATCGCTGATGGGCGTGCTGGCCTACATCCGCCAGGTGTATCTCGATGCCGAGCATTACCGCCTGGCGAAGGAGCTGTATGCGCGGCATCCCGCAAGCGTGCCGCGCCCGGCATACGACAGGGCGCTCGAAGGGGTTCTGGAAGCGCCCAGGGTACTGCTGCCCGCTTCGCGCGCGGTCGAGATTGATCGCATGCTACGCTTCGCTGCCGAGTTGAAGCTCAACGCCGTTCTCTATGGCGGACACGAAGCGCACCGCGTGGCCGCGCTGCTCAAAAAGTCGGGCGTGCCCGTTCTGGTAAGCCTGCGATGGCCGGAGCGCAGCCGCGACGCCGATCCCGAGCAGGTGGAGAGCCTCCGCGTGCTCGAATTCCGCGAGATGGCGCCTTCGACCCCGGCGGCGCTGGCCAAAGAAGGGGTTCGGTTTGCGTTTTACGCAGACGGCTTGTGGAGTCAGCGCGAGCTGGTTCGAGCCGTACGGCGGGCGCTCGAGGCAGGTCTCTCGCAGGCCGACGCCGTGCGTGCCTTCACTTTGAGCGCGGCTGAAATTTACGGAGTTGCCGACCGTTTGGGCAGCATCGAGAAAGGGAAAATCGCCAACCTGATCGTGACCGACGGCGAGCTGTTTCAGGAAAAGACGCGGGTGAAATACGTGTTCATTGACGGGCGCAAGTACGAGCCCTTGCCGGAGGCGCCGCCGGAAGAAGGCGGTCGGGCCGAACCTTCCGAGGAGGTGGTGCAATGAGGCGATACGCACTGTGCTTGCTGGCGAGTTGGGCGCTGGCGGCGCCGCCCATCGTGATCCGCAACGCCAACGTTCTGACCGTGACCAAAGGCCGCTTCCAGGGCTCGATCCTGGTGCGGGATGGAAAGATCGTGGAGGCGGGTCCCAAGGTGACCATTCCACCGGACGCCCAGGTCATCGAGGCGGGCGGCCAGTATGTGATGCCCGGCATTGTAGATCCGCACTCCCACATCGCCACCGAGAGCGTCAACGAAGGCAGCGTTTCGGTGTCCTCGATGGTTTCCATCGAGGATGTTCTGGATCCGGAGGACATCGCGATTTACCGCGCCCTGGCAGGCGGCGTGACCACGATCGCCGTGATGCACGGCAGCGCCAATGCCGTGGGCGGGCAGTGCACCGTAATCAAGCTGCGCTGGGGACGCGATGCGCGGGGGTTGTTGTTCGAAGGCGCCCCGCCGATCCTCAAGTTCGCCATGGGTGAGAATCCCAAGCGGCGCGGGAGCCTGCCTTCGCTGCTGCCCGGCGTGACCGTGCAGCCGCGCTATCCGGCCACGCGCATGGGCGTGGAAGACGTGATGCGGCAGGCGTTCCTCGAGGCCCGCGCTTATCGGGAGGAGTGGCGCCGCTACGAAGAGAAGCGGCAGCGGGGTGAGCCGGCGATTCCGCCGCGGCGCGACCTGCGACTGGAACCGCTGGTCGAGGTGCTCGAGGGGCGAAGGCTGGCCCACGTGCACTGCTATCGGGCCGATGAGATCCTGGCTGTGCTGCGACTCTCCCAGGAATTCAACTTCCGGATCCCCGCCCTGATCCACGTACTCGAGGGCTACAAGGTAGCGCGCGAGATCGCGGCGGCCGGGGCGGGCGCGTCTACTTTCACGGACTGGTGGGCTTACAAGGTCGAGGCCTACGATGCCATCCCCTATAACGCGGCGCTGATGGTTCGCAAGGGAGTACTCGTCTCGCTGAACTCGGATTCTGCCGAGTTGATGCGCCACATGAATCAGGAGGCGGCCAAAACCATTAAATATGGCGGCCTCTCCGAGGATGAGGCGCTGGCGCTGATCACCATCAATCCCGCGCGGCAACTGGGCGTGGACAAGCGCGTGGGGTCCATCGAGCCGGGCAAGGACGCCGATCTGGTCTTCTTTGACAGGCACCCGCTGTCCAATTACGCCAAGGTGCTGCGCGTGATGATTGAGGGTCAAATTTACTTCGATCGCGACCGCGATATGAGCCGGCGCGCCGAGCTGGAGGCGCGCAAGAAGGCGTTGCTCGAACGGGCGCGCGAGCGCGAGAAAAAACAGGCGCCCGCGCGAAGGAGGCCGGCATGAGAGAGCTGTTCGTCTGCCTGGTTTGCGTGGCGTCGCTGGCGGCTGCCGACAATACGTTCCTGCTGCGCGGCGCCACGATTCATCCTGTGAGCGGGCCGGAGATCCGCGACGGCATGCTGCTGGTCAAGGACGGGGTCATCGCCGAAGTCGGTACGAAGGTGGCCGTTCCCCGTGGCGTGCGCGTGATCGAGGCCCGCGGTTTGCACGTGTATCCCGGGCTGATTGATTCGGGCACGCACCTCGGCCTGGCCGAAATCAGCTCCGTCCGCGAAACTGTGGACACCACGGAGATCGGGGACTTCAACCCGCAACTTCGCGCCATCATCGCCGTGCATCCGGCCAGCGAGCATATTCCGGTGACCCGCGCCAACGGCATCACCACCGCGGTGACCTTGCCGAGCGGCGGGATCATTTCGGGACAAGGGGCGCTCATCCATCTGGACGGCTGGACGTGGGAGCAGATGCAGGTGCAAGCGCCCGTTTGCATGGTGCTCCAATTCCCCGTGATCCAGACCCGGCAGGAGCGTCCCGGCGCTCGCGGCCCGCGCCCGTTCAGCGAAGCCAAACGGGACTACGAGCGGCGGCTTCAGCAACTGCGCGAATTCTTCGAGCAGGCGCGGCGATATCAGAAAGCGAAGCTGGCGGGCAGTCCGGAGTTCCGGACGGACGCTCGCATGGAAGCGATGCTGCCTGTGCTCGAGGGCAAACTGCCCGTGCTCGTCCACGCGGTGCGGGAGCGCGCCATCCGGGAGGCAATCGCGTTCGCCGAAAGCCAGAAGATCCGGCTGGTGCTGGCCGAGGCTCGCGAGGCCTGGAAAGTGGCGGACCTGCTCAAGCAGAAAAATATTCCCGTGATTCTCGGTCCCACGCTCGAGTTGCCGTTGGAGGAGGACGACCCCTACGACAAGGCTTACACGCTGCCCGCGGAGTTACATCGCGCGGGAGTGAAGTTCGCGTTCGCCAGCTTCTCGACGTCGTTTGCGCGCAACCTGCCGTATCAGGCAGCGATGGCGGTGGCTTTCGGCCTGCCTTATGAAGAGGCGTTGAAGGCCCTGACACTCTATCCCGCGCAAATCTGGGGCGTCAGCGACAAACTCGGCTCCATCGAGAAAGGGAAATGGGCCGATTTGATTGTCACCGACGGCGATCCATTGGAAACGCGCACCCAGATCAAGCGCGTGTTCATCCAGGGCAGGGAAGTGGATTTGAGCAACAAACACTTGCGGCTTTATGAAATTTATTCTCGCCGCCCCTGAGCCTGGGAGCGGCTTCTGATTCCCTACAATCGTTAGCAGGTGGCGACTTTCTTCATCGAAAATTTCGGGTGTCGCGCAACCCAGGCCGAGGGGGCGGCCATCGTTTCCCAGCTCGTCCGGCGAGGTCACGTGCCGGCCAGCCGTGCCGAGGCCGACCTTGTGATTCTCAACACTTGCACGGTGACCGCCGCCGCGGACGAAGACGTGCGCCAGGCCGTTTACCGCATTCGGCGCGAAAATCCTGATGCCCGCATCCTCATCGCCGGTTGCTATGCCCAGCGTGCACCCGAAGAAGCCGCGGCATTGCCGGGCGTGACGTGCGTGGTGGGCAACTCCCACAAAGCGCAACTGGCGGAGTTGATCCGCGAGCTGGAGGGCGACGGGCTGACGCATTGCCGCATTTACGTCGGCGACGCCAACAGGGCAATTTCTTTTCCCGACATCGAACCCGAGTTCGCGGCGGGGGATCGCACGCGGCCGAATCTGAAAATTCAGGACGGCTGCAGCTTCCACTGCGCGTTCTGCATCATTCCTTCCGTTCGCGGCCGGAGCCGCAGCGCGCCGGCGGAATGGGTCGTTGAACAGGTGCGGCGGCTGAGCCGGCATTACCGGGAGATCGTGCTGAGCGGCATCAACCTTGGCCGGTGGGGACGCGATCTGCCGGGCCGCCATCGCCTGCCGGACTTGTTGCGACGCCTGCTCGCAGAGACCGACGTGGAGCGGCTGCGGTTGAGTTCCGTGGAGCCAATGGACCTCAGCGATGATTTGCTGGGTCTGATGGCAAGCTCCCGGCGGATCGCGCAGCATATTCACGCCCCCTTGCAAAGCGGCTCGGATAACATCCTGCGGCGCATGCGGCGGTGGTACCGCGCACGCCACTACGCCGACCGGATCCTGAAAGCGCGCGCCTGGATGCCGGATGCGGCGATTGGCGCCGACGTTATGGTGGGATTCCCGGGCGAGACGGATCGGGATTTCGAGGAGACGGTCCGGCTGATCGAGAGCCTGCCGTTCACTTACCTGCACGTGTTTACGTATTCGCCCCGTCCGGGGACGCCGGCCGCGGAGATGCCGGACCAAGTGCCGGTGAAGGTCCGCAAGGAACGGAACCGGATCCTGCGCGAGCTGGCTACACGGAAGAATCTGGAATTCCGGCAGCGCATGATCGGGCGGAGACTCTCCGTGCTCACGCTCGAGGCCGGCCAGGTCGGGCTGAGCGACAACTATCTGAAGGTGGAACTGGCTGAACCCCGCGAGCCGAATCAGATCATTGAGGTGGAGATCGGTGGGCTCACTGCGGCGGGCGTCTGCGAGCGCGTGCCGACGGGATCCGAGGAGCGTCGGCAGCAGTGATTGATCTGCACGTTCACACCACGGAATCCGATGGCTCGTTGACGCCGGAGGAGATCGTGCGCGCCGCGCAGGAAGCGGGACTGGAGGCGCTCGCCATTGCCGATCACGACACGTTGGGCGGCTACGATCGCGCCCGGGCAGTGGCTGAGCAGGCGGGTCTCGATCTCGTTTGTGCGGTCGAGATCAGCACCCGATTCGGGAGGAGCGCCACGGGGCGTCGTCGCAGCGCGCATCTGCTCGGGTACTTTCCCGCCGAGCTTCCCGGCGCCGCGTTCCGTGCGTGGTTGTGCGAGTTACAGGCGCGGCGGCAGCAACGCAACGAGCGGCTGGCGCAGCGGTTGCAAGAGCTGGGCCTCGAAGTAACGCTCGCGGAAGCCTCGGCGCTGGCGCGCAGACTGACAGGCCGCGTCCATTTCGCGCGCGTCCTCGTCCAGAAGGGCTATGTGAACAGCATCCCGGAGGCCTTCCGCTTGTATCTGGGCGAGGGCGGCAAGGCGTACACTCCGCTGGAGAAGGCGACCCTGGAAGAGGCCATTCAGCGCGTGCGCGAAGCGGGCGGCATTCCTTCTCTGGCGCATCCGGGCCGCATGAGCTGGGACGTCAGTGAAGTGCTGGGCGAATTGCGCGCGGCAGGTTTGATGGGTATCGAAGCGTACTCCAGCGAGCACAGTCCCGCGCAGACTGCGATGTACCTGGAGCTGGCCCGTGCCCACGACCTTCTGGTGACAGGCGGTTCGGACTTTCACGGCGACGGCAAGCCCGCAGTTCGATTGGGCACAGGTGTGAACGGCAACGTTTGCGTGCCGCGCCGCGTGCTGGATGAACTTCGCGCGGCCTGCGCCAGGCGCTGAGGGTCGGCGGCGCTTCAGGTCGTATCCTACGCTGAGCGAAGGCTCGCCCGTTGGGTCTCGAATGAATTAACCGAACAAAGGGTCAGTCGGCGGACTGGATCCGGGCCGGCCTGGTTGGGGGATGCTCCGCAACAGGCTGTTCTGTCGTCGCTCGGTCTGCTTGCGGAGCTGGATCGGGTTCAGGCTCGCGTAACGCTGTTCCAGGCTCTCCCGCGGCGCCTGGCTGAGCTGGCCCGATGCCAGCAGGCGCTGACATGGTGTGGCTGGCACATCCTAGCGGCGGTGCATTTTGCTCCCCTTCGGGTCTCCGACCCCAGGCGCGTCACCGGCTCGCCCTCCCACTCGTTCGTGGCGATGTCCACCGTGGACACCGTGCACAGGATACGGCCCGCGGTGGACTGGCCGCAGTGGGCCACCAGGTCCACTTGCAGGTTGCCCACGTGGCAACGGTCCCACTCCTCGGCTACCTTCACCGGGATTTGCTCCCACAGCAGGCGGTGCATCGAGCCGCCGCGGCGCTGGTCCAGGCGCAGCCGACGACGCTCGGGCGCCAGGGACCGGTCGGCGGTTTTCGCTGAGATCTTCAGCCGCTTGGCCGCCACCCGCTCGCCGGGTAGTGCCGCCTGGCCTATCGGCGGAGCCGCCACGCCAGGCGCCGCCGCATGGCAGGTTCGCCAGCGTCCGGCTTGAGGGCGGCCCAGCAGGGTCACCGGCTGGACGAGCTTGCCGATGGTGGCCCTCCCGGCCGTACCGTACCCCTCGGGCAGCTACCGGAAATAAATGTTGGTTGCGAGCATCTGCGTCCATAGACCTACCAAGGCGAGCAGAAGGAGCCCGGGGGCGCCCCCGACGGACGGCCCCACTGCCCAAAGTTCTGGTGGCGAAAAAAGAGGCGAGCGCGCGCTTTTTTCTCACCCAACGATCCCGCCTTCGGTGACATTTTCGATGACCCAATTCGCTCCCTTGACCTCTATGCTGTCCGGCTGTAAAATTGCACCCAAGGAGGCACGAATCGACTTGGGGGCACATGGAAACAGCGCACAGAAGCCTTTGTTCGATTCGCCGAGCGATCTTAGCGATCAGCAAGGCCGCAGTCGGCGCCGCGCGGTCCGGCAGGGGAGCGCCGCTGAAACCGAGGCGCGAAGTCCAGTTTCAGGAGAGGCTCAAAAGTGGGCTCAAGAGTTGCGCGCCGAGCGTGTTCGCGGACGCCTTCCGATGTTTGTCCTGGGGGCGGGCGTGTCTTATGGCATTGTCCCCTTGCTCAAAGACATTGGGGCTTGGTTTGTCCAGCAGCTTCCTAACGACGATCAACATAAAAAGGCGCATTCTCTGGCACAAAATCTCGCGACAGGTAAAGCCAGCCGGGGAGAGGTGGCTGAGCTTTTCTCCTTGCTCCAATCCGAAAAGAAAGAGAGCCGCGAGATTTGGCGCAGGTTTTCCGAGGCGTTCTTGCTGGGCAGCGACCCGAAAATCACAATGGGGGAGCAGGGGCAGACGCCGTTTGACGGTCTGCTCAAGGCTAATCCTTCTGAAGGGCACGGAAGGCTTGCAACGCTGGCCGCCAACCATGCGGCGTGGATCCTGAGTCTGAATTTCGACGGTCTGACGGTAAAAGCTCTGATCGAGGGTGGGGCGGCGGGTGTCGCCCTGCACTCCGCAGAGGATGTGAGGCGGTACTTTTCGACGCTGGACGCCCCAAAGAGGGTCCCAGCCGTGATCAAGGTGCGGGGGGACGTTTTCTACGCCCGGTGTGACAATTCACTCTGTCCAGCAGCAGCGGCAGAACAAGCGCTTGACCGTCTGATGCGCGACCCCGCTCAAAGCGATCTCCGATGTCCGAGCTGCCACGAAGGTCAGCTGCTCCTCCAATTTCTGTTCCCCGGGTTTCGCAGCAAAGAGGAGGCGGCTTATCCGATTCTCTGGGAGGCGCGGGGATTCCTCGGACCGCGTGTTTCCGCGATCATCATTGTGGGCCTCAGCGGACGCTGGGATCGCTATCTGCTCGAGTTCCTGTTCGATTGGGCTCGCGAACGGGAGGTGCCGGTCCTGGACGTGAAGCCCAATGGAGAAGACGCCAAAGTGATCGAGTCATTCTGGCAGACCTATTTCAAGGGGCGCGTAAATTTTCATTTTATCAATGCAACGGCCGAAGAATGGCTGCCAGAGTTTTGCCGGAAATTTGATTGGAAGAACCCATGAACGGCGCCTTGAGCTACGTCGCGGAGCGGGATGTTGTCGCGGCGGAATACTGCCCTGAAGGGGAGCGGCGGTCCTTCGAGACATGCTTCGCTGAGCTTGTGCCAGAAGCGGCGCGGTCGATCCTGGAGAACGTGAGTCAATGGGGATTGAAGGAGCTCTGGCTGGGCGTGGCCCCAGGCAATCACAGCCGGTGGAACCACACTAAGGGTGCATTGACGATCGCGCTCTGGTGGTACCATCATTTGAACCGTCATTTGACGAGTCAAGGTTTGGCCAAGGATTGCTTGCGCCAGCTGGGGCTTAAAGAGGGTGCAGAGGATGCCTTGAGAAAACTTGTGCTGCTAGCGGTGGCGCTCCACGATATCGGGCACCTGCCATTTGCTCATCTCCTCGGTGAGGTGTTGGAATCCATCAACTGGGTCCCTGAGGGAAAGGGCCTCAGCGGGCTCGAGCAGGAGGTGCTGGAAGCGCGGCTTAAGGAACATTTTCAAGGCCTATGGAACAAATTGGGATCTGAGCTGAGCTGCAACCCTGACTCCGTCCAGGCAGCCGTAACGGATCTCATCTCAGGCCGCCATGGCCTGCCGTGGGCGCAGGCTATCGTCAACTCGCCAATCGACGCTGACAAACTGGATTACGTGCAACGCGACAGCGAGTTTTTGAGGTCTCACACAAGCATTGCTGGTGGCCGCCTTCCCCCTACTGGCAAAGAGCAAAAAGCGCAGTGGCTCACTGAGTTTTTCGCGGAGCAGCAGGTGAATCATGCCGGCATGCTGTGCCTGTCTGGTAGAAGCGCCGTTTTGGCTGCGGATCTGATGAGGGATCGGATTTATCTTTACGACCGTTTTTACTTGTCTCCGGAGATCCGCGCCATTGAGCGCATGGCCTTCGAGTTGATCCAACAGTTCCTCATTCGGGCGGTCATGAGTGAGCGTTTTAGCCAGACTGCTACGGCCGGAACTAGTTCGGACCACAGCTTGGAGAGCACAAGCACTTTGGGCCGTAGGATGGAAGCTGAGGACGCCGTGGGCGATATCCGCAAGCTAAAGTGCGGGTTGGTGGCGCATATATTAATGCACCTCGCCTCGAGGCGGCGAACGTCGTTGATGGAATTTACTGTGCTCGAACACATGTACGAGATGTTAAAGAACGAAGATAGCGTTGATGCGGGAGTTCGAGACTTGTGGCAACAATGTTTTGATCAGTTGTGGCGACTCAAGGAAAGGAAGGTCAGCATCTCTGAATTAGCTAAAAGAGTTCTGGTACGGGAGCCACTCGTTCTGAAGCGGCGACAGTACGATTTGGCGCTCGAGATCTTGCGGCCCCTCCAGCATGTTTATGCGAGGCAGGCGCTGATCGATCTGGTCAAGCTGCCCAGGGCGCTGGGCGGCGGTGGCCGTTGGCGGGGTAGGACCGCCCGGAAGGTGGATGAGGTCGATTGGAATATTCTGGTGCCTGAGGGTCCGATATCCCGGTGGGGCGCGGGGAGCAAGGCATGTCGCCCCCTCACCGACGAAGCCGTTCGCGAGCTGGAGCGTCCTTACGCACGCGTGCTTGTGGTGGCCCCTTTCGGGTCGGACGTGCACTCCGAATACATATGGGATCGGGTGCGCGCAGCGTTGTTGGAAGGCGGTGTCGAATTGGTCAGGAGAGCGAGGAGGGCATGAGTCGAGTGTTCGTTCCTTGGGCTACTATTGGATTTGCCTGGCGGTTAGGCCATGCGCTGCCGGGGCATCAAGGCGGGTGGGATCTACCCCGCTTGATGTTCGTGGATTGGACGTACGTCGCAACGCTGGGGCTGCAGGATGGTTGGATTCGGCGTCCTGTCCGCTGGCGATTTCCTGTACCGGAGTCTGATCCCGATTCGGCCGCCGAGCGGTTCGGCGCATCTCAGGTTCGCGGACTGTTCGGCGGGGTTCGTTCGGCTCGCCTGGCGCGTCTCTCGGAGGAAGCGGAGCGCGTGATCGGTGACGTCATCACGTACGGCCTGTGCGAGGTTCTGGATTTTTTGAAGAAGCTTGAAGAAGGAGACGGGGAGCAAGTAAAGGTAGACAACGTGCAATTCGTGATTTTGGGAGCCGCCTTGCCCAAGGTCGTCGGCCGACTGGCTTCGCTTCGGCTGGATCCAGTGCGTATTCGGGTGGCGTGGTTTTGTCCGGTACCGATCCCCAAATGGATCAGCGAACGTGCGGACGAATTTCTGCTCATTCCCCCGGAACACTTACGCGAAGAGAGTGAGGCAGGTGAGAATTGGGAAGAGGAGCGTCTTGTTCGCGGCTGGTGCACGAAGCGAGGAGAGAAGCTACTGCTTGTGCAACAGCTCACGCTGTTGGGAGCGGTCCGAGCTCAAGTGGGAAGGCTTGGTATGGGCCGAAGCACAGTTCGCCAAGAGTATGCTTCCAAGGGAAGTGATCGCCGCCGCTGGCCAAGTCGAAAATCGTTACAGGGGAAGTTACTCGCTGCCGGCCCAAAAGGGTGATAAACTGGTTGAACCGCCGGAGGAGTTCAGAGTTGAATACCAGGTCGTTAGGACCGAAAAAGGTCTCGATGCTTGGCAAATTCGGTGGGCTGGCCGCAGTCTAGTTGCGGGTTAGCAGGAACGTGAACTTGCCGGTAGTCAAACCGCTTACGGCCGTCGAAGCTGCACGCCGCGCCGCCGAAGAGTGTCTCCGGCTCATCGGGTATTCCGCTCCTGCCCCTGTGCGCTTGTCGAAGTTGAGCAAACGGCTTCGCATCTCAGAAGAGCGCCGGGGCGTGCGTGTTTCCCCGTCGGTTCAGGGGAGCTTGTGGGTGCACCGTGCGCCGCTGGGATTCGATGCGCTCGAGGCGGACATCGAGGTGGCTTTCTCCGAGTCCCGGATCGGACGGATGCGCTTCACAATCGCCCACGAACTGGGGCACCAGTACGCACGACTGTGTTTGCCTCCGGAACTTACCGAAGCATGGTCGCCGGCGGAGATCGAGCGTTTCTGCGACGAGTTTGCTGCTCAGCTCCTGGTCCCGGACGCTTTGCTGGAGGAGGCGATCAGGCATTTTCTGATCGATGGCTCAGGGCCGGGTTCGCACATGCGGGCGCGGCGCCTCAAGCTGCGAATTAGCGACATCGAAGCACTTTACAAGCGTCTTCGCGTGCCGATGGCCACGGTGTTGGTTCGGTTGCACAAGCTCGCGCTGCGGGCAGATTTCGCGCTGGAGTTTTGCGCGCTGGAAATTACCGCTGGCACAAGTCTCAGGAGACGCGAGAATTATGCACCGCGGGTGTTGGTGAGTTGTACGCCGCCCGATTGGTTTATCCCGGCTAACAAGAGGCTATCAACGCTCGGCTTCTCGAATCTCGCGGCTCAATTCTGGTCCGCGCCCCCTCTTGTAGAACGCGCAGCCTATGACCGCTTTACGATGTTCCGTCGAGAGGGATGGCGGCGGCAGGAATTCGATGGTGAAATCCGTTACAAGATCTACCCGGCGGGAACGCGAGCCAGGGTGATGCTGGCGGTGTTTCCTGTACCAGGACAGCCCTGAGATCGCAGCCGCGCGTTCTCGGGCTCCACCACGGCAACGGGGCGTCCCGTTGCGGCAGCGCTCTGTCGCTCGGAGCGGTACATCCAGCTACACAGCTTTCCCCAGCGATTCCCCCGCGTCGAGCGGGTGCGCGTTCGCCGACCGCGTCGCGCAGCGAACTCCGCACGCGGCCCGGCCGCGGCGGATGGCGGCGGGATGGCCGCCGGGCATGAGCAAACTGCGCCGCGGCAGCGGGAGCTCGCGGTACCCCTCGCCACAGGTCAGGCAGCACGGAACGTTGGCCACCTTCGAATGAGTCCGCTCCAACAGCAGGCGGCCCCTTGAGCTGCCGCGGCGCTGCTCGAAGCGTAGCCGGCGGAGCTCGCGCGGCAGCAGCCGGTAGGCGGTTTTGGCCGAGGGGCTGACCCGCTTGGCAGTTACCGCTCCCGGTCAGTGCCACCAGCCCTCGTGGCCCAAGTGGGCCGCGTGCTGGATGAACTTCGCGCGGCCTGCGCCAGGCGCTGAGGGTCGGCCTTTTCTCGGCGCCAGAGTTTTGCTAGAATCAATTTTGGAGATTGGGAGGTCGTCTAATCGGTAAGACGGCAGACTCTGGATCTGCTTATCGGGGTTCGAGTCCCTGCCTCCCAGCCACAAGGTCCTCCCTTTTAATCAGGAAGATCGCCTGAAGCCAGGACGCCAGCAATTTATCACCATCCCCGCTCTGCTAACCGCTGCCTCCAGGATTCTCGCGCCCGCAATCGGCTTCCGCGGGTGGTGGGAAGGCGAAGGGTGGCGGTGAAGTTGCGCACCGGCTCGATGCGTCGCTCGCCGGCGACCCCCAGTGCCACGCCATTGAAAGCGGCGAGGGAAACGGGATCGGTTTCGGACGCCAGCTCGACGTGGACCCAGCTTGCAGGCGGCGGCTGCTGAGCATCAAGGCTTTGCTGCGGAAAGCGACGGGTGACCCCGCTATCGCCCAGACGCCGCCGGAAGAAAGCCTTCAAGCTGAGACGGCCGCTTGAGTACTCCTTGACGAGGCGACTTACTTTGACACGGCTGCGGCGCTCGGCTGTTCCATGGACCGCTTCGCGGCTTGGGCCTCCCGCTGAGCGTCAAACCTTCGATTCGTCAAGGATGCGGTTGGTCGGACGCTTACCCACGAAGTAACTGCCCCGAAACCTCGCCTTTTGCCCGCAAGCTTTCCGAATCTGCCGGACCGTGCCCGGGTAACGTCCAATGAAGCTGGAGGCGTCCATGCGGCGATTGTACGTGGCGGCTTACGACATTTGCGCGCCGCGCAGGTTGCGGGCAGCCCTGCACGTTCTGAAAGGCTACGCGACCGGCGGGCAAAAATCGGTCTTCGAATGTTTCCTCACGCCGGCTGAGCGCGCCGCTTTGCTGGCTGAAATTGGGCAAGTTATCGAAGCGAGCGAGGACAGTTTTCTCTTGGTTCGGTTGGACGCGCGACGGGCGGTGCACACTCTCGGCATCGCCGTCCCTCCGGCGGATCCTCCTTTCTTTTACCACGGGTGAGTTATGCCGACTTTCTATGTAGACCGAGCCGGGATCGAACTGCGGCCCCATGGCCGCGCGCTGGCGATTTACGAAAGCGGCGAGTACCAGGCCACGGTTCCGGTCCTCATGCTGGACCGGGTAGTCATCTCGGCCCCGACTCGGTTCAGCAGCAGCCTGCTGGCCTGGCTGGCCCGCCACGGCGTGGGGTTGGTCGTGCTGGGACGCGGCGGGGCGGAAGCCGCGGCCTGCATGCTCGGACGCCCGCTGGGCGACGGCGCGCGCCGCATCGCGCAGTATCGTGCGTTTCTCGACGAAACCTGGCGGCAACGCTGGTCGCATCGCCTGCTGCGCCTGAAGTTCGCCGCCCAGATGCGCACGCTGCGTCGCATCCTGCGCGATCGCGCCGACCAGCGTCAGCCTTTGCGCAGCGCGTTGGAGCGAATCGGCGAGCTCAGCCGCCGCCTCGCGCCCGAACAGCCGCGCATGGCGATGATGGGCGTCGAGGGCGCCGCGGCCGCCGCGTACTTCGAGGCTCTGGCGTCCGTGTTTCCGCCGGCGCTGGCTTTCTCCGGGCGCAACCGCAGGCCGCCGCGCGATCCGGTCAACGCCTGCCTGTCGCTGGCTTACACGCTGGCGCACTACGATGCGGTGGCCGAACTCCACGCGGCGGGACTGGACCCGTTCCTCGGCTTCTATCACGCGCTCGCCTGGAACCGGGAGTCGCTGGCCTGCGACTTGATCGAGCCGCTGCGCCCGCACTGGGACCAGTGGGTCTGGGAGTTGTTCCGCCAGCGCCTGCTGCGGGCCGAGCATTTCCGGCGAATTCGCGGCGCTTGCCTGCTGGGCAAGGCGGGCCGGCGGATCTTTTACGAAGCGCGCGAAGCCAAAGCGGTCTGGACGCGGCGCTGGCTCCGGCGCGCCTGCCGCCTGGTCGTCCGGGCGCTCCAGCAGGACTTTCCAGTCGCGGAGGAAGAGCCATGAGAAGTCTCTATCTCGACGGTGAACGCCGTTCCACGGTCCTGCGCGACGGACCTTCGCTCCGCGTAGTGAGCGAAGGACGGGCGGACGGAATGTATCCGTTTCGCCGCCTGGCGCGCGTGATCGTGATCGGCTCGGTGGAGTGGGAACCGGGCGCGCTGCTGGCCTGTCTGGAAGAAGGCATTCCGGTCACGTTCCTCGGCCAGAAGGGCGAGCCGCGCGCCTACTGCTTGCCTGCGCACCCGCGAAGGCAGCGACTGGGCGATCGGCTGGAGGATTTTCTGGGCCGGCCCAACTGGCGTCCCCTGTACGAGAACTGGCGGCGGGCTGCGGAACGCCGCGCCATCCTCCGCCTGCTGCGAAAGCTCGGGATGCGGCTCGAGGATCTGCGGGCCGAGCGGGTGGCCGGCGCCGTGCTGCAAGCCGTGGCGCCCTCGCAGATCGCAACCGCGCAGGCGGCCTTGCAGTACTGGCAGGGACTGCTCGCCTCACGCGCGACCTGCCGACTGAACGAGGCCGGCCTGGACGGCCTGCTGCTGGTCGGTCGCCGTCCGAAGTGGAACCTGCCGGCGGATTTCGCGCGCGTGGCCGGCTGGCGGCACTATCTGTGGCTGCGCGATCTCGTCGCGCAGTGGGAGCAGGAGCCCGCCGAACCCGGCAAAGCCGGATTCCGACGCGCCATGGTCGAATTTTTTGAAGCCCGCAGCGAGGAAACGGACCGGGCAATTCAGCGGTTGCTGGACGAATTTACTTACTGGCTGGGAGGATTGATATGAGTTTCAGCGAAGCGCACCTGTATTTGATCTGCTACGACATTGCCGATCCGCGCCGACTCCAGAGAGTGCACGCCTTTCTGCGCCGGCACGCCATGCCCGTGCAGTACTCGGTCTTTCTGGCACGCCTCACCGAGCGCAGGCTGTTGAACTTGCTGGCAGACCTGGCGCGCCGCATTGATCCGCGCAGCGACGACGTGCGCGCCTACCCGATCCCGCACGAGGCCGAAGCCGTCACCATGGGCCGTCAATACCTGCCGCCCGGGGTGGTGCTGGCCGATCCGTTGATCGGCGTGGTGCTGGATTCGGCGGCCCGGGACGAGCCAGAAAATGACGCCGCGGAATGTGATAAACGGGAAGATCAGCCGGAAAATTAGCAGGAGCTGGCCCCATGAGCATGGAAAATACCAGCTTGCCGCGAATTGAAATCGGGTGTTACCGGCTGCATTTCCAGCCGGCCTCCGCGATTCCCGAAGGGCGCTACACGGGGTCGGCGTGGCGGGGCATTTTCGGCCACGCGCTGCGCAGACTGGCCTGCACCATGCGGGACGTGAGCTGCCCGGAGTGCATGCTCTATCACACCTGCGTGTACTCGTATCTGTTCGAGACGCCACCGCCGCCCGGCGCCGCCAAAATGCGCAAGTACGTCGCAGCCCCGCATCCGTTCGTGCTGGCGCCCGGCGAAACTCCCCGCGGCGATGATTACGTGCTGGGGCTGAGCCTGTTCGGTCGCGCCAACCGAATGCTGGCTTACGTGGTGCGCGCCTTCCAACAGGCCGCCCGGCGCGGCATGTGGCCACTGGAGAAACCCTTCGAGCTGACGGATGTCGAACAGCAGATCGAGGCCGGCGCCGGCGAGTGGACCTCGATTCTGGACGGGGAGGGCAGACTCACGCCCCTGGCCCCCAAACTTCCCGCATGCCCGCCGCCTCCCTCGCGCGTACGCGTGGTGATGCTGACGCCGCTGCGTTTGCGAATCCAGGAAGCCTACGTAAGAGCCGATCAATTCCGTTTCGTCCACCTGTTTTCCAACTTGCTGCGCCGCTTCTCACTGCTGACTTACTTTCACTGCGACGAGCCGTTCGAGACCGACTTCGCGGCCCTCATCCGGCAGGCGGAGGGGGTACCGCTGGCCCGCGCCGAGCTCCGCTGGCACGATTTGACCAGATACTCCTCCCGCCAGAAGGAACGACTCCAGATCGGTGGCTTGCTGGGCGTTTTCGAGCTGGATGCCGCCGCCCTCGGCAGTTTGTGGCCCTATCTTTGGCTGGGTCAGTTCACTCATGCCGGCAAGGGCGCCACGATGGGACTGGGGCGCTATGTCGTGTTACCGGATTGAGGCAACGGCGGCAAGCTTGCCAGACGGGCCGGCGATAGAATCCCAACTTACTATCTTTCATGGAGACTTGCGCGATGGGGAATCCCGAGCGACCTGAAACTTACCCGCGGCGGATCTTACTGGCCGCCTGCGGCCTCACCCCGCAGATTGTTACTGAGACGCTCTATGCCCTCGCCGTGGCGCGTCAGCCCAGGTTCGTGCCCACCGAAGTGCACCTGGTGACGACGCGCGAAGGGGCGCAGCGGGCTCGATTGAGCCTGCTCAGCGAGGAACCCGGCTGGTTCCGCCGCTTCTGTCAGGATTACGCGCTGGAAGGCATCCGCCTGGAGGAGGACGCGATCCACGTGCTCGAGGGCGCAGACGGCGAACCGCTCACCGACATACGCACGGTGGAGGAAAACGCCCGCACCGCGGACGTCATCACGGAGCTGGTCCGCAAGCTCACCCAGGACGACGACGCCGCCTTGCACGTTTCCATCGCCGGCGGGCGCAAGACCATGGGTTTCTATCTGGGCTACGCACTTTCCCTGTTCGGGCGGCCGCAGGACCGCCTGTCCCACGTCCTGGTTTCTCCTCCTTTCGAATCCCATCCCGAGTTCTTCTATCCCACGCCGCGCAGCCGCGTGATTTACACCGGCCCGCCCGACGTGCGTCCTCTGGATGCCTCCGAAGCGCAGGTGACGCTGGCCGAAATCCCCTTCGTACGCCTGCGCCATGGCCTGCCCAGGGACTTGCTGGAAGGACGCGCCACCTTCCTCGAAGTCGTGCAGGCTGCGCAGCGCGCCGTGGGACCGCCCGAACTGAAAATCGCGCTGCGCCGGCGTCGGGCGTGGTTCGCAGGAATCGAGGTTGCGCTGCCTCCGGCGGAGCTGGCCTTCCTGAGCTGGTTCGCACGGCGCCGCAAACTTGGCAAACCTGCCCTGGAGTGCCCCAGTGAGGGCAGCCCCGAGCCCGACTACGCGCACGAATTCCTGAACGAGTACCTTCAGACCTTCGACGCTCTCGGTCCCAGCGACCGCACGCCCCAGGCGCTCGAAAAGGGCATGGAGAAAGGTTATTTCTTGCAGCGTCGCTCCAAGCTGCACCGGATCCTGCGCAGCAAACTGGGACCGCAGGCAGACGCGTACCTGATCCAGTCCTCGGGCCGGCGGCCTTACACCCGCTACGAGCTGAGACTGGAAGCCAACCGGATCCACTATCTGGATACGAACCCCTCGGAGGCTGAGCAGTGAGCCAGGAACTACCCACTTTGGAAGAATTCGTTCTCGGCGTATTCCTGCACGACATCGGCAAGTTCATGCAGCGGGCCTACGGCTCGCTCGCAAATATGGATCCCTGGGTGCGCGAGCGCCAGGACCTGCTGCTGCCGCAGTACGGGAACCGGCGCACCCACTTCCATGCGCTCTGGACGGACGCTTTCTTCCAAGATCTCGAAGACAAGGCGGTCGGGCTGCCCGGCGTGAGGCGCAAACCCGTCCGCGACATCGCCGTGTACCACCATGCCCCCTCACCCAACATTCCCCTAACCGAGCTGGCCGCGGTGGCCGATCGCCTCGCCGCCGGTCTGGAGCGCAAGGAGCGCGACGAACAGGCGGAACTCGAAGGCGAAGCCAGAGGCTGGGACGCCTTCATTCGCACCGCCCTGAAGAATCCTTTCGCCGGCGTGGATCTTCGGATCGGACTGGGCGAGCCACCCGACTCTGAAATCCCGCTCGCCCCTCTCATCCCCGACGATCGCCTGCTGCCCCAGCCCAAGGTGGACACGGACGGCTACCAGAACCGCTACCGCTCGCTCTGGGAAGTGTTTCTGGAGCAATTTTTGGAAGCGGCGCGCCTGCCCACCTTCGATCTGTTCTCTGAGGCCCTGCTGTCGCTTTCCGAGCGTTTCACCTTCGCGATTTCCTCCTCTACGCGTGACGAGCCCGATATCTCGCTGCACGATCACCAGCGCACTGCAGCCGCGCTGGCCGCCGCGCTTTATCGCTGGCATGAGCACGAGGGTTCGCTGCTCGACAGCCGCCGCGTCCGCGATCCCGAGGCGGGAAGGTTCCGCTTCCTGTGCGGCGATCTCTCCGGCATCCAACGCACCCTGTTCCGCCTGGCCGCCGAACAGATCAAGGGACTGAACAAAATCCTGCGGGCGCGTTCTTTGCTGATGGCCCTCACCGCCGAAGCAGCCGCGCTCGCCGCCCGTCGCGCGCTGGGCCTGCCCGTCTTCAGCCTGCTGCAAAATGCGGGCGGGCGCTTTCTCGTGCTGGTCGCCGACCTGCCCGGCGTGGAGGAGCGGATCGAAGATCTGCGCCGCGAGATTGATCCCTGGATGCGCGAGCGTTACTTCGGCGATCTGGCAGTGATCCTCAGCCTGAGCGAACCCTTCGGCAAGCAGGACCTCGATCGCAAGAACTTCACTCGCGTGCTGGAAAGCCTGGGCGCCAGCGTCGAGCAGGCCAAACTGCGCGCCTTTTCCCGCGCGAGCCATCCCGTGCAGAAGGCCGACTTCCCTTACGGCCCGTGCAACGCCTGCGGGACGCGGCCCGCGCAGCGCCCCGAGCCCGACAATCGCTGCCCGGTCTGCGAGCAGGAACACGAGCTGGGCGGCGAGCTGCCGCGCATCGAGGCCTTCTGCTGGCGTCCGGCGCCCGACGGTCGCATCCGTTTCTTCGGCGAGCTGGCTCTGGACTGGCGCTTCGAACCTACACGCCCTTACTCCGACTGGCTCTCCGCCTTCCGTCTTTTCCGCGGCGACGCCGTAGACTCCATCCTGCCGCTGCGTTTCCTCGCCGGCTACGTGCCGCGGCTGGACAAGGACGAGGCAGACAAGCCGGCCTATCGCGCACTGCTTAGCGACGAAGCCCGCGAGATCGAGCCGGGCGACCTGAAAACCTTCGAGCACCTGGCTGCCGATGGCGTCGAGTTCGACGAGGAGAAGCGCGAACTGCTCGGCGAGAACTTCCTCGCCGTCTTCAAGGCCGACGTGGACCGTCTGGGCGTAATCTTCACCTGGGGCCTGCGTACGCCCGCGCTCAGCCGTTTCGCGGCCTTGTCCCGCATGCTCGACTTCTTCTTCGCGGGCTATCTGCCCGAGCTGCTGCGCAAGCAGTTCCCCTCGATCTACACGGTCTACGCCGGCGGCGACGACATGCTCCTGGTGGGGCCGTGGCGGCAGGTGCTGGAAATGGCCAGCGTCATGCGCGAGAAGTTCCGGTACTGGACGGGCGGCAATCCCAACCTCAGCATCTCTGCCGGTGTTGAACTCTTCAAGCCGCAGCAGCCGGTGGGGCCGGCGGTCACGCGCGCTGAAGAGCGCCTGAGTGCAGCCAAGAAAGGCGGCCGCGACAGCGTGTGCGCCATCGTGGATCGCGCCTTGTCCTGGGAGGATTTTGCGCGGGCGCTGCGCGACGCCGAAACCCTCAACGAGTATCTGCGCCATGCGCTGGTCAACCCAGCCTTCCTGTACCGGCTGTTGCATTTTGCAGAGGAGCGGGCCCGAGCCGAGGCTCCCTTCATGGACCTCAAATCGGCTGACTGGCGCGCTCGTTGGGGTTACTACCTGGCCCGCCATCTGGCGCGGCTCCCGGAAAGCTTGCGCCCGCGAGCCGAGGAACTGACAAAGTTCGCCAATTCCCTGCTGGGGCTGGATGCCGACCTGAAAAAGGCCGCACAGCCGATCCCGCCCCGGCTGGCTGTGAGCATCGCTCTTTACCGGAATCGCAATCCGAAATCCGAAAGGAGGTAACACCCATGCCCAATCCGAGAGCTCCGATGAGCAATCCGAGAGCCGGCGGCAACTCCGCAATACAGTTGCCACCCCAGCCTCGAACCGTTAGCTACTACGACGACAAGGGGCAGATTCGCCTGGATTTGTTGGACGGCGAAGCGCAGAAGCTCGCTGAGGAGCTGGCCCGCACTGAACTCAAGTCAACTCAGTTGCGCCGCTATTACCACGAGGTGGTCAATCTCCAGCGCCGTCTCGATCAGTTGGCTGCGGGCAGCTCGCGCGACCAGGCTTTCGAGTGCCTGCGCGCCGACTTCAAGCTGCTCAAGGCCAAAGCCCATTACGCCAACCGCCGCAACAAGAACATGTTCCCCGATCGGTTGCTGCAATTCTTCGTGGACCACACCCACGCGGTGAAAACGGTCCAGGACTTCGACGCCTTCTGCCGCCACTTCGAAGCGGTGGTGGGCTTCTTCCAGTACATGAAGAGGGAGGATTGAACCATGAGCGAAAACCAGAACGGCAAAATCCAGTTCCGTGGTTTGCACACGCTGACCGGCACGCTCGAGTTGGTCACCGGCTTGCACATTGGCGCCGGTCGCGAGCGAGTCGAAATCGGCGGGCTGGACGGCCCCGTGATCAAGCACCCCCACACTCACGAACCTTACATTCCGGGGTCCAGTCTGAAAGGCAAGCTGCGCTGCCTGCTCGAGTGGGCTTTGAACGCGGTTCAGGACGACGGGCTGCCCTTCGGCAGCAACGCCGAGCGCGACTACGGCGACCATCCCATCCTGCGCCTGTTCGGCTGCGCCAGCAAAAAGTGGCGCTATGGCCCCACGCGCCTGGTGGTGCGCGATGCCTTCCTGGATCGGGGCTGGGTGCAGCGGATCATCAACGCGGGCCTGACCCTGACCGAGGAAAAGACCGAAGTGGTCATTGACCGGCTCCAGGGCAAGGCCGCCGGCAACATCGGCCCGCGCACCATGGAGCGCATCCCGGCCGGCGCCAGATTCCGGTTGGAAATGACGATCCGCGAGTACGCGGTAAACGGGGACGGTGGCGACAAAGACCGCAAGGCCATCGCGTGGCTCGTCACCGCGCTCAAGCTGCTCGAGCACGACGCGCTGGGCGGCTCCGGCTCGCGCGGCTACGGACGGGTCCGCTTCACCGACCTCACCCTTGACGGCCAGTCCATCCAGCAGAAGTTCGAGCAGATCCCGAAGCTCACTGGCGTGACCGAACCGCCCGTGGATCTCAGCAAGGAGCTCAGCCATGGCGAACTACTTGGTACGGCTGCGGCTGGATAGTCCGCTCGCCACGCCCCTGCATTCCGGCACGATCTTCGGCCACTTGTGCTGGGCGCTGCGCGAGCTGGAGGGCGAAGCGGCGCTGGAGCGCTGGCTGGGCGAATTGCGCGAGGACCCGTTCCTGGTCTCCGACGGATTCCCCTCGGGCTGGCTGCCCCGGCCCTTGCTGGTCCTCCCGCGGCCCACGCCGCCTGAGGAACCCAGTGAGCGCCGCCGGTTCTTCGACGAACTCAAGAAGCGACGCAAGGCCACCCTGATGCGCGTCCAGGATTTCCTGCGGCTGCGCAGCGCGCTGAGCGCGGAGGCGCTCGAGCAGGCGCCGGTCGAGCAAGACGCGCTGGGCGTGTTCCTGCACGAAGAATCTATGCCGCACAACCGCATTGACCGGCGCTCGGGCCACACTCTCGAGGAGGGCGGGCTGTTCTTTCTCGATGAGTTCTGGCCTCACCCCGACCGCTCCGTCGTGGATGTCTACGTGCGCTGCTCGTGGGCTGCGGAGCGACTGGCCAGGCTTTTCGAGCACGTGGGCCGCTGCGGTTACGGTCGCGACGCCACCTGGGGCCGGGGCCGCTTCTCGGTCCTCGCCGTCGAACCGGAACCCGCCGGACTCTTCCAGGGCGAGGGGAACCGTCTGATGAGCCTCTCCCACGGCAGCCTGAGCGCCAACATGCGCGAGCCGCGCTACCGTGTCGAGTGTCACATCGGACGGCTGGGCAACATCTGGGCGCGCAGCGAACGCCCCTTCAAATACCCGTTGCTCCTGCTCAAGCCGGGGGCCACGTTCGCGAGCGACTCGCAAGGCCCCTTCGGCGATCTGCTGGATGAGGTCCACCCGGCGCCCGAACTCTTCGGCGCCCGCATCCTGCACAACGCCTGGCATCTCGTGGTGCCTTATCGGGAGGTCTGAGGCCGGGAAAGGAGTTGACCGCTATGGACGAACGCGTTTTCAGGTTCACGCCCCTGACGCCGGTGCATTTCGGGGCCGGCGAGGCGATCACGCCCGAGGAGTACAAGATCATCAACCAGACGCTGATCCGATTCAATCCGCATGCCATCGTTGCCGCATGGGATCCGGCTACACGGCGGCGCTTCGAGCAGGCCATCGAAGCCAACAATCTCAAACAGGCCCGGGATTTGCTCCGCGCAGCCGCAGATCAGCCGCGGTTTCAACTGTATCGCGCGCAAATGGGTGCCGAAGCGGCGGCGGCGCTGCGCGACGCCCCACCGGACCGTCGCGGCGGGGAGATCCACGCCGTCGTTCGCAACCTTCACGCCGGCAAGGTGGTCGTGCCGGGCTCGGCCATCAAAGGCGCCATCCGCACGGCGATCGTGAACGCACTGGCCGCCTCGCTCAAGGATCCCGCAAAGCAACAGATCCGCGCGGCGCTCGAGCGCCAGCGCGACCGGGCCTGGGAGGTCCTGGAAACCCAGACGCTCGAGTACGAGCGCAACCAAACCGAGCTCGATCCCCTGCGCGGGCTGCGTGTCTCCGATGGCGAGCTGCCGCCGGAAGCCGTCCGCGTGGACCGCGTTTTGGTCCAGACTCGCTCAGGCCGGCAGAACCAGGCCCGCGGCATCCAGGTGCACGTGGAGCGGCTGCTTTCGCGCGCGGACGGGATCAAGCCCCCGTCCTGCCTGATTCGCATCGCGCTGGCCGAAGAGTGGACGCGCGACCGCCGGACGGGGCTGAAGCCGCTGGGCTGGAAATTTGTCGTCCAGGCCTGCAATTACTTCTTCGCGCGGCGTTATCAGAAGGAAGTCGAACACTTTTCCTTCTTGCAGGGCAGGGAGTGGGTTCCGGCGCAGCTTCCCGAGGGGGCGATCCTGCTGCGCATCGGGCGCTTTTCCCACTTCGAGTCGCTTTCGGTGGATGGTCTGCGCAGCGGCTGGAACGCGCAGCGGCGCCGGCCCATCGAGGGCATGGGCAGCTCGCGCTCGCTGTGTATGCTCGATCGCGGTGTGGCGGCGCCCTTCGGCTGGGTCCTCCTCGAACCCGCCTGAGAGGAGACGCCCATGGATCGCGTGCAGCTCAGCTTTCTGGGCAGGGTCGCGCGGGGCAGGGAAGGCTACCAGCCCGCCCGCTACCGGTTCAGCGATGGCGAGGTCCGGGAATCGGCGTTCTTCGGATTCGCGCTGCGCGAGCGTGTGGCCCCGCAGCGCCTGGCGATTCTGGGGACCACCGGGAGCATGTGGCACACCCTGCTCGAACTCACCGGTGTCTATGAGCAGGCGGTGGGACTATGGGAGCGGCTGGAAGCTGGCTGCCGGGAGGACCGCACCGCGCCCGAAGACCTGGTCGAGGCTGGGACGTTGCTCGCCCAGCGGCTGGGATGCGATGTGCGGCTCGCCTTGATCCCGTATGGGCGCAACGAGGAGGAGCAGCGCGCCATCCTGGAGGCCATAGCCGGCCAGGTGGAACCGGGCGAGGCGGTGGTCCTCGACGTGACACACGGCCTGCGTCACCTGCCCATGCTCGCGCTGGCCAGCGCCCTGCTGTTGCGCTCGGTTCGCGGCGCGCGGATCGAGGCCATCTACTACGGCGCCCTGGACATGACGCGGGAAGGCGAGACGCCGGTGCTGGACCTCGAGGGTCTGCTCGAAATTGCCGACTTGGTGGTGGCCATGGCTCGCTTCCAGGCCGACGGGCGCTACGGCCAGCTGGCCGAGCGGCTGGTCCAGGCCGGACTTCCCGAGGAGGCCGCCCGGGCCTTGCGCATGGCCGACTTCTACGAACAGGTCGGGCGCTTCGGGCGGGCGCGGCAGGAGCTGGAGCTGGCGCGCGCGGCCCTCGGCAGAGGGTTGAACGGACCTGTCCGGCTCTTTCAAAGGGCGATCGAGAGCCAATTGCAGCGGGCAGGCGCCGACAGCCCGGCCGCCTGGCAGCTCTCGCTGGCCCGCCGCGCCCTCACTCACGGGGACCTGTTGCGCGCCGCGACCTTGCTCCTGGAAGCCGTGGTCACCTCGCATATGCCCGCCGGCGCCGACCTGGACGATGTGGAGCGACGGAAGTCGACGGCGGAGGCGCTGCGCAAGGGGATCCTGGGGCCGGCAGGCTTGCGAAGGCCGTTTTGCGAGTTGACCGCCCTGCGCAACGCCCTGGCGCATGGGCGGCAGCGGGCCGAGCATCCCGCGGTGGAGAGCTGGCTGGAGAACCCCGAGGAGTTGCGGCGACAACTCGAGCGCCTGTTCGGGCGGCTCCGCCCCGCGGTAGTAAGTGGGTCGGAGGCGAAAAATTTTGTCAACCCCGTCCGCAACCCACTGCGGAAAAAGGAGTAAAATCAGGGGGTGGGTTCAAACGCGGACCTGATGAAGAAGGGATTGAGACGTGCCAGAAACCAACCGCAATCGGCCGCGTTCAAACGCGGACCTGATGAAGAAGGGATTGAGACTGCACGTAGGGAGTGTCTATGGACTGCTTCGTTCAAACGCGGACCTGATGAAGAAGGGATTGAGACCCGTAGGATTTGGATGGCCCGACTGGGGGTGCAATTGTTCAAACGCGGACCTGATGAAGAAGGGATTGAGACCAGCCACGATTTTGCCGTTGCGGACGGCCGACGTTCAAACGCGGACCTGATGAAGAAGGGATTGAGACCTGTTCCCGTAGGCATCGTTTATTTCGATCTGTGTTCAAACGCGGACCTGATGAAGAAGGGATTGAGACGAAAAATAGAGGAGAAGCTGCGTCTTGCAGCGTTCAAACGCGGACCTGATGAAGAAGGGATTGAGACTCCTCACTTGTGACCTCAGTTTTGCCTAACGCTAGTTCAAACGCGGACCTGATGAAGAAGGGATTGAGACTCGCTGAGGGGGATGCGCACGTAGGAGCGTCGCGCGTTCAAACGCGGACCTGATGAAGAAGGGATTGAGACCTTGCTTTTGGATCACTTTGCGCAGCCGCTCGTGTTCAAACGCGGACCTGATGAAGAAGGGATTGAGACGTTGCCTGTTGCAGTACTCGCACAAGCCCCAGGTTCAAACGCGGACCTGATGAAGAAGGGATTGAGACGAGGAAAAATAGTGCGTCCTTTGGGGTGCTACGGGGTTCAAACGCGGACCTGATGAAGAAGGGATTGAGACACCATGTCCGCCGCGATCTCATAACATCCTCCCGTTCAAACGCGGACCTGATGAAGAAGGGATTGAGACCGGCGAACAGCATGTAAAGCGCGATCGCTGCGGCGTTCAAACGCGGACCTGATGAAGAAGGGATTGAGACGACCCGGCACTGGACGAGCTCCCACCCACGCCTGCGGTTCAAACGCGGACCTGATGAAGAAGGGATTGAGACCCTGAATCGCTTGCTTGCTTGGAAGCTACCGTTGTTCAAACGCGGACCTGATGAAGAAGGGATTGAGACCTCTGTTGGGAAGAAAACCATGTCGCCGCGCCCCGTTCAAACGCGGACCTGATGAAGAAGGGATTGAGACCTTCGCCGTGGCAGTTTAACTCTACCACGGCCGCTGTTCAAACGCGGACCTGATGAAGAAGGGATTGAGACCTGAATACATCCATGATGTTATTCGCAATGAGAGTTCAAACGCGGACCTGATGAAGAAGGGATTGAGACGGCGCATGACTATCACTTCGCCGTGGCAGTTTAACGTTCAAACGCGGACCTGATGAAGAAGGGATTGAGACCGGCGGACCTTGACAATTCGGTCTGCTGCAAGTTCAAACGCGGACCTGATGAAGAAGGGATTGAGACCGCGGACGGCCGACCACGTTCTTGATCTCATAACGTTCAAACGCGGACCTGATGAAGAAGGGATTGAGACGCGGCCTTTCAAAACCTGGCTGACGGTTGTGTTCAAACGCGGACCTGATGAAGAAGGGATTGAGACTTTCGCAGCTCTTCGATCTGCACTTCTTCGCGTTCAAACGCGGACCTGATGAAGAAGGGATTGAGACGTCGGTATATGGCTCCATATCGCTACCTCCTTTGTTCAAACGCGGACCTGATGAAGAAGGGATTGAGACCGGTCCCTAACCACGATCGCTCTACGCCTAGACGTTCAAACGCGGACCTGATGAAGAAGGGATTGAGACATTTCTCGCCGATGCTAACTTCTGCTTGTCTCATGGTGTTCAAACGCGGACCTGATGAAGAAGGGATTGAGACGGAGGTCAGGGACCCCCCGCACCACACGAACCCCCCGTGTTCAAACGCGGACCTGATGAAGAAGGGATTGAGACTGTGTGGTGCTGTGCCTATATATATAGTTCTCAAGTTCAAACGCGGACCTGATGAAGAAGGGATTGAGACGAGGCGGACGGCGAAGAACTCGATGCGAGCGCCAGCGTTCAAAAGCGGACCTGATGAAGAAGGGATTGAGACCATTTGACTCCTCGTGCAAGTTGGCTCACCGGACCGTTCAAAAGCGGACCTGATGAAGAAGGGATTGAGACATCTTCAGTGCCTCTTCTTTCATTTTCCCTCCGTTCAAAAGCGGACCTGATGAAGAAGGGATTGAGACGCCGACCACGTCTTGTTCTTCGTCATACTAGTTCAAAAGCGGACCTGATGAAGAAGGGATTGAGACGTCTTCGATGATCTCAATCTCATAGCATCCTCCGTTCAAAAGCGGACCTGATGAAGAAGGGATTGAGACGTTTGAGCGCACGAGCCACACCTCGCGCACCTGGAGTTCAAAAGCGGACCTGATGAAGAAGGGATTGAGACTCCGGCCGCAGAAATACGGCCGGTAAATGGTCAACTGTTCAAAAGCGGACCTGATGAAGAAGGGATTGAGACACTTCAAATCCGCTACCCTTGAGCTTGCTACGGGTTCAAAAGCGGACCTGATGAAGAAGGGATTGAGACGGGCCAGGGCTGGCCCACTATTTTTCGAGAGCGGCATCGTTCAAAAGCGGACCTGATGAAGAAGGGATTGAGACTCCTTTCTTTAGGTTTTCAACTTGCTGACGCAAGAACGTTCAAAAGCGGACCTGATGAAGAAGGGATTGAGACTCCGCCTGGCGCGCGATCTCGTTGGCCTCGGCGAGTTCAAAAGCGGACCTGATGAAGAAGGGATTGAGACCGGCGTAGGCGGCGCCTTTCAAGATCTTCGTTCAAAAGCGGACCTGATGAAGAAGGGATTGAGACTCTCGTTCGCCATTTCCTCCTCCGTAACCGTGTTCAAAAGCGGACCTGATGAAGAAGGGATTGAGACAAAAATGGAGCGTATCGCATCAGCTACCCGCTGAGGTTCAAAAGCGGACCTGATGAAGAAGGGATTGAGACTCCACCTGGCGCTGCAGATTCTCGATCATGCGCAGTTCAAAAGCGGACCTGATGAAGAAGGGATTGAGACCGCCTCACGGACGAGGCGCCTGGCCTCTTCGAGTTCAAAAGCGGACCTGATGAAGAAGGGATTGAGACGGCGCCGGCCCGACCCAGATGGCTTTGTCCGGCTCGGGTTCAAAAGCGGACCTGATGAAGAAGGGATTGAGACTGACCGGCACTTGCCAGATGTTGATGTTGCCCGTAGAATGTTCAAAAGCGGACCTGATGAAGAAGGGATTGAGACCATTGCCTCCTCCGTAACCCTACATTCCACGCGCCGTTCACAAGCGGACACGATGAAGAAGGGATTGAGACGG
>Ga0080004_1126146_pt1 | contig 29304 bp, 29 predicted proteins | sample WasSprMetagenome_FD_69207 | JGI IMG/M metagenome (GOLD analysis project Ga0080004, IMG submission 69207) | Sulfidic aquatic microbial communities from Washburn Spring, Yellowstone National Park, USA - WS (SPADES assembly) (version 2) | ecosystem: Environmental > Aquatic > Thermal springs > Hot... | reverse complement strand
CAATGGAGGGAGTATTCGCTGAGCCCTCAAGCTCCACCACGATAGCAGCGCTGAAAAAACTAAGAGAAGAAAAAATCATTGATAGAGATGAGACAGTGTTATGCATGATAACGGGCACTGGCTTTAAGGATCTACGCAGTATTTCGGGAATTAAAGGTAGGTTCGTTAAGCTTTCCCCAGACCTCGACAGCGTGTTGAGTTACATTAATCGTGAAGTACTGCATATGGAGTAGTTCGTATTTTTGCTAAACTCTCATTGGAGAATTGCTCGCTATCATAAACTTTATATCTTCGCACATACTTAATTCCATGGTATGGAGCTACTAGTTCTGTCTAAGAAGGATCTTGAAAAAGTATTGACGATGAGAGACACCATCGACGCTGTCCAAGAGGCCTTTAAGGGACTTGCACTAGGCGAGGTCGAGATGCCAATGCCATACATCATAGATGTGCGTAAGCACAATGGTGTCTGGGGGGTAAAGTCAGCACTCATAAATAATCTGGACGTCGTGGGGGTAAAGCTTAGCAGTGGCTACTTCGAGAACCCGACGAAGTATAATTTACCAAGCATTACAGGCGTGGTGATCTTGGCCGACGCTAAGTTGGGCATCCCCCTAGCAGTCATGGATGCGCTAACAATCACTGCGTATAGAACTGGGGCCGTAGCTGGAGTTGCCGCTAGGTTCTTGGCAAGGAAAGACTCAGAAGTTGCTGCAATATTCGGTGCAGGTACCCAAGGGAGGACACAGCTATTGGCACTATCCGAGGTGTTGAAATTAGATGAGGTACGTGTATATGACATTATTCCCGAAGCAAGTGCCAGATACGCAGAAGAGATGAGTAAAAAGCTAGGAATTGAGGTGAGGGCCGTCAAATCAGTTGAGGAGGCATTGAAGAAGGTCGATGTCGTGTCGACTGCAACTCCGTCCAAGACACCCTACATTAAGGCAGAGTGGATACCTGCTGGGACTCACATAACGACGGTTGGGTCAGACCATAAGGGCAAACAAGAATTGGACTCTAAGATATACTACCAGGCCAAGGTAGTTGTAGACAAGCGGGAAGTCGCCCTAGAAAAGGATTATCTCAAGCCTGAGCTAATCTATGCCGAGCTCGGCGAAATTGTTGCAGGCATGAAAGCTGGAAGAACATCGACAGACGAAATAACAATCATGGACTCGTCAGGACTAGGCATTCAAGACGTCGCGGCAGCCCTAGTTGCTTACAGACTCGCAAAGGAAAAGAACTTAGGCACATGGATAGAGTTCGCGTAACGAAGATGATAGACATCTATATAGTTCAACTTAGTCAATTATTTTTGCTTTCATTAACGCTTTTTTCAAGGCTTCTGCAAACTCTGTCTTGACCAATTCTGCCGGGTCTATTTTTTCAGATACATACGCTACTCGCATATCGTATGGAATGTATCCTAGGAACGGGATTCCCAGTTCCTCTGCTAATTTGTAGGTCTCTCCGAGCCTTTCATTAATAACCATATTCTCGATTAGACCGATTATTTTCACTTTCATGTCCTTGAAGAATATAGCTGCTCTCCTAACGACTTGAAGCGACAGTAGTGATGGGGAAGAAACTAAAATTACTCCTCTATTATTTGTGATGAGGTTTATTGCTGCTAAAGACTCATCACCGGTCCCGGGGGGAAGGTCCACTATTAGGTAATCGAGGTGTCCAAAGTCTGTTATTGCCAACAGTTCTTTGAGAGCCTCTCGTTTTGCCTCGCCGCTTAAAGGCAGCGGGGCCTCCTTCACGAATAAGCCGATGGACATTACTTTCAAATTGTCAACTGATGGTGGTGATAATCCCTCCTTCTCTTCGCGTGGCAGTTCGGTGATGTTCAAAATCATCGATGAGGATGGGCCATGCATATCTAGGTCTAAAAGCGCTGCTCTGAGCCCAAAATTGCTGAGTAGTAGTCCTGTCGTGGCCGCTATTAGGCTTTTACCGACGCCTCCCTTTCCGCTCCCGACGAAGACCGTGAAGGAGATCCTGCTAAGCCTCTTTTTGATGAGGTAGTCTCTATAATCAGTTATTTCTTCTTTATGCTTTCTTAACTGCAATATCAGTCACCATTACTCCTCGGCCAGTAATTATTTTTAGATCTCTACTCCCACATGAGAGGCATCTTGCAAAAGATGAAATTAATTCAGGAATGAAGTGAATCATTTCTTTTTCATCGTTGCTTAAGGCTTTTGTCAATTCTTTAAACGTGTGTATCTGATTGCATGACTCGCACTTGATAGTTGCTTCCTCGATTGAGACCGTGAATTTGGCACCTTCCAGCTCCGTACCCTTAATCAACTCCCTGACCAAGCCAATTATAAGGTTCTTGTCAAACATTGATAACTCGCCGAGCGCTATTCTGAAACTAGTTATTCTGTACCCCTTGGCAGAATAAGTTTCTCTCAAAAAGTCCACGATCCCTTGAGCTATGGTGAATTCATGCATCCCTAACAGACGACGTGATGGTCGTTTAAAAATATATGCGCTAATTACAGTTGCGTTCAATTTCATACAATTTCAGTTGATTTAATGCGCCGAAACACATCAAAATTAACTATATATCATAATTTTCTGACATGCTTATAGGAGGGTAGCTTGAAGACGGCTCAAATGGCAACAACAATGTTATTGGCGAAGGAAAAAGAAACTGACACCACAGACTTAATTTTGAAGTTGGGAGGTGAGGGAATCAGAAAATGTTATCAGTGCGGCTCATGCACCGCCATATGTCCAATATCTGAAGACTATATGACTAGTTTTAGGAGGTCTATAAAGTATGCCCAACTCGGTTTAGATAATAAGCTGGCAAGCGACTTAACTCCATGGTTATGTTATGCATGCGGTGAGTGTAGTAATTCTTGTCCAAGAGATGCTAACCCAAGCGAAATCATGATGAGTATTAGGAGGTATCTAACTATAAAGTATGATTGGACAGGAATATCTAGGGCGCTTTATCTCAATTCTAAGATATTGTTGTCTGCTATTTTATCGCTATCGATACTCACAGGGATTATTATCTACTTTTTACATGGCCCAGTAGTGATGGATAAGGTAGCTTTAGCCCTCTTCGCACCCATTGAGATTGTAGAGACTGGTGGGCGATTAATTTTTGCGAGCTTGGCTGCTATACTCTTAGTTAATATATATAGAATGTATCGCATGACCACTAGTCTCAATATAAAGCTTCCATTAAAGACGTATGTCAAAGAATTTCTAAAGACATTGACTCCTAACTTTTTGACACAAAGATTATTCGGCTACTGCAATGACAGAAAATACTGGCTAATCCACTTATTGATATTCTATGGATACTTAGCTTCACTAATATTGTTCGAGGTATTGCTAACTTTCACGCATACGAATGATCCCTTCTTATTCATGTCGCCACTCAGTTTTCTCGGATTATTTTCTGTATTCGCCATCACTTATGGCGGATTAGAGGCTATCCGTGGACGTGTTAAGAAAAGTAAACCCATTTGGAAGTACTCGCATCCAACAGACTGGATGTTTATAATATTACTGGTATTGATATGCATTACAGGAATATTTACAGGGATTTTTAGAAGTGTTGGATGGGCCTTGCCAACATATGTTATTTTTTCTATTCATTTATCAATTGTTGTACCGTTTCTCGTCTTGGGAGTGCCATTCACAAAATGGTCACACATAGCATACCGGCCTCTTGCTCTATACTTTGCTAAGCTTAATGAGATTCGTCGATCCAAAATTGAGGAGGTGCTAAGAGCATGAAAGCGACTCCCTACATCTCATTTGAGGACATTTCTCGCGAAATAATAGAGCTAGGCGGAAAGGGCATCTATAAGTGCTATCAGTGTGGATCTTGTACGGCCACCTGCGCGATAGCTGAAGGCATGTTCATTAGTTTTAGGAGGGTCATCAAGTATGCCCAATTAGGACTTTTGGATAAGCTCCAAAAAGATTTGGTACCATGGCTGTGCAATGTTCATGGAGACTGCATCGCGGCATGCCCAAGAGATGCAAACCCATGCGAGATTTTAGCCGCTTTGAGGAGATATCAAAGCACACTATACGACTGGACCGGCTTATCGAGGTGGTGGTACTACTCATCGTTAAAGAAAAAACTTTTAACAATAATTATTCTATCAGCCATTTCTATAGTTGGTCTACTGGCGCTATTCTACTCAACTATTATGAATTATCTATCAATGAACATCTTTGTAAACATCCCCGGATTATTACCGATAGGAATTCCAGTCGTGCTCTTTTCAATAGGCTTGTTAATAAGCAATGGCTACAGAATGTACAAATTCATAGGTGGTGGCAAGGATTACATTGTTAGCTTCTTTGATGCCTTTAAAAGAGTCTTAAGCTTCTGGATAAAGAGCGAGAATGAAGCACTGAGAATTCCTGATAAGAGAATTAGAATTCTGGAACACATGCTTATCCTTGCCGGAATCATTCTATACATATTTTTAGCTTTGCTGTATCTCGTCTATCCGCCAGCCTACTCGTCATATCCATTTAATTATGTCTTAATGATCAGCAGATACGTAGCGGCTCTATTCCTAGTGATTGGAGCAGGACTGCCATTCGTAAAGCGTCTCAGCAGATCACCTAAGATTCATTGGTATTACAAGCTATTCAGACATTCTACTGACTGGGTTGGTTTAGGATTCGTCTTTGCGATTGGACTGACCGGACTCTTGATGAATATCTTCAATGACCTACACATCTATTCTATTTCATACGTCCTGTATATCCTACACATCGGTATTGTCTTTCCATTCCTAATTCTTGAAGTGCCATTCGGAAAACACAATCATTGGCTGTATAAGTCGATTGCAAACTATGTAAGCGCGAGAAGGGGACTCATTCGGGGTGAGGTACTTGAGTAAGCCAGTACTAGTAGTGGGTGGTGGAATAGCGGGAATCCAAGCCACTATAGACCTCGCAGAACAGGGAATAGAAGTATACCTAGTTGAGAAAAATCCCAGCATTGGTGGAAAGATGGCCCAGCTCGACAAGACATTTCCAACGCTTGACTGCGCATCATGCATACTTACGCCGAAGATGGCGGCTCTATTAAGATACAGTAATGTAAAACTTTTAACATACTCAGAGGTTCAAGAAGTTAGAGGCAGGGCTGGAGATTTTACCGTTAAAGTCTTGAAAAAACCAAGATATGTTGATTGGAATAAATGCACGGGTTGTGGCACATGTGTTGAGAGGTGCCCAGTTAAGGTTCCTGACGTGTACAATGTTAATCTTAGCCAAAGGAAGGCGATATACATTGAGTATCCACAGGCAGTTCCTCGAAAGGCAGTTATAGACTATGCCAATTGTTTACGGCTGAATCCTCCTCCTGATCTCAGGGAAAAAGCGAAGGGACGGCCCCTATGCGGCGCTTGTGAAAAGGTATGTCCAGCCAAGGCAATAGACTATGGTCAGCAACCAGAGATTATTGAATTAAATGTGGCAGCGATAATACTGGCTACGGGAGTAGAACTATACGACGCTCGCAACATCCCCGAGTACGGATACGGCAAGTTCCAAAACGTCTATACACACCTAGAGTTTGAGAGGCTAATATCCTCAACAGGACCCACAAATGGACACCTACTTAGAAGATCAGACGGAAAAACACCTAGAAAAATAGCTTGGATACAGTGTGTGGGATCAAGAGATATTAGGTTTAATCATTACTGCTCTGCGTTCTGCTGCATGGCGGCTACAAAGCAGGCCATTATTGCTAAGGAACACGTACCAGACGTGGAAACCATTATTTACTACATGGACATGAGGGCTTTTGGCAAAGGATTCTACGAATTTTATAGAAGGGCAGTAACTGAGTATGGAGTAAAGTACGTCAGGGGAAAAGTCGTCAAGATAACCGAGAAGCCTGATAGCAAGAATTTAGTACTGTTTTATGAAGATACGCTCCATAGTTATATGATGAAAGATGAGTTTGATATGGTTGTCCTATCTGTAGCGATTAGGCCAAATAAAGTTGCTTCATTTCCCGTTAAGACTGATAAGGGAGGCTTCGTCCAGCTTATGGATCCCTATTTAGATACTGTTTCAACCACTATGGAAGGTATATTTGTAATTGGAGGAGCAGCAGAGGCCAGAGATATTCCTGATTCAGTGGTAATGGCCAGTGCCGCCGCAATAAAAGCCGCAACAATTGCGAGGAAAGCTGAGCTGAGCCAACCAATCACTATCAGAGGTGAAGCATCATGAGTGAGGAGCCCAGGGTTGGAGTCTTCATATGTCATTGCGGGCTGAATATCGCCGCAAGAGTAGACGTTAAGGCAGTCAGCGAATACGCGAAAACCCTGCCAAACGTGGTAGTAAGTCATGACTATGTTTTTATGTGCTCAACTGTTGGGCAAGAATTGATAAAGGAGGAGATAAAGAAACACAACCTAAACAGAATAGTAGTAGCAGCATGTTCACCGTCAATGCATGAACCAACATTCAGAGCTGCAATTGAAAGCGCAGGACTAAACAAGTACTTATTAGAGATGGCTAACATTAGGGAGCATTGCTCTTGGGCTCATTCCGACAAGGAGGCAGCGACAGAGAAAGCCAAGGACCTAGTGAGGATGGCGGTTGCTAAGGCTCGTCTCCTAGAGCCTTTAGAAGAAATAGAGTTTCAGGCCAGTCCGACAGCGTTAGTACTGGGCGGAGGCGTTGCAGGGATGAGGGCTGCAATCGACCTAGCAGAGTATGGATTCAATGTGTACTTAGTTGAGAAAAGCCCGACCCTCGGAGGCAGGGCTGCACTAACAGGATGGCTTGAAAGTGATAAGAGGGGGGCTGATGTCGTAAATAATTTGATCAATAAAATCGCCGAAAATAAAAATATTCAAGTCTTCACAAACGCCGAGCTGATAGAGTTTAGTGGTTTTCCTGGCAACTTTACTGCAAAGATTAGAGTAAATCCGAGGTACGTAAATGAAAGATGTGTCCTATGTGGCGAATGTGAAGCTGAGTGCCCAATTGAAGTTGCAAACGAGTACCAGTATGGATTATCTAGGAGGAAAGCTATCTTTTTCCCGTTCAAAGCTGCGTATCCGCCAATGTATGTTATAGATCAGAGAGTGTGTATTAGGTGTGGTGAGTGTGTTAAGGCATGTAGATATGACGCCATCAATCTGAATAAGCAGCCAGCTATATTGGAGCTTAAGGTTGGAGCATTGATAATTGCGACGGGCTACGATCCCTATCAGCCTCCCAAAGGAGAATACGCATATGGCCTGCATAGCAATATAATTACTCTGTTCCAGTTGGAAAGATTGTTAGATAAGGATGGCCCGACGCAGGGCAAGCTAATAATTGGAGGATCCATACCAAGAAGGATAGCATTTATTCTTTGCGTTGGATCCCGCAACACAACCCCAAACTCTAGGAACTATTGTTCGAGGATGTGCTGCACATCCACGCTGACAAACGCGATTAAGATAAAAGAGAGATACCCGTCCACGGATGTTTATGTCTTATACCAAGATATCAATACTTACGGAAACGATGAAAGCCTTTATGAACAGGCTGGAGAAAAGCTTGTCAAGTTCGTCAAGTTCGAAGACCCTCCAGTAGTTGATATAGGTCCTGAGGGGTTAGTCATAGAGGTCAGGGAGGTCACCATTCAGGAGGACATAAGTATTCCAGTAGACGCGATTGTTTTGTCTGTGGGGATGGTTCCCAGAAGAGACGTAACAGACCTAATCTCAATCACTAGAGTGAGTTGTGGTTCAGAGGGATTCCTCAGAGAGGCGCATCTTAAGCTAAACCCAGTTGAGGCCCCTACCTCTGGCATATTTCTAGCAGGCGCCGTAACTGGCCCCAAAAACATAATTGAAAGCATCAGGGCAGGCAGTGCTAGTGCCTCTAAAGTCGCCGCGCTGTTATCGAAAGGAAAAGTAAAGGCAGAGCCATTTACTGCTATTGTCAACGAAGAAAGATGCAGTGGCTGCAGAATATGCATTGGCATATGTCCCTACAAAGCAATCACTCTCAGAGAGGTTGATGGAAGAAAAGTTGCATATGTCGAGAAGGCATTATGCATGGGTTGTGGAACCTGCTCGGCTACCTGCCCATCAGGCGCTATGCAGCAATACAGTTTCAAGGACAGACAGATTATAGAGCAGACAATAGCCGCGATAAGGAGGTAGTGGAAAATGAGCGACAACAATTACGAGCCTAGGATTGTCGTATTTGCTTGTAACTGGTGTACCTATGCTGCCGTAGATTTGGCGGGGACAAGTAGGATGCAATATCCACCCAACGTCAGGGTAATTAGAGTCATGTGTTCTGGGAGAATTGATCCCCAGTTCGTCCTCACGGCGTTTAAGCAGGGCGCTGATGGAGTAATCGTCGCAGGATGCCACCCGCCCTCAGATTGCCACTACATCAGTGGAAACATAAAGGCCCTGAGAAGATACACCTTATTCAGAAGACTACTAGACGAGCTGGGAATAGAGAAGGAGAGGTTTAGGCTTGAGTGGATATCAGCGTCAGAAGCAAATAAATGGGTTAAGGTAGTCAATGAAATGGTTGAAGATCTGAAGAGATTAGGACCAATTAAAATAGAGGTAGGAGTAGTATGAACTCACGTCCAAAAGTTGCGTTTTACTGGTGTGCGAGCTGCGGCGGATGCGAAGAAGCGGTAGTAGACCTTGCAGAGAAAATACTAGACGTGGTCAATCTGGTAGACATTATTTTCTGGCCTGTGGCGATGGACTTTAAAGTATCGGACGTCGAGGCATTGCCCCACGGAGCAATAACCGCAAGCTTCATCAACGGCGGGGTTAGGTTATCTGAGCACGAGAAAGTAGTAAAGCTGCTGAGGCAAAAGTCTAAGCTCGTAGTGGCGTATGGCGCGTGTGCTTGCTGGGGCGGAATTCCAGGACTCGCAAACATTTACAGACTAGAGGAAGTGCTTGAGAGAGCTTACGTCACCACGTCCACCACGGTTAACCCAGAAAGAGTGATGCCTTCTCAGTCAGGTTGGGTTGAAGTGGACGGAGCGAGAATAGAGGTGCCGAAGCTCTTACCCAGCCTCAAACCACTCGACGAAGTCATAGATGTTGATTACTACGTGCCTGGATGCCCGCCAACACCTGAGGTAACATGGAACGCAATCCAGGTATTACTATCAGGAAAACTACCGGCCAAGGGATCAGTGATAGGGGCTAGTAGTAGGTCACTTTGTGATGAGTGTCCACTCAACAAGACAAAGCCTGAAAATGTGCTGATCAAGGAGTTTAAGAGGGTTGTAGATTTCGTTCCAAAGCCTGACGAGTGTCTCTTGGTTCAGGGCCTGCCCTGCCTAGGACCAGTCACAAGAGGAGGATGTGGAGCCCTATGCATCAATGCAAACATGCCATGCACAGGATGCTTTGGCCCACTAGACGACATTCATGACTATGGAGGAAAAGCAATATCGTTCCTTGGAAGCATACTAGACCTAGAAGACGAAGAGCAGATTCGGAGGGAGATTTCTAAGCTGCCAGACTTGGCTGGACTAGTTTACAAATACACGCTTGCTAAATCATCATTAAAGAATCTTCTCAGGAGTGAGAGAAAATGAGGGAAATAGTAGTAGACCCGATTACTAGGCTTGAAGGACATGGAAAGATAGTCATAATACTGAATGATGAGGGCAACGTCGATCATGCATACATTCAGATACCTGAGCTTAGAGGATTCGAAAAGTTCGCGGAAGGAAGGGCAGTAGAAGACATGCCACAGATTACAGAAAGGATATGCGGTGTATGCCCAATGGCGCATCACATGGCCTCGACAAAGACTCTTGACGACCTATACAAATGTGCACCTACACCGACGGCAAGAAAGATCAGAGAATTGATGTATAACATCTTCATGCTTGAGGACCATGCTCTCCACGTGTACATACTTGGCGGCCCTGACTTCATAGTCGGCCCAACCTCGCCAAAAGAAGAAAGAAACATAATAGGAGTAATTAACAAGGTCGGTAAGGAGAATGTACTTAAAGTAATATCGATGCGTAAAAAACTACGAGAAATCAACTTGATGCTCGGAGGTAAGACAATACACCCTGTTGCGGGAGTGCCGGGAGGAGTTTCTAGACCGATCAAAGATGATGAAATTGAAAGGATTAAGCAAGTGGCAAGGGAGTCTGTCGAGTTTGCAAGGTTCACCCTAAAGTTGTTTAAAGACTTGGTACTGAAGAATGATCAGTATTTCAAGCTGATTACAAGTGATGCCTACACCCATCGAACCTACTATATGGGCCTAGTTGACGAGAAGAACCGACTCAACTTCTACGATGGAAAAATAAGAGTAGTAGACCCCAAGGGTAGTGAACACGCAAAATTCGACGTTCATCAATATTACGACTATATTGCTGAACATGTAGAGCCCTGGACATACATCAAGTTTACATATCTAAAGAATGTAGGATGGAGGGGATTCATTGATGGGGAGAACAGCGGGATATACAGTGTAGCACCACTCGCCAGGCTAAACGTCTCCGACTCGCTGGCTACGCCTGAGGCACATGCTGCATATGAGGAAATGGTGTCGATGCTAGGTAAGCCCGTTCACCACACCTTGGCTAACCACTGGGCCAGAATCATCGAGATGATTCAGGCGGCGGAGACGATCCAAGAACTGGCTAACGATCCAGAAATAACCGATAAGAATATCCGTAACATTCCTAAGCATACTCCGAGCGAGGGAATGGGAGTCACAGAAGCGCCAAGAGGCACGCTCATACATCACTATAAGACAGATGAGAAAGGAGTAGTGAGGCAAGCAAACCTCATAGTTGCCACGCAGAATAACGCGGCTAGGATCGCCTTGTCTATTGATAAGGCAGCTAAACACCTTATCCGCCAGGGCCAGATAAATGATGGACTACTGAACATGGTAGAGATGGCATTCAGGGCCTATGACCCGTGCCATGCTTGCGGGACGCACACACTGCCCGGCAGCATGCCAATTATTGTATACATCTATGATACGAGTGGCAAACTACTTAACGTGGTTAGACATAATTTATAATCGGTCGTGAAGATAGCAGTTCTTTTCCTCGGCAACCCTATTTTCAAGGACGATGCTATTGGCATAGAGGTGGGGAAACGATTAGTGGATAGACTTGAAAAACTGGGCATGGATGTTTTCATCTTAGAGAGGACCGGCCTCTCGCTCCTAGACTACATTTTGGGATACGAGCGCGTCGTAATTGTTGATAGCTTTAAAAGTAATCAACACCCTATAGGAGATGTTTATGAACTGCCCGCGGATTCACTAACGCCTCAGAAAACATTCTCACCGCATTATGCTGGACTCCCAGAAGCATTGATGGCTATCTACGCGTTAAAGCCCGCTCAATCCAGTTCAATTCACATAATCGCCGTAGAGGCAAATGATCCCTACACGATTTCCGAAGAAATGTCCGTAGAAATTTCTAATAAGCTGGAAACCATAGTAAACTGCGTCTTCAACTTGATTATTAAAATAGTGGATGGGGGTGTTTTCAATAATTGCAGTCAGGCCTAAGAGTAATTGAGGATGCTTTCCGAAATAATCGGGAACTCGCATCCTCATTAGTTAGGATAATTGAGAAATATGCTGGGAAGATCGATAAAGAACAGCTAGGCTACAGTGCACCCATCAAGATTATGCATTTCTGCGGTACGCATGAATGGACAATAACGCACTACGGCCTTAGAAGCCTGCTACCGCAAAACGTTGAGCTCGTGGCCGGACCGGGATGCCCCGTGTGTGTCGTGCCGTCGAACTACATAGACCTGTCCATTAAACTCTCTCTTGAAGGATGCGTGGTTTATACGTATGGCGATGCCTTACGGCTTCCTTCCACCAAGCCTAAATCACAGGCTAGGTCGTTGCTCGATGCTAAGGCACTTGGAGGAGAAGTCAAAGTCGTGTATTCCTTCTTGGACGCAGTTAGAGACGCAAAGACTCATAGTAGGGACAGCGTTTTTCTAGGGATAGGATTTGAGACCGTGCTGCCCATGTATGGGTTTTTATTCCACAAAAAAGAAGTACCAACAAATCTTAAGTTCCTAAGTCTCGTCCGCCTCACGCCGCCGGCGATGAAGTATACTATTAAGCTGTATAGAGAGAGGGGGCTACTTCCAATAATGGGAGTCATAGCGCCCGGACACGTGTCAACCGTCATCGGCGGCGAGGAATGGCGCTTCCTACCTATGAACTTTAATCTTCCAACAGTGGTCGCGGGCTTCGAGCCGATAGATGTCTTGATGGCTATTGCCTCAATCCTCAAGATGATCAATGATAAGAAACCGGACCTAGAAATCGAGTATAAAAGACTAGTTAAGACGGACGGAAACCCGCAAGTGAGAAGGGTGATAGAGGAGGTCTTTCAGCCGGTTTATGCAGCGTGGAGAGGCATAGGCATGATAGCGAGGAGTGGATTAAAACTTCGTCCAGAGTTCGGACAAGCCTATGACGCCTTCGAGTACTTCGGCATCAAGGATGTATCGCCATCAGAGTACGTGATGACTCACGCACATTTCGGCGATGCGGGAAGCTACGACATTCCGCCAAACTGTAGATGCGGTGAGGTCGTGCTTGGGATATCTAAGCCGACTGACTGCCCCTTATTCATGAAGTCGTGTACCCCTGAATCGCCTTGGGGGCCCTGCATGGTCTCTTCAGAGGGCACCTGCAACGTGTGGGCAAAATACGGCCAGATGGAGAAAATCAAGATGGAGACAAGGTGAGAAGTATGTGTTGGGGAACGCCGGGCAAGGTTTTGGAGATAGACAATGAAAATAAAATAGCCAAGATAGACTTTGGCGGAGTAATCAGAGAAGCACTAGTAGCAATTGATGACCTGAGTGTGGGAGAATTTGTAATGGTTCATGCAGGAGTCATAATTGGGAAAATGGATCCAAGAGACGTAGCGATAAATTTGGCTCTATATTCTGAGCTAGCCGAGATGGCCTATAGAGACATGGGACTCGATGAAGAAGGAGCAAGAACCAAGGCAAGAACAGAACTCGACAAATTATTCTCAAGCTTAGGAATTGATCCCAAAAGCATCGATGAAGTAAAAAGTCAGATAGACGGAAAAGAAGATGCTGACGAAAGGTATAGTGAAGTAGAAATTCCAAAAAATGCGTTTAGAAAAGTTTACAGGGTATCCCTCTCTGACACAGATTATCTACAAGTCATGCACTACACTAATTACTTCAGATTCTGCGAGAGGTGTCAACAGGAGTTATTAGCGAGCGTAGGGTTTAGCTATTCAGTCTTGATTCATAAATTTGGCCGCTTCATACCCACTGTTGAGACGGGCGGAAAAATTCTTTCACCAGTAAGGATAGACAATGAGATTGAAGTGATTGTCTGGGTGGAAGAGGTTGGTAGAAAACACGTGAAGTTCCATAACCTAATCTGGAATAAAACTTCTGGCAAGCTTGCCGCAGATATCTACACGGTGGGTGTGTGTACGGACACTTCCATAACAGAATCGATGGAGCTCCCCGAGGGGTTTGCCAAGGCTCTTGAGCCGTTCATCCATAAGCCCAAGTCCGGTGAGAGGGAGTGAATAACGTCACGATGCTTCATGGCGCTGGCGGAAAATACATGCTGCAGTTCATCCACAAGTACATCCTGAAATATTTCGGCGACCTAGGAAGGGACATCGATGTCCCACTCCATCTACTGGAGGACTCGGCGATCGTTAATGGCATTGCATTTACGACAGACTCCTACACAGTTCATCCATTATTCTTCCCCGGCGGAGATATAGGGAGAATGGCCGTATGTGGAACAGTTAATGACCTAGCAGTTAAGGGAGCTACGAAAATTCTCGGTATTTCATGCGGACTGATAATAGAGGAGGGCCTCGAACTATCTGATATAGAGCGAGTACTAAGCAACATGAGGGCGGCCGCAATCGAGGCAGAGACATCCATTGTTACTGGAGATACAAAAGTAGTTGAGAAGGGACGAGCTGACAAACTCTTAATCAACTGTTCCGGTATAGGAGTCCCGGAGGAGGAATTAAAGAGCAATTACGAGACCATCAAGAGGAGCAGGAGCGGAGACGCTTCGATGTGGCTGATAACCAAGAATATTCGGCCTGGAGACAGATTGATAATAAACGGCCCAATCGGGGATCACGCAGTTGCCATATTAACAGCGCGCGGCGAACTAGGCTTCGAGTCCGATGTAAAGTCGGACATCGCGCCCCTAAACAAGCTCATGAGAAAGGCCTTAGAGGTGGGGGGAGTTACTTGCGCAAAAGATCCTACCCGCGGAGGATTGGCGGGGCTATTGAACGAGTGGGCAGAAAATACAGGACTTGGATTCGTAATATATGAGGACTCGATACCGATTAGCCCCACGGCCAGGGCTACCTCCGAGCTGCTAGGGATCGACATGCTAGAAGTGGGAAATGAGGGGAAAGTCGTGATGTGTGTCTTGAAAGATAGGGCAGAAGAAGTTTTAGAATCCATTAAGAGATCAGGCTGGGGGCAGGCGAGCATTATTGGATACGTGACGGACTCTTTCAAAGGCGTGGTTCTAGAGACAACTATAGGGGGCAAGAGAATAATTCCACCACCCATAGGAGACCCGGTACCTAGGATATGCTGAGAGCTGCAAGGCTAACCATAACTGGAGTAGTCCAAGGCGTGGGCTTCAGGCCCGCAATTACTCGCCTCGCTCTAAGCCTAGGAGTTAAAGGCTACGTCAAGAATCTTGGGGGTGGAGAGGTAGAGATCTGGGTTGAGGGAGAGGGTGAAAAGGTTGATTCCTTCATTAAGTCAGTCGAGGAAGGCGTAACACCGACTGCGAGGATAGAGAGTGTACTAATCAGCGACGTAGAGCCACAGGGCCTGAGCAGTTTCACAATACTCAAAAGCAGTCCAGAATCAATTCTCATTTCACAGATTCCGCCCGACATTGGAATATGTAAATGGTGTTTAGACGAAATCACTGATAAAGAGTCTCGGAGATACTACTATGTCTTTAACTCTTGTGCATGGTGCGGTCCGAGATACTCAATCATTGAAAGTCTGCCATATGACAGGGAGAACACAAGCTGGCGAGACTTTCCACTATGTAGTAACTGTGCTGAAGAATATAACGATCCCCAAAACGTCAGGCGATTCCATGCAGAGGGAAACAGCTGTCCAGTTTGTGGACCCAAAATAGATTTACTTGATAATGAGCTAAAACCGATGAATGTTGAGGATCCTATTCTCGAGGCCGCTAAGCTTATCGACGAGGGATACATAGTTGCTGTCAAAGGAATAGGCGGGTACCACCTCGCATCGCTGGCCTCAGATGACGACGTAGTCTCAAAGCTACGTCTCAGGAAGAAGCGTCCAAGACAGCCCTTCGCCGTGATGGTGCTAGACATCGAGACTGCGAAGAGACTCGTGGTAATAGACGATATTGCTGAGAGACTGCTGAATAGCTATGAGAGGCCAATAGTGATTTTGCGCAGGGCCCCAAACTCTAATGTTTCTCCACTAATAGCGCCCGGACTAAATAGCTTGGGAATATTCCTGCCATATACGGGCCTCCACTACTTTATTTTAAAAAATTTAAGAGACAAGTTTGCAGTGATGACCAGTGGAAACCCTACAGGACAACCAATGATTACTACTGAGGAACAGCTGTGGAAATTGGGCAAAGTAGCTGATTTCTTCCTCGTCCACAATAGACGCATTATTAATAGAGTGGACGACTCCGTTGTCAGATTCACCGATGGTAAAGCTCAATTCTTAAGAAGGGCGAGGGGATATGCACCCACATGGATTGAGAGCAATCACAGGTTTAGTAGACCCATCATTGCTTTTGGATCTGACCTTCACAGTGTAGGTGCTGTTGCTCTAGAGAATAAAATAATTCCCACACAATACATAGGCGACGTAGACGAGTACGAGTGCTTCAAAGACCTTGAGGAATACTTGACCCGACTATGCAAATACTATAGGATTAATCCAGAAGATGCAGTGCTAGTCTCCGACATGCATCCTCTGTATAGATCATCGCTATTGGCGGAGAGGTGGAGCGAAACATATGGATCAGAGCTAATCAAGGTGCAGCATCATAAGGCGCACATGGCTTCAGTCATGCTAGATAATTTTCACCCGGTTGATGAGCCCGCGGTTGTAGTGGCGATTGATGGCGCCGGTTATGGCGAGGACGGCGCTATATGGGGAGGAGAAATACTCGTATGGGATGGAGAAAAAGCAGATAGGAAGTCGCATCTCGAGTATCAAGTCATGCCTGGAGGCGACCTAGCAACTAGATTTCCAGCCAGAATGCTCACATCCATCCTCAGCAAAGTTATGAGTGAAGAAGAGATAATCAATCTCTACGAGAAAAAAGGATTGATAGATTATTTTCCGAGGGGCATGGAAGAGCTTCACCAATGCGTCGTCCACGCGAAGTCGGGTAGGGGTCCACGAACTTCTGGTACTGGCCGGGTCCTAGACAGCATATCAACTCTATTGAAGCTATGCAAGGAGCGTACGTATGAGGGTGAGCCTGCAATTTTGCTAGAAGATCACGCATGGATGGGCAGCGAGATAGAACTAGCGATTCCGGACCCTACTAATGAGGAGGGCGTCATACCGACTACTGATCTGGTCTATCAGCTGGCTTGCCTAACAGACAGCATAAAGAGCCGGGACATAGCCTATACCGCGCAGTTAGCCATTGGCAAATTGCTGGGCATGGCTGCAGTAAAAGAGGCAATCGGCCTCGGAGTGAAAGTAGTCTATATCAGCGGAGGCGCAGCAGTAAACGACTACATCATTCAAGGAGTCCAATCATCGATAAGGGATGCAGGTTTAACACTTCGAATGCATAAAAGATTACCACCCAACGATGGCTGCATATCGGCCGGCCAAGCATTCATGGCAATAATGTTAGGATTGGCTTAAGGATGATTAATCAACTTGCTTAGCCGTGACCTTAAGCATGAAGGAGTAGTTTTTAGGCCGCCTCTAATGAAAATTTACACGTACTTGAAAACACGAATTTTATAGCCGCATAATTCAATCCTTAACATGGTAACCAGCAATCCTAGTAGGAGAAGGTTTCTCGCATCCGTCAAAAACGCTGCCGTAGGAGGCGTCCTTGCAGGTGCATTAGCCGGCGCTGCGGGCACGTATCTTGCGACGGGGGGAGCAAAGACGACAACAGTAGAGAAAACCGTCACTGTCGAGACCAAGAAATCCATTAAGGCGGGATATATCTACATTGGCCCAGCTAAGGATTACGGATGGTCCTACTCTCATGACCAGGGTAGGCAATGGGCTGATAGGAGAATGCCATCTGCAAAGAGCACCTACATTGAGGGGGTCAGCGATGCGGACGCTAAGAGCGCGATGAGGGGGCTAATCGAGGGAGAAGATGTAGACCTAGTAGTAGGAACAAGCTTTGGCTACATGGATTCAATGGCTGAGCTCGCCGCGCAGTACCCTGAGAAGTATTTCCTCCACATAAATGGCTTCAGGGCAGGAGTTCTTGGAAACGCGCCCATGAATATGTCGGTTGCTGACATCAATACATATCAAATATACTATCTCGAGGGACTTGCGGCTGGGAGTGTTACTAAGACTGGAGCAGTAGGGATAGTCGCTACTTTTCCTGTCCCAGTCGTGGTCAGACTTGTGAATGCATTTGCCCTTGGAGCTCACTATGCATACAAGAAGAGAACGGGGAAAGACCTTAAGATGCAGCTTGTTTGGCTAATGACGTGGTTTGACCCCACAAAGGCTAGGGATGCCGCAATCTCTCTAATAGAAACAATCAATGCAGATGTCCTCAGCTCTTCTGAGGACTCGCCGACGGTACTGCAAGTAGCGGAGGAGTACACCACTAAGAAGGGAAGAAGGACATGGGGCTTCAGCCACTACACCAATATGTACGACTATGGCCCAAACTCCCATCTGACAGGACACATAGTAAACTGGGGAGTAATATATTTGGAATTTTACAAAGCCATAGCGACCGGTACGTGGGAGTCAGTCGATATATGGGCGAGGCTTGGGGATTATCTGCCCTCAAGATGGGCGAAGCCTCCTGAACAAAGCACAGTGGGCAAACCCGAGGGGCCTGTCTATATGGCTCAGCTTAACCCAGCCATACCAGAAGAGTGGCAACTCGAGATTAAGAAAAGGTATGAACAGATGAAGGAAGGACTATTTGAGCCCTTCAGTAACGAGGGGAATCTAGATGAGCCCATCAGAGATCAGAACGGCGAGATAAGAATCCCAGCAGGAGGAAGAGCCGATAGAACCATGCTGATGAACATGGACTGGATAGTAGAATACATTGGACAAACATGACAGACGAGGTTGACATATTAATTAAAAACATTACCGCATTGACACCAGACGGAGAACCCGGAATTCTTAGAAACATCGATATTGCAATAGTTGATGGAGTTATAGCTAAAATTGGAAAAGACCTACGTATGGATTCTAAAGAAGAGCTTGATGGTAGAGGAAAAATTGCATTACCAGGACTCATAGACGCTCACACCCATGTCTTCCAAATCTTCTTGAGGGGCGCACTTACGATGAGTGAACTTCAGCGACACCCAATCTGGCTGAAGGTCCTGATACCCTTCGAGGCAGAAATGGATAAGGAGGAGGCAGAGATCAGCGCGAGGCTAGCATGTCTCAACATGATTAAAAAGGGAATAACAGCATTTTCAGACGCTGGTGGGCCTTATCCAGAAATTCTCGCAGAAGCAATCAAGGAGTCAGGACTCAGGGCGACTATTACTTATTCAACTATGGATTCTGGCGTGTCTACCTACACTAGGACCCCGGAGCATAACAGAGACCTAGTATCTAAGTATAGAGACGGAAGGATAAGAGGTTGGTACTCCATTAGGCAGCTAATGACCTCGACAGACGACCTGATCGAAAAAACATTCAAATACGCAGAGGAGGACTCAGTCGGAGTGCATATGCATCTTTGCGAAGAAGCAATAGAGATTCAACACTCATTAACTAGATGGGGCAGGAGACCCATAGAATTTTTGTATGAAATGGGCTATCTGAGCAGCCGGGTACTTGCAGCTCATTGTGCATTCCTGAGTAGGGGTGATTTAGACATCATTTCTAGGACTGACCTAAAAGTAGTACATTGCCCAACAATAAACTTGATGTATATGAATTTTCCAAGAGTGCCTGAACTGCTTGCTAAGGGAGTTAAGGTTGCATTGGGAAGCGATGGGGGAAGCTACAGGGGTCTAGATCTATTCACGGAGATGAACGTTATGATGGCGGGAATGTCTGGATATTATGGATCGCCCTTCATGGACCATAACGTAATATCTCCTAAAGAGGCGCTAATCATGGCGACGCGAAACGGCGCATCAGCACTCATGCTTGAAAAGGGAGGCTCCTTAAAGGAGGGGTTCTTGGCCGACTTAACAATAATTAACACACGAAAGCCACATCTGACGCCTCTCCATGACCCATTTACTCTGCCATTTTTTGCTTCGGGCGAAGATGTTTCTGAATTAATTGTTGACGGAAAGGTGGTGATGAAGGATGGACAGGTGACAACTCTTGATGAAGATGCAATCATTAGTGAGGCAACGGAATTAGTCCCAATTGTTAGAGAAAGGATACAAAAAATATTGAAAAGAAGTTAACATAAGCGCCGATGAATCTAGACGTAGTTATCTTTTCTTCCTTCTATTTATTGTGAAGCTACTGGGAGTTTTCTTCTGTAGAAATCGTCTGAGAGCTTTCTGCCAGTCCTTTTCTCCCACTCGTCTATTGGTATTCCATACTGGGCCTGGATTCGATCCCTATACCACTCCGGAAGGACGTTGAAAGCACAGAACGGTATAATCCTCATATCAGGGGTTAGATAATGTATTTCGCACCTCCAGACTCTTTCAATATCGTAGTTATATTTGTCTTGGAAGTGCATCATACCGAGAAAAAGGCTGCGTCTGTGCCAGTCTCCCACGCTCTTATAGTCATGCTTCACTATTATGTCAAATATCATCCGTTTCAAGTTAAGTCCCTGAGGCTCCTTCTTGCTGTTAATGAACTTGCCGATATTTGCTAGCACCTTCATCGCTACCCAATACTTGTTTCTGCCCACCTCTATCTCTTCTGCCTTGTCTTGAAGATACTTTATTAATCCCTCGACATCAACAAACTCAGTTAGTGGTTTGAGGTTGTCTCCGTCCTTGAAGACATAGGTCCCGGCACCGCATGCGAAATGAGTGCTTAGCATGTATGTGGGCTTGCCTGTAAGTACTTCAATAAAGTCTGTTAGTGGAATACATGCAGGAACTGGGAACCAAGCATCCCTAGGTATCATGCCGTCGGTCTGTTCCTCGATTTTTATGATACAGTCAGGAATCGTGATTCTATACTTCTCTCGTTCTTTCTTTGGCATTCTTCCAGTAAGTGAGACGGGCTGGAAGTTTACCGCACGAATTATATCAATATTTGAGAATCCAAACCTGATGATGTCGCCTAGCTCATGGTCATTAATGCCTTTAATTATGGTCGGGACAAGAACAACGCCTACACCTAGTTTACGGGCATTTTCGAGAACTGCGGGCACCTCCCAGTGATTCTTAGGATTGGTCCTAGGCGTGACTCCGTCAAAACTCATGTATAGATTGCTAACGCCAGCCTCTTTCAATTTCTTGAAGTACTCGAAGTCTCTAGCTAGCCTAATCCCGTTGGTGTTTAGCTGTATGTGGTCAATCCCTACACTCTTGATTATCCTAATTATTTCGGGTAGGTCATCCCTAAGCGTGGGCTCGCCTCCCGTTATCTGCACTGAGTTGCCTGGAACTGGACGTTCATCCCTCAGATTTAGAACCATCTCTTTGATCTGCTCAAGCGTAGGCTCGTAAATGTATCCTGACTTTTCCGCGTAGAAGAAACAATACCAGCAGTGTAGATCGCATCGGTTAGTCACTACGATGTTGGCTAGGGCAGTATGGCTGAGGTGCTCGTTACATAGGCCACAGTTCGCAGGACATGCCACTCTGGAGGCTATTACGTCTGGATTACCGGTGCCCTTCCCGTCTCGGAGCCACTTCGAAAACCTGTAATACATAGAGGCGTCTCCAAAATAAAGCTCCTCAAACTCGCCATGCCGTGGACAACTCTTCTTTATGTAAATCTTATTGTCCTCCTCGAAGATCTCGGCCGGGACTATAGCGTTACACTCTGGGCAGATACTCCTAGTTTTACCAATTAATTTCTTCTTCGCCTTTTTTTCGAGCAACTCTGCCGTGGTTGTCATTCTTACCGGCAGATTCAATAAAATGCTCACTATATATTGTTTTTCACACTCATTATAAGGTAATAAAATGGTAAGTGAATACTAGGAATGAAGATCCGGGCGTATAGGCTTGGTTGTCAACGAATTGAGATCGGTCATACTTTTCTCAAGGCCGGACAGCGCCTCAATGCTGATTAGACAGGTACTCATTGAGAATTTCAATTGGCGAGAATTATACAGCGAGGGAGAGAATAGATCTATGATAAGCAACGGCACCATCGTTGGAATCACTACGGATTCTCACCACGTCTTCATGACTGAAGAAGAAATTAAAAAATTAGGAGCAGACTTAATAGTTGTAGCGTCTAGTCATCGCTCCGAGAAAGGATTTAAGAGTCTTCATGTCCACTCAACGGGCAACTGGGGAAAGGAAGCTAAGCTGGGCGGAGAACCAAACAAACTATCATACACGATGGCTGGCGCTGTAGGCACTGGCTTCAGGAAATTATTTGAAGTTGCTAGCGCGGAGCCCAAACTAAAGGACTGGCTTGTTAGCCTAGAAGTCACACACCACGGCCCGTTCTCGCCCACTCCTCTGATATTTATCGAATTTGGTGGACCAGAAGATGCATTATTCAGCCATGAAGCATCAATAGCGGTTGCTCAGGCATGCATATCAGCAGCCAAATCAAGGCCCTCAAATAAACCAGCAATCGGCATAGGTGGAAACCACTATGCGCCACTCTTCACCAAGCTAACACTGAGTGATCAATTCGATTTCGGTCACATAATGCCAAAATACGCTCTGCCCACCCCTAGGAAAATGCTTTTGGAGGCAGTCGAAAAAGTAGTAGAGAGGCCAAAGATTGCCGTAGTTGACTGGAAAGGAATCCCCGGCAATTACCGATCAGAGACAATCAATGAATTGAAAAACCTCGAAATTGAAGTCGTCACAGAGAAGTAGAGTATGAGTGTATAGCTTAAATATGTCTTTGGCTATGGTAGAGACAGAAACATGCTGCTTCCCCCAGAGGTCGAGTCTAAGCTAGTACTGCCGCTACTAAGGTCGATAATTGTTAGGAAACTCGTGAAAGAACATGGCTATACCCAAGAAAAGACAGCCAAGGCTCTAGGCATAACGCAGGCAGCAGTAAGCAACTATCTACGTAAAGCTAGGGCTAAGGCGAAGATCTGGGAAGATAATGAATTTCTAGACAGCGCGACGGACGAAATCGTAGAGCTTATAATCAAAAATGAAAACCCAAGGGTGATCAGAAAGAAAATGTATGAAACACTATTAAAAATAAGGAAGGCAGGACTGCTATGTAATGCACATAGATGTTTAGAGCCAAACATGGATGAAGAATGCGACATTTGTAAGGAGTAAATAGCTTTATATCAAAGTGAATATCGTAAAAATGTGATTAAGGCATACATCTTAGGCATTGTCGGCAGTAGGAGCGAATTAGTCAGCTGCCTCGAAGCCAGCAGGAGAACACAATTCGTTAAAGAGTCATACCTCATATACGGTGCATATGATTTAATATGTAAAGTAGAAGTTGAAAAAATCGAGCAGATCAACGTGGTTCTTGATAACCTCTTCCAAAATGGAATAGTAGACTCCAACACGCTAATAGTTAACAGTTCAGGACTAAACCTCGAGAAGCCCGAGACGCATAGTAAGAGGAAATCCGCGTATACATTCATCAAGATTAGAAGACCAGCGGCGCCTAAGCTCTGGGACAAATTCCTTAACAGCATTGACGCTGTACTAGAGGCGCATGAGGTCTATGGATTCTATGACGTGGTGGTAGGTGTGAGCGAAGATGCTAGGAGCGACTTTTTCAACAGCTACTTTAAGAAGCTCTGGCTATTGACAGATATAAATCTCAACTCTACCACAACTACATTTACAGTGGATCTCTAAATCCTCAGGCCAGCTCTTCCAAGAATCATAAAAATCGAGAATACGAATATTAATATAATAACGGTCAATCCTCCCGGAGCTAATCCTGCGTAATATGATCCAAATATTCCAGCTAATATGGAGAATTCGGCCAATATCACAGAGATTATGAGAGTCTTTCTGAAGCTTTTGGATACCTGCATTGATGATAGTACTGGGATTGAAATCATCGCGGCCACCAGCAATACGCCCATCAAGCTGAGAGATGCCAATATTACTAAGGAGGCCGAGACGCTCAAGACAAGTTCATAAATCTCATTTTTCTGGCCCGTAAGGTGCGCCGCGTCTTCGTCGAAGACAAAGAGGAGAAAACTCCTAAGCCTAGAGAGCAACACTAAAGACACTGCTATGGTCACGATTAATAATAAGTAGACATCGTCCCAGCTAAGAAAGAGAATGCTTCCAAACAATACGGCCTCAAAGTTCAATCTCCCTCCAAGCGAGATTATAATTGAAGTTAAGGCTGCGAAAAATGATAATACGACTACTAATGCCTGTTCACCGCTTAGCCTAATCCTCCTACTGAGCGTGAAGATGATAATTGTTGCTGGGAGCGTTATTAGGTATGCTATGTAGATGCTTTTAACAATGCCTAACAAAGAGGCTAATGCCAACCCTGTTAAAGCAATATGTGACACGGTGTCTCCGATCATCGTCAAGCGTTTGATGACGATGAATGTACCGATGAGGGGACAAATTATGGCAATTAATATCCCCGCAATTATTGCGCGTTGCATGAATGGCTGAAGCAATGGTTCAATCATGACTGTAAGTGGATGTGTCTAAGCCCGTGAACATGTCGTCCGTATAGTTCGCACAATCCTCCGCCTTCCATCAATTCTTCGATACTATCGAAGTGAAAGATTCTTTTATTTACGCAGACAATTTTCTTAACGTAAGTGCTTATGACTGCTATATCGTGTGTACTCATTATTATTGTTGTTCCGTTTTTTTCGTTAATTTCTCTCAGGATGTCGTATAAATCTGTCTTAAAGGTAGGATCAATAGAGCTTGTGGGCTCGTCCAATATAAGCAATTTAGGCGAGCCCAGAAGTTCACGGGCTATGTATAGCCGCTGAAGCTGGCCTCCTGAGAGCTCAGATATTCTCTTATCTTTTACGTCTTTAAGCCCAACAAATTCCAACATTTTTTCTATATCCTCGCGGAGTATTTTCTGATTGGGGAATTTCAAGTGTATAAACTCCTCAACGCTTAGTGGGAACGACGCATATCTCTGCTCTACATGTTGTGGTACATAGCCGATCCATTTCCATTCTTTGAAGGTTTTAACATCTTTTCCAAACAACTTAATAATTCCTTTGTCTGGCTTGGTGAGCCCAATCATTGCTTTTAAAATGGTAGTCTTTCCTCCACCATTGGGGCCTACAAGAGTTACAAATTCGCCCATTAGTACAGTAAAGGAAGCATCCTCTACTACATACACTCCGGGCTCGTAGCTAATCCATACACCGTCAAACTTCACTACCTCGCTACTCAAGGCTCAATCCCTCCACCAGGGCCTCAAGGTTCTTACTCATCCTATAGATGTAGCCCTCGCCTCTCATTACGTCCTCCAAGCTCATAGTCCCTAACGTATACAGCTTCAATACCTTTAACCCATGCTCAGCAGCAAATTTATCCACAATGTCGTCGACACTCTCATATTCGCCAAAAACTACCTTGATGTTTTCCTTTTTTATCAACTCTATCAGATATTGCATCTTTGAAGGAGATATTTCTTCTTCCTCGATACCTAGAATTGAGGCCGTGATTAGTCCGTAAGCATTCCCTAAGTATCTGTAAGCATCGTGCCTAGTAATTATTACTCTACCTCTAAATTTGCTAAGACTATCTAGATAATTCTTATGAAGGTTGTTTAGTTTCTCCTTGTATATCTCCGCATTCTTTTTGTAGTAGTCTGAATTTTCTGGATCAATTTTTACTAACGCATCAGCAATCTTGTCAGTTACTTTTATCATATTTCTAATGTCAAACCAGAAGTGAGGGTCAACATAGCTATTAACGGATAAGAACTCAACATTCTCAGCCGCCTCTACAAACTCAACTCCTTCAGGAACTGCCGCTCTAAATTTGTCAATCCAAGTTTCGACATAGCTTGATGAATAAATAATCAGAGTCGCCTTGGAGGCTTCTAAAACATCCTTAGTACTGGGCTCCCAATGATGGATGTCCTGTCCACTGAGTAATTGTTTTATGACCACGTGGTTTCCCGCTACATTATAAACCACATCAGCCATTATTCCAGTAGTGACTACTATTAACTTCTTTTCCCCAATATTCTGCTGATTCGGAACTTTGTTTAAGAACAGTGAGGAAAAAATGATAAAAATCGATGTAAACAAAACTATAGCCAATGTAGCTGCAAGCAGGGATTTTCTTATACGCAACCTTCATGATACACCTCCTTTCCATGAGGACACTTGCACGGACGGTTAAGAGCCCTACACATAGAGCTTATTATCTCTTGACCCACGTAGAGATCTATCTTTGATGCTTCTCTACATGCTAACTCCTCATCAATATTCAAAAATGTTACAAAGTAAATCTCTAAGACCCTATGATTATGGAGAAGACGCTTAGCGATCTTCGTGCCCTTGCTTGTCAATGTTGTCTCTCTCCACTTGATCCTCCTTACTAATCCATGAGCTTCAAGCCTGTCCAGCATCTCGGCAACTGACGGAGGCTTCACGCCTATTTTTCGCGATATGAGTGAAGTTTTTATTGGTACGCCGTCTTCAAGATTTCTCATTAACAGCATTAAGTATTTTGATTCGGTGAAATTAGGCATATCCTAAATTAGGAATTACCTAAATTTAACCCTTTATCTTATTCGGCTTTAAAGACCCTTAACGCGTCTTTAAGACCAGCAACGAAGACGTCAATCTCGTCCAGCGAGTTATATACGTAGAAGCTGCATCGGGCTGTGGCTGTAAGTCCTAACTTTGTGTGTATTGGCATTGCGCAGTGGTGACCCGCACGAATAGCTATTCCATATTTCTTGTCTAGGAAATCGGCCAAATCATGTGGATGAATGTCTGCAAGCGTAAATGAAATTAATCCAGTCCTTGCCTCAGAGTCCTCAGGCCCAAGAAGCCTAATCTTAGGTACCTCCATCATTGACTGATATGCATACAAGGTGATTTTTAATTCATGACTCCTGACGTTCGTCATCCCTAGTTTATTCAGATATTTTACGGCCTCAGCAAGCCCTACAGCGTCTGCTACAGATGGGGTGCCCGCCTCGAACTTCCATGGAACTTCGTTCCAACTCGATTTCTCGAATGATACCTCTCTAATCATTTCACCACCTCCTAAAAATGGATTCATTTCCTCTAACAACCTGCGGTCTGCATAAAGCACTCCGATTCCCAATGGTCCTAGCATCTTGTGTCCTGAGAAGGCATAGAAGTCTGCGCCGATACTGCTAACGTTTACCGGCATGTGTGGGACGCTCTGCGCGCCGTCAATAACGGTTATGGCTCCATATTCCTTGGCTGTCTTCACCAGCTCATTTACTGGATTAATTGTCCCTAAAACATTTGATGCGTGAGTGAAGGAGAAGATGCTAGCGTCTTTAAGATATTTGTCTGTGAGGTCGATCCTCAAATAGCCATCATTCGTTGTCGGTAAATATTGGATTTTTGCCTTCTTGATTCTTGCGATGTTCTGCCAAGGCACGATGTTGCTGTGATGCTCCATCTCGGTGAGCACTATACTTTCACCCTCCCTCAAGTTGTGTAGAGCATAGGCATAAGCCACTAGATTTATTCCTTCAGTCGTGTTTCTAGTGAAAATTATCTCTCTCCAGCTTTTGGCTCCTACAAAGTCAGCTATAAGCCTCCTAGCATTTTCGTAAAGCTCCGTCGACTCTACAGATAACTTGTAGACACCACGATGAACATTTGCGTTAAAATTTTCATAGTAATTTTTTATTGCGTCAATCACTTGTTTTGGTTTTTGCGTTGTAGCGGCATTATCGAGATAGATTAATCGTCGCCCATTTACCTCTCTTCGCAAGATGGGAAAATCATCCCTGATTATTAATGGATCGAACATGGTTAAGGATTCCAACAATGGCTAATCGCCAAGCTAGATAATAAGGCTGTATGTGCTACTAATTCCTGATGATCTTCTCCTCCTAGGGCTCATGTAAGAATTCAAGATTACTCCAGATATGCTTCCTAAACCATTAGCTAAAATGTCGGTTAGCGAAAATACCCTAGTATTAGTGAAGCTTTGAAGAACTTCAATTAACATTCCTATCAAAAAACATAACAAAAAACTTCTAACAGAGCTTAGCCCTGAATTTTTCCAGAGATAGCCCATCAAGAGATATGCCATCAAGTGAACAATGAATCCCTCTCCTATCATGTGGATCTCTATAAAAATTTCGCCTATCGGATTTGCACCTATTGGTTTGAGGTCTATCAATGAGAAGTAAATAACGACTGAGGTATACCCAAACGCTGCCAACACTCTCCAGCCATATCTATTCTTCATGATTGAAAGTTAAACTCTATAACGGAGCTGATAAATTTTATTTATGGAGCGTATGGAGCCAGTAAAATTTTCTAAAGCTGAGAGCGAGTTTATCCTTAAAAACGAGGCCTGTAGACTCGCCTCAATCACGCCTGACGGTAAGCCACACGTCGTACCGATCTGCTACATCTATCAACTCTCCTCTCTCTTAACTATTCCTAAGCCTATTCACAATATACTACCAGGTAGCCAGGGTAGGGAGGTGAGCAATGCTTATCTAGAGACTATCAAGGGTTTAATCCCCAAAAGCATTAGTGGTGAAGGGATTAAAAGAGTGGGGGAGGGGTAGGCAAGGCCATCCGCGGAGCATCTGGGAAGCCCTAAAGGGAGAGGCCGGACGTTAAACAGGCTATCACAGCACCCGACATCGGGGTGCGCGTCAAATTAGCTGTCATGCCGGCCTCCGGGCTTTATCCCTGCGCCGGCATGGCCAGCCTCCCCAGGGCCTCCATCCTATAAATCATCCAGACTCTTAATAGCATTTCTTTTTCCATCCTCGCAGTCAGTTGTAATGATGGTATGTTGTTTGCCGAGGCCGTAAGCCTCTGCAACGCCTTCCTCAGATACCCGCTATAGATCTTCTTTCTTCCATGAATGGGTTTGAACAGCCCTACTAGATTCCTCGTCTTCCTCCATCCCTTGGATGGTTCGAGGTATACTATCAGCTCTGCTAGGGCCTCCATAGCATCAATTCTTCCACCTATGCCGAGCTCATCAACCAACCTGTTATAGGCAGGATACCTCCTACTAGCCTCTATAGCTATCTGTCTAGACATCTCATCCATCTGCTCCTCAATAATAGTGATGGCCGGCCTCAATACATTCCTCTCAGCCTCCGATAATGCCTTGAATTTGTTGGTTAGTTGTTGATGCGTCCTCATCAGAGACCTATATGCCAGTATCATTCTACGCATTACTAGGAAGTTTTCGGTAACTCTTCTGAACCAACTATCATCTATCCTCATCAATGCCCTGACGTCACCCCTAGCAGTCTTTGGAAGCTTAAGCTCCATACACACCTTCTTAATCAGCGTAAGCCTCCTAAGATAATAGACCTCTACACCTCTCCTCAGAAGATATATCACGCCGTCCGTATGCTGGACAGGTATCGTATCTACGAATAATTGGTCTCCGGGCCCCGCAGGAAACTCGCTGAAGCTATCTACATATTTGAAAGTTATTCCGTCAGTAGAGTACGTTATCCTATAGCCCTCGCCACGCCTCCTAGTCTTATGAACATCGGCGTAGAGCCTCACAAATCATCCCCCTCCCGTGGGCATGGATCGATGCATTCTCCACACTCTCCAACCCATTTAGGCGTGACATGACTAGCCACGACCTCATCTATTATTCATAATCATGGCTATAGAAGCTACATAAGCGTTGGAGACTTGGCTGAAAGTGGTGAGATTGTAGGGTGCGCTAACATGCTTGGCAGTCTTCTCAGCTGGGAGGGATACGAGCTGGACGATCCATTCGTGAGGATTAGCCTGAACTAT
>Ga0080004_1132230_pt1 | contig 29319 bp, 27 predicted proteins | sample WasSprMetagenome_FD_69207 | JGI IMG/M metagenome (GOLD analysis project Ga0080004, IMG submission 69207) | Sulfidic aquatic microbial communities from Washburn Spring, Yellowstone National Park, USA - WS (SPADES assembly) (version 2) | ecosystem: Environmental > Aquatic > Thermal springs > Hot... | reverse complement strand
TCTAGCCCCGCACTCAAGACCTCACCCGGGAATCCCGGAAAGGGAGTTGAAAGGAATCTATATCGAAAATCTGTATCGAAATCCATAACGATCTAGAATCCCGGAAAGGGAGTTGAAAGGGCTTCAGAGGGATGGGGCTAATAAACAACGTCTTGCGAATCCCGGAAAGGGAGTTGAAAGTCGCTATTGTGTATGTTTTTGAAAAAATTAATTCTTATGAATCCCGGAAAGGGAGTTGAAAGGTAGCACTTCCACTCATGCCCGCGAAAGTAGCACATCCATGAATCCCGGAAAGGGAGTTGAAAGTCATAACTATCATCGGCATCATATTGCTACTCGTTGGTCTGAGAATCCCGGAAAGGGAGTTGAAAGAGACTTCGAGAAGGAGGAATTATTGGCTGAGCTGCAAAAGAATCCCGGAAAGGGAGTTGAAAGAGATTACCAATCTCTAGAGAGTATCCCTATATACCCCCCGAATCCCGGAAAGGGAGTTGAAAGATTTCCTTACAGCTCTCGTCGCGACTACGGACATAACACCGAATCCCGGAAAGGGAGTTGAAAGATTTTAAAAAGTCTCTCCAAACTTTTTAATAGTAATAGAATCCCGGAAAGGGAGTTGAAAGTTATAGACCGACGATAGACTAATCGAACTTGATGAACAGAATCCCGGAAAGGGAGTTGAAAGGTACATACAGCAGCTGAGAAGGCAGCTGTGACTTTTAGAATCCCGGAAAGGGAGTTGAAAGGAGCTTCAGCTCCTCCGCGACCTCGAGGACCCACCTATCAGAATCCCGGAAAGGGAGTTGAAAGTTTTTATGGCCGATTTCTTCGGTTTAAGGAAAATGATTAGAATCCCGGAAAGGGAGTTGAAAGTCGCTCCCGAGTCGAGCCCCGCATACATTGATAAAACGTGAATCCCGGAAAGGGAGTTGAAAGAGGGCCGCATTAGTCGCTTGTTGCTGTCCCCCTCCTAAAAGAATCCCGGAAAGGGAGTTGAAAGTCGCCTGTCAGCAGCCTTATTATCACGCTATCACCATATGAATCCCGGAAAGGGAGTTGAAAGTCTTGAGCCCATACTCAATTTAGGCAGGAGACTCAAGGAGAATCCCGGAAAGGGAGTTGAAAGCCATTACTATCTCATGAGTACTCATCTTCGGGAAGAGAATCCCGGAAAGGGAGTTGAAAGTTGCGGCTGCGATTATTCGTTTTATATTTTCATCATCTGAATCCCGGAAAGGGAGTTGAAAGCAATTATCCGCTTAACTTCGTTCTCGATCTCCTCCTCGACTGAATCCCGGAAAGGGAGTTGAAAGCAATCCCTCCAGCACTTGTTCCCTATCCAGTAATGCGTGAGAATCCCGGAAAGGGAGTTGAAAGTTGGTATGAATACGAATGTGATGAGCAACCCGCCGCTGAATCCCGGAAAGGGAGTTGAAAGGCAACGGGGGCGCTGACGGACTTCTCGGTCGTCATGAATCCCGGAAAGGGAGTTGAAAGTTCACTGTGATCGTCCCATTGAACCAGACTATAGCATAAGAATCCCGGAAAGGGAGTTGAAAGGGAATTAACCTGGATCTGAACAAATTCGATTATAACAAGGAACCCCGGAAAGGGAGTTGAAAGATCTTGAACGGAGCACGCTGAGGCTATCAGATCCATCAGAATCCCGGAAAGGGAGTTGAAAGACCTAAAATGCGTACACTGCTCTACTGTGACCAAAAGAGCGGAATCCCGGAAAGGGAGTTGAAAGTCATTCTCTCCTCTGATCTCTCAATTCTCACTTTCTTGAATCCCGGAAAGGGAGTTGAAAGATTTCTTCTCTATGATGTTCGAAATAATCTTATCTAAGAATCCCGGAAAGGGAGTTGAAAGCAATCGCGACTTCAGGAGTAACCGCATAAGTATTCTCAGAATCCCGGAAAGGGAGTTGAAAGTCACTAGATCCTGGCCATCACCAGGAGATCCTCATCACTGAATCCCGGAAAGGGAGTTGAAAGCTCTTTTTTGATTTCTATTATAACTATTGTTATATCCGTGAATCCCGGAAAGGGAGTTGAAAGATACATTTAGAGTGCGCGCAAAAGGAGTCTTACATTTTTATGGAATCCCGGAAAGGGAGTTGAAAGATTTAGCGAAAATAAGCTGAGAAAATGAGAAATTTGGGGAATCCCGGAAAGGGAGTTGAAAGGCTCTCTTTTTAGCGGCAACATATTCGTCGAGAGAAGCGGAATCCCGGAAAGGGAGTTGAAAGCTAAGCTTAGCCAAGCGCCCTGCCGCCTTTTTGTCCGAATCCCGGAAAGGGAGTTGAAAGTCTCGAAGATCCTCCTCAAGTCTCTAGAGGTCTGAACAGGTCTCGATGAAAAGAGGATTGAAAGGCTCTCTTGACCGAAAATCCTTTTGGGTAAAATGCCTTTTCATTCGGGATGAGCTCCTAGAAGTTCCGTCCGAAAGCCTCCATATGCGACCCAAATATACGAATCTTTGAGTTACACATGGCTCAAATTTCGTTTAATTCTCTAAAATTTCTGGCCATATACATGCTAAAACTATACCATATTTCCGAAGATCTTCAGTTTCCCTTACCACTCGAAACGCTTAACGAACTCTAAGGTTATATCTGGGTAACAATTCTGTTACCCCGATTGAATGATGCATCTCTACGAGATCAAGGAGCTGTTAGAATCTTCTGGCAGGCTCGTGGTCGATGTGAAGCAGCTTTCCGTCCTGCTGGGGATACCTAGGAGCCATTCGAAGGTTTATGCATCTCGCCTCGTCTCTAAGAATTGGGCCTGGAGGCCGAGGAAGGGCGTTATAGCCCTCACTCGCGATGAACTCGTGCTGGCCACTCAGTTGATAGAGCCATCCTACATCTCGATGAGCACAGCCCTCCACCTGCACGGCCTCCTGGACCAAGTCCCAGCGTCTATAGAGTGCATCACCACGAGGCACAGCTTGAGCTTCAGGGAGCTCGGTATCATATACAGGAGGATAAACCCCGCCCTATTCTTCGGATACAGGAGGATGGAGAGGGGAGGGAGCTACATTCACGTAGCCTTAGCTGAGAAGGCAGCCCTCGATATGGTCTACTTCGGTCAATCGCCCCCGGATGTGGAGCTGGATATCGCTATCCTAAGGGAGATGGCGGAACGCTTCTCCGCTCTCAACAGCCCGAGGGCCAGGAGGGTAGTTAAGTGGGTGAGGGGACTTGCTGACTAAGGAGGATCTCCTCAGATTAGCTAAAGCGAGAGGAATCGGGATTTGGCAGGAGGAGAAGAGATATGCGCAGGCTCTAGTGATTTACGGCCTCAGGAACTGGCCGATAGTGATGAAGGGAGGAACGTACCTCTGGCTCTTCCATGGATTGAACAGGTTCTCCGATGACCTCGATTTCACCCAATTGGGGAAGATTGATGAATCTATTGAGGATTTAAAGCTCTCCCTGGAGTTATTCGGTGCTAAAAGCTCGGTGAAATTGATAAAAGATGATGAGTACGTCCTGATGTTCAGGGTGAGCATCAGGGGACCTCTCTACACTTCGGAGAAGGATATATGCCATGTCAGAGTTGAGATAAGCAGGAGGGAGGGAGTCGCCCTTGAGCCCATTTCCGTTAAACTGGACGAGCCACATTACGGGATTCCCATCGCGTTCATCAGGGGCATGGACCTGAGGGAGGTGCTGGCTGAGAAGATAAGGGCTGCTCTCGTGAGAAGGAATGCTAGAGATTTTTATGACGCTTGGTTCCTCCTGAGGAGAGGGGTTCCCATCGATAGGAAGCTCCTAGCTGAGAAGCTGATTTTCTACGGTCTGAAGATGGAGCCATCGATCGTATCGGAGCTGGAGGGACTTGAGGGGAAGTGGAACTCTGAACTGAGGCCCATCTTATTCGGAGAGGTCCCGGAATTTCGGGAGGTATTTGAGGTGGTTAAGTCAGCCCTCGCAGAGGCTTTTCGGGAGGCATGAGCGAGACTGAAATGTGGGCATTATATAGGGCCTTATGAAAGATTATACGCGGATACCATAAATGCTTGAAAGAGCCAGGAAAGTGTTGAAGTTAGAATTCCCCGAACTCTCGATCTAGAATCGCGGTCATCGGATCTAAGGTCTGACAGAAATGATAACTCAGGGAGCTGCCCTCGTGGCAGGAGCCCTCGCAGCGTCTCAGAAGGCCCCTGCACAGTGAGCCTAACTTATGATCCGCGATACCCGCGGGCTGATCACTATATCCTATTTTTATAAATACCTCGAACACGAGATATCCTATGGGAGCTCGAAGGAGAGCTCTCCTTTACCACACCTCTATTCTAAGCATCCTGCCCTAGTACTGAACGCTCCGATCACCCCTATAATAGTTATCTCAGCCGTCTCCTCAACCTTCGGGCTCCTGAAATATCTTCAGGCCGATTATATAATTTGGAGGCACTTCTCTCACGAGATACACCTTTCCAGCTTTCCTTATCTCGAATCCATCATTTATCATGGCTCTAGCATCAACTTCGAGCACGACGACATCTTCACCATGCCTCCTAGCTACGATAAAAGCATCCTCAACCGATGGGGAGAGGTGCACGTACTTCCTCTTCCCGGGCCTTATTCCCTCCTCCCTTATCCTCCTCCAGGCCCTCAGAGTGGTACCATGGTATAGAGTAGCCACGTCCCTTACAGGTACTCCCGCCTCGACATCGATGCTGTGACCGTAAGCTGCCCTTATCCTCCCATCCCTCACCTCGAACCTGCCCTTCTCATCGGCCTCGACCACTCTGAGTATGTGCTCCGGCCTGACCCACTCGTATCCCCTCTTCTCAGCGATCCTCCTGGCAATTTCCTCGAGGGTGACGCTGGAGAATCCCTTCTCATCTAAGGAGATCCCTATGTAGGAGGGGTTGTGCCTCAGTATGTATGAGAGGAGCTTGCTCAACTTCACCATCCTACGCTCCAATTTCCCACCTAGGTCTGGGGATTCCAGCTGCTATTAGCTTGAATGTGCTTGAGGACTGTCGATGAGCGGCGAGGATGGAGTAAAAGCTTGAAGATGAAAAAGGGATTTCAAGCCTCCTGAATCATGACTTTTATGTGCTCTAGCAAGCTCTTCAGTACATTTTCTCTCGCTCTCCAGACCTCCAGACCAGCTATGGAGCCGTCCTCCGCTATCTCAATGAAGAGATCCTCCGCTATCTCTACAGTATCCTTCAAGGGGCCTTCCTCGATGAGTATGTAGAGTATATCCGCCTCCGGATCGAATCGTACCTTCATCTCACCCTTATCCATCCTCCCTCTCACCTCCCTATTGCGGACTATCTTCTCAATATTGCTGGTATCCAGAACACTTATAACTCCTTTTCAGCTCATCGCGTTTCTCATGTACTACGATGAGCCAGTGTCCAGCTTTCTTTCTCGGACCTATGCACACACTATACCCGGTGAGTATATCAAAATACGTCATCACTGGATTGTTGAGCGTTTCCTCTACTTCTTTTTCATCTATAACTCTTTCTTTAAGCCTATTTTTGGCATGTTCAGTCAATTCGAAGCTATTGTCCAAGCATTTCATTCGTAACTCCCTCACCTAAAATCTTTTTAAACTTGAAGTTCCAGAATTATCCTAAGAGGCGAAGGTACTATTTAATAACTGAATTCGACTCATTCAATGAAGGGAGACTCCTGATTAAATTGCAATTTACCTGAATGCGTTATATATGAACTCCAGCCCGAAGAAGATCAGGATGAGGCTCAGGATACCCATCATCGCTTTGAGGAGGGACTCGTTCAACCTGCTCCCCCTGTAAAAAGCGTAAGCTATGAAAGTGAGCCATGCGAAATCCATCCAGACGTGAAGGGCATACATGAGCATCACCCCCAGTGGGAACTGCATGGAGTCCATGACTAGCTTAGCCCCCACGGTGAGCCACCAGATTATGAAGTATGGGTTGAGCGCAGTTAGTAAGATTCCCGCGACGAAAGCATTCCCATTTCTCTCGGAGGCATCTATTCTGACTCTCCCCAAAGATCTAGTGAGGGCGAAGTAGAGGAGGAAAGCTCCCCCTATGATGGAGAGGGGCTGTTTGAAGCTCTGAGCTATGGAGAGGCCAGCTGATATGAGGAGGACTAGGGGGAACTCGAAGGCCATGTGACCTAAGGATATCAGGAGCCCAGCTCTCTTCCCGCTCCTGATCCCTAGGCCAGCTGCTGACACCATGAGGGGCCCAGGGGAGAGGGCTCCGGACACCGTTATCGCTTCCACCTCCGCTATGAATGAGAGCAAATCCATAGGCGAAGTCCCTCATCGCCCTTTATAAGAATTGATTGCGTTGAAATCCGCAGATTCCCCAATCCTCTCAGTATAGAGTATTAGCCCCTTTTTAATTCCTTTCGAGTATCTACCCTAAGTCGATGGAAGGAAGAAACGCTTATTGAAGCTAATCAAACTCGCGAGGCGAAGAACTGCTTCCATGATGGCCGTCTCTCATGACCTCAACTTCCTGAGGGAGATATCCTATAGGATCTCGAACAGGTTAGCTGCCATGGTTCTGTCACTGGAATAGATACCTGTGAGTTATGCATTAGGTAGGAGGCTTGCGGAAGAGCTAGAACTATATAGTAGCTTTGGAGAGAGCTGGATGGCGAGTCGAGGAAGTGATCGAAGAGCCCGTCGATCTCATGAGGCTCGAGGTTTACAACGACCCCTGGTGGTTATTCAGCTCCCTGATCGCCGCGAGGCTGATCATTAAGTAGTATTGATGAATGAGGGATCGTATTTTGAATATAATTAAGCTTTCTATCCAGTGATAAGCAAATTATAATTCTTATCAAATAGTTTAATTGACCTTTTATTTTTTAAAAATCTTTAACTGTTTTTTGGGAGCTCTCCTGCTGTACTCCCTGTGGTGGGAAAAGATTAAATTAATGCCCCCCGGTAGTTTTTAGGGCCTAGCTACCTCGGGCGCGTACGCGAAAATTCTCAGGCATCTTTTTAAACACCGAAGCTCTTTTGCAAGCGAAATCTCGTATCTTATGCCCTCGACAAGCCTCCTAAGCCTGCTAAAAGAGCTGCTTAAAGCGTCGGAAACTCTTTCCTCCAGATCAGTTGTGCTCCAATACCCCTCAAATCGATGTAAATACCCTTTATTTCCCCCAGGAAGGTCTTTAAGACACTTGTCTTCCTTATTCTACGTATTCCCAAGACGGCTATGAGGGGATATCCCCTCCCCACGGATCTGTGCAGTTCTTCAAGCCCCATCTCTCTATCAAAGAGCTCATCCCTGCTGGTCTTAGGCCGAAGGTCGAACAAACTCACAGTCCCACTGTGGAACTAAGTTCAGCACCGGAACTAATTAAAGATTGCATTACTAAATTTAATATTTTTGTATAGCTTAGGGAGCTTCTGCGATTAGAAGAAAAGCTTACTCACTGTATCATAATTAGGTGGGAAGAGATATTAGCGTCAGACGTGGTACTTTGTCGATCCTAGAGACTGTGAAATTCTTCCCCCTTCTACATCAAAAGCCATTTCCAAAGAGGGACGAGTTTCACAATTTTCCCGTTCACCGTGATCTTGTCCTCTACATCCCAAGTTATCACAATTAAGTCATTGCACTTCAGTTCCTCGCTTGCTTTTAGCAATGAATCTATCTCTCTTCTGCTTATTTCATCCCTTCTGGACACGTAGCTCACCTGTATTAATTGCTTTATCCTCATTCCCTCCTTTATGACGAAATCAACCTCCTTTTCATCGACCTTAAGATAGTAGATCTTCACCGTAGGTGAAGTTGAGAACCTCCTCAAGAGCTCAACTGCCACAACGTTCTCCATGGTCTTTCCGTAGTTTTCGAAAATCCTAAAACCAACTGCATTGCTCATCCCAGTGTCTATTGAATAGACCTTCCTTGCAGCCCTCTCCTGTTCTTTTAGTGTTGATGAAAACCTGCTGATAAAGAACAATGCCCTAGATGTTGCCAAGTAAGATGAAAATCTTTCGACAGTTTTTTTAGGTAAGTTTAAAATTTTGGAAATGCTAGTGTAGGTCACTGGTGAGGAGATATTAGTCATGTAAAAATTCGCCAGAAACTCGAGCTTCTCCCTTTCCCTCACCCTGAATCTTCTCTCCACATCTTTCACCAGTATGGTCTCGAAGTATCTCCTGAGAATGGCCTTTTTCCTCTCCTCATCGCCCTCCAGGACAACTTCGGGGAAGCCTCCAAACTCAAGGTATTCCCTCAGATTCCGAATTATTTCAAATTTTTTTATAATTACGTCCCTCTCGCCTCTCACTTCCATGCCCCTGAACTCCAAGAACTCACGGAAGCTCAGGGGAAAGACCTCGACTGGGATGTCCCTGCCGGACAGAAGTGTGGCCAGATCCTCGCTCATCAACCTAGCGGAGGAACCTGAAACGATAATTCTGGCCTCATTTTTCTCATGCAGACTCCTAACGAACCTCTCCCATTCCCTTATCTCCTGCACCTCATCGAGGATTAAGAGGGGCTTTTTATCGGGTCTTATGAACTCCCTGTATGCATCATAAATTTCGACGAGCATGCTAACATCATTGCTGCCGAATCTAACTTCCTCAAAATTTACATAGAGCACATTATTCTTACCAAGCTTCTCGGAGAGCTCCCTGGCGACCTGCCTCAGCAGAAAGCTTTTCCCGCTTCTCCTCACACCATAGATCGAAATCACTTTTTCGACTCCCTCCAAGAAGCTTAGAATTCTTTTCAGATAGAGCGTCCTCTCGTGCCCGGTGTCGAGGCCCCTTCCCCAGAAATTCCACTCAGAGAGTGTGGAGATTATCTCCTCCTTCCTCATAGGTAACCATACGTGACCCAAATTTATAAGTTTTTGGGTCACACGTGACCCAAAAATAAGAGGATCGATTGAGGATAATATCATCATCCAGCTGCCCGTACAGTCGTAAGATCGGAGGCGATTCATCAAAAGTTTTCCCAGCTCTTCCACGATTAAGGTCAAGTTATTCCCTCTAATTTGGGGATAGACTCGGGGATTGAGAGGGAAGTACTCTTAAAGTTCTGGATCCCTCTCGAATCGATTATCGTAGGATGATATCCCTCGAGGACTGACAAAGGATTAAGGGATTTAATGAGCCCAGTTACCACAAAACCCGATTACCACAAAAAGATCCGTCTTAACAATAGAGAGCATGCTCAGACGTTTTCTCTAGGAGAATCTTCCGTTACTTATTAGGGTCCTCGCCCCATTTTCACCGCGATCTCATTGTATTATCAATGATTCGAAGCCTCCGCGAGCTAGTGGGAGAGGAGCCACTTCCAGAGAGGGATCAGTCTGATAGTCCTCCCATCCAAGGATCTCTCTCCCTCCAAATCCCATGTCAAGATTGAGGCTTTAATCCCGCCGAAAAGATCGAAAGCCTTTCTCAATCCCTCTATTTCCCTCTTTTCAACTTCATCAAGGGAATAGCTGACCTGTATTGCCTCTTCAACGGTCCTGTCCCTCACCAGGAGGAAGTCCACTTCACTATCGCCTTCCTTCATGTAGTAAGCCTCATCCCCCCTCCTCATGAGCTCAATAGCTACCGAGCTCTCCATCCTCCTCCCGATGGATTCTCCTTTCATATAGCCCGTATCGATGGGGTAGACCTTCCTAGGCTGCTGTAGCATCGCTTTTCTGCTGAATGAGAACTTCCTTATGGATAAGATGTAGAAGGAGTCCTCGCAGTACTTAAAGTAGTTTGCAAGCGTCTTCTTGCTCTTCTTAATCCCCATACTTTTGAACGTCTTCTGAGCTGAGGATAGGGAGAAATAGTTACCGAAGCTGCCCTCGAGCATCTCCAAGAAGAATCTGAATGAGGATATGTCCCTCACCCTGAATCTCTCGATGATGTCCCTGTAAAAGACGGTCTCCCTGTAAACCTTTAAAAGCTCCTTTGCATGCTCCGGATTTAGGACAACTTCAGGGAAGCCTCCAAGCATCAAATACTCCCTCAAATATCTCAATATTCTACCTCTCTTCTCGGGAGCCTCTAAATAGTCTATATTTACCTCTCTGAACTTCAGGAATTCCCTGAAGGAGAGGGGTAAGACCAGTCTCTCCAAGTACCTGCCCCTGAGCTCCGTCGGTATCTCCCTCACCCCCACCTTCGAGGAGGATCCGGAGACGACGACAGCATAACCCCTATCCAGGAGGGACCTGACCCATCTCCCCCACTCCTTCAGGTTCTGAACCTCATCTAATAATAGAAGCGCTTTCTCACCCGAGGGCAGGGGTTTTGTCATCTCCGCCAATATCTTCAGGAACGTTGGAAAGTCCTCTCCCCTCAGATTGGAGAGCCTAAGGTCCTCAAAGTTCAGGTAAACGATGGATTCCCTGGCGATTCCCCTCTGCATTAGATCTGAAGCTATTTGATACATCATGAAAGTTTTCCCAGCTCTTCTAGGGCCAATTAAGGCCAATGCATTCCCTCTAATTGGGAGGGAGATATCTCTCCTCACAAGCTTAGGTATCTCGCTGGAGAACCACTCCGAGATAAGGGATCTGAGCGTTCCCTCCATTAATCTATAGGAAACACTTCCTGGATAAAAGTGTTTCCCATGGGAAACACTTGCTGGCCGAAGAGGACAGCATGAATTTGAGAACTAAAGGCTATCATGGAGCACCCGAGAAGGGTTGAATGTGCATACAGCATAAAGTTATTAGAGTTAAAATATATTTTCGCATAATAGGATCCGAAACTCCATATATTAAATTTCCATTTAGCTGCGATTTTTAATAAAATCTTGAGCGGTCCATCGATAAATAAAATTCGGGATCCCCAGATTGCGGTGAGAAAGCTTAATTAGAGGAACCCTCGAGGAGTAAGTAGGATGTCGCTACTGGAGGAGCTCATAAGGGAGCTTGAGGAGAAACCTCACCTCGCCAGGAAGCTAGCTGAGAAACTCGGTGTAGCTCTCAATACTGAGATTTTGAGCAACATAGAGAGGCTGAGGGAGGACTTCAACAAAATGCTTGAGCGTATTGCTTCGATAGAGGAGGAGCAGAAGCTGCTGAGGGAGGAGCAGAAGAAGCTGAGGGAGGAGCAAAAGCTGCTGAGGGAGGACTTCAACAAAATGCAGGAGGAGCAGAAGAAGCTGAGGGAGGAGCAAAAGCTGCTGAGGGAGGACTTCAACAAAATGTTAGCTGAAATCAGCAGGATGAAGACTGAGATCAGCGAGATAAAGAGGGAACAGGGGAGAATGAGGGAGACTTATGAATCTTTCAGAGGGGCCATGCTCTACGGATTCAGTCAGCTGAGCAAGTTCGCCGGAGTCACCTTCGAGGAGTTCGTGAGAAAGCTATTAACGAAGCAGTTGAGGGAGCTGGGGGAGATAGGAAAGGATAAGGAGCTCATTAGGGCTAAGATAGATGGAGAGGAGATAGATATATTCTTGGACGATCCCCTGATAGTTGGGGAGATAACTGGTCATGCTGAGAGCGTGGAAGAAGTGAATAAGCTGCTGAGGAAAGCCAGATTGGCAGAGGAAAAGTATGGAAGGAGATCTAGAAGGATTTTAGTTGTGTTAACAGCGCCAAAGGATGTTGCAGCTGAGATCAGGAGGATTGGGAGGGAGGAGGGCATAGAGGTCATAATAGGGAAGACTGGATCTAAGTGATATTCAGCGGCTATCATATCTAGTGAGAGCTCCAGCCTTTAGAAATATTTATAGGGATCAGGGCGGCGGTTCAGTTGATGAAGAGGATCCTGCTGATACTGCTCTTAATTCTAGCTGCGATTTACTTATCGATACCCCAGAGAAGAGATCAGGAAGGGACTGGAACTCAAGAGAGAGAAATAATGACCGGTAAAAGAGAGCTTCGACTCGTTAAAGCTGGAGCTACTCATTACGAGGTCAGGTTGATGCCCGATGAAATGCTCATGTACATAGAGCCCGATGAGTGGCAGGGAAAATCAGATGTCCTGTGGTCGGCGGAAGGAGGGTCGGCCATCACTGGTCCCAATTCCTGATGCTCAGCCCCGGTAAATGGCTCACCGATAGGGTTGAGTCGGAGGGGGAGTTCTTGATTAGATTCGAGGTTATTAAGGACAGTGGGAAGCTCATCGTCTATAGAGGGGAGTGGGGCTTCAGGGATTATTTCGTCACGGCAGCGACTCACTACATCTGGGTCGAGGACGGCTTGCTCTTCAGGTACGTGAAGACGAATCTTACGGTGCTCAGGGATATACCTGAGCTGAGAGCTATATGGGTGGAGCTGATGAACTATCCGGATTATTACGCTACGGCTGTATCTAAGACCGAGTCATAACCTACGATATGCGCGGCGTGACGGGGCATGCTCTCAAGGAATATGCTCTCGGGAGCTACGGATGGATAGCTCTAGTGGATCCGCTCAGTGATGTGAGGGGATCCCCAGCCTTAGTGCTCATTAGATCGTCGCAGAAAGCTCATCCGACTGTCTGCAACTGCCCCAACGTTGATAACATAGAGATACACATGCTGGGGAATGAAGAGAGAATGCTGAAGAAGGAAGGTTTCGAGCTACACTACTTGCTCATAGTGGGCGATGAGCCGAACAGCTACTCCTGGATAGATGGAGCTGTGGAGAGGGCGAAGCCCGTGATAGAGTTGATAGACAGAGGGGAGCTTCCATAGACCTTCGAGTACGCATAGGAACAAGCTTTGATTGGTAAAATTTTACTCTCCGAATGAGTTCGCTGCGACGACATTATAGAGTTATACTCTCGCCAGCCCTTGCACTCGCCTCATCCTAATCTTTAGTTCCCCTGACCCTAGCACGGATGCTATTCGAGAGATCCTCCTCATATTTTGAGCATCTCCTATAAATTTACTGAGGATGTCCTGATGTAGGACAGGAATTATTATATTCTGTCCTCTGCCAGGACGGAATGTGAGAACATCGCTCGAGGAGTGGAACCTCTACGCCGCGAGGAGGGAGTTCAGGGAGAGGGAAATAGATCTCTTAAAGATGATAAGCGAGGATAAGATAACCGCGATAACTGGAATGAGGGGTTCCGGAAAATCGAGCCTCCTCATGATGCTCCTGCAGAGGCTGTTGAAGATGGGTGAGAGGGCCGCTTACGTAAACCTAGAGGATATAAGGATGAGGGGATCTAAGACGGCTCTGGATGATGTGGTAAAGTGGTTCGGGTACTCGGGATACCTCCTCCTGGATGAGATAACCGAAGCTCATGGCTGGGAAAGCTGGCTCCTCAGAACGCATGAGCTCCTGAGGGGGAAGCTCTTCATGGTAGTGACCTCATCGAGGAGCATGGCTTCATACGAGCGCCTCAGGGGGAGGATGCTCATCCGTGAGATGTATCCCCTCTCATTCAGGGAGTTCCTGAAGTTCAAGGGCCTGGAAATCGATTATAATAGCGGTACAGGGAGGCTCGAGAGGGCTCTCGAGGAGTACCTCCTCTACGGGGGCCTTCCGGAGGTCGTTCTATCCGAGGAGAGTATGGATAAAGTGAGGATATTGAGCTCCTACTTCGACAGGATAGTCTCCGAAGTCGCCGGGGCTGCAGGGGAGGATGCTGCTCTTACGCAGATGTTCTCGAAGTACGTAGTTGAGAATCCCCGCTTCACGGCCTCGAAGTGCCACGACTTCCTGAAAGACCTCGGATTCAGGGTCGGGAAGGATACAGTACTCAAGCTGGAGAGGGTATCTCAGGAGAGCTACCTATTCTTCTTCATCCCCATATTCTCGAGATCCATCAAGGACGGGCTCAAGTACCCCAGGAAAGCTTATCTCGGAGATACCGGCTTCATGTATGCAGCATCGGGGAGCGTTGACATGGGCAGGCTCTTCGAGAACGCCGTTCTCCTAGAGCTAAAGAGGAGGAGGCCAGATCTGAGCATAGGGTACTGGAGGAACAGGGAGGGCCTGGAGGTGGACTTCCTGCTGCTCGATGAGAGCGGAGTTGAGAGGATGATACAGGTCTCCTACGGTATACTCAGGGCGGAGAAGAGGGAGATCAAGGAGCTGGTATCCTGCTCCGAGGAGATGGGAGTGAAGGAGGGGGTCATAATAACTAGAGGGGAGGAGGGAGTGAGGAACGTCGATGGGGTTGAGATAAAGCTTATTCCCCTGTGGAAATGGCTAATTGAATCTCCATAGACACCGTGACCCTGTAATGATTAATATTAATAGCAGATGTCTATAATCTACATCGATGTTCAATAATACAAGATGCTCCTTTTCCCGATAGGAAGTAACATTCCTACCGAGAATTATAACTATAAAGTTTATATTAACCTAAAGTTTATATTAACCCCAAAAATTCTACAGATGTCTCAAGTGCAGAGAGGTGTTACAATCAATGCCGAGTGAAGGACCAGATGGGGAATCTCTACGCACCGCATATATCGAAACCATTAAATTTATTGAGCTCACCGAGAATGGAGGGATACGCCTACTTCAGGTATATATAGCGGTTCTTACGGCCTTTATTACTGGAGGGGCAGTGCTCTTTACCCAAGGGTATGGGAAAATTGAAAATTCCGTCCTTTTCATCCCACTGGCCGTGATTCTCCTTTTTCTAGCGTTTTTATCTATTGTACTCTATCACATCTTCTTCAGGTGGGACTTAACATATTCTTACAACATGGCTACGTTAGAATGGATCTCAGAAAAACTAAGAATGGCTCGAAGGATGCCTGATGACAAGAGGATATTGTTACGCAAACGCTATGACGAGCTTAATAAGAAGTATAGGAGGTTTTTAGTGATACCTCTACCCAAGAGGAATAAGATCCCTGAATGGGCCCTGATAGACGAAACGTACGGGCCTTTATCTCCTCCTGTATCTATTGTAGCCCATCCATGGTTCAATCGGCTCCTGCTTGTCTGCACAGGAGGTAGCTTGAGTCTTTCTGTTCTTCTTATCCTTTATGCGACTCTTCATCTATCTACGAATGCGATGATTTTCTTAGGAGCTCTGATATTCTCCTATATGTACACCATCCTTTTTGAATATCATAGAAAATTGCGGAGGAAAGTTTATGAAAATGAGATTGAATTGTTTAAAGAATTCAGAAAACCAGAAAGCGTCAGAATAGGCGGCTTCTTCTTTGATATGGGTAGCTTAGAGCTCGCGCCTAATAAGAAGGAATATGAAAGATTTATTAAGGAACTATACCCGCTATTGGATTTTATTATAATAGTCTCTTTTCTCTTTATAGTAATTATTTATTTGTTAGAATTAGAATTTTCCTATGCTATGATTATCCCTCTTTTATTTCATTTATTAGCAATAGGATCCAGAGTTCTAATACCTTCTTTCTTGTCCGAGGAGCATACCCGTAAATGATAACTGTTAAATGATATCACGACAGAGCCGAATATTTTCCTTTTAATCATGAGAGTAAATTAGATCATCCCTAACAGACATGAAATTTGTCATTTACTGTCCCCAGGAGAGGAGACCCCTTGCGGAGTCTTCTTTTACTCTTTTGATGAGATCTTCGCAATATTTGAGCAAAATCTTATCATTTTCCCTTTTTACCTCTACGGCATTTCTTTCAAGGCCCGAATGAGCGAGGAAGTTCCTGTGGTCATAATTACCCTTGTACCCGAGAAACTCTTTGAGCTTCCTCCAATCTGCTGCCTGTCCTACCTTTTCCTCGATTTCATTCAGATCATAGCTTATCATCGCATTCATCCTCTCATTCCTTTGGAACAGTTTCTCCCTCAATTCATTCAGTTCGGCAAGCTCAACCTCGCTCTTCTTCTCCACTCCCAGTTCTCTTAAAGCTCTAGCTATCAATCTTAGCTTTATCAGTGAGGGGAAATCCCTCCCAAGTGAGAGCCTTCTTTTCACCCTTATCTCCATTTTCTCATCATTAACTTCCACATAATCATTGTAAATTTTCATAGTTTCCTCTATGCAACGATCTAAAAGTTCGATCTCTGGATAGAACGTGAATAATGCTAGGGGGAGACCATTTGCTATTGATCCGATAAATGCGTTCAGCTCCTTAATTCCTTTTTTCGCTTCTTTATATTCTTTAAGCTCAGATTTGAACAATTTTTCCTTTTCGCTCTCATTAAGATCGATAGGTCTGAGGAGCTCCATGCTATTACTCAATTTGATAAAGCTGGGCCTCCATGGAATCTCGCTTGACTCCACTCGGTTGATCCTAAGTCTGCCTACTCCCTTGGAGAATGGATCCGAGTTATAGACGAAAAGCTTCACCTTCTTTGGGATTATCTCCACCAGTTCCATCACAGCCCTATACGTCAGAACTGGCATGAAGTTTATTCCATGCGTCAGATCTAGGTGTATTTCTAGATCTTCTATCGGGAGGATCTCCTCCAGCTCGTGAAGTATGTATGAGTAAAAATCGCTCATCTCTCCGATGAAAATCTTATTTATGTCTATCCCATCGACTTTTTCCTTAAATTCCCCTACGCCCGGTGCTATTATTATCTTATCCACGGTGAGGCCAAATTTCTCTAAATAATTACGGTAAATGCCTTCAGCGGATTCTCTCACTTCCTCATAAGAGGACCCTCTTCTAGCGAGAGTATCCAATCCTATCAGGACGGTCATATCCGGTTCTATCTTCCTCTGGAGTAACTTGAGAGATGTTTTACCATAATCGGAATCCTCATCGAGTACGTAATTCACGTCCTCCCAGTTCTGGGGATTCCCCCAGGTAGCGATGCAAATCCGCTCACCCATATCGTAGCATTTGGACATGTTAATAATAAAAGCGTAATGGTGCGATTGAAAAATTCTATTGACAGATTTCCGTAGCTCCGCTAAGATGAGAAACATTCTCCTCGGTTAGAGCGGTAGCAAGATAGAGCTCCTAAAAGGTTATATGTCCTGCTAGATCGTAATTTAGATGCAAGCAGCTATAGTTGCGACTATGGGCTCTCCCTTCCTGTCGTGACCGAGTTCCTCCAGCAACTCGATCAGAGGAGACGTGTAAAGCTTTATGTTTAAATATTGCTATCCTAACTTCATTAAAAATATAGCAGAGGGGGTCCTTTGTAGGAAGCTTACCGCTATGTTGATCTCTATAAAGAATACTAAAAATATAACGAGACAAACATGAAAAAGATTTTAAGAATTATCTAATAATTACTTGCGATTTTAGTCTCATAGGATTGGAATTTATTTTACTAATTCCACTTAAGTCGTTTTCATTTTATAACCATTAATTATAAAGAACTCCGGTATATAAGTATATATATTTTTCACTATTCTGCTTATTTTCTTTATAAAACCATCCTTATTTTCGGCAATTTGTTTAATTTTGTTGTGTAACCCCGAGATATCTTCAGCTAAAGATATCAGATATTCTCGTATTTCCTCCGCCTCAATCATCAGAGTCTCTAGATCCTCAAGGGTATCTGATTCCTCTGACTCACCCCTTAGGGGGGCTAAAGAACTCTTGAGATTTTGTACATAATTCTCTATATACTTTCCCAGAATAAGAGATATCTTATTCGCTGAGTATCTCAACTTATCAGATTTATCATAAAAGTATCCCAAGTAAATTATAAATTTTTCATCCAATATCTCCTCGCTTATCGTAATGGGGATAACAGGCAGTACTCCATGCGTTATGGAAAAACTATTTCTCAAATCTTTTAAATGATATTCTAAATCGTCAGATTTTATTTCATAAAACTTATGCTTCTCACTACCTTCAATACTCAAATCGAAGTATTTGATATCCTTTATGAAACCTTTTAGATTATCTAATCTTCCGGGCTCATACAATTTGGATAAGAACCCTAAGAGCTCTCCCCTCTTTTTGTTATCATCCTTTATACTACCATCCGAGGGGATCGCGAGGAAATAGGGAAGTGTATTCATAGTGTTATTCACTTGATTCATCATATTTACGAAATTATAAAGATTTGTAAAGAAATATACCATATCTGCTCTTACTAAATAATGAAGTATACTAATAGTAAATTGAAGATAGGGGATTACAGCACTATTTGCATACATAAGGCCAGCTATGCCGGAGTTCCTCACAAGATGAGTAAAGAATTTTACATTAAAATCGTCATTTATCTCTCCTCTTTCTGAAGTTTTATTTCCCATCAATTCCTTTAAACTCTTCTTGGATAAGATATTCATTCTCGTTAGCTTTTCTACATATTCTTCATATATCTCTTTTATCGAGGAGAGCACCTCTCTCAGCTTAATATTAGCATGGCTTGGCATTACTTCTTGAACGAAATCTAAATATGGCAGCAGGAGCTCATCGACTATGAGCTCTATCGTATTCGCCACGGGTTCTTCTACTTTGTGGGATACTAGCTTACTTCTGTACACACTTTTTATATAAATTGTTAATTGATTTAGAATTATTGAGTTTATTATTTTATAAAATCTGTAGGCAAGCTCCCTGGGATCACCACTCTGGGGAAAGATTGACAACATCTCGAAAGTGATGTTTATTAGAGATTCTACCAGCAATTCTGCATAATTCTCATTATTTAGAAGCTCTATTTCCCGTAATGTTGATTCTCCTGTCTGCTCCTCTGTAATTACATGAAAATATTGGATATTGGATAGGATATTGTCTTTCAAGAGGACATCTTCTAATAGGGCTTGAATTTCCTCCCCAAAATTGATGGATAGTTTGTCGTATAGGAATATTTGAAGTGCGGCTCTCATGAGAGGTCTCTCCAAGTCCCTCAATGACCCCTCCTCCAGACGTTTTATGAAGTATCTGAGCTCACGGTCGATGAGATCTATAAATCTAACCTTCTCATCCGAGAGAGGGAGAAGAAATAGAACACCGATAGACCTTATATTCCTTAGCCCCTCATCCTTCACATCTTTCGGGCTCTTTACCCTAAAAGTTCCTCCTTCTAGCTTGTAAAACTCTCTGTCTATGAATATTTTCCCATCATACTCCGGATTCATGAACTTGAGTGATTTTAAGCCCTCATCCTCCCTAAAGAGTGATGATACAAGTAATATATCCGGGATCAACCTATCCCCTTTACCAAGTCAATCATTTGATCTATTTCTTTCCTCCTTAACTTCTTCAACTGAAAGTACAGACCGCACAGAGATCTGAAATCCTTATCCATACTCTTCAATATATCTAGGATCTTCGATGAGATTTCCTCAGCATCGGGCAGGGAGAATTGAATTCTCTTACTCGAGAACTTCGATGCTATCTCACTTATTATCCCCTTTATGAAAATATCTCTATCCTTAGATGGATCGTACCCCTTCCTCAGCATGTACTCGTACTTCCTCAGGAGTCTGAAACTCAAGTCATATGCATCACGTTCTTTGCTTATCTGATCGAGAGATTTGCTCCCCCTTATGAGCTGGACGAGATCCTCGCATCTAACCATCACCGAACACCTCCAAGAACCTATTCTTAAGCTCCTGAAAAGCATTACCGACATCCTTCATGATCTCTCCAGTGATCTCCCTCTCCCTCCCGAGGACATCGAGGGAGAACACCTTCAACTCTGAGACCCTGATTTTCCCCAGGCCCTTCGGTTTACCGAACCCTAGAAGTAGTATTTTGGGTTCTTGGGGATTGTATCCCATTGCTAAGATGATCTTCGCTGTTTCCATCTTTATTGGATTCAGGACAGTGATATCTACATGCAGAATTACCCCCTCGGGGATGCATTCCAAGTAATACTGCTTTTTCTCCTCTTTAAACTCAATATCACTCCTGTATATCTTTATCTTTACATATTCTCTCCTCTTTGGCTGCCAGCTCGGGCCTACGCTGAGTATTTGGGGTTCAATCTGCCCTTCTGGGGATGAATCTGAGAAGAGAGCTCTCGACATATAACCCGGGAATCCGAAGAGACTTGAAGTGGATGATATATCTCCAGTGATCGCCAAGTAATAGTGCGAGATCACCCCCTTCAAAGTGGAACCAGGTATTAAGAGCTTACCATCGCACTTAGCGTTTAGGAGCATGGGAAGATCCTCATGAAGCTCAATTTCTCCACTTCCAACATGTACTGGAGATTCCGTCCTGATGGACGCTCTTATCCTATGAGCCTCTCTTAAGTAGGAGTGGGGAATATAATTCCTAGTGCCTCTCCTCACGCCACCCACTTTTATGAACTTGTACGTGCTCATCTGCTCAACCCCTTGATCAGAGAATTCAGACATCCCTCCACATCCTGCCATCCCAACTTAGCCCTCAGGAGAGGCGGTTCGGTCTCGGGTTCGCATTCCAACTTACAATTTGAGATAGAATCCTGGATAGAGATCTTATCCGCTTTCCTCAGATCTATCCTCACGTACTTTCCGTAACTCGGAAAGTTCATTGAGAAAGAGAGCTCTTCCTTACTCGGGGGCCATGCGATGCTGAGGGAGATGTCGGATAGGCTCATGAATACCTTCCCATATCCCCTGCTCTTGGATCTCCCCAATCTAGCGACTCCAGCGTTGGCCTGCGTGATCACAGGGGAAAGGAGCGAGAGGAAGGATGGAGGGATGTTCCTGAAGTAGATCTCACATGAAAAATTGGTCCCTTCCTTTACATATTCTTGAGTGAAGGGTCCATGTTCCACGGCCATGGTCAATGGGTCTATTTTGATGTGCTCCCTAGTTCCAATAGCATCATCCCTCTCCGTTTGAGCATCGCTGAAAAACAGCCTTGAGCCATAGGCTTCCTTCCTCCTGGCGGTCCCGAAGAGATCCTCCAGAAGTCCCGCATATCCCCCTATGTTTAGCGAGGATATCGTCCTCTCTATCCCGGATCTGAAGAACCCCTTTAGAGTGGATCCGGGTATCACAGGCCTCCCCCTGGAATCCCTGAGGAGGGGTACGTCCGGGGAGAGAGGATCTATGGGGCTCTTACCGGCTCCGATCGTTAGAGGCGATTTCGTCATTATCTCGCATCTCATATTCCCCGAAATTACGATAGCTTCGAACCCTCTAATTTCCCTAATCCCTTGCATCTCATTCACCTCCCGAGCATGTCCGCTAGATTTACTTCCTTCACATTTCCCTCGAAGAGATCCTTTACATCAGCTACCCTTATGCCGATCAGCTTCATCCTAACCCTTCCATATCCCCTGCTCCTCCATCCCCCTATGAACTCCTCCAAACCTTTGTGCAGTAGTTTCAGCAGCAACATGAATAGGTTATTCGCACCTGAGAACTGAGGATCGCTGAGCTCGTCGAATATGATAGTGAACCTGAACCTAGTTGGGCTCTTCTCATATTCCTTTACAGCTTCCACTTTCACGAGAGCCCCCCTCTCAGCGGCATCCCTCTCCCTATTGAGTGAGACATGCGTCCTAGAGAGTGCATCCACAGTATCGACTGGCGAGGCCTCCGTGAATTTTATCAGGGAAGAGAGGGATAAGTCCCTCCCGGAATATCCGAACATTCTATCAATCAAGCATAGATCCTCTAACTTCTTCGCATCTATCTTCTCTGAGATGCTGTCTATGCAAGGCTCTAATCCGACTTTTATCCCATCTACCTCAATGAGGGAGCTCCCAGAGATCTTATAGGCGAGGAGAAGGCGGGATAGATAAGATCTGAAGAACCCCTTTAGAGTGGATCCGGGTATCACAGGCCTCCCCCTGGAATCCCTGAGGATCGGGAGATCTATCGGGGAGGTCTGATCCTTTCCGGCGCCGACTCTCAGGGGCTCAAGTAACTCTATTTCACAGTCCGCCCATATCCTCCTCCTCAGGCTCAGAAGCCCTCTGGCCTCACTCATGGAATCACCCCAAAAGGTCATGAAGCCCCTTCTTGTAGGCATTGAAGACGTAGATGCATGCTGTCAAAGTATACTTCGCCAGCTTCAGCCTTTCTTCGGTATTCTGATGGCTCTCAGTGATTTTTACTATGAGATTTCTGACGAATTTATGTAGATCATCTCCCTGAGAGGCTTTCCTGGCTATGAAAATGACTCTGAGCCCGAAGAGATCCCAGTTATTCTTTTTCTCGCAATCGATCGCCGCATCCAGCATATTCCTTAGGTTCGTTATTGTGATACCGGATTCCTCACCCTCCTCTTCCTCCTCAGTTGGTATGTAGACGCCCCTGAAGAGCCACTTAGCTATCTCAACCGCCTTCCTCTGGAGTTCTATCTCCTCTAGGGGACTCGACTCCATCAAATATCACCTCCCGAGCTAAAATGGATGGGATTATCAAAAAATATCATATCGAGACCGTGAAATCTCCTCAAAACATCGGGTGGGGGGGTAAGTTCTATTTGAATGATCCTCTCAGGATCAAGATCTCCTCTTGGATAGACTAGGACGCTTCCAGGCCCGATCACCCCTCTGTATATATAAAACTTGCCATCGAGCCATGCTTTGAAATTTGAAACCTTCAACTTCTCATATAAGGGACTTCCGAGCTCGAGGAATCTATCTTTTGATGAGAATGTTACTACATCAACTGTCAGGAACTCATGATCACTCAATCTCCTCATCCTCTCATTCCTGTATCCATTGAAATCCATTGAACTCTCCAATTTGATCTCAACAAGCCCGAATCCCTTCCTCTTGAAAGCCCCCACCCTCACCTCGGCTCCCCCCTTCAGCTCCTCATATAGGGGGTCATCTAGGAAAGCGAGGGAGTGAAACTTGGATCCGGGCCTTATGACTTCTTGTGTGAAAAGCAGCCCATATTTCTCTCCACCTACCTCTACATAGAAGTGAGTCCTACTATCATAGCTCAAAGTGACTTGCGTGAATACCTCCTTCCTCGGAGGTCTGAAGATCCCCGAGGGGCTTATGAAAACTTCCCCCACTTTTTTATCCAGTTTCCCCATCTTATCGAGTAGATGAGGTCCTCTCTCTATTGCATTAGCGAAGAGGAGGGCAACTGAGATGTAACTTCCGTCTTCTCTCCTCGCCAATGTGGAGAGCGGGAGAGGAGGAGGTCCGCAAAGCTCGAATGGCTTATCACTAGGAAAAGCATGGCTCATCCAGAGGTTCAAGTCTTCTATATTTCCTCCAGAGCCCCTCTTCCTGAAGAAAGCTGAAGCTATAGCCCCTGAGAGTGTTGATGACGGTATGTACGATGGGCTGAAATAGTGAGCTCCCTTGCTGTACTTATCCCTTATCGCGAGGGGTTCCATGGCCTCTACGCTTAAAATAGCGACTCTATCAAATCCCATCGAATATCACCTCCTCAACATTCCCATATCCCAGACAAGTCCATCCCCCTATTCCCCAGCCCCTGAGAGCATTTAGAGATTTTTTCAGAAGTTCTATCTCCTCCTCATTTAGATCTTCGCTCGATTCTATCAGAAAAGTTACCTTAAGCTCTGATGATATCACTTGGGAGAAGAGAAGAGCTCCCTTCTCCACGACCCCGAGTTCCCTATCTATTTTGACCCTCGGCCTTGACTCCATCATTTCATTCAAGTTCAAATCGCAGCTCTCGATCTCAAAACTGAGCTTTCCCTCCTTAGAAGTAGGAGGAGCTATCTCTCTATCTCCCTCAAAGCACCTGCCGGCCACATCCGTGCCGAAAAGGTCCTCATATGCCCGCTTGAGTTCTGGGTAATTCTGCACTACTATGCACGCCACCTGCCTGAGAGCTCCTTTGAACTGAGCTGGAGATATAGGACAGGTCACTATTTTGTCCCCAATCTTCTTCTCGTAGATCATTATCTCATAATCCTCCTTCCTTATATCGCTCGAGGGCTGAGCTGACCTCATCCCCCTCAGCCTGACCTCTAACCTCAATCTCCTCATATCGCATCCCCTACCTCACAGAGTTTTCTCCTAAGATCCACGCTACCGATTTCATTCCTCACCCTGTCCTCTAAGATATCCAGAAGGGAGGCCAGCGTATACACGGATCTCCAGAGCTCAGAGGATCCTCCCCTAGTCAACTCTCTGAATATCTCCCTGAGTTTCTCGTATATCCCCTCTCCCCTCTCCATACCCCTAGCTATATCGCTCAACCACCTCAGCATAGTGAGATCGGGATGCAACTTCTCTGGGGAGAGTAGATCTTCGAGGATTTCCTTTAGATCGGAAGATCTGACTGCATTATCACCTCCTATAGCGATCTTGAACGCTTTGAGGACTGGAGATTCCTCCTTCCCTTTCCATATCAGGGAATTCCATAGAGTTGATCCCTTAACTTTAGCCCCATCGAAATGGAATCTTTCAACTGATTTCCAGGATGCGCTGGACTTTTCGTAGAGGAGAGAGGCCTGGACTGTGAATCCCTTCCCTCCGGTGGACTTCACTACGTCCTTCGTATACCTGAGCATGCGATGGGAGGTATCATATAAGTATACGCCGGGTATCTTCGTCCTCCCCACGCTTATTCCCATGCTGATTCCCACTTTCCTATCCTTTGGTATTATTCCAAGCTCAATAGCATTCGAGACTATCCCCTCAACGTGAGCGAGGCCTTCTATGAACCCGACTATGTGCTCAGCCCTAAGGATGAGAACCATATCATCTCCAGCCACATAGAAGGGAGTTATCGGGAAGAAGAAGTCGTACTTCCTCGGTTCAGTTGCTTCTCTCATTTCTATCAATTTTTCCTCGATCTTCAGGGAGTTCCTCGCCCCTTCAATCAATCCCTCCTCCATCAGCGTGCTGAAGAGGATCGATAGGGAGATGAAGTTCTTTATGCTTTTAGACTCGCCCTTTAAACTACCAAAGCCATCCCCATCAGCGCTCAGCATGGCGATCAGCGCATTTGAGGACTCAGAATAGTCATAATCCTCCAGATCCGATATGAACCCGATTTTAAGTTGACGGAAGTATTTCCTCAGGCTATTGAGTATGATGAAGGATGAGGCTTCCTTAACAGCTTCCAGTACTTCATTATTCCATTCCTTAGTTACCTCATCATATCCTTCGGCACTCTCATTCAGGATGCTCATGAGGATGTGCCCGTATGTAGAGAGGACGAGGCAGCTCTGACATATCTTACCTCCAGCCCTCTCCACCAAGCTTTTCCTCAATTCCTCCACCTTCCCGGCGGTAGCGAAGGACCTCAGTAATTCATCTATCGATCGATCATCCAAGCTCTGATTGGCCCTGCAACTCCTGCATATATTGCTGGGATCCAGCTCCACTGAATCCCCTGCATGCTCTATAACTTTAGCGGAGGCTAGAGCTAGCCTGTAAGATGATCCAAAGTTAGTTATCAGATCCCCAGCTTTAAGCTTCGGAGGGTTTTTACCATTCCCCTTGAGAACTATGGTATCGGCGAGCGGTATTCCCTTCAGATGCTCAATTATACCCTCCTCCAACTCCCTCGAGAAACCCGGGGAGGAAATAAATACGAGCTCTCCAGCTTCTTTTGTCAATGTGAATTCCTCTCCCAGGTTCTCAGCCACATATCTAGATGCGTACCTTGGGATTATATCGATTAGAAGGCTAGCACCTCTCATCTCCTTGAAAGCACCATTACTCCTTATTAGCTCCTGGATGGAACCTACCTCTAAGAGCTGTATCGTGACTTCCCAGTTACCATCATTTATGGAATCTAAGAGACCCCTTGCCCCTTCGCAGTAATCCGCATCCCCTATCTGCTCGGCTAATTTACTGAACCCCTCTTTCTCAGCAACTGCCTTTAATGAGGAGAGCCTCGCCTTCCTCCAGCGATCGCTTCCCGGCTCATTTGAGAGAGATAACGTCAGAAGAGGGGGATAGGTGCGTATTCTCAAGAGGCTATCAAATAGCTCCTTTTCTACTCCCGCTATTAATAATTTCCTGAGCCTTCCATTGATTTCCTTGAAAAAGGAGTTTAATCCCTTACGGTAGGCATCTATAAGCTCCCTCTCCACATGCTCCCTCGCATCTCCGACCATTACCGGTTATTGATCCCAGCTTTTATTTAAATGTATGTACGGTTTAGTGCCAAAATGTTAACCTTACGATCCTCCATAACTTAGGCTCAGTAACTCACAAATTAGAATAAAAGACTTCCAGTTCTCTCTAAGACTTCTCATTCAGCTCTCTAATCTCCTGAGCCCCCTGTTCACTCCTAATAGCCCCCTATTTCCTTAATACTCCTCTCACTCCCATGAGATCGAGGCTAAAGAATGCATAGAAGGCTTCCTCACATTTTCAGAATGGTTGTAATGTATCCACTTAAGTTCGGGGTTTTATCTAGAGCTAGCTCAGGGGGCTAGGACAATGGACTGTACGAGCCAGTACGGGAGCTCCTTCATCTCCTCCTCCGTCAACACTCTTCCCTCAGGTATCCTAGACTTCAGGAAGAAATGTATACCTATATCCCCAGGCTTCATGAAAACAGTTCTCCTCTCATAAGGGACATCGATTCCGAGTATTTGAGACAGGACTCTAGCGGTCGACTCATGCCCCACCGCTGAGATAAAACCCTCTCTCATCAAATCTCTCGCTTCCTGTGCTGTTACCCTCCTCAGGACTATCTTCGCTTCATCCCGTTCATCGAAATCTATCGGAACCGTTAGTGTATTGAAAACGTAGACCGTCATACTCCCCTGAGGTCCCCGCGTAATCTATCTAAAAAAACGTTTTCCTACTACCTCAATACCTCATATTAGGCTCGATTTCTTTAAAATTAACATCAGGGAGGATTAAAAGGGATATATCTTCCGGTCTAAAGATCATGAGGATTCTCCGCATCCTCGATGTATTCAAGCACCACTCGTTTCATCTCATCGCACTCCTCCCTCTGCTTGATCCTCTGAAACTCAGGTAGAGCCTTTCCTACGTCATGAAAGAGACCTGCTATCGCTCCAACTCTCTCATCCAGCCCAGCATATTTACACAGCTTCCTGCAGAGCTCCGAGACCTCGATGAGGTGATCTATCAGGGGCTCTTTGACTCCCTCTCCGCAGAACGCGTATAACTCATATAAGTCCGAGCTCCTCCCCGTCCTCATAGACGTATCCCCTCAACTCGAACCCCAGGAAGGCTGCTTTCACCCCCTCTTTCCTCTCTATCTCGCTCAGGAGCTTCAAGGTGGTCGTCATGGGCTTCATCAGGAAATCTTCGAGGAGTTTCTCATCCACAGGTTTGTATTTGAGAGATCTCTTCTCATCGTACAGTTCGAACCATGCCCTTATCTCATCCCCGAGGATCTCCCTCCACCTCCCACGGTTTCGGAGGAGGAACTCCGATGAGACTTCGACGTAGTCCCAGGGTCTCCCATCCCTCACCAGGACCAACTGCACCAGACTACTGCCCCTGAGCCCGGCGCCCACTCTCTCGAACTCCCTCACGGCGCTCGATAAGGGCTCCCCCATTATCATGAGTCGCAACTGACGTAGCGGGAAGTCCTCCAATTGCTTCAGTGACAGGTAATCCTCGGAGCTCTCCTCAAAATCGTACACTTGACTCAGGATCTCATATATGCTCCTCAATCCGGATCCCTCGTCCGAGATCCCGTATCTCCAGTCTATGCGAGCGAACTCAAATCTCTCCCCTCCTAGCTCTATCTCCTCCTTGGAAGCCCTATCGAAGAGCTCTCTCACCCTCTCTATGAACTTATCAACGATCTCCTTAGGATATATCGAGTAAGCAGATTTCTTGGCCTCATCAGAGATCGAGAGTATCAGCAAAATCCTCTCCGGACCTCTCTTCCCATCCCTCAGGACCCTTCCGAACCTCTGGATGACCGACTCCGGAGTAGCTATATCGCTCACTACAGCATCGAAACCCAGATCGACGCCAGCTTCCAGCACTTGAGTCGATACCACGAATACCCTCTCACCTCCCTCCAGCTTCTTCCTTACATAATCAATTCTCCTCTCCTTCTCCCCCCTCCTGAGCCTCCCGTGGATCAGGATGACATCATCCCTCAGGCTAGATAGCTCCTTGTAAGCACTAACAGCCCTCTTGACTGTGTTGACCACTATTAAGCTCGTTGAACTCAGCCTCTTAGCTAAATCCAAGGTATCCTCGTCCGTCACCAGGGTCCTGACGCTTCTCACGTAATTTTCGAAGGCCTCCCCGTACTCCCTATCCCCCCCTGATGATCTCATTCACATCTATCATCTCCACTGATCCAGAGGAAGCCAGGGGTTCGTAGAGCTTCATCATCTCATTGCCCCCGATTATGACTACGCTCACATCGATGCCTTCAGCTGCTAGCAGGGTCTTGAGACTCGGGGGAGGAATCGTTGCTGATGTCCAGAGGACCCTGCAGCCTATTTTAGCTAGTATCTCAGCAAAAGAGGGGAGTATGTCCCTGGAAGTCCCTCCCTCCGCTTCATCCGCTCTCATCAGTATGTGGGCCTCATCGAAGGCCACCACTCTATCGTGGAGAGCGTAATACACCACATCCCAGTGGGCCCTCGCTTTCCCTACCTCAACTAGGGGCGCGAGGAGAGTCGTGAGGAAAGCGCTATCATATGTAGCGACTATTCCTCTCCTCAGCATGAACGGGTCTTTCTCTATTTTTATGGAATTTCCCTCCAATTCAACTCGAACCTCTCCTAAACCAGCTAGGAATCCCACTGAATCTGCTCGGAGGGTGCTGACCATCTTCTCCAACTGATCCTTTATTATGCTCCTGAGGGGAAGCATATCCAGGACTCTGAACTTCTCGCAGAGCTTAGCTATTAGGGTGCTCTTTCCGAAGCTCGTCGGAGCTATCAGTACGACGATCCTCCCCCTATCTATCTTCTCCATTATCGATTCCTGAATGGCCCTCCTGGAGAGCAACTCACACCGACCCCGTGATCACCCTCTCCCTCATCTCCCTGAACAGCTCCTCCCTCTTCACTTCCCTCCCCTCGACACTCAAGAAGTCCCCCTCCACATCAGCGGACTTCCCTATCATGCGTAATCTCACTTCCTCCACCTCAAGCCTCCTGAAGATCCCGTAAGTCTCATCTAGAGCTACCCTCAAGTTCGCCTCCATCATAGCCCTAGCTAGGGACTTGAGCGAGACCATCAATGCCTCGTAAGGGGTGGAATTCTCCGATAGAGAGATCAGATGCATCGATGCTATCATCAGAGAGCTCAGTGCGGATGCTATATCCTCCACTTCCCTCAGTCCGACCGATTCCATCGCCCTAGCTACTGAGGGTACCTCTGAAAGCGCTATTGGGATCTCAGACACTCTGAAGAACCTCTTCGCGGACTTTGAGAAGGAAGTTATCTTTATACTGCACCTCTCCTCAGAGAAAGCCTCTATCTTACCAGCGTACCTCCCCAAGATCCTGTAGATGAGGGCCAGTCTGTAAGCTTCGGGATCTTGGTATATCACGGATCCCTGCTTCCTCGTGAATTTCAGGAGGTTCGAGAAAGCTTCCTTAATCATGCCGAGATCCCAGAGCTTGAAAGTAGCCTCAGCGATCTTATTGTAACGTAAACTCGGCGGTTCATCCTCAGATGCAGGCTTGCACAGATCATCGCTTCTAGCAAGTCTATTTCCGATC
>Ga0080004_1102068_pt1 | contig 29333 bp, 28 predicted proteins | sample WasSprMetagenome_FD_69207 | JGI IMG/M metagenome (GOLD analysis project Ga0080004, IMG submission 69207) | Sulfidic aquatic microbial communities from Washburn Spring, Yellowstone National Park, USA - WS (SPADES assembly) (version 2) | ecosystem: Environmental > Aquatic > Thermal springs > Hot... | reverse complement strand
AGACCAGGCCGGCCCCCTCCCCCAAGCATACCGATTTTGAAGAACGGGTAAACGGGTATCAGCCGAAAGCCCCTCCTGAAGCTTTCCTCCACAGAAAACTGTATAGCTTTCTTCATTGAGCTAAGCATAGCGGCTAGGACTTCGACTGGGACATCGCTTAGGGTCTCATAGTACCCCGTAGGAAAGGTGACCAGGTTTATCCCAAGTGCTATCTTTGTGTACCTGTCTTCAACCATCCTTTCGACTCTTTCTTTTATTTCTGGGTCTATGTGTCGGACCATCGCTGGGAAACGGTTAATTATCGTGACTGCGGCGTAGTTTTTAAGAGTGTCACAGAGGATAGGCTCAACACTGAAAGGCGAGTCCAGAGGCTGGTCATTCAGCGTTACTGGGATAACGTAGTCTTTTCCCTCCAATATATCCTTGAAAGCGTCCTTAACAATTGATTCTCTAGACTCGCCTGGCCTATACGACCTAACAGGACTAACGTAGCTAAAGTGGCCTTTCCACTTCCCGATAGCTACAACTTTCCCAGTTTTCTCGTCGACAAGCCGTATCTCGGCCGCAGATAAGGGGTCCCACCTCTTCCTGGGCACGTATCTAGCCTTGTCATCGGAAAAGTTGAACCTCGAAACTATGCCCCAATGCATAAAGGGAATATCTTCATAGCTCATTGCCAGTCTGGACACATTCTTCACCTTTGCCTGAAGCCTAACACAACATATTCACTTGATAAATATTCAAGCAAATAAAAGAATTCCTCACCAACTGAGGGCCTCTGACTACTCATAGCTGTTTCAAACGCCCTCCTAGCTGTATAACCCTTTTCGACCAGAGACAGCATTGTATAGGCAACCTCTACAAACTGTGACCTGCACATACGTGGCACAGTCATTCTTATGCTTGGCGTTGTTGTTTCAAAGACTTCTGGGGGGAAACGGGTCAACTGTGCCAGTACACTTCTGTATTCTTCTGGCGAAAACGGCGAAATGTATACAACAATTGTCTGGTCTTTTGGTAGAGAAACAATCCTTTCCTTGTCTTCGCGGTGAAGCAAGTAAACATGCACATTTTCACCAATCATCCTCCTAACTAAACCCGCTACGTACTCCTCGTCTTTCAAACAGAGACCCATCACTACAACATTAGAAATATTCCTAAATATGCCCTCGGATTCGGCCCCCCTCAATATAGCTAAAATATCCCTAAATACAATATCTACAGCGAGCCTAGGTCTTTTCTCCTCCCCCTTCTTTCTTCGCGTAGAAAATGAAATTCTTGGAAGAGAGAATCCTCCAAGAAGAGCTATACCTAGACCAGTCCCAGCCATAAAGAGCAGGCCAACAAGCGAGTTCACATAGTTTAAAGTGTACGCGAAAGAGGGAACAAAGACAACTAGGCTTCCCAACGTTATGCCTCTCAGCCTCCCGCTCTTGCCAGACACAGAGGCGACAATAAAACCCGAGATAAGGCCAAGCAGGCTTGCCAAAAGGAATGGGTTTTTCATTATCTCTTCGAAGAGACCAAGGTAAAAAAGGCTCGCCGCGCTTATGGGATTATTGGAAGAAACACTCGAGTATATACCGCCAGGCAAAAGGAGAAAGTAATCAACAAATGTATTTTCAGCCCTAACTCCCGACAAAACAAACAACACCAAGGAGAAAACTAGGCCAGAGGAAACAGCCTCTCGGTAATCCTCCCCCGCGACCTGGCTAAGCAAAACACCCAAAACAAAGGGGAGAGTTATTGGAGCAAGCACAGCCAAAAGAGAAGACAACAGTATCAGAACGGCCCCGCGCCAATTCTGGACATTTTTGAAAAGGATGAAAAGCGATGCAGGGAGAAAAATCAAGGCGTATGCATATTTACCGTTAAGGTAGCTGACCAGAACCGGCAAAAGCGTGGCAAAGGCTACGCCCAGCGTTGGGCTCCCAAGAGAAGCTATAAGTGGGACAAGAGAAAATGGACTAGGGGTCTCCTCGACTAATTTGAGGAAAAGTGTCACCGCTATATAGGTGCTGACCCCAGCCAGGAGGTTTCTAGCCACGACCCTACTCATAGCTTCACTAATAGTGGAAAGGTACACACCAATGTAAAAGGGTATCGCTGGTTACTTTGTCTCCTTAATCTTAATGTAGAATTGGCACATGCCTAGAGAGATAAAAAGAGTATTATTTATTAAGATGACCCCCGGTTTAAAAGTCGTGATCAACTACAAAAAGCACTTGGAAAATGTTATCGAGTCGATTCTTCATAAAAATGGCTTGTCATTTCTCCTAGTATTCTCGCCTTCCAACATTTTCTATGTAACAGGCTCCGATGCGCCTTCAGCACTGGTGATATCTCAAAACGGGGAAGTCTCTGCGCTGGTCACTAGGCTCGAATATGTTCGGGCAGTATCCGAAATGAGGCTAGGAGAGGCATATGCATTCACGAAGCAGGACGAGGTAAGCGAGTACGAGAAGATAATAAAGGGAGACTTGTACGAAGCCATAGCCCAAATCGTTGGCAGTGGCGAGAAGATAGGAATAGTTGGCGGCAGCCTCGAGCTAAAAGACCAGCTCAAAGGCAAGCTAAACAGAGAGCTAGCAGACTATACAAAGGAATTCTACCTTCTGAGGCGCTCTAAAGACGACGAAGAAGTAAGACTTATGGAGCAAGCCTCTAGAATAGCTGAACAGGCGCTGAGAAGAGCAATAGACCTGATCGAGCCCGGAGTAACCGAGACAGAACTCGCCGGAGAAATACTAAAGGTAATAGTCTCGTCAGGCGCAGAGCCCTCGTTCCCGCCAATAGTTGCCTTTGGAGAGCACTCTGCACACCCACATGCAAAGCCAAGCCTCAAAAAACTCATGAGAGGAGACCTAGTAAAGATAGACCTAGGTGCAAAGTACCAGGGATACTGCTCCGACATGACTAGAACATTCGTGTATGGAAACCCGTCCGAGAAACAGAAAAAAATCTATAGGGCTGTTCTAAGGGCACAAGAAGCCTCCATCGACGCTGTAAAGGACGGCGTAAAGGCTAAAGACATACACATGATTGCATACAATGTCCTAAAGGAGGAAGGCCTCTCTGCATACTTTAACCACGGTCTGGGCCACGGGGTAGGCATAGACATACACGAGGAGCCCTACCTAAACTCGCAGAGCGAAACAGAACTCATAGTCGGAGACGTGGTCACAATAGAGCCGGGCGTCTACCTGGCTGGGTACGGCGGCGTCAGAATAGAGGACATGTTGCTGGTTCAGCGTGGAACAAGCAGGACACTGACATTCTTTACCAAGGACATAGCCCTATAGCGCGCCATGCTTATTTCAAAGCCGGCCTTCAGGGTTCTAGGAATCTCGGAGTGTTTCAGGAAACGTGCAAAGAAGTCTGTACTGGTAGCCATTGTATATCGTCGGGACGGCTACATCGACGGGGTCTATTTTACATTTACAAGTATAGGAGGCATGGATGCAACAGACTCGATCCTAGGCCTCTACAAGTCCATGAACAGGAAAGACATCAATGTGATAATGCTTAACGGGTGCATTATTTCCTGGTTTAATATTGTCGACCTTAAGAGGCTAAACAAAGAAACAGGCCTCCCAGTTATATGTGTAAGCTACGAGGAGTCCAAGGGGATAGAAAAATACATAAGGGAATACTTCCCAGGCGACACACAGAGAATAAAAGCCTACCGGGAGCTCGGGCAAAGACAGCTCGTCTACGTCAGGTCTACACGGTCATATGTCTATGTCAGAGTCGAGGGGCTATCCCTAGAGGAGGCTAGACAAATACTCGACGCCACAACGAAGACAGGCAAGGTTCCAGAGCCCCTAAGGATATCCCAGATGATAGCCAGAGCCGTCCACACGTTCCTAGAAGCGGCTGACCCCCTTCTACTAGGAATACAGCCCCCAGACACAGGCATGCACGAAAAGAATATTTGAATCCAGACAGCTTAGAAATCACTATGTTGAACCTACCCAAGACAATTGTCTGGGAAAATGGCAGGGTCAAACTTATCAACCAGAAGCTTTTGCCACACAAACTCGAATACATCGAGACGGACAACTGGGAAAGAGTCGTAAAATCAATAAAGGACATGGAGATAAGAGGCGCACCCGCAATAGGGGTTGCAGGCGCCTTCGCGATAGCCCTCTTCGCAAACAAGTATGACGGAGAAAACCTAGAAAAATTCATGCATGACCTGGAAAAAGTCTCCAAGATAGTTGCAACTGCAAGGCCGACTGCGGTAAACCTTTCATGGGCAGTAGAAAGGGTAAAAAACGTTGCAAAAACAGCGACAAGCGTCGAGGAGGCGAGGAGGCTCATCCTGGATGAAGCCCTAAAAATACAGAGGGAGGACGAGGAGGCAAACAGGAAGATAGGCGAACTAGGCGAACCACTCATAGAGGACGGAGACACAGTCATAACGGTATGCAACGCCGGCTCCCTTGCCACGAGCTACTGGGGCACCGCTACAGCCCCACTCTACGTGGCAAAAGAAAAGGGTAAAAGCTTCCGCGTAATAGCGCTCGAGACCCGGCCCTACCTCCAGGGGGCGAGGCTGACGGCCTGGGAGCTAAGCATGGCCGGCATAGACGTCGTCGTGGCTACCGACAACAGCATAGGCATTTTGGCCATGAAAGAAAAGATAAACCTCGCAATCACTGGAGCCGACAGGATAACAAGCATAGGATACGTAGCAAACAAGCTCGGCACATACCCCCTAGCGCTCGTGTCACGTGTACACAACATACCCTTCTACGTGGCGGCCCCGTCAAGCTCATTCGACCTTAAAGCCAGGGGCCCCGAGGACATAGAAATAGAGGTTCGTAGCCCAGACGAGGTAGTCTACATTGGAAACATGAGGATAACCCCTGAAAACGTGAAGGCAATATACTATGCCTTCGACATAACCCCGCCGCAACTCGTTACAGGTATACTTACAGAGAAGGGCATAATCTATCCGCCCTACGAGAAGAATATAAAAAGAATCATTGGGAAAAATTAAACTTAAAATTTAGAATTTCTCGCACCCTACAAAACAAACGATTCAAATTTTAACCAGAAAACAACATATCTCCAACAGTGGCTCCGTGATGGACATCAGGCTGATAAGGCTAAAACGGCTCGAAGACCTGATCCACGTCCTAAACGTGGTACAGGTCCCCATAGTGCATCACCTCGCACTAGACTCGAGGCACATCTACTTTATACCATTCTTTTTCAGTACAGACTCCAGCATAATATACTTCTACGAGAACGAACGCAGGCTCGAAGGAAAATTCCTCCTCTTCAACAACTTCACAGGAGAAGTAGACATCACAGACAAATGGACATCTGACACACGCTTCACAATAATCCCGATAATTGACGTGGAGTACCAGAACGTGTTCCCCGAGAAACAGCTCCTCAGCGAGCTTAGAAACCAGCATGCAAAAGAGAAGCGTGAAAAAGAGAAAAAACCCATAATTAAAGAGGAACAAAGCCAGTAATTGTCTTATAATTACTGTATTTTTGCGCAGAGAGTCTTCCCAGGCCTCCCTTGCCAGATTTGTTTGCTCTTTCTGAAAAAATGTTTTTATATTGCCCTACTTACCCTTAACTTCGCGTTGGTGTAGTGCTATATGAGTAGTGATAAGGTATCCTCGCAGCCGAGAAAAGTACGAAAGCGTGAAATATATACAGCCCAGCTACACGTCCGGTCTAAGAGGCTAGTCGCCCCTCTATCCAAAGAGCTGTCCCAAAAGCTCGGACTGAAAAGAATACGCGTAAGGAAGGGCGACAGGGTCCTCATTGTTCGCGGCTCTTTTAAGGGACACGAGGGAAAAATCACCTCGGTTGACGTTAAAAGGGGCAGGATACACGTGGAGGGTGCAATGCTCAGAAAAGCAGACGGCACAGAGGTGCCATACCCCATACATCCATCAAAGGTCGTTGTACTAGAACTGGACCTATCTGACCCCAGGAGAAAAGAACTAGTAGAAAGAAAGAAACGGGTGGTGGTAAGTGGTCAGACGAGTTAAAGCCTCACTTAGACACTTGAGACGAAGCGTAGCGCCGCCCTTCTGGCCAATAAAGCGAAAAGAATACACTTGGACAGTTAAGCCCTCCCCAGGCCCACACCCTCTAGACAACTCGATACCACTAGGAATAATCGTCAGGGACGTCCTCGGCTACGCCCAGACAATGAAGGAGGCAAGGAGAATAATTTCCTCCGGAAAAATCATCGTCGACGGAAAGCCAGTAAAGGACTACAAGTTCCCAGTCGGGCTAATGGACGTGATCCACGTACCAGCCGAAGACAAATACTTTAGGGTGATACCCGACCCGGCCAGGAAGCTCAGGCTGGCAGAGATAAAGCCGGATGAGGCCGGCCTCAAGATAGCCCAGATCAGGAGGAAAATGACTGTAAGCAATGGGAACATACAGTTCACGCTACACGACGGAAGGAACATTCTTGTCAAAAAGGACTCAGACCTATACCAGAAGGCCCTCTCCTTTAAGACATACGACGCCCTACTAATAACCATACCCCAGCAAACACTACAGACCCACATACCACTCGACAAAGGCACACTTGCCATCGTGTACGAGGGGCGAAACGTCGGCTTCCTTGGAACAATACAGTCTATACAGCAGGTCTTCAAGAGGGCGCGCTCACTCGTAGAGCTAAAGTCCCCAGAGGGAGAAATCTCTAGGACGATCCTCCAGTACGTGCTCCCAGTAGGAACAGAAAAACCACTCGTAACGGTGAAGGTCTAATGGCGAAGACAAAGCTCGTCCTGGAAACAGACCACCCAATGCGGAGAGTATTCATAGGCAAAGTAGTAGTAAACATGGGCATCGGCGAGGGCGGTGAAAGGCTGGCACGCGCCGCCAAGCTACTAGAAGAGCTCACGGGCCAGAAGCCTTCCCTTAGGAGGGCGAAGAAGACTGTCCGCGAATTCGGAGTGAGAAAGGGAGAAAACATAGGCGTAGTGGTCACACTTAGGGGCCAAAAGGCCATAGACTTCCTGAAGAGGGCGCTCGCGGCCATAGACTACAAGATCCCCGAGAAAAGCATAGACAAGCACGGCAACGTCTCTTTTGGTATCAAGGAACACATACTCCTCCCCGGAGTCAAGTACGACCCAGAAGTGGGAATCTTCGGCTTCGACGTCATTATCGCGATGGAGAGGCCGGGCTACAGGGTGGCAAGGAGGCGCCACAAAAAGTCCAAGATACCCAACAGGCACAGGGTCACAAAAGAGGAAACAATAATGTTTTTAGAAAAGGTGTTAGGTGTAAAAGTCATTAAGACACGCAGGTGATGTGAATGGCGAAGATTCATCCACCAAAAAAGAGGAAATACGGTAAAGGCAGCAGGAGATGTGTTCGTTGCGGCACACACGAGGCGGTCATACGCGCATATGGGCTAAACCTGTGCAGGAGATGCTTCCGCGAAGTCGCAGAAGAAATAGGATTCATAAAGTACAGCTAGGGGTGATGACAAAATGATGTTCGATACTCTGGCAAACGCCCTCGCAACAATAATGAACAACGAGTCTCGCGGAAAAGCGGAATGCGTCATCTACCCGTCCTCAAAGCTAATTATAGCAGTCCTCAACACAATGAAGAAGGCCGGATACATAGGGGACTACGAGCTAATCAACGATGGAAAAGGAGGAAAAGTCGTAGTCAAGCTACTAGGCAGGATAAACAAGGTCGGCGTGATAAAGCCCAGGTTCCCAGTCAAGAAGGACGAGTTCGACGCATGGGAGAGGGAATACCTGCCCTCAAGAGAAATAGGGCTACTCATAGTCTCTACACCACAAGGAGTAATGTCACATATAGAGGCAAAACAAAAAGGTATAGGAGGGGTGTTACTCGCATATGTCTACTGAGGAAAAACAGGTAAATACTGAAAACGTCCCAAAAGAAGAAGCCACAGCCCCAACAACAGAAGCACAAGCCAGCACAGAAGAAAAGAAGAAAATATACAAGCCTACCCTCACAGCCGAGCAACAGAAGATGCTGAAGCTACGACAGCTAATATCTAGGTACAGGCCCAGATTCATACGCATGAACTCCTGGCGCATCAAGAGGCTGGAAGACACCTGGAGAAGCCCGAGAACATCCATAGACAACCAAATAAGGAAACAGCTGAAAGGCTTCCCACCATTGGTCAAGATCGGCTATAGGGGCCCTAAACTCGTCAGGGGTCTCCACCCGTCCGGCTTCGAAGAAGTAGTCGTCTACAACGTGGAAGACCTCCAGAACGTCGACCCAAAACGCCACGCCGTGCGCATAGCCCGCACGGTAGGCAGACGCAAGAGGGCAGAAATAATTAAAAAGGCCGAAGAAATAGGTGTAAGGGTCCTTAACGGGTGATAAATGTGGACGTATCTGTAGCTAGGAGGCTTGCGGCCGAAGTCCTTGGAGTAGGCGAGAGCCGGATCTGGATAGACCCCGAAAAACTCGACGAGGTATCAACAGCCATAAGCCGTAGCGATGTTAGGAGGCTTATCAAGAGTGGAGTCATAAAGGTCCTCCCGCCGAGCACCCCGTCTAGGGGGAGAATAAGAATCAAGAGGGAGAAAAGAAAGAAGGGTAGGGGGCGCGGCCCAGGAAGCAAGAAGGGGCCCAGGACAGACGAGAAGAGGGCCTGGATAGCTAAAGTCAGGGTTCAGCGCCGCTACCTCAAGTACCTAAAGGAAAAGGGACAAATCGACCCCAAGACTTTCCGCCAGCTATACAGGCTAGTCAAAGGAGGAATGTTCAGGAGCCTTGCACACCTCAAGCTATACATGACACAGCACAAGATACTAAAGGTGGAACAGCATGGCTAGAGGCTCACACTATAGGGTCGCGTTGAAGAGGAGACGCGAAGGCAAGACAAACTATTACAAGCGTAGAAAGCTAATCCTCTCAAAGAAGCCTAGACTAGTAGTCAGGATACTCTCCAAGACGGCAATCGTACAGGTAGCGATCCCGGCGCCCAAAGGAGACATAATATTGGTCTCCGCATCCTCAAACGAGCTAAAGAAGCTCGGCTGGAAAGGATACGGACGCAACACCACTGCTCTCTACCTCCTAGGATACCTTGCAGGCCTAGAGGCGGCAAAGAAGGGCATAAAGGAAGCCGTCCTAGACATAGGGCTACACAGGCCCGTAAAGGGCTCACGCGTGTTCGCGGCGGTAAAAGGCGCGATAGACGCTGGGCTAGAGGTGCCAGTCGGCGAAGAGATGCTTCCAAGCGAAGAGAGAATAAAGGGAGAACACATAGCGTCCTACGCGAAGCAGATGTCCGAGCAGGATCCAGAGGCCTACAAGGCGTTCTTCTCCCAGTACCTACAAAACGGGCTAAAGCCCGAAGACCTGCCATCCCACTTCGAAGATATAAAGAAGAAAATCGAGGAGTTAGTCAAGTAGCATGAAGGTTTTAATATGCCTGTAAATTAGATGGGTGAGACGTATGGCGTCTGAATGGCAACCAAGAACACTCCTGGGAAAAATGGTGCTAGAAGGCAAAATCAAGTCCATAGACGAGATATTCGCCAAAAACATCCCAATAAAAGAAGTAGAAATAATTGACACGCTCCTCCCAGACCTCAAATCAGAAGTCATAAGCGTCGGATTCGTACAGCGCCAAACAGACTCGGGCGAAGTCTCGCAGTACCAGGTAACAGTTGTCGTGGGAAACGAGAACGGCTACGTCGGCGTAGGCATGGGCAAATCCAGGCAGATTGGAGTAGCAATCGAGAAGGCAACCAGGAGAGCCAAACTAAACATCATACCAGTCAGGAGGGGGTGCGGAAGCTGGGAGTGCCTCTGCGGCAAGCCCCACAGCATCCCATACAAGGTCGAAGGAAAAGCAGGCAGCGTCAAGATCGAGCTCATACCCGCCCCGAGGGGAGTAGGAATCGTTGCAAGCGACGTGGCAAAAACAGTCCTCAGGCTAGCAGGAATAAGCGACGTATGGTCAAGGTCCTACGGCGAGACAAGGACAACCCACAACATGGCAAAAGCAGTCTACAACGCACTCAAAAAGACATATGAATTCTACCCGCCGTCCGACTGGTGATTGAGATGACACTATTATTCGTCCTAAGGCTCAGAGGCTCCCCCGACAGGACGCCAGAACAAGAAAAAGCCCTCGAACTACTAAGACTCCACAAGACCTACCACGCTACACTCGTCCAAGACACGCCATCAATTAGGGGCATGCTGACCCAGACTCTCTCCACAGTCGTAACATGGGGAGAAATAGACAAAGAAACACTAGTCCAGCTCCTACAGAAACGCGGCAGAATGACCGGGAACAAGAAGATAACCGAGGAAGACCTCAAAAAACTAGGCTACAACAGCTTCGACGAGCTAGCAGACGCCCTACTAGCAGGCAAAGTGACGCTAGACCAGCTACCCGGCGTAAAGCCCGTATTCAGGCTGAGGCCCCCAAGCGGCGGATTCAGGGGAACAATAAGGAAAAACGTCAAAGCCGGAGGCGAAGCAGGCTACAGGGGGCCAAAAATCAACGAGCTCATAAGAAAAATGCTCTAGACCAACACATTTCTTGACTATTACCTTATTTGGCTTGTTTCTCAACAACCCCAAAGCATGCCAGAGTCTCCTATACATCCATCAATTTCTTGCCCAGAATCCTAGATAACAGCCCTGCAGATTTCAAACTTGACACTCCTTCTGCAGACTCTACTTATACGCCGAGGTACAAAAAAGAAAAACGCCTGTCAATTCACTGCATTGGCCAGAAAACCCTTCAGAAATTTTTTTAAAGTCGAATGTCTATAAGCCGAAAAGGTGTCAACATTGGTCATAAGGCGCGAAAAGAAGTCTAGATCCTACCGCGGAAGCAGGACACACGGCTATGGACGCACGGGGCAACACAGGAAGTCTGGAAGCAGGGGCGGAAGGGGATACGTAGGATACCACAAGCACAAGTGGTCGTGGACAGTAAAATATGCCCCGGACTGGTACGGTAAACACGGCTTCACACGCCACCCCTCACTCGTCACACAGTTCAACATTATCAACGTCGGCGTGCTTGACTCGAAGATAGCTGACCTGTACCAGAAAGGCATAGCTACTCGTGAGGGCGATGCCTACGTAGTCGACCTAACAAAGATAGGCATAAACAAGCTAACAGGCACGGGACAAGTAAGAAACAAGATAATCGTTAAAGTGCCATTCGCCACACAAAACGCAGTCCAAAAAATCAAGCAGGCCGGAGGCGACGTCATATTGCTCGCAGAAAAACCAGCAACCGGTGAATAAGGTTGAGCCTCCAAGACTCACTCAACAGCTTCTTCAGGATCCTGCCAGAAGTCTCGAGGCCTGCAAGGAAGCCAAGCCTAAGCGAAAGACTGCTCTGGACAGGCGTCATCCTGATAATATACTTCATAATGGGACAAGTACCACTCTACGGCATACCAAGACAAACCCAGGGAGGCATAGGCGCACTAGAGTTCCTAAGAGTAGTAATGGCGTCCAAAAGAGGAACCCTAATCGAGCTCGGCATCGGGCCCATAGTTACAGCAGGCATCGTGTGGGAACTACTAGTAGGAAGCAAACTCATAAACCTAGACCTCACAACCCCAGAAGGACGAAAAACATTCGCAGGACTCCAAAAGCTCACAGCCTTCCTCTTCGCCGCCATTGAAGCACTCGCCTACATATGGGGCGGCGTATACGGGGCACTAACACAGCAACAACAAATACTAGTCTTCATACAGCTCTTCATAGCAAGCACATTAATTATCCTAATGAACGACATGCTAGAAAAAGGCTGGGGCATTGGAAGCGCAGTCTCCCTCTTCATAGCCGCTGGCGTGGCACAGCAAATATTCTGGGAACTCTTCAGCCCTATCGGCCCCCTAGCCGACGGGCTATATTACGGATTCTTCCCGTCCCTCGTAGTCGCGCTTGCCCGTGGAAACTCTACACTCATAATGTACGCTATCTCTAGGCCCGCAGGATACCCAGACCTCGTAGGCTTCCTAGGAATGATCGCCATGCTACTCGTATTAACCTACATGGAGTCAATGAAGATACTCATACCAGTCTCCAGCACCAGGTTCGGAGGAGTAAAGACACGCATACCCCTAAAGTTCCTCTACGTCTCAGTCATGCCAGTCATCTTGGTCGGCGCCCTATACGCAAACATAGCAATGTTCACCCAGGTTTTATGGCCGAGGGTCAACCCGGGAAACCAGAACCCCTGGCTAAACATCATTGCAAAATACAACTACACAGAGTACGGCCCCGTCCCCCTGCCAGGCTCACTCGTCTACTACATCTCGCCCTCAAGATCCCTTGCATCAGCTCTAACCGATCCCGTCCACCTAGTTGTCTACGCGTTACTCTACATTGGGCTAGCAGTCCTATTCGGAGTCGCATGGATCCTCACCTCGGGAATGGACCCCGAGACACAGGCAGAGCAACTAGTAGAAGCACAGCTCCATATACCAGGCTTCAGGAAAAGCGAAAAAGTCATAGCGTCGATGCTCAGGCGCTACATCTGGGGCTTAACCATTCTCAGCAGCATCATCATAGGAGTAATAGCAGTGCTAAGCGACCTACTAAGGGTGATGGGCGGAGGCACAGGAATCCTCCTCCTCGTAGGCATAATAATACAGTACTACTCGATACTCGCCAGTGAAAGAGCACTAGAAATGTACCCGTCACTAGCGAGGCTCATAGGAGAATAGTTTTATTTTTAACGAAAAACCTTTTAGTCTATCTACATTTTTACACAATAAAATGGATAAAATTTTAATAACTCACAATTTAAAATACAGTGACCAAATATGCCCAGAAAGGTAACAGACAAAATAATCGAGAGGAAAAAGCTCATCCACGACTTCCTCAAAAAACACGGCCCAATGCCCACAGTCGAACTCGTAAGAGAGCTCGGCCTCTCACACAGCCAAGTCTTCTACATACTCAGGCTCCTCCTCAGGGAGGGCAAAGTAAAAGAAGAAAGAAGAGGCAAAATGGCCTACTGGGTCGCCCTCGAATAAGCGTGGCAAAAACATATAAACAAAGGCAACCTACAAGACACAGGTGAAAACAAATGGGCGGAAGACAGAGGACATCAATCTTCCTAGAAAAGAAAAAGGAGCTAAAAGAGAAAAAGGGCAAAGAATCACAAACAAAGTAGTTTTTTAGCCCCTCGACGGTTTTCTCTAATGTGGCCTCCCCCAAAACCCAAGCCCAAAAGAATAATAGCAATAGCCTCCTCTAACTTCTCCAACCTCAAAGAGCCAGCAAGGACACTACACATAGCACTCCTAGCCCGGGCCGCAACCATCTTCCGCGTAGAACAAATCATAATCTACAAAGAGTCAAACACCCCCTGCACACCAATAAAAACAGTCCTCGAAGCCCTAGAAGCACCACAGTACCTAAGAAAATACCTAGTCCCAAAGTCCAGGCACCTACGCTACATCGGAGCCGCCCCGCCCCTACGCTCCCCAAGCCACCTACTCAGAGACGAGCAAAGCCCATACCGCGAAGGCTACATATTGAGGCGCATAGGAGACAAGGCAATAGTAGACATAGGCCTAGAAAAGCCAGTCCAAGCAAAGGTACCACCAGGCCTCGGGCCACGAGTAACACTCACACAAATACAAGGCCACTGGCAATACATAGACCGAGAACAAATACCAGTCTACTGGGGCTACACAGTAACCTGCCAACAATCACTAAAACAAACACTCCAAAACCACACCACCCCAAAAACACTCGTCATAGCAACATCCAGAAAAGGCACACCAATAAACACCCTAGCCACCCAGCTAAAAACAAAAATAGCCACAGCAGAAACACTCCTAGTACTCTTCGGAACACACAACAAAGGCATACAAGAAATCGCCACACAAGAAAACATCAACCCACAACACTACATACACTACACAATCAACACCGCACCACTACAAGGCACAAAAACAATCAGAACAGAAGAAGCAGTACTCACAACAATGGCAATACTAAACCTCCTAGACCAACAAACAACAACCTAGCCCCAAAACCCCCACATAAATCCGCCACCCCCACGAAACCACCCTCTATCCCCAAACACTTTACACACTCATACAAAGCTAGCAATGTTGAAGAAAAGAGAAAAACAGAGATTTTTCCATCGTGATACGGGGTGGGAGGAAATGGTTCCCCTGGAAATCTCTGTAGAAATGTTTTCCACGGGAAAAGTTTGCAGATTAGGGGAAGTAGACTTTTTGTAAAATAAAGTCTTCCCTAACTTTTCTTCTCGATCTATATCATTTATAAGTCACAACTGGAAAACTAAAACAAAGCTAATGTTTTCCATGGAAAATTTTAACATAAATACACTTTCACACAACAGAGAAACAAATAAATAACACCAATACAAAATAAATCGCTGGGAAACAGTATCAGAAAAGAATGAATTGAAAGAAGCCTTGACAACTGTGTCTACCGTGCACCTGCCAGTCCTGCGTATCAGAAAAGAATGAATTGAAAGAACCTAGAGCGAACCGTGGAAAACGTCTTGAAATACACGTATCAGAAAAGAATGAATTGAAAGCTAGCCAGCATTAGAGAGCCTCAAAACGTATAAGCCGTTTTCGTATCAGAAAAGAATGAATTGAAAGCTGTAAACCTTAGTCCGCGTATCCACTTTACGCCCTCGCGCACGTATCAGAAAAGAATGAATTGAAAGTGAAAAGCATTAGTGTCCGCTTCACCTTTTTTGTTGGGACGTATCAGAAAAGAATGAATTGAAAGAGATCTACGGTAAAAGGGAGCGTTATGAGGGTTTATATGTGTATCAGAAAAGAATGAATTGAAAGACGTATAATCTCGCGTTCTGACTATCCATACCTGGTATCAGAAAAGAATGAATTGAAAGGACGGTTAATTCGTGTCTGGCCCCGCCCTTTTCAAGGGTATCAGAAAAGAATGAATTTAAAGTTCGGGAGATGCCGTCTTGAAATTCGTATCATGTATATCCTGTATCAGAAAAGAATGAATTGAAAGAGATACGAGGCACTCCTGGCAAAACAGCGCTTTTCTGGATAGGTATCAGAAAAGAATGAATTGAAAGTGACAACACGGTCTATGCAGTGATAAACGGCGAAGAAAGTATCAGAAAAGAATGAATTGAAAGCATAGATTAGGAAAGCGCGTGTGGCTTTGCGGTATGATTATTGATGAAGGGTCGTGTACATGGCTGTGCTATATTTCGGAGTTTGTGCTTACTACACAAAAACCATTAAATTTTTATATGGAATTACAGAAAATATAGTTGTATGGTGTCATCAAACAGTTTTTTTAGGTTGCCTTCCAGCTACACACTAGCAGATATCTTCATAATTGAGGCCTTGACACACCTGCACGTTGGTTCAGGTAAGACTGGCGGAGCTATAGATCTGCCAGTTCAAAGGGACGAGAACGGTTATCCATGTATCTATGCTAGTAGCCTGAAGGGAGCACTCAAGACGTCTCTCCTCCATGGAGCTATGAAGATGGGTCACAGCAAAGACAAAGCTTTGGATATCGTTAGAGCCCTTTTGGGATCAGAGCCGGGAGACGAAGAGTCGTTCCAGTCTAGCGTGGCTATTCTCGATGCATACCTTCTGGCTATGCCTGCTAGAAGCCTTAAGGGTGTATACGCCTATGTCACTACGCCTACATTGCTGAGGAAATTTAAGCAGTACTTGGATCTCTATTCTGCTATACATTTCGGGACCTCTAAAGATGCTTCAGCATCTCCAAGCCAAAAGGTTACCTCAAATTCTCAGTCGCCTCTCTCGCAAATTTCCGACACTCTCAAAACCCTGATAGAAGAGGCAGATAATCTTTCTGAAAACCAGTACTTATGTCTCCAATATAAAAATCTATGCGAAAAAGTTCAGATCCAAAATTTGGATAACAAAATTGTCCTCGTGGAAGACATGGTTCTGGATCCATACCAAAGCAAGAAAAATCTCTCTGAAGACAATTTAGCGAACCTTTACAATAACCTATCCATAACAGAGAAACCCCTAATCGTGTTAAACGACACAACAGGCAAAGAAGTCATAGACAGAAGCATCCTCGTTCTTGCACACGTAAGCCTAAATGAAAACAAGACAGTAGACAACGGGCCGTGGACAACCGAATACATCCCCTCCAAAACAAGGTTCCTAAGCATGGCTCTCTATAAGAATCCACAAATCTCTAAGGCTATGTTTGAGAAGTATTTGCAAAACGGCAATATAACTGAGGAAACCTACAAGGAAGTTCTACAAAAACTTTTGCCAAACATCAAAGTAACAGCAAACTACGCTGAGGTGACGAAAAATGCCTTCCAGAATCTTATAGAAGGACTCCAGAATTACATAATAATCGGAGGACGAGAAACCGTTGGAAAAGGCATCGTAAAACTCAACTTCACAAATTATAGAGGCGAAGCTCAATGACTACCCAAAAAGTAGGCCCCGTCGAGTTGGCGCTTGAAATATTCAAGGAAATTACAGAAAATGACGTAAAAAGTGAAAAAATAGGCTCCAAGCTACGGACAAGAGCAAGAGAGGGGCCGGAACTCATGAGAACAATGGGGCTTATACCCACGCTTTCCTTCTACTATGCCAAGGCACAAGATGCCCTCCTATCATCGAATAAGGAACCCGAGCCTGTCGCCTATATGCTCTACCTAAAAGCCATCCTATTATACCTAGAAAAGATTGGGATAATTCAAAACGCAAGCCAAGTATTCAACCTGCAAAAAGAAATCGAAGAGCTACAAAATAAAAAAGATGCCAGCAGGGATGGAAAAAACAAGCAAATAGAGGAAAAAAGAAACCAAATAAAACGAAATATGCTCTCTATTCTCGATAATCTTCTGAACAAATCATCCGTTGCAAAAAATCTACTTGACCCCTACCTCATAGAATTCAAGAGACTATGCGAAGCAACATGGGAAAGAGAAGAATAGGGAAACGATATGGCTACCCCCAGCACTATACAAAATAAGATCCTGGAAAAAGAAAACCTGCTAATAAGTGTAAAAGCAAGGCTACTATATCCACACATCGGGGGCTATACTTCAAGACCCTACGACCACGACACAGGTACGCTGGAACCACCAAGACCTACCGAAATAAAGGCCCTATGGCGATGGTGGGCAAGAAGCCTGCTTTCAGGAGCATATGGAGGCACCCAGAACTATAACTTTCTTGATGATAAAGTTGGAGTATTCCTCGGTAGAGCTGGAGGGTCGTCAAAATCCTCCCTGTTCAGCTTAACAATATCTGCAACAAACTATGATGCTTTAAAACAACATTTTTCAACTTATTACAATGAGTTGAAGCGAAAATACAATCAACTCAAAAGGGATCTTACAAATCTTATTCAAGATTTTTCCAATATATATCTTCCAAGTGGAACCTCGAACATACGGGTTCAAAAAGTTGAAATAACCAGTTTTAACTCAATAAAACTTATATTAAAAGGAAATTGGAGAGCGTTAAATCAGGTGTTCCAAGAAAAGGGCATAAATCTTAAAGTAGAGTTGCAATCCCAGCGAAATAAACATCCCTCCAACCCTCCAATTCTAAATATTACCCCTGATAAAATAAATGGGCTAAAAAATGTAAATAACTTTATAAAGGAAAAGAATCCTAGGAAAGATTACAGCCGGCTAATTTTAGCCCTTGAGGAGCACTTCAACTATAGCAAGATTAGTAGACATTTTCTAGTATCTCAAGTATCTAAAAAAACTTCATCGGATGAGCAAATAATAGGCGAGGTAGCTGTCATTGACAAGTATAATGATCTACAAATTAATATTGACTTATTTGCAACATTTCCGCTTAGATATCAAAAAATTAGCGATGACGGAAAGAGATACCTGAACCATCTAAGGATGCTCAGATTTGCAATATGGAGCTATATTGCTTCTTTAGTATTTGGATCTATAGGTTATGGTTCAAAAAGAGGTTTAGGCTCGATAATTGTTCAAGAAATCAAAGAAAACCCAGATCTTTTGAAGTACTACCCCGAACTAGAAACGGACTTAGCAAAACTCAAAGAGATAATTGCAACTCTAAATAATGATGACCGTGAAAAAATCGAAAAGAAGCTAGACGAATTGGTAAAACAAGCTTACGAAGTTGCCAAAGGCTTCAAAGAGAACTTCAAGGAAGACTCATCTCATATTGCTAATGCAACTAGTTTTCCCGAAGTTCCATCAGTGATACCTAATGGAGACTTTTTTAAAATGAAAGTATACCCGTGTAGTGACCCCTTAATAGCATTGCAGTGCATCTCCAAGAGCACACTGAAAAATGAATGGCTAGACACACTGAAAAAAAGACAGCCAAATGTTGATGAGCCTTCGGGGACTCAACCTATTTACAGGTCTCAACTTCATACATGGATCCTGGGTCTCCCACGTAGCTCTAAAGGTAAAGGCTATTACTTAGGTAGATCTAAAAGTAATCCAGGTAGGAGAGTCTCGGCTATTCAATTTAAGCTATGGCAAAACAAGAATAAAACATTCGTTATTGTTTACGGATTTCTAAGCAAAGATTGGAAAATAGACAAGCTTTATCATTTTGCAGGAAGCAAAGGAAAATGGGTTTCACGTGAATACATTGTTTATGCCGATGGTAAGCGGTTCACACCTCAGAATAATAATGAATTGTTGTCCAAAGCGTTTGAAGCAGCATGGAGCTTTATTTCCGAGATTCTGAATGAATGTTGCAGTGGTGGTAAAAATGGCCGAGCAGGACATTAGAGGAAAGCTTTCCCAATTATTTTGTGAGCAGAGCTTTCTAACACAACTTGGGGAGGTTAACTTATTGTCGTTTGCGTCATTGTATACGTATGCATGTTTGGATAAATATGAAGATTTTGGAGAGTTGAAGAGAGAATTGGCAAAGAGGCTTGTGACTGCAAGGACTCAACTAGGAATGGACAAAGTGCTTGAAGAAGTTAAAAAGGCTCTCGAAAGCGACGGTTTCCACGTAAAAGTCTTAGAATTCAAGTCCACGTGGAGGAGCTTAATAGGGACCAGCGAGTCTAGTTTCTCGATACCATTCGAGGTGGGCCTCTTCTGGGATCCAGTCTACAACCTCCCATTTATACCCGGAACAAGCATAAAAGGAGCGGTTAGAATGGCCTTTGCAAAACTCTTGGCCAAAAGGCTGAACATAGAGGGAACAACAAATCTGCTAGAGGATGCCAGAGTCTCAAGCGAGGTCGCTAGAGTTTTTGGCAAGGGAGGCGAAAACGGTCATGCGGGCCTTGTTGGGTTTGTAGATGCTTACCCCATAAAATATGACGAAAGGCTGCTTGACCCAGACGTCGTTACCCCTCATTATCAAGACGCAAAGAACGAGTTGGAGGCCCAGCCAATTCCAAATGTGTTTATTGCTATGTCCAGGGGCATCACTTTCAGAACTATGCTCTTCTATGTTCCACCAGAAGGGATCCCGGGGAGAAGAGAATCGAAAAAACATACATTAAAGGTGGTCAACAGCATTGGAGACAATAGTGGACAAGCCGACATATTTAGGGGCAATCTTGCATCCCAAATTAAAGACACTGAGAAGCTTGACCCAGCTACAATTCCCCTTTTAGACCTCAGCGTTCTATACGCATTCGCAATGGGAGTCGGCGCAAAGACCTCTGTTGGTTACTCGCGTTTTGAGGTGACTAAATATGAGTAGTTCGTTCCCGCTCTCCCATAAAGAACAAATCTTCGAGTTGAAAATCGCGGCACTTCTTCACGATCCCCCGCACAAGCCGTGGCTCGAAAACCACGAAGAGACAGCTAAGAGGTGGATAGGTGAGCTTCTAGGGAAAGGCGGCCAAGCACAGATACCAGACGAGGTTCGAAGAGCTGACAGACTGGCTTCAAGCATAGACCGGTACCTGCTATCTATCTTGATGGGTGACAAGTATATTCCTGGCTTCTTGGCCACAAGCGAAATAAAACTGAAGAACACAATCAATCCACTATTTGAGATAGATCTCAAACAGTGGGACAAGTCAGAAGCAGATAAGTTTTTCGAAGAGCTAAATAGAATACTCAAGGAACTCAACCTAAAAGATAAGTATTTCGCGCTCTACTCCATCTATGAGTTGCTGTGGATCGACAAAAATCTCCCAGTTGGTCCAGCAGACACCAGGGTTCCTACGCACACGGTTTTCGACCATGCCTACGCCACTGCCACGGCCCTCAACTGGATTACGAGAGCCGGCTACGACGGCTACCTGGTAGGATTCGATATTCCAGGAGTCCAGGAATACATAGCTTCGAGCCGAAAACTACGTGACGCGGCTATCTCGAGCTACATCATTTCTGCATTCGCCTGGAATATTATGTTGCCATTCATAGAAGAGTTGGGTCCCGACGTAGTAGTAATTCCCTCGCTCAGAAGTAGCCCATTCTTCCTCCACTGGGTCTCAACCAGGCTTCACGGAGAGGTACAAACAAAGATCAAACAGCTTATGGAAAAATATGTCTTAATCAGCAAAGACCTTCAAGACCTTTATCGCTTACTCGATATGCCACCCTTTGCTTCTTTCCCAGAAAAAGCTGTTCTCGTGCTTCCAGTCGAGAAAGTTGAATCATGCAATATTGAGCAGGTTCTCCATGAAAGGCTAGCTGAAGCGTGGCGCCGGCTCTGGAGAACGGCAGAAAAACTCTCAGAGGCACGTGCCAAAGAGAAGGATGCGAGTCTTGTATGGAAATTCATTAATAAAGTATTCAAGTACTATGATAAGGAATTTAGCAATTCCGGGTTCGACAAAGTTCCTCCAATCACTCTGCGTGTACAACTCGTGAGGATCAACAGTCAAAAAGCATTATGGCAGATATATGACAACGCCTATCGAGAATTGTCAAGGAAATTTGAAGATTTGAAAAAGGTTAGGGTAGATGCACGAGTTAAGCTAAACTTATTTAACCTCACAAAGAATGCTTTCAAAGAGGGGCTAGGATACCCTAAGAAGTCAAGAAAAGCCTTTGATTACTGCACCGTATGCGGAACTCTGCCCGCCATTATAATTCTTCCTTCTGAAGAAGACGAAGATGGAAAAGATTTTGCTTTCTTCATTTTTAAAGTAGTCGAAGAAAACTCTGATCCCACTGAAGCTGAAAGCCTCTGGCATAAAAGACCTCAAGAAGAAATAGAAAAATTTGAGAAATGGTTCAAGGACAATACACCAGAGCTAGAAACCTTCAAAGCAGTGTTTACACCGGGTGAAAGACTTTGCCCGTGGTGCTTCCTCAAACGCGTCGTAAGCATGGAGCCCAGGCTATTACGTATACTCCTAGAAGACAAGGATCCGGAAAGCCTTGTAAATGAGCTAATTTCTCAAGAAACACCTGGAATTAAGATCCCCTCAACCTCGGATATAGCTACTTATAAGCTAAAAGAAGAACTCATCAATACCGTAATACATAAAACAGAAAAAGAGACTCTACTGAAAGATCTTACAGAAGTACTTAGCAACTCGCTAGGGACGCGACTCGCTCAGCAAGGCTCTAGAAATCTTATTGGGCTTTCGTTGCTTTGGACTGCACAAAGACGGCTCGAAGAAAAAATAGCCGGTAAACTTCGAGACGAGGAAACTTTACCATTAAGACTTGTTGTGAGGCTAGACCCAGAAACATATTGGCTTGGAAGAGAGACAGATATTAAAAAGGAGTGGCTAAGGCTATTCAAACAACTCGACCTTGAGAAGTGGTTATGGAGCTACTACTCACTCATTATTGCTGATGGGGATAGTATTAGCTCTCTGCATGATGGCAGAGTCTCAGCTTTCTTCGGTACATCGTGGGATAACAGAAATGTAAGAAATGATGTAAGGGTCTTAAAAAAGAAAATTATTGAGAGCTCCGCTATTGGAACATTTAGCGAACTTATTAAAGATGCTATTGAAGCTCTAGAGTCATTAGCAAGTGATACTTTTATTGAAAAATGGAGCAAGATACTAGAACAACATTATCCCGCAGGCATGCTGAATTCCCAGCAGGTAGCCCAACGTCTCAACAACTTCTTACAAATACTCGAAAATATACTCAATGATGAGGACAAGCTTCCACTAACGTTAACCTATCACACAGCATTAAGCGCCGCGCTAGTTCGAGCCTCACTACTAGACGCTGCAACAATCCTTGAGCTAGGAGGATTCGTTGTCTATGCGGGAGGCGACGACCTTCTCGCTTTCTCTCCAGTTCACAAGGCTGTTGAAATAGCTATTTGTACAAGATCCCATTTTGCTGGCTCGTGCAAGCGAGGCAAACATTCGTTTAGTAATGTGAGATTAGAGAACAGCTTCCTAGTAGTAAACAATGCGTATCTGCCCATGCTCCCTGGCGTTGGACGTAGCTATAACATAAACACTGCCCACTATCTATATCCGCTTCAGCTGGTCATCTCAGAGGCCAGGGAACGCCTTAAGGATGCCAAAGAGAAAATAGTCTCCTCCTACTGGGAGCCCTCATTAGCCGTCATTCTTAACGTTCACAAAGACCTTGCAGCGTTCACGTATAGTCCGCGGGGCGGAGGCTCTACAACCTATGTACCAATAACCTTGGGGAGAATAGGATACATAGATACCCACAGGTATTTTGAATATTTAGCTGAACCGCTAGAAGTAGTTCAAAGGCTCATAGAACGCATCGAGCCTCTAAGCTCAGGTAAGCCACAGTTTACAGTAAGCCTACTCTACGACATAGAGGAATTCAAAGATCTACTCACAAGCACGATTACAAAGTTGGGATCAAAATTTAATTTGTCTCAAAGATTAATATTAAGGATAATTGAGAGAAACACCTACGCCAAGCCACAGTACGCGCAACAGCTATACAATTCGATACTTGGAGAGATGTCGGAATTGATATCTCACGCCAAGGTCATCAACACTAATCCAAAAGAAAAGAACGAAAAAGAAATCCACCTATTTGTATCACTTATCAGAGGTGTTAGGAATATTAGGGGTGGTATGAGGACATGAAGACCAGAATACTCTTCGAAGAACTTGAACCATTAATGTTCAGAGGACCAGGTGAGCTAGACCCAAGCGCTAGAGGAGTCGCGACTCTGGCACAGTCCACAGGCTGGCCCTCTATAAGCACAATAACTGGCACCATTGTATCAGAAGTAATGTCTATGAGAGGAATTCATCCATCCAACCCTGCCAGTGAGTGGGAGAAATTTGTTGACAACTACATGAACCTTTTGGATAAACTTGCAATAGAATGGATACGTGGACCTTATTTATGGGACGAGAATCAATATGTAAGAGTACCGATACTTCTTGGGGGCAAAGCTCTGCATTATACCTTTCCACAAATAATTCCTAAAATCATCACTGAATTTACAAACAAAGAGATAAATGTTTGGGAAGTCATCAAGAGAATAACAGAATATTCAGAACTGCCAATTAGCGTTCAAAAAATTGGAACGGCGTTAACGAGCAGAGATAAAGGAATAAAAAACGTGCGGGAAGGCTACCTCTACGCCGAGACGTTTGTATCGCTAAAACGTAATGCCATCGCAGTGGAGGTCGGGTCTTCTTCGGACGATATTCTAAAGGATCTTAATAACAAGCCAGTCAAACTAGGCGGCGAAAACAGATTTGTTAAGTCTAAATTGGACGGAGAACTTCCCTTAGCCAGCTCTTTAGAAAAATTCAACGAAGGATACGTAGTGCTCTTGTCGCCTTTCCTAATGCTTGAGACGCCCGAAGCAGTCGTAAATAACGATGGCATACTGGAATTACGTTACCGAGACATGCAAGCAGAAATTATCATGGGACGCATCGACATGAAGGGTCTAGGCTTCGCAGTAAATGAGACAAGGAGAAAGCCAATACTTCCAGCAATACTCGAAGGATCAATCCTGAAAGTGAAGAACTGCTCTGACACTCTCAGACTAGGCCTATACGGATGCCTACACAACAACCTTGCACAAGAAGAGTCATTATTTGGCAGAATTGGCTTTGGAAGTTTCTACGTATTGAGGGTATAGCCATGACTTCATCAGGTCTTTCCTCAAACAAAGATGATGGATGCTTCTCAAAATACGAGGAAGTTTTTTTATTTTCAACATGGGGAGACCCCAGCGAATGGAAAAGTAAGAATTACTGTATAGAATGCATAATAAATGAAAAGAAAACTAAAGAATGCTTCCAATCCTCACAAGAAAAGTTCTTTTCTACGACTAGAAGTATTATAAAAATCCTTCCCAGGAATATCCTGGATAAAGATAAAATTTGCATTTTCCTACAGGACACTCTCTTGATTAACCATATAATAGAGTCGAACATAGAACTGAATAAAAAGATAAAATATTGGTGGAGGGATTCTCAGGACAATATAAAGCATCGCAAAGACCTTTTTGAAAGTATTCTACAATACATCCTGCATACTGAAGCTTTTAAAAATGACTTTAGAGAAAACTCCAAGATCAATATTAAAGATAAAGAAGATGCCTCTAAAATATTTAAAATACTTCCCGGGACAGTTTCTTATAACTATAATTCCAACTATTTGTTTAATTGGCGTGGCGACGATTTCTTCTCTTATATTCTCGGAGGCATCCTAGCCTATGCCATGGATAAATTGAGACTTTCCGAAAAAAACAATATTGCTGTAATTTATGATACATCTCATGGGGTCAACTATTTTGCTTTAGCGCTTGAAGAAGCTATACCTCTCGCATGTTCGTTGCTTGCCATTCAAAAAGCATTTACAGATACGCCAGAATATCAGATACATCTATTTCATTATAACTCACAACCCCTCATCTCTAAAGATTCGAGTACCCCCTCAATTTCACTTGATCTAGTCTCCTATAAGCAAATGAGATTCTACAAGAAACAAGGCTTCTTCGTAAATAACGGAGTCTTTTTCGATACGTTGAGAACAAGGATTGAGAGCATACTCTCCCAGCAGCGATTTGAAGACATATATAAGAGACTACACAGTAAAGTACCCGGTATAGATACATGGGAACAAATCCTAGCCACTGCACTATTCTTTGTGAGGGGTATTCTTCCCTGGGCACTTCACATAGCTAGATTCACAAAATTAAACAAAGACGGTGAAGAATTGACAATCGAAACTATTCTCAACCAGGTGAAAGAGCGATTAGAAGCTACAGAAATAGAATTTAAGATTAATAGAGAAAACTTCGAGTATAGAGCAACGTATAAATGGAATAAGCAGGGAACACCAGACATAGATGCCATCACGTTGCTTTCTTTAAGTGCTATATTAAAAGAGGCATCCAAGAAAATCTTAGCGTCGTGCGATTACATAAATGAAATCATAACTGACTTAGAAAAGAGCCCTACATACTCTAAGGACCACAGTACAGTGGTAGACGTTCATGAGATATTTAAAGCAGAAAGCTGCTCCTCTATTGAGTTAGACAAAATAGCTGAACTAGCAGAAAAAGTCTACTCAAAACCCTTCAGCGTTATTGCTAGAACAGAGATCGAGAGAATAAAAAGTTATTTCGAAAACACAGCCAGCGAGAAGCTGTCTAAATATTATGAGTGTAGGGCACTCAAAGATTTCCAAATCTGCATTCCCCTGCGTGGTCATCCAGAGGAAAGAGATTTCTATGCACATTTAGGGCTAGTAAGAGGAACCAAGCACTCAATAATACAAAGAAGAGGGGACAATGACTATAAATTAATTCTTGGCCCATATGACGACATTATTTCCTATCTTAAGCAGTGGGGAGCATAGCTAGCCATGAAGGAACGAAGCAAAAACTTACCCAGTTACTATAAAATTTCTTAGCACATAATAATAAATAACTTTAAACTCTTTTTTCCCTAGCTGAATTCTACCTTTGCAATTACCCACTTTTCATCCTGTCTACCGCCTGTTGCTTTTTCGCCTTGATCCACACATATATAGCCAGGTCACTACAAAGATATATAAAGATATAAAATTTAAAATGAATCGAGAACTTCATCAAAAACAACGCATACTCCGGCAACAAAATAATAATAAAGTTATTTTAAATAATAACATAGTTATCACAGTTATTTTAAACAGAGAAAAACAAAAAGACAAAGTTATCACTAAAATAACATAATTATTACCAGAATCTTCGACAAAAAACTCCAGCCAAAAAGCCCCTCACCAAAAAACTAACCACTGCCCCTCCCAGCCTCACACTAAAATTCCCCTGCCATCTTCACGGTCAAAAAGTCACGCCACCTACAACCGCATCGCAAGCAGTTCCTATCAGAGACGCAACTCCAATCACGACGCGTAAACAGCATAGGAAATTTAAAGGACTCTCTGCCTCGTCTAAGCCAAAATTTTTGAAGAAAAGAGAAAAACAGAGATTTTTCCATCGTGATACGGGGTAAGAGGAAAGGGTTCCCCTAAAAATCCTTGTAGAAATGTTTTCCAAGGGAAACTATAACGTTTTACGGGAAGAAGACTTTTTGTAAAATAAAGTCTTCCCTAACTTTTCTTCTCAATCTATATCATTTATAAGTCACAATTGGAAAACTAAAACATGATAATGTGTTCCATGGAAAACTTTGACATAAATACACTTTCACACAACACAGAAACGAATAAATAAAACCAACACAAAATAAACCCCAAAGAAACAGTATCAGAAAAGAATGAATTGAAAGTCGTAGAGGTTCACTAGATACTCAACACGTGCTTCAAGGTATCAGAAAAGAATGAATTGAAAGAATATAAGAGTGCGCACACTATACGCAGTAGAAACAACAGACGCAAAAATCCAGATACCCCCTAGTAATCACAGGGATCCTCGACTCCACCGGAGACACCCCTCAAGGCTACTAGCCAGCACCCTCGAATACGTGAAAACAATAGGCCTCAACATAGGGGGAAGAAAAAGCGCCGGCCTCGGGCTCCTCACCCTCCAAAAAGCAGAAATATATGCCTTCCAGCCAGGAAAAGACCTAGACCAGCACGGCGAGAAGCTTGCATTCCCATTCAGCGACAAACCCATATCGATAGAGGCCTTCATAGAAAAACTAAGATCTACGTAGCAGTCCAGCCGAAAAACAAAGCCAAAAAATCTATAATATCTTTTTTAAATTCTGCTAAGTATTTTCAGATAGTCTTGAACTTTGCCCCTATTATACTTTATCTTTGAGACCATCCACCTGTCAGCTTGCCTCGAAACTACAACTTTTTCAATTATGGTGTAGGACAGCCCAGCGTGTGCCGAAATGTTCCTAGCATTGTTCTCGTCTATGACCTCCTCCTTTATGAAATCCTTGATTCTATCTTTTACATCATTCAAAATTTGGGTGCACGGCAACTGGCTCTTCCTTTGTTCGAGCTCCTCAAATGCATGGAAAAGACTGACATCCACCTCTACCTCGTTCTCTCTCATAACCAAGTGCCGAGCTATGCCATCAAACATCTCAATGTTTCTGTCGAAGTCGTTTAGACAGTTCTTGACTGTCCCAATGAATGTGGCCAGTTTTTGTTGCTCACGCCTCGCTATTAACGATGCATACTTGAGCCCCGCCCCCCGGAGCCTAACAGCGACACGTCCAAGGTATTCTACAAGGTCGCTTTTCGCCGCATCCACGCATAAGCCATTACTTTTTCCTCTCTCGTCTTCGGCGAGCCTCCTAAGGACACTATAGAGGATGCACTCTAGCACCCTAGCTGTCTCGGGAGAGGGGTATGTAACGACTTTCTTTACATCGTCCTTCTCTGGCGGGTACTCAATCTCGCTACAAGGGTCACTGGTAAAGCTTTCAAGGAAGCTACACAGGCTGTAGCCAAGCCTCTCCCCCTTCTCGTCTAAGGCGCCGGGAAAAGTCAACGCCACGGCGGCGTTCTCTAGGAGCCTTGTAAACGTCTCAAGAGAGACAAGCGCCTCGGCAACCCTCCCGGAACCCTTGTCTGTTGCCTCCCTAGATAGCTCAGAGATACTCTTGGAGCGGAACAACAGGATGTCTCGAGCAGCCATTGCGAACCGAAGGGCATTCGACAAGAGTGTAACATCCAATATGCCCAGGCTCTGAGGATCAGAGGCCTGCTGGGAGATAGCCTGCAAACCAGGTTGCACAGAGCCAAGCTGTGCTGGCTGAGGGGACTTATCAGTTCTCTGGGGCTTGGTAGAAGGGCTAGGCGGCTCAGAGTTAAGGATTACTAGGTTTCTTTCCTTCCCCGCAACGATCGCGCTAGTCATGGCTGCATAAAGAACGGCAGTCGTCTGATAGTTAATCCCATGAGTAATGTCTACGACTAGAAAAGCATGGTCGTCAGATGCCAGCCTTTTATATATCTCCATGAATGCCTGCGTAAAAATATGTGTTGGACTACCCCTGTACGATAGACCCCCATACGTGCCGACTCCAGGAGTAACGACAACGTCAATCCATTTCTTTTTCTTTATCTCCTCTTTTATCTCCTCACAACACGTAGAACCCTTGACAAATTCCTCCAGACTACTGTCATAAACATTGAATGCATCGTTGCGAATATTTTGTGAAGAAGCACTAGCAACAGTATCCAAACCAAAAACAACACCATGAACCTCGAGCCCCGCACTAGACAACAGGCACAAAAGAGACACCGTAGAACTCCTACTCTTGCACTCTAGCTCCCTGGCCCCCTCGCCAAGAACCTTCCTCAAGCCAGGGTGCTCTAAGCTCTCAACAGACAGACGGTAGCTAACTTCATCCCACCTCCTCGGATCACCCCAAGAAGCAACAACAAGAACCTTGTACCTTTCACTCATACCTATATAATCCCATCAAGCCCTATATAAACATTCACAACAAACAATGGCCAAAAAGCCACAGCCCAAGAGCCAACATCCGACGCATTCGGCTCAGACCCACCGACACCAGGGCATTTCTATAATAAACGATCAGCGATAATAACAACGTTATACTAAATAATAACATAGTTATAACAGTTATTTTAAACAGAGAAAAACAAAAATAACAATGTTATTATCAATAATAACAAAATTATCATAAAAGCACCGATAACAAGGACGCCACATAGCTAGGACAAAAACCAGCCAAAAAAAACACCCCCACCAAAACCACCACAACCTCCAAACATCAAATACACAGCCCCCAGCCACCACACCATACAGCCCCTCCATCAAACAGTAGGCCCAACCAAAGGCACACAGACACCCCTAGAAATCCACGTGCCGCTCCTATGAGTATAACTCAAATAATATTGAAGAAAAGTGAAAAACAGAGATTTTTCCACCGTGATACGGGGTGGGAGGAAAGGGTTCCCTTGGAAATCTCTGTAGAAACGTTTTCCACGGGAAACTTTAACGCTTTACGGGAAGAAGTATCTTTGTAAAATAAACTCT
>Ga0080004_1183453_pt1 | contig 29383 bp, 28 predicted proteins | sample WasSprMetagenome_FD_69207 | JGI IMG/M metagenome (GOLD analysis project Ga0080004, IMG submission 69207) | Sulfidic aquatic microbial communities from Washburn Spring, Yellowstone National Park, USA - WS (SPADES assembly) (version 2) | ecosystem: Environmental > Aquatic > Thermal springs > Hot... | reverse complement strand
GGGGCTGGGAGCCCCTCCGCTGCGGCGCGCCATCGCGAGCACAGGCACGCACCGCTGCAGAGCGCCTACGCCCACGTGCAACGCGTCAGGTAGCTCTCCGCATATAGCTGCCGCCCTCAGACCCGGGCTTACCGCGATGCGCCCTCACAGGGCGCCCCCGGAGCCATCGAGGCTAGCGTTGGGGATCCGGGGTGAGAGGCATGGGAATGGGCGAGCCTCGGGCTTTGGAGGCGGGCTGGCGGGCGATGCTTGCCGAGCTGCGTTGGCGAGTGGAGAAGGCCCGCAGCGTGCTGGGCGAGCTGTTCAGCGAGCAAAAGAGTTACTTCCATGAGAAGGCTGAGCTCCTCATACGGGAGCTGGACCTCCCGCAAGCCAAGGCATCGATGCTGCTCGACTTCGCCGAGAAAGCCGTCGAATGCCTGGACAAGGCGCACCCGCAAGCCGAGTCAAAGCTACGGAGACTGCTAGCAGCACTTGAGAAGAACAGCGTCAAAGTGGAGCCGTCCCCGCGCGGAGAAAAGATCCTGCACGTAGTACCGATGGGCGAAGAGTGGTGCGCTATTGCAAACCTACACAGACAAACCTGGCTATTCAGCCTGCCAATTCACGGGGTCAGTGTGGAAGCCAGCTTCCCGGACATACTAAACCTGCCCAGCGAAGAACTATATTACCTGCAGGCTGGGTGGCGTGCAAGCGACGAGTGCTGCGACAACAGGGGCAAACCTAGAATGGGCACGACCAAACCCTGGCAGGCCATAGCCTGGGCAGCCGTGCGCTATGGTTCCCTACGGATCTATTTGGAGTCCTTGAACCTTAACATGACTAAGCCAACCATCAAGTGGCATATAAGGGCGAAGAGCTGGGTTCAGCAGTGGCCCACGCGTGAAGGGAAGAGGCTTGCGCAGCGAGTCGCAAAGCAACACCCACTAGGCATGCTGACATGGTACCTCGGAGACGGGAGAAGGCATAAACGCAACCTCAGATACGAGGTCGGGAATAGTGAGGAGTGCAAGCCTAAGAGGCTAGCGCGGGGAATGCTCGAAGCCGCGTACCGAGTGGGCTACGGCAAGCTACTAGACCTGCTACAGAGCGAGAAGTGGACTGCATTGAAGGATCTGCAGCCAAAGCAAGACCCAGTACGCGCAACCTTCCAGGGCTACACATTCTTGCTGTACTACCGCGAAGACATTCGGGTTCTGCAGGCAATAGCCCTATTCAAGGACCCCAGCGAGGCGGAGAAGCTGGCAAAAGCCCTAGCAGACATCGGCATAGAGGCACGAATAAGCACCCACAAAAACCGCTACCGCAGATTACGGTTCAGCGGGCACGGCATACTGAGGCTGGCAGAAAACAGCCCAGAGTGGCGCAGCGCACTCAAACGGCTGGTGCAGAGGCACAACCTGCAACCGAAAACACCAATGCTGCGCAGGTTACTCGAGCTCGCGAAAAACCCACCCTTACGCGCGCTAACAAGCCTTACGGAGCTCTACGACTTTAGACATCTGTATAGGCCGAGGAATAGCGCGCTACCCAGCAGTGAAAGTATGATCCCGCATAGGTATAGGAGGAGCCGGAATAAGTCCAGCGCGCGCGCTGTGAAACATCTGGAGGGAAAAGCACAATATCAACCTGTTTTAAAAGTGATGGGCACCTGATATGGGGGTCACGCAGGGAGATGTGGATATCTTGGGTGCTGGACCAGCTGGCCTGCAAGTGGCGAGGTTTCTTTTACGGCGATGCAGTTCTGACGTATACCTCTACGAGGAGCATGGGAAGATCGGTCGCCCTATACACTGCACGGGGCTAGTTAGCCTGGAGGGTTTAAGAAAAGCGATTGGCGTAACTGGTAAAGATTTGATCATCAATACCCTCAGGGGGGCATTCTTCTTTTCCCCCTCTCATCTAAAATTGCTGGTTGAGCGGCCCACGACTGTTGCTGTGCTAGTTGATAGGGAGAGGCTCGAAGAATACCTTTACGAGGAGGTACTATCCCTAGGTGCTCGTGTAGCACTTGGACGCAGGGTGGATTTTACAGATTTCTGCTCGATTGTTAAACGTAAGAATAGCTTTGGGGTAGTTGCGGGCGGAGTCAGGTACCTCGATGACGCTAAGAAAATTTTTCTCTTGCCAGCCCTCCAATACGATATAAAGGTTGAGGATGCCGTGGGCATTCACGACCACGTCTTCATATTTCTTGGGGAGAAGTTCTCCCACGGCCTCTTCGCATGGGCAATCCCCATGGGTGATGATACCTACAAGGTAGGCGTTGCCAGTAGGGGGAAAACGCTCCTCAGAATGAAGTACCTCCTCAAGGCGCTCAGCGAAGTGGGGATAGTTCCGCAACGAATCGTCAGGGTGTATGGAGGTTTAGTTTACACTGGTGGGCTAGTAGAAAGAGTGGTACGCGGTGGTCTGCTTTACATAGGTGATGCCGCTGGGCAGACAAAGCCCACCACGGGGGGAGGACTAGCTTATCTTTCCCTTGCGGCTAGAATCCTTAGCAGTGCGATCAGCAATGGTAAGCCGTATTCCTACGAGAAGAAAGTAAAGGGGGTTCTGGGGCCTGAAATAAAGCTGCAATTCACTCTGAGAAAAATGCTGAATAGCATGAGTGACTCCGAGCTTGACGACGTTTTCAGGGGTATTAAGGAGATGGGAGGCGAAGAACTAGCAAGTAGAGAGGGCTCCATGGATCAGCAGGCACCATTAATCAGAAAAATAAGTGTTAAGTATTTACTGGGCAGGCCGAGCTTCGCCCTCAAACTTTTATTCAAATACTTCCTCGGCTAGACACATAATCGTAGCCCATCTTTAGAGCATTCATATTGACCTCCAGTGTTTTACCCTTGAATCGCTCACTTAGAACACTCGACACTTCCTCGAGCGACAAGTCAACGGTTTTGGAGCCTATGAGGGCGCCCAGCATGACTATGTTGGACGATATCGGGGATCCCGCCTTCACAGCTAACTCGTTAGCATTGAGGAGTATTGTTTTTAGGCCGAGGCTTTTGAGAGCTTTCTTTAAATCTTCTCGATTCACGGGTTTACTTGCAGGTGGAGGGAGGAAGAAGTCGTTTACTATCAAGACCCCTGAAGGTGATAGTAGAGGCACCCTTCTAAGGGTTTCTATGATTTCCAAGCCCACCAGCACGTCCGCCTCCCCCTCGGTGACTATTGGTGAAAGTATGCCCCTGCCGTACTTTACGAAGACGACAACGGACCCTCCTCTCTGGCTTAAGCCATGCACTTCGCCGCCTCTCACGTTGTAACCCTTCCTCACTAGTGCTTGCCCAAGTATAGTCGCAAGCGTTATTTGCCCCTGCCCACCTACTCCAGCTATAGCTAAAGCCCTCTTTACACCCATAATCTCACCCCGTAACGCTCTTCACGGGACGTATCGCTTTTGCTGGGCAGATCGAGGCGCACACTCCGCAGCCCACGCATACGTCCGGCAGGATCAATATCCTGTCTCCCTCCCGCACTATCGCTGGGCAAGAGAACTTATCCACGCATACTCCACACTTTATACACTTCTCCTGGTCAATGAAGTAGGGGACAATTTCCTCCCCCCGAGACCTCTTTCTCCTCAGCTCTATTAGGGCGCAGGGCCTCCTGGAAATAACGACAGCTGGCCTCTTATTCTCCCTCACGTACCTTATCGCCCTCTCAGCAACGTCCCTCACCTCATTGATGTTGTACGCGTCCACGACCTCGACAAATCCCACTCCCGCGGCTCTTGCTAGATCCTCGATTTTTATGACCTGCCTAGGCTCTCCTGCCGGACCGTAGCCGCTGCCTGGGTGCGGCTGGTGCCCCGTCATTGCAGTTATCCCGTTATCCATCACTACCACGAGTAGTGGGATGTTGTTGTAAACAGCGTTTATCAGCCCAGGTATCCCTGCGTGGTAGAAGGTTGAGTCACCTATAAAAGCCACCACGGGGTCCTGGCTGAACTTGGCAATACCCGACCCTATACCCAAGGAAGCGCCCATACACCACATAACGTCTGCTGTGTTGAAGGGCGGGTAGAAGCCTAGGGAGTAGCAGCCGATGTCGTTGGTATAGACGGGCTTGATCCTCGAACGGGCAACCGCCAGTTTAACAGCGTAGTAGGTTGCCCTGTGGGGGCACCCCGCGCAGAGTACCGGTGGTCTAGCGGGTAGCTCTAGGCTGATCCTTACCGGTGTCGGCGGGGAATAGGGTACTCCGGCGATCTTGCTTATTGCTGAAGCGACTATTGGAGTGCTTAGCTCGCGGACACGCGGTATAAGGTTTTTCCCGAAGATCTGCGCCTTCAAGCCCTCCTCGTAGGCAATCACCTTGAGCCTGTCCTCAACGACGGGTTCCAGCTCCTCAACTACTAGAACCCTCTCGAAGTTCAAGGCTTGGATGGCGAGCTTTCTGGGCAGCGGGAAGGTTGATGAAAGCTTAAATATCGTTGGGTTAATGTTGAGCCTCTCCACAGCCTCTTTCACATAAGCGTAGCTGGCCCCTGAAGCCACTATTGCCAGCTCCTTAGACCCCTCCTCAACCCAATTATACTTAAAGCCTGACAGGTCCTCCTCAAGCCTCCTCACCCTGTCAAGAGCTTTTTGATGGCTAACCAGGTCATATGGCGGTAGGCAGCACCACCTCTCGGGGTCCCTGTGGAAAGCAGGTTTCCTCTCAAGTTTCACCAGCTCTCCCAGCTTCACCTCGCCACGGCTATGAGCCAGCCTAGTGGTCGTCCTCAAGAATACAGCTGTTTCGTATTTTTCAGATAAGTCGAAGAGGTCGCGTGTCATGTCCTTCGCCTCCTGGGGCGAAGCCGGCTCGAACACCGGTATGTATGAATGGATGCCATAAATCCTGTTGTCCTGCTCGTTTTGACTGCTATGAGCACTGGGGTCGTCCGCAGTCACTATCACAAGCCCACCCAGAGCACCCGCATAGCCCAAGCTCATCAGGGAGTCTGAGGCAACATTAACACCCACGTGCTTCATAGCGGTCAATGCTCTTAGCCCCATCATCGAGCCTCCTATGGCCACCTCCAGCGCCACTTTCTCGTTTACACTCCACTCCACATAAACGCCGTAGCGCTCCCCCACCTCAGCCAGCGTCTCAACGATCTCCGTCGACGGCGTCCCAGGGTAGGCTGTAGCGATTGAGATGCCTGCCTCGAGAGCCCCCCTGGCTATGGCCTCGTTCCCAAGCAGAAGCTTAACTTCGCCCGGGGACCCTTCAATAGTGCTTTTCGGCACAATGTTTTAATCTCCATGGTTTATTAAACTTAATGTGAGAATCTCACTTACGTATACGTACATACACGCAGAAAAACTTTCAGAATACGCAGGCGCCCAATTAAACGTTAATATTCAGATCACTTTCCCAGCCTCAACGATCATCAGTGGCGAGGAATTGGTAGCGGAGTTTTTAGCAAACGTTTCGAGCGTGCCAGCCTTCTTCAATGTCTCTTTAAGGGGTAGGGTCGTGATCTCTGCACCCTCGAGGGAACTGCAGGAACTGCAAGATAAGCTTAAGAGTGGGAAGTCGGACCCCCAGCTTCTCCAAATGCTGACTTCAAACGTATTCTTCGAGACAATGCTCCTGCTCAGGGAGCTGGGCATCCCGCCATCCATCCCTGTACCACAACCACCCCAGCCGAGACCAGAGGATTCCGCAAAGTACCACGTGTAGACAGAGCTTAACGGGTAGGAGGCGTACCCAGTGACAATCCCCAGTGTTCGCGTAGAGGTCTACTACGGCGACGACGCCAAGTGCCCTGAAGACTCATTTAGAGTGGTGAGGACCTGCAGTGAGCGCCCAGGCGTCGCATCACCCGAGTATCTGCTCTCCTACGCTCTCTACAAAGACCGCTTCACCTCGCTACCCAGCGAGATCTCCCTTCTACTAAAGACTGCAGAGGGGCCGAACACCGTGGTTAAGGCGGCAGGCGTCTCCCCGACAAACTGGGAGGGTCTCCTCTACCTCGCCACGTACACTGATGACGGTACCCAGGAATCTAGTTGCGCGTGTCTCTTACCATTTGCACCAAACGTCTCAACGCTTGCCGGCCTAGGGAAAGAGAAGGTTTGCATAGATGCGGAGAACCTGGACCCAGAGTTTATCTACGTTCTCCTCCACACGCTTATAGCCACTGGCACGCGCGAAGTCATCCTCCTGAATCCACCCTACTTCGAGTTATGGGGCAGGTTGAGGCTGAGCGGGATCCGCGGATACAGGATAGCTGTCGCGGAAAAGCTGCCTAGGGCTGTGAGGATACCTGTCCTTGCAAGTGTTAAAGCAGAGCTGGAGGCTAACGAGATCCACCAGGCAGCCTGGCAGGATTTTAGGCTCCCCAAGCCGAGGGAAACTCCCAACTTCCTAGGCGCTGTTTTCCACGGGGAGGAAGCTGCTATTAATGAGATCCTGCAGGAGCTCGAGTCCACAGGACACGTTATGAGCTATCGAAGTTTCCTGGATGTAGCTAGGGAAATGCTTCCCCAGAAAGCTGCGGTCATCGCGAGGAGTCTCCACCTCTACGGCTACGTGCAGATTCGCCAAGGGCAAGTAGAGCTTACGCGAAAAGGCTTGTTTGCCCTAACACTTCGCGAATAGGTGAACAAAACCCTCAAATAGATGCTCGGGTCGTTTCCCGCGATGGACATAGCCATCATCAACGCCGCTCTCCCCTGGCTGGAAGACGCAGACTCGCTGCTCTTCTCATATAGGGAGGGAGTAACCGTTGCTGGTAGTACAAACAGAGTGCTGAGTAGGAAGCCTAGCAAACTCATTGATGCAGAGGGAAAACTTGTCGTGCCGGGATTAGCCGATGCCCACATGCACCTCTACTCCACTGCTGTGAGCCTTGGCAGGCTGGACTTACGGGGAGTGACGTCGATGGAGGAGTTGAAGCTCAAGGTGAAGGAGGCTGTTTCCAAGGCTCCTCCAGGCTCTTGGGTCATTGGCAGGGGCTGGGACCAGGAAAAGCTGCGGGAGAAGAGGTTCCCGACGCGCTTTGACATAGACGATGTTTCAGGCGACACCCCTGTGGTCCTTGTCAGGGTATGCGGGCATGCGGCCGTCCTCAACACTAAAGCCCTGGAAAAACTGGGATACTTGTCCTGCGCAGAGGTATTGCCTGGCAACTTGTTCCAGAGGGTAGACGGCAAGCTCAGCGGCGTTATATTCGAGGAAGCTGTTGAGGAAGCTCTTTCCAGGATACCGCCTCCCCCTCAAGGACTTATCAAAGAGTGGATGATGAAGGTGCTAGGAGAGTACTCCTCACTAGGGGTGACAGTACTTCATTCCATGTCTGTCGACCTCGAGGAGCTCAGACTTGTGAGTCAAGTTCTCGTTGGAGAGGGGGCGCCGCCGATAGAGTACTACGCGTACGTTGATCCATCCCATTTAGAGGAGGCTTTACGCAATTACAGAAGCCTGGTTAGGGGTGTGAAGATCTTCGCGGATGGAAGCTTCGGCGCTAGGACGGCAGCCCTCCGGGAGAGATACAGCGATGCTGAGACCCAAGGAAATCTCAGGCTCAGAAGTGAGGAGATACGCTCTATTGCCTTATCTGCCTACTCAAGAGGACTGCAGACGGCTGTTCATGCCATAGGGGACCTGGCGGTGCTTGAAGCATTAAGGGCAGCGGAGAGGCTTCCAGGCAATGCGATTAGAATAGAGCACGCCTCACTAGTCCCCCCAGACATCATCAAGCTGATTTCAAAGCTAAAGCCTGAGATCTCCGTCCAGCCTCACTTCATCCTAAGCGATACCTGGGTGGAGGACAGACTAGGACCCCGGGCGAGATGGGTATACGCCTTTAAGTCCCTAATAGAAAGCGGCGCCACTCTCTACGGGTCCTCTGATTCTCCTGTTGAGCCACTTAACCCGTGGTTGGGAATATACGCGTCCATGAACAGAGGATGCCCTGAAAGATTAGCCATCTGCAAGTACTCTACAGGTGAAAAGCTAAGTCTTCGAGAGGCACTAAGAATATATTACCAGGCTCCTAAAAGAACACCCTCGCTAGTCATCCTGAACACCACGAGAATTCCAAGCACTAAAGAGGATTTTGAGTCCATCAGAGCGCACTCGATAATATCCAGCGGAAAAATCTACATCTTGAACGCGCTAAACGCTGAACTAGGCTCTAGCGAGCGCGCGGGACCGAGGAGGGGATGAGGCAGCAATGCCGACACCATGGTCCCAGAGCACCCCGAGGCAATGCTGGGAGCGCAGTGAGGCCGCCGCACGAGGCGGAGATGGGGTGCGCGCTAGAGAACAGTAACCCCGACCAGCCCCCAGCATTGCTTTGACGCCGCAGGAGGGGTCCCCAGCTCTCCCTTCTTCAGCGCGCCTAGGATAAAGATAAAAAGCCATGCTTTATTCTTTCTTTGGAGCCACCTTTATGAAGCTGAGCAAACTCTTTGGGAAGGGCTTTACTGAGCCCTTGCTAAAAACCTTGGAGGCATACTACGTTAAAGCCGGCTTTGCAACCCCCTTCCCATTCTACTTAAAATACATGGGAAAAGTCTTGCTTGCAACCGTGGTCTTTTCATTCCTTGGTGGCCTTTTCCTCCACTGTGTCATCCTCAAGTATGCTCTTCTAAGGGCAATACCAGCCTCAATTATCCTATCCCTTATTTTCTGCCTGATCAGCCTTTTCCTCCTCCTTTACCTCCCTCTCTACAAGAATTACTCTAGGCGCATAGACATGGAGAAGGATCTACCATTCACAGCCTCCTACATGACCGCGCTCTCGTCTTCAGGAATGAGCCTTGAACGGTTGCTGGAAAGGGAGGGGCTTTACGAAACAAACGCCCAGATAAAGAGGGAGATCCTGCTCATACTGAGGGATATAAAGGTCTACGGCTTAGATACCCTAACAGCGCTTTCACGAGCAGCTCTGCGCTCCCCAAGCAGGCTCCTCACCACGCTATGGTTGGGGCTTCGCGAAACCTACATCACGAGTGGGGATCTAAAGAGCTACTTGTCGCATTATTCCTCGGTCCTCTTAAGCGACAAAGTGCAGAAGTTGCGCAACGCCACCAACTCCATCTCAATGATCGCCGAAGTCTACACAACTGTAATGGTAGCTGGACCCTTAATGTTCGTTACGATGCTCATGGTCATGGACCTGCTGGGAGGCACAGTTTTCGGGCTCTCCCCAGGCCTCCTAGTACTCATATTAACCTTCATCGTCATCCCCTTCTCTGCCATAGGAGTGTACATAGCTGTCGACGGCATACTCTCTCGCGTGTGAGTATGGTAGCTGGCCCTCAATATGCGCTTGACATTTTTCAAGCTTTTTCCGGGCGCGGGAAACGCGGCTGAAAAATTTTTTTAGCTTGCCACGGGAAGGCGTTAAACGGGAGGCGCGCCGCATTTGTTTAGCTAGCCCTAAAGCTCTCTGGGCAAAAACGGTTTTGTCCACCGAGCTGTATCATGCCCCGCTTTATGGGGAGCCTCGTGTGCTTCCAGGACGTAATTCTTTTTCGACTAATGTTGAAAGGTTTTTATAGCGATGGCGAAAATAAAAAACCCGAAGAGCCATGAGGGAGGGAAACTTTACCACTGATCCTGCAATTAGGGAAATTTTCGCTAAGATAGCTGGAGAGATAATAATGTCCGACAACCCCGGCGCAGAGATGAAGAAGTGGCGTGAAAAATTTAATTTAACGCAGGTAGAGCTCGCCTCCGTTATGGGGGTCTCCGCCTCTGTCATAAGTGATTACGAGAGTGGCAGGCGGAAGTCCCCGGGCGCTCGCTTCGTCAGGAAGTTCGTCAAGAGCCTCGTCCTGAGGGACATGGAGAGGGGCGGGATAGTTCTCAGCGGGCTACGAAGGATACTTCTAGGCTCAGACTTTCTTAGGGAAGCAGTCCTGGACATGAGGGAGTTTAGCATCCCCATCTCCGTTTCACGCTTCTGCGAGGCAATAGAGGCCGACCTCATCGTGGGGCAATCCTTCTCAGCCGCCCCCCTACTGGGGTACACGGTAGTTGACAGTATCAAGCTAGTACTCGACGTGCCCAGCTACGACTACATAAAGCTCTACGGGGCAACCACGCAGAGAGCAGCGATCTTCACACGAGTGGCTTACGGCAGGAGCCCGCTAGTAGCCGTAAAATCCATGCAGGCGGGAATGGGTGGTTTAAGGCCTGCCTTGATAGTTCTACATGGAGTGAAGAAGGTTGACGAGCTAGGACTAGAGATAGCGAAAAGGGAGAATATTCCGCTAGCCGTCTCGAGGATAGATAGTGTGGAGGCGCTTATAGAGAAACTCAGGAACATCAAGTGACTCCTACTCTACTGGAACTCTAACTCTCCGCACTCTCAGAGGTATCTCTACCTCCAGAACACCCCTCCTAAAGGATGCTTTTATATTCTCTGTATCAGCATTGTCCGGTATCGGTACTTCTAACCTGTACTTGGTGATCCCCTCCTTGAGCAGTGTGAATCCCTCAAAGAATATCGGCCTGTGGAGCCTGGCCTCTATTCTCAGAGTGTTTTCTTCAACGGTTACCTGGATATCTTCCTTACGCCTAACACCGGCAAGATCCGCGCATACAACCATCCTGTCCGAGTATCTCTTGACTTCATAAAGTGGGACTTGCAGCTTCTCCTCGAGGGTCAGTGGTTTAAATATCTGTTCCTCAAGCCTAGTCATTTCTTCCCGTATCCTCTTAAACTCTTTAATGAACTGCTCTACCTCGCTCCTAATCCACTCCTCCATCGCACTCACCCCCTACACAAAGCTACTCCCACAAAAATTTTTCCACGGGAGAAACGTGACTGTGAAGCACAAGCCGGTGAGGCGTGCCTGAGACATGTGCTTAGGCGACTTTATGGCCCGGTAGGCTGCCAATTGCAGCCTAATTCTCCACGCGCCCCAGAGGGGCCATGATTGGTGGAGCAAAGATGGGTGGGAAGGCATGGGAATCACCTTCTCACACGTATAGTGCTGGAATCGTGTACTCGTACTCCTTCCCCGACTTCTGCACAGTTTCCATCGTTCTTCTCATCATTTCACGCATCTTTACTCTTATTTCCTCCTCTTGCTCTAGGAGTGGTTTGACATCCACCTCGTGTCCAGTCAGCTTAGACAATGCCTGGAGGACGGAGGCGGAAGCCCCGGGGTCTGGGTAATTCAGGAAGCACTCAGCCAGCAATGCTATGACGCTGAAGTTCTTCTTAAGCCCCTCCTTAAGTATTTGGGCGTATATGCCAGCAATGAATCCCTCTTTTAATGCCTCAACGCCTGCGCTACGAGCATAGCTCAAGCCCTCCGAATCTATTGTCGCAGCGTAGGTCTTTGGAGACTCTATGTTCAGTCTATTTGGGACAGCGATTCCCCCCAGCAGGAAAACCCTGGCCGCGGAGCTTGTTCTCGCGGTGTCTATTAACGTGCTGGCAAGACCACCTGCAGCCTCAGGCGGGATGGCAATGTCCGAGTGGAGGACGACAATGTAGTCGTTCCTTTTGTAGCCACCGTAGAGCCTTACCGGTAAAAGTGGTTTCTCCTCGTGGTAGAGGATGACTGGGGCGATAGCCTCCGAGTCCAGGTAACCTATCTCCTTAAGGCTCCACTGCTTAACTATGAAAGAGGTCGAAATAGGGCCGACGAGCCCAACATCCGGCAAGCCTATGACAAAGAGAGAGCCCTTCGGTATAGATTCCTTAAGCGAGAAAAGCCACTCGTAACTGCTCATACTTTTCAATCATGTACAACTTAAGAAACAATTTAAATTTTTGCTTTAAGCGTGCAGTAGGAAGCTACTTGCGCGCGCGCACCCTCATAGCGCCCGTCATTTGTTGGTCGGGGTGCCCCTCACCGCGCCCCAGTTGCTGCCCTGGGGTGCTCGGGGTGTCATGGGCTCGTCCGCTGCCCCACGGGAAGACCCGTAGGAGCGGCTTCACTCTCACAGCCTCCTCGGTCCCGCGCGCTGGAGCCCCCTGGGGGCTTGGATGCTTCCCTCCTCGCCCGCAGGGGGAACGGCTAGCGTGTAAGGGCGTTTCTGTGCTCTTCCAGCCACTTCTTCATGGCTTCTATTACCCTCGTCGCTAGCACCGTGCAGTCGTCGCACTCCTCTCTTATCATGCGCGCGAAGTAGCTGTAGGCGAGGTTGTACTGCACGCCTTTGTCGCGGTCCCACGTTAAACCGCATCGGGGGCATCTGTAGATCCTTGAGTGCTTCGTGTGCTTAACCTCCTCGCCCATGCTACCGCAGCGCGGGCAATGCCTCCCACTGCTACGCACTAGCCTGAGCATCGCTCCCTCGTAAGCGGCAAGGTTCCCCAAGCTCCTCCTTGCTCGCAGCAGCGTCCCCTGCAACTTTGTCCCCCTTAGTGAGTCCGGGTCTATCGGGACCACGAGTATTAGCGTGCTCATGCCCCGCTTGCGTGCCTCCCTCACAAGCCTGCGTGCTTCTGCAACCAGCTCTTGGACGAACGCCTCGTTGAGCCTCCTCTCCCCCACCCTAGCAGCTTCGGCGAGCTCCTTAGCCCTCTCAGTCGTCAGCCTCTCAAGCACCTCTTGCGGGAGGATTTCCGCCAGCTGTTGCTTTGCTTCCCCGCTGGGCTTGTCAGCGTAGCTCTGCAAAGCTCCTGCAACTCCACGCCTATACCCGTGGTTCGGAGGCCTGAGCTTCTCGAAGAACCTAAGCGCAACGTTGGTGTCCATGTCCCAAGCGGCGAGCGCGAATCCGTAGGAGCTGTTCTCGTCCAAGGTTATCACTCTGAGGGGTAGTGCAAGCGCTGAATAAGCCTTCCTAAGCGCGATGATGCGCACAAAGCCCCTCCTAGTAACCTGGAGCACAAAGTCGGGCCTAGGCTCCAGCCCGTTCTCCTCGACCAGCGCCCTGCAGAGGCTTTCCCGCAGCGGCAAAGCAACGCCGTAGCTGGGTATCCGCAGCTCGCGCCTGCACAGGTCGATGACGCACGGCGCGCCATTGTTCCCCCTCGCGCTACCGTCGGGCATCACGAAGCGAACCAGCAGCGTTATTGCTGGAGGATTAGGCATCGTCCGCTTGCCAGCCTCCTCGCGCATCTTTAAGACGTTCCCCCACTCCTCTAGCCACTCATCCCTGTAGCACAGCGCTCCCTTGACCCTTGCTTTTCCGTCAGCGAAGTCCCTGAATAGCTGCCTGAGCCTCTCCAGGTTCCCGCCATCAACGTGCACCCTGAACACCCTAAACCCACCCCTCAAACCACCACCCTTGCTTCTGTCCACTTTCCCACCCTCCGGTAGCGGGTGGGGCGCCGTATCGCAAGCGCGAAGCGGAGCGAGGGTAGCGGTTAGGGGGGCGGGCTTGCGATCATAGCTCTCGAGGCTCCCACGCGCGGGACCCTGGCGCGCGCCTCCCATAGCCGTTCGGCATTAAGCCACATCCGGAAGCCCCAGGGCGGGAGCACCTCTGGGGCCCATGCCCCGCCCTCGGCACGCGGGCGCTGTAGCGCTAGGGCGGCCGTCACCGTCTCGGCTCATCCCGTCGGCCTCACCCTACCCTCCTCGGGTTCGTCCGCCCGTAGGCCAGCTCCCATGGGGAGCGGGGTGCCCAGGCCGAGGACGACCCCCCAGCGGCGCCGCCAAGCCCCACCCCCCTCGGCACCTGAACCCACCAAGAATAACCTTTTCCTCCTCCCCACCCCTAACCGCGGCGCCCAGGCGCCCACCCGGCGCAGCCGCTCCTCGCACGGCTTCACTCGCCCCAAAAGGGGCTTGGCTGCGCATCAGAAATAATAATTTAGGATCCCCTTTATATGCTTAACTCCCCCCCCCGCTCCTCCGCTCCTCGGCGCGAGCGCGCGCAAAAGCTTGGCGGGCTCGGCTTCACCTACACGTGGGAGAAGTTCGACCACGAGAGGGGGCCGATACGCAGCATCCTGCGGATGCGTAAGGAGGACAGGAAGAGGCTACTGGAGGCAGCGCGATCGAGAGGCTCCTCATCGAGCAGGGAATACTGTAGCGCGCCAAGCAAAACTGCTTTGCCCAGGAAGCCTAAGCTGGTTGGAAAAATGTGAAAAGATATGGGGAAATGCATGAAGATTTTTAAGAAATTATGCACGTAAATGGATAAAAATATCATTTTTCTGAAGAACTTTGAAGTTTAGCGCACGCTTTAACACATGAGCGCGCGCGAAGCTACTTTGAGTACTGCTTTAGGACTTCTATGACAGGAAGAGTGCCCTTTATCAAGTACTCAATGAGCGCCCCTCCACCAGTGCTCACGTGCGAAATCCTGTCCACATAGCCAAACCTGGAAGCACTGGCAACTGTATGCCCCCCGCCTATCAGGGTGAAGGCCTTAGAAGTTGCCATAGCCTCGAATACCTTTTTTGTTCCATAGCTAAACCTCTCGTCCTCGAATACTCCCATTGGTCCATTCATCACAACGGTCTTAGAATCCCTAATTATCCCAGAATACTCCCGAGCAGTCTCTACTCCTATATCCTTTATTGGCAAGTTGGGGATATGATCCACGGGGACGTCTACCCTCCTACCCCCCGACTCCACTGCCAGGTCTACCGGGAGAATTATTCTCCCGGGATACTGCTTGAGCAGCTTTACGAGTTCAGGTTCGAGCTCCAGGAAGCCCTTCTCCTCCAGTATCTTCACATTTACCTCCCCGATATCTTTACCTGCCGCGTGGAGAAGCAGGTTTGCGGCTAATCCCCCTGTCAGGATTTTGTCTGCAATGTTGCTCCCGAGAACATTCGAGATTATCTCTGCAGTGTCCTCTGCCTTCGCTCCACCAATCACGTATACGCATGGTCTCTCAGGGTTGTTTCTGACCCTGTACAGTGCTCTAAGCTCCCGCTCCATGACCCTTCCAGCCACGAAGTGTTTTACAACTGGTGCAAACCCGACGAGGGAGGCATGCGGCCTGTGGGCTGCCGAAAACGCGTCTACAACGTATACATCGAAGAGCGGGGCTAAAGCCTGTACAAGCGGTGTTTTTGCGTGCTCCTCGGGCGAAGCACTCTTCGCTTCCCCGTCCCACATCCTAACGTTTTCTAAAACGAGAACTTCGCCGGGTTGCAAGCGCCGTATTTCACTGATCGCTCTTTCGTCGAAAATTGAGTCCACGAATTTTACCCGCGTGGTTAGCAATCCGCCAAGGATGGAGGCATGCTCACGTAAGCTGACGAAGTCCGGGTCGCCCTTTCTACCCTGATGGGACAGCACAACCACTTTGGCTCTCTTCTCGGCGAGCTCCCTTAGAGTGGTTTCAGCATGCGCACGTATTCGTGTGTCATCCAGTATCTTCTTAGTTTCCGGGTCTATTGGCGAGTTAAAGTCAACCCTGACTCCAACAGTTTTGTTAGAAACAGCAACATCATCAATCGTCTTGATGTTTAAGCCCTCAATCATTTTTATCCTGGATACCTCCTACGCGCAGCTATTTTAAATTTTATAATTAATCAGCAATATTCCGCGCGCTAGAGCTATAAGATTCCTCAACCTTCGCGCGCTGTTTGCCGTTTTAAATGGAGGTGGAGAATATAGAAGCCGCCAGGAAGGTTAAAGAGGCCTGCAAGATTAAGGATAGAAGCGTCTCCCTAAGGACCATCTTCCTCCTCGTAGCGGAGAGATAGGTTAGGAGAACACCCTCGGAAGTCGCGATCACAAATGTGATCCACTCCAAGTAGTCCAAAAACTCTGGAAAGTTCCAATTTCGACTTGCCGCCTGTTCTCCGACAATCAAGCATGCCTTGTTGAGCATCCCCGAACTATAGGCAGTATATGCAGAAAAAATCGGACCCAGAAATGGAGCGTTACATGCAAGCATGGTTGCGTAACTATCCAGGAAGAAGCGGAAGGCTCTAAAGTCTATGTTCTGTAAATCCTTCAAAGCATCCACATACGCAGAATAGTCCCGTACAATTTCTCTAGCATGGGTAAGCGGGAGATCCATACTATAACCCACCAGGTATGAAGCCAGGATCAGTGCAGTTGAAAGGATAATGCATATTCCTCTCAGCTTCCAATAGGATAGATCCTCCTGGGAACTCTTCGCCACCACCTTATTCGACATATTTCTCAAAGCCTATTCTAGGAATCCCTTTTTATATGTGTAGTTCTATCCCTTCAGGGGCTTACACATGGATGAGAAACGGCCGGACGTGAAAGTTGAAGTTTCGCGGAGGAGAGGTGTTCTAGTCTGTCCCGTCTGTGGCAGCAGGGAACTAGTAATTATAGGCATTGCAGGCATCACTCCACCTCTCTACCTCTGCAAGAAGTGCGGGCACACAACCTATCTTCCATTGGAGGTCTTCCCAGAGTAATGCCAGCTTACTGGCTAAGACCAGCTGGTGCTTGCTCCCGCGCTGAGAGGTGAAAGTGTGGGGTTTCGCCTATTATTAGCCGGGAAGCATCCTCCCCCTTTTAGGCAAGCAAGTAGAAGCGCAGGGTAACTCCCGCGCCTAAGAAGGTTTTCTTTGAAAAAGCGCATTGGGGTTCAGACTAGTATTCTTTCGCAGGTGCTTTTTACAAATTCTTTGAGTGAAAGGGCCTCCTTTACTAACGCGTGTCTTTCAAGGGGCCTAGACTTATAGGAGATTGTTATTGAGCCGTCAAATCCCCTTTCAAGTAATGTCCTTACAAGCAAGGGATTGTTGTAGCGCTTAGGGGTGAGAAGGGAGGCCGGCAGACCTTGCTCATCATAGTTTGAGATTGTGACGTTGTATGTTAAGCCGAGAAAGTTCAATGCCGACTCTAACATCTCCTCCGTTGAAGCGTACTCTTCTTCTACATGGGAAAAGCCGAACGAACCACCAATAAGCCTCTTTACGTAGCCGTAGCATCTCAGTAGCTCTTTTCTAGACCGGGGCTCAAGCAGCGCCCGCACACGGTAAGTTGCACAAAGGTCTGTGATCCTCTTTAAGTCCCCAGGCGTGGCGCTTGAAGGCTCGCGGAAGATCACCGTCTTCCCAGCGGATTCCTCGGCCATCATGATGAGTTTTTCAAGCATAAACGAATCAACAGAGCCGTCCAGCGGTATATTGATGGAAATCACTTCTATCCCCTCCTCCATCAGGGGGTCTAGTAGGTCTCCCACCCCTAGGCTTTCCACAACCACCCAATTAGTGTATACCTGGACTGCTAAGCCATGCTTCGCCAGGTCCTTTATGAGCAAGGCTGAGCTTTCGTAGAAGTTTTCCTCCTCAACGTTTACAGTGACAGCAACCATCGGCTCTGGCATCTAGTCTCCATAATGGAGCTACGCACTTATTAAGCTTTAGCGCGCGGCAAAGGTAATACGAACATGTGGGGTCAGCGCGGGCCGATGCAGAGCTCCCAAAGAGGATCAAAGCTAAGCTTCCTAGTAACCCCCATAAAGAGTAAAATCTATAAAACCATAACCCTGCAATAAGGCGGGGTAACGGGTGGCGCGCGCTGCTGAGGGAATGTCTCATGAGGGGAAGAAGCTTAACCTGAAGATGCCTGAGGATATTTATCAACTGGTAGTTAATTATTCGGTAAGTAACAATATTGGCATCGAGGAAGCGATTATAGAGTTGCTGAGGAAAGGCTACGAGTATTCTGTCTTGGAGAAGAAATACGACAAGTATACCCACGATAGGGAGGTTTGGGACAGAAGATACTACTTCCTCAAAGTAGAAACGGCCTACGTCTACTATAGGCTCAAGCTGAGAGACCTTTACGAGGAAATTAAATCCCTGACAATGACACTTTCTAGCGTTGTAAGCACACTTGAACACGCCTTGCAAAATACAGCATTACAGACGAACACATGACTGAGTACTTGAACAAGGTGCACGAAATAGTCAAACACTACCTAGACAGCTATGTGCTTACCTCCAGGAAGGAAGAAAATGCCTCAGAAGTAAGTGACGCAGAGGTTATACGCTCCATCGAAGAAACATTGGATAGATACAAGAAGCTCATAGGAAAGGAACCACATTACCGCTCCCATGGGTGACGGCGTGTTTCTCAAAAAACCGAGAGCTAGCGATAAAGACGTAGTTTACTTGGCGCTTGTGGACGCGATAAGCAAAGGTGGATGCCCGATATGCAGAGCCCTTGAAAAATCAGAGAACAACCTTATGTGGATCATCCTGTACGAGCACGTGAACGACCCATATGTAAGGGAGAAAATAGATAGAGGGAACGGTTTCTGCGGTTATCACTACCAAAAAATCATGGACATGGCGAAGCAGGACCCCTCATAGGAGGACTAGGACCAGCAATCATTGTCGAGGACTTACTAAACAGGTTCGTTGAGAGCATAAAATCCGGCACCCTGCTCGAGACTAAGTGCTACGTATGCTCTGAGCTGGAGAGAGCGGAGGAATCTTACACCTCATCGTTCACTTCTAAGCTGGAAACGACAGACCTGCTTAGCCGCTATGAAAATAACCCAGGGTCTTTGCTGTGCTACAAGCACTTCACAGAGATATATTCCATGACGCCTGAGCCATTTGCCAAAAGACTAAAAGAAGTACAGTTGAAGAAATTGAACAAGCTACTAGAGGAGCTCCGCTCCTACATCTCAAAACACGACTACAGACATATTGGAACTATAACTGAAACTGAGGCAAAGTCATGGACAAAGGCTATCGAGGCAATTACAGGCTCAGGCTGGTCTTCTCAGCGCCCATTTCTGTTAAAAGGAAAGATTGCTGGGTATTAAACTTCTCAGTGTTTAACACATGCTGCAATGCTCTTTAAGGGTCGTTCAATTGACCTTAAAAAGGAACAGGGTTAAGGGACAAATTTATGCCGAGGAATGAGTAGTAGTAAAAGGTTATTTGCCAAGCTGTATTAGTGCACCAGAGCGCTGAACAGTGGATGGCGATGCCGATGCTGACTATGTCTTTGGCTGGGGTTGACTTGGAAGCTGTGGTGAGATACGTTTTGTCAAAGCAGGGTAGTGATGGGGGTTATCTTTCTTTCCAGTACATGGACATTTTTGAGTCCTCGGCGGAAGATACCTACTACGCTATTTCTGTTTTAAAGTTGCTAAAGGTAGAGCCTCCACGCATTAAAGACACAGTAGAGTTTCTAAGGCGCCTACAGCACAGGGATGGAAGCTATAGTAGCGTTGAAGTAGCATATTATTCAATAACAGCTTTATACCTGCTTGGAGCATCCCCGAGAGATACAAATGGCGCCTCAGAGTACCTTAAAAATGCGCTGGCATCTAGCACCTATTGGGAAACTTTCTTCCAAGCTTTGAGACGGAACAACTAATCAATGAGTCTGGAGTCCTCAAGTCGAAGGATGCTACCTATGCTTTAACATCAGCAGACCTGACTCCCGTACCTGTAAGGGCATCCATGGTCGTCCTTGCACTCAACAGGCTGGGAAGCATGAGTGGAGAAGTGGAGGAGAAGGCTTACCCAATATTGAAAAATGCCTTGAATGGTGGAAGTTTAGGCGCACCTGACTCACTAGAGGTTGCCTACTGGACATTAGAAGCTCTTTCCACCTTAAACTACACGATAGACACAGATGACCTGGTAAGGTGGATCCGCGCTTGCGAAAACGAAGACGGGGGGTTCAGCTCAACGCCAAGCTCTAGAACAGCGTTTGTTGAAAACCTCTATTTCGGTCTGCGCTCGCTAGAAATACTCGGCACTAAGCCTAGATACCCTGCGAGGCACGTGGAGTATGTCGTCAGCCTCCAGAATGCCAACGGTGGGTTTAGGCGCTCAAGGGAACTAGGCGCCTCAAGCCTAAGCTATACGTACTACGCCATCCAATCAATGTCGCTCCTAGACGCCATCCATCTGGTAAATAGTAGTGCGCGCTGAAGCTATGCACTGTTCCAAGATGAGTTCACAATAAGCCTAGCACCCTTTTACACGAAAGCAGAACCCCCAAAACATAATTATATCACAAGTTACACTTGTCACTAAGTGCACTATGAGCAATGAGGAAGCTGCTCAGAGCATCAGCTATGAGAAAGTGTTCGAGATACTGAGCAACCCGGTGAAGAGATCTATACTCAGGATCTTAGGCGAGAGGGGGGAGGTCTCATTTACAGAACTGAGGACAGAGCTTAAGACCAGCACAGGCAATTTGTACTATAACTTGGATGGGATGACAGGCTTTATCGCTAAAAACGAGAAGCGGAAGTATACGTTGACCGAGAAAGGGCTGAAGCTGTACAGGTTTATGATTGACGAGGATGCAAGAGTACGCACAATACTTACGGAGAAGAGGGGTGTCCTCGCATGCATAGAGAAATACTTTATCCCGGCACTGGTCCCTGAAAGCCTGGTCGCCGCACTTTACAGTGAAAAACTGTTAAGCCTCGTAACGCTGGTCACTGCTCTCTTGGGAGGAGCAATCTCGTCTGTGGCAACCCTGAGAGCTATCTTTATGCTTGATCAGTTGTTCCTGCCCTCCTCCCTGCAACTGTTAGGGGCACCTATATACTTTGGCGGTGCCGCTTTGCTTATATCCATAGTTGAAGTTGCGCAACGCATCCTTGGTGGACACACCAAGTGGAGCTTGGAATACATAGCAGCTATTTTCATAGCCACCCTGCCCCTCAGCATGTTTAATCTCCTGGAATCCCTCTTACCACTAGACGTTCTTACCCTGAACATCCTCTTTAGAATTACTCAGGCCCTGGCTCTTGGATTACTGACTGCTGCCCTCTCGGTGTTTAGAGGACTGCCAAAGGACAGGGCATTCATCTCCGCCTTCATTGCTTACTACGCCAGCTACATAGCGTCCCTAGTTCTCCAGAGGTTACTGCCCTAGCGCCTACGCGCTGATAGTGCCCGCCTTTTCGTCGCTGGTCAGCCTGCTGCTGAGCCAAACATTACCGGCTTGACTCCTCCATGTGCCACGATGCAGCTTCCTGCGTCTACTTTTGTTGGCAGTTCCTCTGCGTTTTAAGTTGCGCGCGTGCGCTAATCTCCATGGGCAGAAGCTCAGGGAAAAAGAAGCCATACAGGCAATTCCAAAGTCTCCACTAGCCTGCTCTAGCGCGCTAGTTATATCATATTTTATACGTGTAATAAGCTTGGTCGCGCGCTAACTATGGTAGGAAGCGCGCGCACCCCGAGAGGGGAGGTGAGAGCATGCCAAGAGAGTCTAGTCGTACCAACAAAGACCCTGGGGCTCGGGGTGGGGCTCTGAGGTTGGTGGTTCAGGGAAGCCATCAGTCGAGGGCTCGGAGCAGAGCAAGCTCCTGCCCCGTAGTGAGGAGTGGCGTGCGCGTCGTGCCGCTTAACGCCTGGGCCCGGCTCCTCGTGGGCTTAGGTGATCCCCGCTGCTACGGCGGCGGGTTGATTGGGGTCCAGGTTGAGCGGTGCGATGTCGTTAAGCTGCACCCCGGCGCAGAGCACGAAGAGCTGCTATTCTACGCTGGCGACCAGTGCGCCAGGCTGATCAACATGGAGAACTACCGCAGGAGGCAGCTCTTCTTCGCTGGCAGGGGCATAGACGCGGGCGTGAGGGTTGCGAGGGAGCTCGCGAAGAGCAGTCCTGAGTACAAGGAGGTGAAGAAAGCGCTCGGTGCTAAGAACTTCGACGAAACGCTTAGGAAGGTCAGCGAGTCCTGGAGGAGCTTTGCCGAGCTGCTGAGGGAGAGGAGGGAGGGGAAGCTTCCTCCTTGGATGAATCCGAGGCCTCCTGGCTACAGGAAGAGAAGCGGCGAGCGATTGCCAATAATCATCGTGCGTGCAGACAACTACCGCGTCGATGCTGAGAGGAGGGTCATCAGGCTCGGATACTGGAACATAGATGTGCCCTTCACGGGCAAGCTACGCTGGCTTTCGAAGCCTGGTGCCAAGCGTGGTAGGATGGAGATCATATACGACCCCGTCAAGAAGAAGTGGTATGCCCACATATCGGTCAGAGTGCCGCTGGAGAGGAAGAGCGTCGGAGGAGGCTTCATGGGAATAGACCTGGGAAGGGAAGTGCTTGCTGCCGCGGTCACTAGCGGTGGGGAAGCACTGCTGTACAAGGGCAACGTGCTGAAGAGCGACTACTTCTACTTCGAGAGGAAAATAGCGGAAATCGACAGGGCGCTGTCAGGGCTGGAGGAGGCTGACAGGAGCGCGCTCGCGGAGGAGCGCAGGCGCCTATTCGAAAAGAGAAAGAGGCGGAGGAACCAAGCACACGCCAACGCGGCAGCGCACTTGAAGAACGAAGCCATCAAGCGTAGCATCGGCATAGTCTTCATAGGATACCCATGGTACATATCGCAGGAGAAGCCTGGGAAGGGCAACGTGAACATGTGGGGTCAGCGGAGGCAGCTGATGAGGCTTGCAACGACGCTGGAGAACGCCGGCATACCTGCGTTCGCCGTCAGCGAGGACGGCACATCGAGGGAGTGCGCGTACCACGGCTGCGAGGTCTTGAGGAAGCCCAGAGGGCTCATCCACTGCCCACACGGGCACACGATGCACAGCGACGTGAACGGTGGCTTGGGTGTAATGGCTAGGGGGCTAAAGGCGCTGGGCATAAAGGCAGAGCTACCGAAGCAGATCAGGGTGCTCAGCTTCCTGGCGACACCCGGCAGAGTAAAACCCATAACCCCTGCGAAAAGGCGGGGTAAGGAGTGGCGCGCGCTGCGCGCTACTTCAGAGAAAGACTGAAATATTCCAACTGATTGTTCTGCATAGGTTAGGTGTGGAGGTTAGGAGGCTGTCTACGGGTATTCCTGGCTTGGATGCTCTTGTGAAGGGCGGGATTCCGGAGGGGTTCTTTGTAGCCCTTGTAGGGATGCCTGGCACAGGCAAAACTATTACTTGTCTTCACTTTGTCTGGGCTGGTTTGAAGGCTGGGGAGAGCGCTATCTACGTGACCACGGAGGAGAGCAGGGAGAGTATTGTGAGGCAGGCGGCGCAGTTTAAGATGGATTTCGCGGGTGCTCTCGGGTCCGGAAGGCTGGTTATCATTGATGCCTTGATGCGTGAGAAGGAGGATGAGTGGACGCTGCGAGAGCTTGCTGTTGAGGAAATGCTTAGCAGGGTTATAGAGGCGAAGAAGAGGCTTGGCAGGAACGCCCGTAGGCTGGTGATCGACTCGATGAGTGCTTTTTGGCTGAGGGCTCCCGTTAGGGCTAGGGAGGACAGCTACACTGTGAAGAGGATTCTGAATAAGTGGGGCTTCACCATCGTGGCTACGAGCCAGTACGCGATTACGACTGGTAGTGCCTTTGGGTGGGGGCTTGAGCATATTGCCGACGGGATTATCCACTTTAAGCGGAGGATGATCAACGGCGTGCTGACGAGGTACATCATTATCGAGAAGATGAGGCAGACTGCTCACGATCTGAGGGCCTGGGAGGTAAAAATAGAGGACGGCGTTGGGGTTGTGGTTGCGAGACCCTTGGAGAGGCGCCTTGAGGACGAGTCCCTGCCCGAAAGGGTTCAGAGGAAGATCAGGATGCACTCTGAGGAGTTCTCGGTGGAGTAGCTGGTGTCGCATAACTTTTATACGTGTCTAGCGCTCTGCACCATGTATGAGCAATCCGGAATACGTTGAGGTTGCTTTACGTCAGCATACGAGGCTTCTCCACCCAAAGCTCGTTGTCCTCGTGACCTCTATCGGTAAGGATGGGAGGGCGAACGTGATGCCTGCCGCGTGGGTGATGCCGGTGTCTGTTAGCCCGCCGCTGGTTGCTGTTGCCATATCACCTAGGAGACACACGTACAGCTTAATAAGAGAAGCTGGGGAATTTACTCTGAGTCCCGTGGAGGTGGGTATGTTGAAGCTTGTAGAGGAGACTGGCTCTACTAGTGGGAGTAGGGTGGACAAGTTTGCCGAGTACGGGATTGAGATCTTTCCCGCGCTCGCGGTTAAGCCTCCATGCATCGTGGGCTCGCTGGCTTGCATAGAGTGCAGGGTTAGCGCTGAGTATCCCTGCGGGGACCACTCAATATTTGTGGGGGAGGTGAGGGTTGCCCGAGTTAGGCGTGGTGCTTGGAAAGACTCGACATACGACTTGTCGAGCGTTATGCCCCTGCTCCACCTGGGCGGCGAGGAATACGCAACGACGAAGACTCTTGAGTAGCCCCCTGGGCAATGAGGGATGAAATGCTGCTGTGGAGCTGGTGTTAAACCTCGCCAATAGTTTTTATTCCTCTTCTTCGCGCATCACTCATAACTTTCTTACTCGCAGCTAGTAGGACAAACGTTACTAACAGGGTTGACAGCAGGAGAGATGCTAGCACATCGCTATTCACTGGTTGTTTGCTGGAAGCTTTTGCAGCAAGCATTGGTCCCAGGAGAGGGACAGGGGCGAGTAACCTCAGCCGGTTTTCTTCTACGGGCATTATGGCTAGACCTAGGAATGCGAGGCTTGCTATGTCAAGCATGTAGCCTGGTACGCCGGTTTTTAGCGCTAGGTTTGCAAGCAGCAGTCCGTACTCAACTGACTGTATAAGCAGAATGCACAGAGAGGCGATCGTGTAGGTGGGGTAGAGTGCAGGAATTTCCAGCCCGATAATCTTGAGGAATAGTAGCGTAAGCAGGGAAGTTATTGCTGAAGTTGTAAGCAGGGGGATGACTCGCCCCGCTAAAACGAGGAGGAGATGGGTTCCTCTGGCTTCGTGCTCCTCTATGAGCCCCAGAACGCTTAGGTAGTCTACCCACCCACCAATCATCCACGTAGCGTTTGAAGCAATTGTCCATGCAACGAGTCCAAGGAAGTTCTCTGGCAGGAGGTGTGTTTTACCAGTAAGTGTGAAGCCCAGGAGTAGGGTAATTATCCAAAGTGTGTCTGTTAGTGAGCCTGAAGCCATGGACAGGAAGTACCTCCTTGTTCTCAGTGTGTGCAGCCAAATAATGGCTCTAATTTTTCCCAACTTAGACGCCCCTCGCCAAAAGTTTTTCCTCCGTTCTCTTGGCGAGTTTGCTGAATACGGCATTGTAGGCAATTGAGAGAAGAGCTATGGCTATTATTATGCTGCCAAGGACGCTCTTGGCCTTGAGTGCTCGTGTTAGTAGGTTGGAGGCTTCAACTATGTATGTTGTTGGAAGTAGCTTAGAGATGGCCCGGAGCCAGCAGGGGAGCACGCTCACTGGGAAGAGGGCTCCAGAGGCGAGGAGTATTAGGGGCGTTATCCATTCGAGCCACGGAGACTCTTCTTTTGTAAGCAGAGCTAAGCCAGCCAAGAACGCGCTGAGGCCCACTAGTGGAAGAAGTCCGAGGATTATAAGGATGTAAGTGCTTGCAACGTAGCCTAGAGCCATAGCTGGCTCCAGGAGGATGATGAGTAGTGGCAGGAATATGAGGGTTTTGAAGAGGTTTTCCAGCAGGTATCTAGGTATAAAGGTGACTGTTAGTGATGTCAGTACGCCTTCCGGGACTACTGCGTAGTAGGGAAGTGTGCCCTGCATTCTTAGAATGATTCCCCTGCCTGCAATATCCCACAAAACGTCTATTGAGCCTGTCACGGTTAGACTTAGCAAGACAAGGTCTTTTAGAGTGGTTGCTGTTCCCAGTTGCTGGTGCAGGAAGTGAAGCATGGCTAGGACTAGGTAGGGTCTGGCCAGCAATGCGATGAAGAGTCCCTTATTGTTCTTCAGGATACAGGTCTCAAAGTATAGCCCCGCCCTGAGCAGGTTGACGAATTTACCTACTTCCACTCTAGACACCCCTGTGACCCGTCAGCTTTACGAATACATCCTCAAGCGTTGGCTCAAGCACGCTAATGCTTCTAACCTTTAGTTTTGATGCCTTAACTTCGTGGAGTAGCTTCTCCATGATCTCCTCGGCTTGCGATACGGGTACCGAGAGGACGATTTTCTCGGCGACGCCCTTCTTGTGATAGACTCTAATCTCGCTGCTTGGAAAGCTCCTGAGCAGGTTTAGTGCCTGGAGGCTTGAGACGCTGGGGAGCCTAACTTCGATGAAAACCGTGTCCGCTATGCGCTTCTTAAGGTCATCAACGGTGTCTATTGCCAGTATTTTTCCCTCCGACAAAATCGCAACCCTGTCACATATTAGCTCTGCCTCAAACAGGTTATGCGTTGTTATGAGCACGGACTTGCGCTTCTGGTGGGCTAAGTTTACTAGTAGTTGTCTAATTTTCCTGGAGGTTACGGGGTCTAAGCCAAGGGTTGGCTCGTCCAATATGAGGACTGGCGGGTCTAGGAGCAGGGATCTAGCTATGCTGAGCCTCGCCTTCATTCCCAGGGACATTTCTTCGTAAAACTTGTCGGCAAGGTTTTGCAGCCCAACTGCTTTAAGAGCTTCGCTCACCCTTTCTTCGAGTTTCCCCCCGCTTAAACCGTAGAGCATGCCGAAGTACTTTAGGTTTTCCCTAGCAGTGAGTTTATAGAAGAAGCCTTTCTCCACGCTTAGAGAGATTCCTATGAGCTTTCTCACTGTGCTTCTCTCCTCGACAATGTCGTGACCGAGAATTTTAGCGTAACCTTCATCTGGGAGCAGAAGGGTGGCCAGTATTTTAACCAATGTGGACTTTCCAGCGCCATTAGGACCCAGTATTCCCAGAATCTCGCCCTCGTTGACTGTGAAGGAAACCCCCCTTAATGCCTCTACTCTACTCTCAACTGTCTTAAACAAGCCTATTCGCTTCCTCGTTACGTACGTCTTCCTGAGGTTGTGTACCTCTACTGGGTACATTCCCCACCACCCCAGAAAGTGTGAGGAGTAAAGAGCGAATCCTCTGTTACATTACTGTACTTTATCTTCGTCGATATGGACTTTTCAGCTCTATAAAAATTTTTCAAGTGCGTGAGCTTCTCAGCGCGTCTCCTCCGGCGAGAGCTTGGACGAAGCTAGTGTGAGAAGGAAACTTATGAAGGCTGTCGAAACCACTGGTTGAACCAGTATCAATTTGCTAAAAGTGACTCCGACTATTGGTCCGAAGAAGTAGCCTGCCCCGATAAATGACTCAAAGAGTGATGTGTATAGGTGGACTTCAAGGACCCCCCTCTTAAATACCCTCTCCAGAGCGTTGCCGTACACTATTCCCTGCCCTAAACCTGAAAAGAGGGCTAGAACTATGTGGGAGAGGGGGTTTCTCGTGTACGCTATGAGGACCGGGGCAAGCATCAGAGGCGAGGCGATGTCCGGTCTTCGAAGCTTCACGGGAATCCTCTCGTACAGGTAAAAAAGAGTCGTCCTGGAAAAAATCATTGTGAAGAGTGTTGCCGAGAGCATGATGGGCGGCATCCCCTTCTCTTCCACGAGTATGGGATAGAAGGTGATTAGTCCAGCGGAGTTTGTCGAGTATGTGATGCAGAGAATCCAAGCTAGAGCCGCCCTCCTAACTGATGCTAAAACTCCGCTGATTGATGCAGGCTTAATGTTCCTCACTGAGCCGAATCTGGCCAGAGGGGTTAAGAGCAGGGAAGACGCCGCAAAAAGGAGGAATGCTAGTTTCGGCTCTATCAAGGAGGCTGGGTAGACGGATGCCATTGCTAGGAGGGAGCCTGAACTCCAGGAGAAGGAGAAGGAGGATACTTGTCCACCGCTGCTTGAAACTGCGTTCTCGATTGATGGCCAGAATACGCCGAATCCCAAGAGGACTAGGCTGACCGCCGAGAATATGGCTGGAATGGTTCGGGAGAGGGGGAGGGCTATGTATCCTGCTCCAATGAGGCTGAGTGAGAGAGATAACGTTCTCGAGTCGCCGAGCTTGCTCACAAGGAAGGATGACAGCAGTGCACCAGTGATGTACAGGAGTGAGGATGATCCAGTCACGATGCCTATCTCTGCCTCTCCGTAGCCTAGCTTTAGCATGTAGAGGACGACCAAAGGGACTAGAAGACCTTGCAGGAAGGATAGTGCAAATGGCAGGACGTATAGCCTCTTCATGTTTCATCGCCTCGCTCAAGCAGGGATCATGATAGCGAGTGTCTCGAGGACGGGTACGAGGAGCGTGAGTATGAAGCCATGTATTATGCTTGGCACTGTTGCTTCTTCGCCATACGTGTAGATGTATATTGGAAGGGTGTTGTCCATGGTTGTTGCTCCCCCCAGGCTCACCGTCGAGACCTTAAACCTTGCTAGTACAGGGGTAAGTATGAGCGTTGCCTGTTCTCGCATGACGTTGACCAGGAAAGCGGTCAGACCCCCTACTGGTCCGAAGTGCTGTGCAACGAAGGGTCCTGCGAAGCTGTACCATCCAAGCCCGAAGACTATGGATAGCGAGTAGTTGAGAGGAACTCTGAGTACGAATGAGGCGGCGAGCCCTGCTAGGAATGCTGAGGTAATTGTTGCCGAGAGAGCCTTGAGGACAATCCTCCCTCCACTCCTCACCGCTCGCGAAGTTATCGATAATTGCATCGTGAGGCCAGTCGCGAAGATAACTGCTAGGACAAGGGGCCAGATAATCCTTGAAAGGAGGTCCCGGAGCCAGCTAGCGTATACTCCTGTTAGCCAGCCGAGAGGCACTGCGAGAATAATTGGGGAATTGAGATGCACGTGTACAGGGCTTGAAGACTTCTTTCCTTCCTCCACGAAGACAGCGCCAACAACGAGCACAGAGAGGATTATTAGGGCTAGAAACGCCAGGGTATGTGCTAGGGAAGCCTTCAAAGCCTCAATACCGCTCGCAGCTGACCACGCGCTTATGCTCCAGACAAGCACCAGCACCATTGCTTGAAACACAGCGCGTGGAATCCTTATCTTCAATACTCTGCCGAGAGCAATTGAGAGTGCGAATACTACGATGATCGTAAAAGAGGAAGCCGTGTCAGTCATGCAGGTAAATCATTTCACCATTTTCATAAATTTATTTGAGGAGTCTTTGAATATTATTCACTGCTTCAGCGGCAACTTCACAACCATGTCCAGTAGTGTGCAGAGGGAGTCCACTGCTGGGATACTGCCAGGTAAATTAAAGTAAGGATCGTAGAATCCTGTCTTGACGACTATTGCTTTAAGGCCTGCGTTAAAAGCCTCTAGTGCAAGCCTGGGCCTGTCATCTACGTGGACTATCTCGTCCCTGGGGGTTTTGAATTCTTCCTCCAGCTTCATCCACGCCTCCACCCTTGAGGGGACATCCTCTTGAACAACGAGTATCCTGTCGAAGAGGGGGGCAAGCCCGCTCTCAATGATCCTCTTATGCTTCATTCCCGGCACACCGTCACCCGCGGAGACGGAGACTACGATTTTGCCCCTCTTCTTGAGCTCAGACAGGAGCTTCACTGCGCACCTGCAGAGCTCGGACCCCTTCACCCTCGCTTCAAAGAGGAGCTCTTGAAAACTCCCTACGTCGTAACGAACACTTACCGAGTGCTTTCTGGCAAAATCCTCGAGCAGGTAGTGGAACTTGCCGTAGTCCAGTACCCCCTCTTTCTCGAGCTCGTACCAGCTCCTGTACACCTCGTCTGTCAGCATTTCAAGCATGCTTGCCGGGACACCCAAGTAGAGAAGCAGTATCTGGATGACATCCCTCATGTAAGTGTAGCTGTCAATCAGGGTGCCGTCTATGTCA
>Ga0080004_1113420_pt1 | contig 29411 bp, 31 predicted proteins | sample WasSprMetagenome_FD_69207 | JGI IMG/M metagenome (GOLD analysis project Ga0080004, IMG submission 69207) | Sulfidic aquatic microbial communities from Washburn Spring, Yellowstone National Park, USA - WS (SPADES assembly) (version 2) | ecosystem: Environmental > Aquatic > Thermal springs > Hot... | reverse complement strand
TCTCCCCCCCAACCCGCTTCAGCCCCCCTTCGATGGCGTCCGCGCAGCGGGCAGGCCCGTACCCGTCGAACAACGCCCGTCCCTCCCTGCTCATTTTGCGGCGCGCCTCCCAATCGCGTGCCAGCCGGACCACCGCCTCCGCCACGGCCTCCGGCGTTACATCCGGCCCCCACCCCAAATTGACGGCCGCGCCCAGGGCGGCCAGCTCTTGCGCGTTGGGCTCCTGATTGTCCGCCTGCACCAGCAGAATGGCCGGTGTCCCTGCGGCCGCAGCCTCGCAGGCCGTTACACCGGCCGCGCAGACAACCAGGTCGCTCTCCTGGAGGAGGGGAAGCAGCGAGGGCAGGGCCTCGTGAAACCTCACGCGCGGATCCCTCCCGCAGTCCTGCGCCCCCATCTCCCCCAGCATACCCGGCCCCAGCACCACGTCCCACCTTGCGCCAACCCCGGCCCTCTGGAGACCGGCCAGGATTCGAGGCAAGAGAAGGTTGGGATCGCTACCCCCTACGGTGACCAGGATGTGCGATACTTCCCGCCGGACCCGCCTTGGGCCCCGCGCCCGAAGGGTCCGGGGAAGCAGGGCGTAACGGGGACCCAGGAGGTAATGCGTTTCCGGCCGCACCCTGTACCCAAGCCCGCACGCGGCCGGGCCGTAGTTGATCAGCACCCGGACACCCGGCGGACTGTGGCCCACATCGTCCACGGCCACCACCACTGGTATCAGACGGGCGGCCCGAAGGTAGTACTCGTCACCCAGAAGATAGGTGTCGACCACCAGCGCCGCCGGGCCGATCCCTTGGGCGGCCGAAACCAGCAGTCGCTCCTCCCCATCACCGGTCGAGGCCGCCCAAAGCCCTGCGCCGGCCCGCGCGATCCGCCCGCAGGCGTCCCGGTCGAGATTGCCCGCAAAGGTCACGGACCACCCGCGGGCCGCGAACTCCTCGGCTAGGGCCAGGCTGCGCATCAGGTGCCCCAGCCCCGTCTCCCGCGTGGCGTCCACCCGGAAAAGAACAACCTTGCCACCCACCGCAGGCCACCCCCGGTGAGGCCCGCCGCCCCGTACGGCCCGCCTCTACCCGCCGCAATACCCCCGGGTCGCACCGCCCAACGCCCCCCGTGAGACGTCCGGCACGCCCGGAAGACCTTCAAACAACCTTCTGCCGCACGTGGGCGTTAATACGGGAGAGCTCGGGCTCGGCCTCCAGCAGCCGCACCACGTCGCGTATGTCGATGATGGAGCCGGGCCGGTAGAGGCGCCGGCAGATGATCTCGATCAGCCGGAAGTCGTCCTCCTCGTCCACACAGAGCCGCCACTCCGGATGCCGCAGGTTTTGAGGTGCCGGATAAGAGGCCACCCTGAAGAGTTCCGGATGCCGGTAAATGTAGAGGGTCACGTGCTCCCGGGAAGCCGCATCCCGGGCCAGTTCGTGGGCCCTTTCCAGGGCCGAGCGGGAAAACACCTCCGTGTCCAGGCCGCGCGGAAAGCCGCTCCCCACGCCGGCCCCCACGTAGTCGTAATCGTACGCCAGGTAAAAGCGCACCACCTCGTCCACCGTCACCGGATCTATCAACGGGCAATCACTCGTAATCCGCACCACCACCTCGGCCCCGGCCATCTCCGCCGCGCCCGCGTACCGGGCCAGAACGTCTTCCTCGGGCCCGGTGTACCACATCACCCCGGCCTGCTCGGCCAGCTCCACAATCGGCCGGTCCTGCGGCAAATGAGTTGTGGCCACTACGATGCCGTTCAGCATCCGCGTGGCCTGCAAGCGCTCTATTAAGTGGGCGAGCATGGGGCGCCCCACCAGCGGTTTCAGCACCTTGCCGGGCAGCCGGGTGGAGCCGGTGCGGGCCTGAACGATGCAGACCACTCGCCTCAATTTCCGTCGCCCCCTTGCATGTCACGGAATAACTGGTCTTCTTTAACGAACCGGTCCTCGGTGTAGCGCAACATTACCAAGCCGCGCTCAAACTCTCCGACGCACGATGGTACGGGCAGTCCCTTTACCAGACGCACCAGAAAAGTCGGCGTATGCGCACCGGCGGCAAAACTCAGAGCGGCACCGCCGCCGTAGCGCGGGTTCACCTCGATGAACTTGACGGAATGGCCGTCAAAGAAACACTGAATCGTGTTGTGCCCAACGAGGTGCAGCTTCTGTGCCAGCCGGCAGCATTCCCGTACGATGAGTTCGTGGTAGCAGGTTACTCCGACGAAGGACTCTCCCCCTACGACCCTCAGCCTGCGTCGCGGCACCACCGAAATAATACGTCCCTCGAAGTCGCTGAAAAGGTCGACCGTGTACTCCGGAGCGGCCACGAACTCCTGCACCAGCGGCTCTTCCAGCCTTGCCAGCAAAACCTCCAGCTGGCCCGGCGTCTCCACCTTGAAAGCCCACCGCCCCGACTTGCCTTTGCGGCTCCGGACAAATACGGGAAACACGGCGGGGTTTTCCCTTAATTCGGCGGGGGAATACGCACGCGGAACCAGGAATCCCTCCCGACGGCTAAACTCGAAAAAGAGCCCCTTGTCCTGACACACCTCAATCGTCTCGGGCGAGGCCACCATAATCCGGATGCCCGCCGCCTCGAACAGTCCCCTGTGTCTGGCGAATACGGGCAGCTCTTCATCCCGCGTGGGGACTACCAGACCCACCCGTTGGCTACGGCAAATATCCAGGAGGGTCGGAAGAAACGCCGGGTCATGGCTTTCGGGAACCAGAAAACGCACGGGACTTTCGTACAGCGCGGCCGAATAGGGGCTGGCGTCTACGGGAATCACCAGGCCGCCGCCGCAGAGGTTCAAAGCCTCCTGAAAGGCCCGTACCAGGCTCACCTTACGGGAAGCGCTGGTAATCAGCACGTTCACAGGTACCGCCCCGCCGCTATATCATATCCCAGGTAATGGGGGTGTCCGCCGGAATGTCGACCCGGGCCTGCCTCCCCACCACAACGTCGACGAACTTCGGCGGAATCCCGTAGCCCGGCCTCTTAATGATGAGCATCTCTCGGGTAATGGTGGCGCCCTTGGGTATGTCGACCGCGGCAATGATGCTCCGCCGGCTCAGCACAAGCTTGGCCTCCTCACCGGGCGTCGGCCTCTTTTCCGGCCGTCCGAGGCACGCCTCTACCTCTCGTATGGCCTTCACCAGGCTTTTCAGCTCGTGCGGCTCCAGCGCGAATTTGTGGTCCGGTCCCTCCATCCGCCGGTCCAGGGTGAAATGCTTTTCGATGACACAGGCTCCCCGGGCCACGGCCGCAATGGATGCGGTCAACCCCAAGGTGTGGTCCGAAAAACCTACCGGAAGGTGAAAGGCCTCGCGCAGCGTGTCCATCATTCTTAGATTAACCTGGTCGATGGGTGTGGGGTAAAGCGATACACAATGCAACAGCACGATGGCGTTGTTACCGGTACTCCGAATGGCATCTACGGCCTCCTGCACGTCCGCCAGGTTGGCCATTCCCGTGGACAGGAGTATGGGCTTGCCCTTGGCCGCCGCGTACTTCAGCAGCGGTAGGTCGTTGATCTCCGAGGAGGCCCATTTGAAGGCCGGCACCCCGAGGGCGTCGAGCTCGTCCACGGCCTGGTAGTCAAAAGGAGTGGAAAGGAAAATAAGCCCCCTGTCCCGCGCGTATCCGGCAAGCTCCGCCTGCCATTCCCGGGGCAGTTCGCACTTCTTGATAACTTTATAGGGCGGCTCATCTTCGCCCGGAAAGGCCGGCGTGGAACGGGAATAAAGCGTATCCGCGCTATACGTTTGAAACTTTACCGCATCGGCCCCAGCTTCGGCGGCAACATCGACCAACTTTATGGCCTGCTCAAGGTTGCCGTTGTGGTTGCTTCCGGCTTCGGCAATAATCAAAGCCGGTTCCCCAGGGCCGATGGTTCGGGAGCACAGACGCACTTGAACCACACCAAAAACCTCTTTTCCTAACGCTGAGGGTATGGCCGCCAAACCAGCGCTTGACCTGTGACAGCCACGCCACTTTCATCGAACCGTACGTGCGATACCTAAAGCTTCGCAAGCCCAGCCATAGTCTCCCAAAGGTAGCGCCGCGAGCCGAATTTCCGGTTCCGCCTTTTCGTTGCCCAGGTAGTACACGATGAGCAGATATCCATCTATTACCAGCAGGTCGGTGTAACCGCCGTCGTACAGGTCACCGTGGTAAGTGTCGATCACCGTTTTCCGCCCGCCATCCAAGGGGTTTAACAGGGAAACCGCGCTAACCTCCGGATCTGAGAGATCGCGAAAAGTTAGGTAGAGCCGGTCCCCTACCTTCAGGCTCATGGGCGCGTGCGCCTTCTCAAGTAGCGGTTGCGGTTCGGACCAGGCCTGCAGGTCGAATGAGGTAGCGTACCAGATACCGTAGGGCGGCGTATCCCGACGCATAAAGATCACGTACTGGTCACCGTCGTGGACCACCGAGCTTTCGTTCAGGATGATATGACCCTCCAAGTTGCTCGGCAGCCAAGACAGTACGTCCCACGACTCCCCGTTGTCCGTCACCAGCAGGAGGGGGCGGCTGAACCCCTCCCCTTCCAGGGCCCCGTAGGCGGGGAAGACGTAACCCGCGGGCGACCGGAATGCCTTCCCGTAGAAAACGAGCCACCGCACCCCCTTGACCCTTACTTCCGTCCGTTCCTGGAAGCAGGGTGTGTCGGAAAAAGAGATGTAACTCTTCAGGAGCTGCGGAGGATTGTAAAGACGGGTGGCCAGGGTGTAAACGTTCTCCTGTGGCCGGGAAACGATGGCGTCAATCTCATTGGCCCCCGCGCTTCCGAATACGGTTGTCTCCCGGCCCAGGTCAAACAGGCTCGTCACCCGGTCATCCCCGAGCGCCCGCAACAAAACTTCTTTTTCAATCTCAAAACACTTCACCACACCGTCTACCCCGTGACACTGCCGGTTACTGGTTCGGCCCTGGCGGAAAAATACGTAGACGCGGTCGCCGTTCGTAGCCAATGTTGGAAACGAGGAATACGTTTTCTCCCGTCTGGGAATGACCGTTTTCCTTACGATCACATTGTCTCACCCCGTGTTCCTGGTCCGGGCCAGCAGCTTATCTACCGCGTCCACGCACCGCAGCACACCGCGCTCGTCCAAAAACGCCCGCCCGTTCCGGCTCATTCGTCGGCGGCGTTCTTCATGCCGGCCCAGAGCAACTACCGCCGATGCCGTTCTCTCCACCGTCGCATCGGTTCCCCCACCCAGACCGGCGGCCAACCCCGACTGCTCACATACCCTCAGCCCACGCTTAACGAGTATTCCGGTTGCCTGAAAGCGTGATCCACAGCCAAGCCCTTACAGTTAACCTATTGCCCTCATACACCGCGACTAACTCTGCAGGAGCTCTGCGTAAACCCGGAGGTAATTCTCCAACATAGTCGCGGTGGTAAAACGACTCAGGTACTCCGCATGGGCCCGGCATACCATAGCCTCTCGCGCGCTTGGCTCCAGAGAAAGGGCTCGATCCACAGCCCGGGCCAGATCTTCGGCATCCCAACCGGCGAACAAAATACCGGTATGTCCGTCAACTACGATCTCGTTGACCCCCGGTATATCGCTCGCCACCACCGGCACACGCTCCCGGAAGGCTTCCAGGGGCGCAAGCGGTAGGGCCTCACTTTTGGAAGGCAACACCAGACAGTCGAACAAGCGCATGTAGCACGCCGCTTGTTCCTTGTACCCAAGAAAGTGCACCCTTCCCTCCAGGCCGAGTTCCCCCGCCCTTTTCTTCAAAGCGGGGATAATCTCGCCCTCGCCAACGAATACGGCATGCAGCCGGGGATACCTGCTGCGTAAACGTCCCAGCGCCTCAATCAGTAACGCTTGGTTCTTGCGCACGCACACCGTACCCACGCAGCCAACAATCTGCTCACCTTGCTGCTTCAACCGATGAAGCTTTCGCCAATCGGGATCCGATAGAGCAACGTCCGCGGGCGGCGGCCCAATGCCGTTGTAAATCACTTCGACCTTCGATGCTTCAATCCCCTGCTCAACAAAAAAGTTCCGCGCGCCCTCTGAAACCATGACCACCCGCTCCACGCTGTTTATGATTACGGCATCCATGCGCCGCTGGGCGGGCGTCTTACGTAACCCCCAGCCCAATCCGTCGTGAACCGTTTGGACGATAGGTATTTTTCGGTCAAGTCCTGAACGGGCAATGATGCCGACGAGGCTGGGCACCGCTGCATGCGTGTGCAGGAGGTCAATCTCCTCCTCCACGATAAGGCGGCGCACCATGGCTGCAGCCGCCACGTTCCGGTAAACATCCCGCTTGAACGTAGAATCGACCAGGTGCAGAGGGACTCCATGTTTCCGCAGCCCGACCAGGTACTCCTCATAATTGCCGTAATCCTCTTCGCCAACCTGGGTGGCGACCACAGCCGCAAAGTGTCCGATCTGGTTCAAACCAACTGCCAGATCGAAGATCACCCGTCCTGCTCCGCCTTGCAGAAAAGTGGTGATTAAGAGGATCCGCATTCCTAACCCTTCCGTCCCGAAGACACATCCTCCCACTGCTCGGTAAGAACGCACCGTGTTCACACCCAGGCGCTCTCTAAATGCTTACGGCCGAACAATCATCTTCCTCCAGCCCATCTGCCACAGTTGTTGAGCCATCTGATCTTGATACCCGGCCGACGCGAGAACAACGGCGTCCACTTCTTCAGCCCCAGGTCCCATAATGTAGTCGACGGCGTAAACCGGTAAGCCTAAAAACAGGGTCCCCTGGCGTGCGGGGGAATTATCCAAGAAAAACTTGACCTCCACGCCCTCTTCCAGGGCAGCACGATAGCACTCTCTGCCAGTGAGCGAGGCGCCAAATATCGCGACGCGGCCAACCTTGCCGAGCTTCGATCGTAGCGAATGAGTCCGACCTTCCGCCACAATTACGCGGACCTCTTGGTTCAAATCATGACGCGACATTACTTCTTCATACGCTTCCAAGGTCCTTTGTGCTGCTCGCTCCCAGGTGTATCTCCTTAATATGGTCTCCCTTAAGGCCGCCTGTCTCTCCGGAGAATAATCATGCCAAGCCCTGTAAACCGCCTCCTGAATGGAGTCGAGCCGTCTGGGATTACAATAATAGGCCATATCTCCAAAGTATTCCCAGGCAGACCCGCGATCGCTCACTACAATACTACAACCCGCCAAGGCCGCTTCAAGGCTCGATAAACCGGGAGTCTCGGACCAACTTACCAGAGCATGGACCCGCGCTGCCGCATAGGCAGAGGCCAGAAATTCTTGCGGGAGGTGATCGATAAACAAGGTGTTGGACGGCGCGTAACGCCGGCAAAGCTCAGCATACTCGGGAACCTGAGGCCTGCCGATAATGACACATGGCAAACCCGTCCCATGTAGGGCCAGTAAAAGCATTAGTTGGTTCTTCCGGGGTTCTAACCTCGCAGCGCAAAGGACAAAATCCTTCACACCATATTTGTTGACAAACCACTCGGGAGTCGCATTCAAAACCAGAGCCGGGTCAACCGCGTTGGGAACTACCGTGTAAGTGGCTTGCCATAAACCAAAGTCCTTTCGTAATTCCTGCATTTCGGCATAACTGTTAGGAAGAAAATGAGCCAGACCCGTTAGAAGCTCCCGCCTTTCCTCTTTAAGCCTTTCATAAGGGGAACGGTATGTTCTTATTCCTTCTACTTTAATCTTGCCCACACCGTAAAGCTGTAAGGCTTCGATTACTTTAGCAGTCTCTTTTTCCTTTTCGACTATCGCCGCTACTTCCTCAGTTGCAGCCTTTGCTTCTTCCAAATTCCAATAGATAGGGGAAAGTAAGGTTCGTTTATGATGATCCCTCAAATGATATAATTGATCTACGGCCTCGGCATTCGGCAAACCGAATTGGTGGATAAGATCATAATTCAGGTTCAGCGACGGAAGAGCAGATAGAGAGACATCAACCGCCACACCCCTCTCCTCTAAGGCTGCACGAGTACTAAAAAGTTGCGTCATATCACCGCCAGGGACCTCAAGACCATTGGTTCGTCCAACAAATAAGACCCTTCGGGGCCCCTTTACTATTGATTCCTCGGCCTTCCCCTTCTGTACAATCGCCACCAAAGTATCCTCACTGCGCCAATCGAACTCGATAAAACGCACCCGGCACGGCATAAATACTTTTTCAAGTATATTGTTCAACGCAGAGACCGTAAAATAGCTTAAATGTTCTGGACTCCAGATGAAGCCAGGCCAGCTTAGGCCGGATTGTCTTGCCCGATACGATCCCGCATTTGGCGTGCTGACTATAAGCATTCCGTCATCAGCCAGGACCCGCTTAATCGATGAGAGAAAGCTTTGTAAATCTTCCACATGTTCTATAACTTCCCATGCAGTGACAAAATCAAATCGTGTTTCAGAATGAAAGGTTTCCATCCTTCCCTGGTGAACCGTAAGCCCTTTGGCGCGGCAAAGGGCAACGGCTGCAGGTGAAGAATCCAACCCGTATACATTGCTAGAAATTCGTCCAATCTGCTCTAAGAAATAACCTGCCCCACAACCGATATCAAGGATCCGATTAAATCTCTTAAGACCACCAGTTAGATACAAGACCAATTGCAGACGTAAAGTGGACTTTTCTTTATGACCCGGCTGGTTTTGAAAGTACTCCGCAGTATAATAGTCTGCCGTTACTTCATTCCCTTCCCGAAAGATGAGGCCACAAAGTCGGCATTGATATATCATAATGCCATCGGGCCGGACGCCCAATGCTATGGCTTCAAACTTTTTACACCAAGGGCACCCAGACATCTTGCATTATCCTCCTCTTACCAAACTGGGAATTCTAAAACTCCCCCTCATGACAGAGTAACACAGGTTATGTGTTTACCAACGCCGTTTACCAACGCCAGCGAAAGGTACTATTTCACCGAGAAAACCGCACAGTTGCCATACATCCAGCCATTTCTCGTTAGAATTGCTCGCAAACTCCCACTCCTCCGGCACCGGCCGGGCCTCACTCCAGTTGCCGGTGCTCCAGAAGGGGAAGGAGGGTTTTATAACGTAGAAGTCGCCGGCGTCTACGGTGTTGCGGGCTTCGTCCCGGGAGATGAGGACCTCGTGGAGCTTCTCGCCCGGCCGGATGCCGATGTACCTGATCTCGCAGCGCGGGCAGATGGCGTGGGCGAGGTCCACGATCTTCATACTCGGGATTTTGGGCACGAAAACCTCGCCGCCGTGCATCAGCTCCAGGCAACGCAGTACGAAGTTCACGGCCTCGTCGAGGGTGATCCAGAAACGCGTCATGCGCGGGTCAGTGACGGTGAGCACCCCGGTTTCACGCTGCTTCATGAAAAGAGGCACCACGCTGCCACGGCTGGCCAGCACGTTGCCGTACCGCACCACGCTGAACTTAGTACGCCCCCCGGAGTACGAGTTGGCGGCCACGGTGAGCTTCTCCAGGCACAGCTTGGTGGCCCCGTAAAGGTTTACCGGATTTACGGCCTTGTCAGTGCTCAGAGCGATGACACGCTCCACGCCCCGGTCGATGGCCGCGTCGATGACGTTCTGGGTGCCGATGATGTTGGTCTTGACCGCCTCGAAAGGATTGTACTCCGACGCCGGGACCTGCTTCTGGGCCGCGGCGTGGATCACGTAGTCCACGTCCTGAAAGGCCCTATACAGGCGGTCCCGGTCCCGCACGTCCCCCAGGAAGTAGCGCAGGCAGGGGTACTCGGCCTGACCGAACTCCTGCTGCATCTCTAACTGCTTGAGTTCGTCCCGGCTGAAGATGATCAGTTTTCGCGGCCGGTAGCGGGACAGCACGGCGGCCACGAGCCGGCGGCCGAAGGAGCCCGTTCCCCCGGTAACCAGAAGTACCTTGCCGTTCAGCATTCTACCACCTTCTGCTTCTCTCGCAACGTTTCCAGAACTTCCTCTGCCACGGGTATGACCCGCTCCAGTACCTGTGTCTGGCGGGCGTAGTACAGGAAGACCGCCTCGAGGGCCGTAAGGACCTGTTCCCTCAGTTCTCCCTGGACCTCGCCGAAAACGGTGCCCAGTTCCAGGTCCACCTGGCCGAAAAGAACGTTGGCACCGGGCGTGGCCCGCTTCAGCCGGTTCAGCCGTTCTTCCACGCCGTCGAGTCTTGACGCCAGCCGTTGCGCCCCGGGACCCAGTTGCCCTTTCAGGCAACGTTTCCTCAGGTTTTCGGCCAGGGCCGCGCCCCCGGCGCAGCACTTCCGGGCCCGCCGCAACGAGCGCAGGGCTTTCTCTAAATATTCGGTGAGCCGCTCCCGGCGCGTCCGGAGCCCCCGTCCCTGATGCTCCAGGTAAATATCGCGAATCTCCTCGCGGTACGGACGGGGTGGCAGCGGAGCCACGTAATCCCGGAGCGCCTCTCGAAACGTCATCACACGGGTGCCCCTGATCCGCGCCCCGCCCTCGGTGGCGTTGATAATCGTCCGGTCATGAATGGCCGCAAAGACCCGCTCAAACCACTCCCGAAAGCTGAGCCACGTGGACTTCGTGTAGACGATCCCGCCGAGATTTCCCTCCACAGGAATAAAACCATCCCTTTTCTCCCAGTCCACCGGTTCCTGGTGATCCAGAAGGCGGGAGTGGGTGCAGCCGTCGCCGTAGGCCAGGTCCTGCCCGATGAAAATAATGGGGTTTAAACCCATGAGGTAGGCTACGCTGAAGGCCACGTTGGCCACCGAGCCGGCGCTCCACACCAGCCCCAGATCTTCGCCGCAGACATCGTTGAGCCATCCGCATCCGTCCGCCGGTCCCACGAAGGTCGGCCCGCTGAACTCTGCGGCAATTCGGTAGTGGCCCCGCGGCTCGAAAACCAGAGCCGCTCCCGGTACCCTGACTCCCTGGAAGTGGCGGTAGTTTGCCTCGGTGGGGTCGATGGTCACCACCAGGTCTGGCTCCACCCCGACCCGCAGGATCGCTTTCAGGGCCGTCCCGGTGGCCAGGATCAGCGCCTTATTTTTGACCTCCGGCAAAAGGTGGATGTTCTTGTCCAGCGAGGGTCCCGCCGCCACGATGACTCCTGGCCGGCCGGCGAAGGGTCCGTAGAGATTTTTTACCCCTGGTGAGCAGGCTACGACCGGGATGTTCCGGAGCAGGTTAGAGACCCACAGTTCACCGAAACTGATGGCCGTGGCCCGATCGAGATGGAGGGTATGGTAAAGCCGCAACAACCGGTTATATACCGCTTCCAGTTCCGCTTTGAAAAACTCGTAAACCGGACGGTAAATTAAAAAGTGCACGTTCTGGAGCTTCCAAAGGGAAACCAGGCGTAACAGGGTCCCCTCGGCCTCGTCCGGTCCGGCCACCACGACGTTGCCAAAGGCAGAAAGTTTCTCTCCTCGCGCCGCCCGCGCCAGCTCGCATAATTCACGGGTAGCCTCGACGGCAAGGATGCGCGCGTGGGGGAACCGCTCCGCCAGCTGTTCCACGTGGTAGCCGAGGCCCACGCCCAGGACCACCAGCAAACCGCGCTGCGGGGCCTCCACCGCCGCGGCCCAGAGGCGCGCCTCTTCCCCTGGGTCGTAGTGGCTGTGGAGCCAGATTTCGCGTCCCCCGACCCGGCCGCGCAATGTGGGCAATCCGCTACGCGCCGTCTCTATGGTAATCTTCCTCCCGCCGGTCGCACGGGAACTTTCCCGCGTCGCTTCTGCCGTCACTGCTGCAGGCCGCGACAAGACAGCCCCTCCTCCGGGACCAATAGCGCCTGGAATTCGGCGAGCACCGGCACCAGCTCGTAGCGCAGGGTTTCGCCCAGCGCCAGCCCGTCCCGGTTCTCCCAGGCTTCCAGCACCAGCCGCAGGGCGGCCAGGTAGCGGGCGCCCAAATCCTGCCAGGCTGCCACCACTGCCGGCGCCCCGACGAACAGCCGGACATTGCCGAGCACGTGCCCCACCCACTCCAGACCGTCCAGGGCGGCGGCCAGGAGGTGAAACCCGTCGTCCTGACCAAGGGTCAACCTGCGCGCCGCTTCTTCCAATCCTGCTCTCAACACCGGCAGGTAGGTTCTCGCCGAGTCGCGAACGTCAGCCGCCAGATCGGTCACATCGGTCACGCGGAATCAGCTCCTTTATCCTGCTTATTTTATCGTCCGGCCCACCCCGCATCTTAACGTCTAAAGAAGGCATCGGCCCTGCCGATAAATATCGTAGCAGCCCCCGCGGGCAGCCTTCCGTAAAAGCACTGAAAACCGGGCAGGGATGCCCAACCAAGCTTCAAGGAGGAGGGGTTTTAGTGCGCATCAACCACAATATCCCCGCGTTGACCGCCTTCCGCCAGCTCTCCCTGAATCAGACCCAGGTGGCCAAGTCCCTGGAGAAGCTCTCTTCGGGCCTGAGGATCAACCGGGCCGCGGACGACGCCGCCGGGCTGGCCATTTCGGAGAAAATGCGGGCCCAGATCAGGGGCCTGGAGCAGGCCAGCCGGAACGCCCAGGACGGCATCTCCCTGATCCAGACGGCCGAGGGAGCCCTCAACGAGGTGCACTCCATGCTCCAGCGCATGCGGGAGCTGGCCGTGCAGGCCGCCAGCAACGCCCTGACCGACAGCGACCGGGCCAACATTCAGTCCGAGGTGAACCAGCTCATCGACGAGATCGACCGTATCGCCAGAAACACGGAGTTCAACACTATGCGCATCTTGAACGGCACGCTAACGGCCCAGACGGCGGCCCGGGGGACGAAAATAGAGTCCGTCGCTCTTTACGTGAAATCATCGACCACCTACGCGACGTCGAACACCGCGCTCATCGAGCTAGGCGTGGCCAAGAACGGCGTCCGGGTGGACCTGCGTTCGGGTGACACCATTTACATCCAGGGATTTATGGGCGGCACCTGGAAATCGAGTTCCATTAACATCAGCCCTACGGGCGGCGGAAGCCTGGTGGCGCTGATGAACGGAATTAAGAACCTCTTCAACGCTGCTTCGGTGTCCATGGTAAACGGTCAGCTGAAGATCACCGGCAGTAACGGCCTGCTCCAGGACATCGTAGGCCTGACCATCACGGCCAAGGGCGCAGACGGCACCGAGCGCACGACCTTCAACATCCTGATCAACCAGCTCACCAAGACCCAGTGGGCCAGTAACGCCACCGACGACAACGCGGCACGCGTCGCCATCGGGCCGAACCCGAACCAGGTACTGCGCATCGACATCGACAACATGGACGCCCGGAACCTGGGGGTGACCGGGCTGAAAGTGGCCACGCGGGAGCAGGCCAACGTCTCCATCAATGCCATCAGTCAGGCCATCGACCGGCTATCCGAACAACGGTCCCGGCTGGGCGCCTACCAAAACCGCCTGGAGCACACCATCAACAACCTGGCCACAGTGAACGAGAACATGACGGCGGCCGAGTCGCGGATCAGAGACGTGGACATGGCCCAGGAGATGATGCAGTACACCAAACTCAACATCCTAAACCAGGCGGCCACGGCCATGCTGGCGCAGGCCAACACGCTGCCGCAGAACGTGCTGCAGCTCTTCAGGTAAGTAGCGTGAAGTGGTAAGGGAGGGTTGCCCCGCGGGGGCTTTGTTTTTTGACGAGGGGGGGAACCCTTGCGCATAGGTGACATCTCGCATTTCCGGCCACCTCTACCCGACCACATAAGGCCGGTGCGGCCGGTGGAAGAGGCCGCGCAGGCGGAAACCCTGCGGGAACACAAAAACGCCGAGGTGGCACCGAAGGAAAAAACCGTTGCGCGGGAAGAGCGGCAAAAGCAGGCCCTTCGGCCGGACGTGGTTTCGCGCGAAGACTCTGTGGGGATGCGCCAATTGCTCCGCATCATCGAGGAAGCCGTGAAGGCGCTGCGCGGCCGCGACGTGAGCCTGCGCTTTTTCATTCACGAACCCACCAAGGAGATCATGGTGCGCATAATCGATCGCGAGACGCAAGAGGTGATTCGGGAAATACCCCGGGAGGAGATTCTAGACATGATCGCCAAGCTCTGGGAGCTGGCCGGCCTGATCGTGGACGAAAAGAGGTAATCGTACCCGGCCAGGCTGGGGTTCGCCGCACCGTCCGTACCCCGGTGCGGGCCCAGAAGCAACCGAAAACAGGAAGACACACAAATGCCGGGGAGGGGTTTCGATGTACCGCATCCTACGGATCGGCGGTCTGGCCTCCGGGCTGGACGTAGACAGTATCGTTAAGGACCTGATGAAGGTCGAGCGGATGCCCGTGGACCGGCTCAAGCAGCAAAAGCAACTGCTGGAGTGGAAGCGGGAGGACCTGCGCGCCATTAATCTGGCCCTGCTTAACTTCTATTCTAACGAAGCGTCCGAAGCCCGCCTGCAGGCCACCTTCCTGGCCAAAAGAGTTACATCCAGTGATGAAACGGCGGTCACCGCTACCGCGTCCGCCAACGCCAAGACTACCACGTATACGGTGACCGTCGGCGCCCTGGCCACGGTGGCCACCAACGTGAGCACCGGAGCCATTTCTGCCAATACGTCCGACAAGATCAACCCGGCGGCCACGCTGTGGTCGCAGCGCACCAAATTTGCCAATACAAACTTCGGCTGGATCTATAATACCGTGACCGGCGAAACAATATCCGGCAACGGCGGAAGTGTTTATTACCTGGCCCACGACGCCGTTAAAACCGGTACCGTATCAATCAGCGTGGACGGCACCCCGTTCACCGTCTTTTACGACCAGGCCAGCTACGACGCCAGTACGGACCCCAACAAGGTGCTGGTGAACGCGGACACCGGCCAGCTGACCTTTAATCAGGCCATCGCCAGTGGTAGCACGATTACCGCAGGCTACGAATACAATACCAAACGGTTTTCGTTCAGCATCACCACTTATAACCAGGACCACACCACCAATACCAAAGTCTTCACCGTTGACGCCACCGCCAAATCCCTCAACGACGTGCTGAACGAAATCAGTAGCGATACGGCACTGGGGTTGACGGCCTTTTACGAAAGCGGAGCCGACAAGGTCTCCATTGCCACCACCAGAACGGGCGACAATAATCCGGGTACGGCCGCGGCCGGTTTTCCCGAAATTCAGATCGGCACGACCGGCTTTCTGGCCGAAGTCTTGAAGCTGGACCAGACCCAGGAGCAGGGCGGCACCGACGCCAGCGCCACCATAAACGGCTTGACCGTTACCAGGGCCAGCAACACCTTTACCCTGAATGAGGTGACCTTTACCCTCAAAAAAGTTATCGCTACCGCCGTTACGATTAACGTGGAGACAGACGTGGACCGGGTTTACAACAGCATCGTATCATTCATTGAGGCCTACAACTCGGTCCTGGAGACCATTAACCGCGAACTTTACGAAGAACGCTTTCCCGATTATCTGCCCCTGACCGACGAGCAGAAGGAAAAACTCACGGATAAAGAGATTGAACAGTGGGAAGAAAAGGCCCGCAGCGGTCTATTGCGGAACAACTCGATCCTCTACGACATCGTAAGCCGGTTGCGCAGCGACGTCATTACTGCGGTGCGCGGCGCCGATACCGCGGCGGACCGCCTGGCGGCCATAGGCATCACCACGGGGGGTTACTGGGAGCACGGCAGGCTCTACATAGACGAAGCCAAGCTGAAGGCGGCCATCCGCGACAACCCCGACACGGTAAAGGACCTCTTTACCAGAACCGGTGACACATGGGAGGAACAGGGGGTCGGCCAGAGGGTATATGCCACCGTAAAGGCCGCCATCAGCCAACTCACCGCCGAAGCGGGCAATCCGGTCGGCTACGCGCTGTACGACAACAGCTTTCTTGGACGGACCATCGACGAGATAAACGAGCGTATAGACGCCATGGAAGAGCGCCTGGCCGAAATAGAGGACCGGTACTGGCGCCAGTTCGCTACCCTGGAACAGTTGATGGGCCAGTTGAACGTCCAGAGCGCCTGGCTCAGCCAGCAGTTCGGCCAGCAACAGTAGTCCCGTGAGGTGAGGGTTTCGTGGCGCTGAATACATTTCCGTACCGGTTATACCAGGAAAACGCCATTTTGAGCGCCCGTCCCCCGGAACTGGTGCTCATACTTTACAACGCGATCCTGCGCTTTATCCGGCAGGCCCGCGAACACATCGTCGGTCGAAACGTGGGCGCGGCCCACCAGGCCCTCATACGGGCCCAGGACGCCATCAGGACCCTGGACGAGGCCCTCGACCACCGCTACGAGGTGGCGGCAAATCTCACCTTGCTGTATGAGTACATTTACCGGAGGCTCGTGGAGGCTAACCTGAAGAAAGACGCAACCATCCTGGACGAGGTGGCAGGGCTCGTGGAGCAACTGCGGGACACCTGGGAGGAGGCCATGCGGCTCGCGGACAACCCCGGTGGCAATGGAGAAGGGTTGCCCTGATGTTTGAAACGGAGAAACAAAAAGAGCTGGCCGAAAAAATTTGGAACCTGTCGCGGGAACTCCTGAGTACGGTCCGGGACGGGCTCTCACCCGAGACCCTGACACGGTGCGCGGAACTCCTGGAGGAACGCCGGCGCTGCATTGAAGAGGTGGAGAGGCTGAACCATGGCCCTCAAACGATCCCTTCGGCCACGGCAGAACTTTTCCGGCAGGCCTGGGAGCTCGACCAGCAGAGCCGTGCGCATCTGCAGGAACACCTGACGACCTGCCGCAATCTCCTGGTCCGCCTTCAGTCGGCACGGCAATTGCTGAGGACCCGGAGGCAGAATCGCGCTCCCGGTTCCTTCGTCGACCGCCAAGGGTAGAAGCCCGGGGTAATCCGGGTCGTTCCTGGGCTCACACCAGCCGATTCAGTACGGCCCCCACGGCCTCCTCCAATTCCCTGGCCGAAGCCACAACGCGCTCTCGCGGTAGTTCGGCTACCGGCCGCCGGCCCGCACGCTCCACCACTTCCACGCGTCCTCCTTCCCGCATCACGAACCCGAAACGCTGGTTGAAGAGTTCGGCGGCCTTATTGAGATTTTCCACCGCTCGTACCAGTTCGTCCCCCGCCGTTCCGGCGGGCACTCCTGCGCTCGCCAGGAGGGCGGCACGAAAATCAGCCGCGCGTTCCGCGGCCCCGCCCGCCTCGGCCGGCCGGATTACAAGAGCCTCGCGCGCCGCAAGAGACTGCAACCCTCCGGCACCGATCTTCATGGTTTACTTTCCCCCTCCCAAGGCGGAACCCTTTTCTTTCCCGTTTTCCAGCAGCCCTCCCAGCTGCCGCAAGGTATCGCGGTCGGGCCGACTGGCCGCCACGTTTTCTTCCTGAACCGCCTGATAGAGCTCGGCCCGCAGAATGGTTATCTCTCGCGGAGCCTCAATGCCAATGCGCACCGCGTCGTCCCGCACATCCAGCACGGTAATACGGATGTTGTCTCCCACCATGATACTCTCGTTCCTGCGGCGCGTGAGAACTAGCACGCCGCCGCCTCCCTGTCGGGCGCCCGGCGGAACAGCTGCTGCTTCAGGCTGTAACCGGATTCCGTCAGTATTACCTGCCGGCCGCGCCGCAGGGTGACGTTAATCACGATGGGGCTTAAGAGATTCGTAGTTGCGGACCGTACTTCCCGCCCCGGAATGCTGACGGTGGTCAAAACGAGGGCCTCTTCCGGGCTGCGCAGACCCAATTCCCTCACGTCCTCGTCGGGCAGATCTACGTTATAGTCGGGGAAAAAGGCAAAGGGATCGGTTACCAGCAGCGCCACCTCGGGCGCGTCCACCGCCTGGAGCCACAGGAATTCCGGCAGATCTTTTTCGGGAACCAGGATAAACCTTCTCAGGCGTTCAAACCCCGGAAGGCCATTGGGAAAATGTATGATTCTGTCTATTGCTATCTCCAGCCTGCCGAAGCGGGTGGTCTCTATAAACATCCCGTTCATTCTCCCTTCATTAGAATGGCTACAGGTACCGCAGCAGCCCTAGTTGCATGACTTCGCTGGCCGCGGCCAGCGTGGCCTGGTAGGTCAGTTCCTGTTGCCTCAGCTCCAGCACGGCTTGCGCCAGGTCCGCGTCCTCGGTCTTGCTCAGCAGTTCCGTCAGCCGTAAGGTCTGGGTCTGGATCTGGTTGCGCAATCCCTCCAGGCGGCTGAGGCGCGAGCCGACGATACCCCTCTCCTGCAAAACCCGCTCGAGGTGCCGGTCCAATCCGGGCAGAAGCTCGGCCGCCTGGTCGATCTGCCCGTCAGCCAAGAGGTTCTTGAGATTGACCAGAAGGTCAAACATCCCCGGCAGCGAGGGGTCTTCTTCTGGAGGGTCTATGAAAAGTTCCTTACCGCTGATCCTGATCGCCAGACCGATCTCCCGAATCGGCTCCGTAGCCCAGGGCCCGTCCGAAACCTCCGGGACAGCCTTATAGGTTACGGTACCCGTAACAGGATCCCGCTCCAGTGGCTGAGTTTTGAGATCCTGGCCGGCGAAGAGATAGTTGCCGTTGAAAGAAGCGTTGCCGATGGCGACCAGCTGTTCGATGGCCTCGTCTACCTGCCGGGCAAAGGTCCGGAGGTCCTCCGGGTTCATGGTTCCGTTGTCGGCCTGCAGGAGCAGGGTGCGTATCCCGACCAGGGTTTCAGCGGCCGCCGCGAGATGGTCATCCACGCTCTGCAACCAGGCGCTCTGGTAATCGATGTTCTTCGCGGTCTGCTCCCTGGCGGCGAGAACTTCCCGAAGGGCCATGGCCCTCGCCGTGGCCGCCGGGCCGTCGGAGGGTCGTCGCAGGGCCTTGCCCGACGCAACCGCATCCCGCGCCCTGGCGACGCGGGCAAAGCCCGCCTCGACGTTCCTCACGGTATCGCGCACCACCAACTGGTTGCTCACCCGCACCTGCCTCACCCCCTAGCGCAGCCGGTTCACCAGGGTGTCGAGCATCTCGTCCACGACGCTTATATACTGGGCCGCGGCCTGGTACGCGTACCTGTAGTGCATCAGAAACGTAAGTTCTTCGTCGAGGGAGACCCCGGACACCCCTTCGCGCAGAGCCTCCAGATTGTCCCGCACCCTGCCGTAAGCCGTGGCCATGGTTTCTGCGCCGGAGGCGGCCCCGCCTACTTCGGCCACCAGTTGCCGGTAGTACTGGCCGAAGGTCAGCCCTTCCAGGACGGGGGCCTCCCGGAGTTGGGCCACCGCCACGGCCACGCTGTTATCTCCCGGGTAGCCACTCCGTCCCGCCACGATATTGCCGGCAGACTCCTTGATCTCATCACTCAGACCAATGGTTTCCCCGTCGAACACGAAGAACGTTCCTTCGTAGGCCTCGTTCACGCGCCCGGCAAGGGCACTCATGAAGTTTACGATCTTTTCCCGGTAGTACGCGGCCTTGTTGCGGGCTTCCAGCAGCGCCCCCAGCTTTCCACCCGGGCCGCCGGCCAGTGCCGCGAGACCGTCCTCCGTGACGTCCTGAGCCTCAAAACCGTCTACCAGGGTCTGCCCGGCCCCGGTCACCGTCACGGTACCGTCGTCGTTCTCCACCACCTCGATGGCGATCAACTCGCTCAGTTCGCCCAGCAACCGATCGCGTTCGTCCAAAACGTGGTTGCTGACCTGACGCCCCAGCGCCCTGATTCTCTGATTCAGTCCGGCCAGGCGATCTGTCAGCTCGTTGACCCGTGTCACGTAGTCGGCGGTAAGCGCGGCCAGGTCGGCTTCAATACGGGAAAGCTCCGAGGAAAGGTAGTTTAACTGGCCCGCAAGGGCGTCCGCCGCTTCGCGAATCGCGGCCCTAGGGGCCTGCTCCTGCGGGTTCTGGGCCAGTTCCTCCCAGCCCGACCAGAAGCGTGTTAGCGTTTCCTGCAGGCCTTCAGCGGACGACTCCACAAACAGCGCCTCTACCCGGCGCAGGGAATTCTGGCTTTCTTCCCAGTAGGCCACCACGCTCTTCGCAGCGCGCAACTGTTCCTCCAGGTACTGGTCCCGAACCCGTCTTACCTGCTCGACACTAACTCCCGTGCCCAGCCGCACCACACCCGTTTCGGCCTGGACCATGGCCTCGGCGAAAACGTCCACCGGTGTGAAAACCGGCTGCTGTCGGGTGTATCCCGGCGTCGCGGCATTGGCGATATTGTCCCCGGTAACCTCCAGCGCCAGCCTTTGCGCCCGCAGGGCCGAGCGCCCGATTTCGATACCCACGAAGGTACTGCCCACGACAGGTGCCCCCAGGTATTAAAGGCTAAAGCGACAGCCACCCCGATTCAAACAAATACGTTCACCATGTACATGCCAGGGTCGTGACCCCTGTGCGAAATGCCCGTCATAACGTCCAGTAGCCGCGCGGTGAGCTTTTTGCCGTGATCAGCCACCACGCCCAGGGTGAGCTGGACCCTTTCCAGTTCCTTTATCTGCCGTAAGAGTTCACGACGCAGCTCCATAAGTTCGTCCCGCAGTTCGCCAGGCAACCTCATCGCAAGTTCTCTGAGCGTCGCATCGCCGGGACACCGCACCGCGGCCGCAAGCGCTTTACGTCGCTCCGAGGCTTCGCGGTCCAAACTGCGCAACTGCCGGACGAGAGCATCCTGTTCCGCCAGCGATTTCAGCGCACGTTCGGCCCAGCCTCGTCGGGAGCCCGGGTTGCGATAACGAGACGTGGTCAGGCACTCGAGTAACGCCTCGCCTCCGGCACGCAGCAAAAGCAACAGCTCCAGCTTGCGCCGGAGCAACGACACCAGTTCCCGGTATGACTCGAGCAAGGCTCATCCCTCGTTAACCTTCGGGATTTCGGTAGCGTCGCGAGTCGTCCCGTATTCCGCCGCGATTCCCGATACGATCCTCTGGACGTCGACTTGAAACTCGCCTCGCGCCACACGCTTACGTATGGCCGCGACCAGTTCTTCGCGAATTTCGGGCAATTCCTGAAGGCGCGCCCTGTACACCTGTAACTCCTGGGCCGTCGGAGAGAGTTCCACCACGTCGGCCCTCGTAACGGCTATCCCTTCCGTGGCACCACGTTCCTTAACCTGTTTGCCGGCCTGAACCCTGTACGTCTGGATAGGTCCGATACCGTTTAAACCGCTCACCTTCAACCGGGCTCACCCTCCCGGAAAGCATTCGTAAGCGTCGCCAACCCACAAACCGGTGTCCCGGCAACTCTCAAACGAGCCCTCTGGAACCATTATCGACTTTTCGCGTGGCTTCTTTAGCTACCCTCACACCCACAGGTCGGTACGCATCCCCAATTCCCCGTGCCGGACGTTCTCCACCAGGGCCTGACTCTCCCCCGGATTGAGCACACCCACCCGTTGCTGGCCCTCATTCTCCACCACCTCTAACCAGCCCGGCTGCTCCGGCAGTACGCGTAGCCGGTAGGGGTAGTTGTGCTGTTCCGCGGCCCGGTTCAGGGTCTCGACCGCCCGAATGAGGTCCTCCCCGGGCGGAGCCGCAACCGTCGCAACCGCCGCGGGTGTGCCGTCAGATGCCTTTTCGGGTCGCACCGCTGCGGGCCGCTCGGGGTTGGGCTGCGTCATGGCGCGCAGCATTTCGAACACCGTCTGGCTCTGTAATCCGCCCGCTCCGATCTTCATATTCCCCCTCCCCGGTCCTCTGGAACGAATAAATAACCAACTCCTCGCCTCGACACGCCCTGTCAGATATCTAATCCGGAATCACCTGCTCGGCCATACGAACCACAAACCGGGCATCGTGCAGCGCCCGTTCGGCGTCCTGGTACGTATATTCCTCCGTGGGCACGAAATCCACGTCCCCGTAAAATGCGAACTCGCGTTCCTTACGCAGCCACCGCGATATTTCGGCCAGCCGGGCCGCCTGGCGGCCGACCTCGGGCGGAAAGCGGTCCCGGAACTCCACCACCAACCTGCCTACGTCATGCTGCTTTGGGGGTTCCACCCCCACCTGCCGTAACATACCCTTAAGCGCCAGTTCCACCAGTTCCTGAGCTTCGCGGACCACGTCCGAATACGAATCTTCGGCAAGTAAGAGTTCCAGTACCTTGAGACGCTTGCGCGCCTTGAAGAGGTAGCTCTGAGCGAGTGTGCGGTTCGTCACAGCTCAAAAACCTCGCCGGGGCGGTAGTCCGATTTCAAATCCCAGTACCAGGCCCCGCGGTACGGTACCCGCCGGGCTCCCAAGGCCCGCAATCTTTCCCGGAGCGCCTCAAGGTAGTCCTGCAGAAAGCGTTGCGGGTCGAACAGGATAAGAGCGTCGTCGACCAGATCGAGAAACAGGGGGCTGCCACGGACCAGCTCCTCCGGAGTCTTGAAAACCGGGGAAAGAACGGTGCGGATCCCTTCGCGGGCCTCCAAACGTCTCAAAAGCGGTTCACAAGCCGCCTCCGCCGCGGCAAACTCCTGCATGCGCGCCAGCCGCCCCCGTGGCAGGTCCCTAGCCACAATCAAAAGGTCACAATCGGAGTCGTGCCGAGGTGTACCCCGACCTACAGACCCGAAGACCGCCACCGCAACCAGACGGTTGCCGTAGATGCGCCGGGTGGCCTCAACCACCGCGTCCAGGAGTTGGCGGAAGGCCGCACGTATTTCCCCCATGCCGTTCCCCCTGTACCGATCATAACCAAGGGGCGCCCCACGCGCAAGCCACTCGTGAGGAGGCCGGCGCCGGCCACCGCTTTCCGTATTCGAACGGTCGACCCAAGTTTCACCCATAACGGTCCGCCCGCTCCGCTGCTGATTGCAACGTGTGCGCCCGCCGCATTCCGCGATTACGTCCGCCCTCGATTCTTTAGCCCTTCCGCCCCACCACGGCCACGAGTTCGCCGGGGATCTCGGGCAGGGGGAGCACGCGGTCCGCGGCGCCCATTTCGATGGCGGCGCGGGGCATGCCGAAGACCACGCAGGTGCTCTCGTCCTCGGCGATGGTATGCCCCCCGCGGTCCTTGATGGCCTTCATGCCCAGGGCGCCGTCGCGGCCCATGCCCGTGAGCAGCACGCCCACGGTGCGCTCCCCGGCCAGCCGTGCGGCGGCCGTCATCACCCCGTCGGCCGAGGGACGGAAACCACCGGGCGGCAGGGGGCTGTCGTCGGGCCTTAAGATGACGCGCGTGGTGCCCCCCGTCCTCCGGAACTCCAGCTCAAAGCCCACGGGCGCCACCAGGACCCGCCCGGGCAGCAACGGGTCGTCTTGCGCGGCCTGGCGCACCTCCAGGGCCGTCCGCCGGTCCAGGTGCTCGGCCAGGGACCTGTCGAACCCGCGGGGCAGGTGCTGCACCACCACGACCGGGGCGGCGAAGTCGGCCGGCAGGCCGCCCAGCACCGTGCCCAGGGCGTTGGGGCCCCCGGTGGAGGCGCCGATGACCACCAGGTCCACCCGGCGCGGCCCGCGGGCCCCTTCGGGCGCGGCCGGCCGGGACCTGTCGCCCACAGCCAGCACCGGCCGGGGTGGTGCCGTCGGCGGGCGCCGCAGGCGCCGCACGCCGGCCTGGGCCGCCACCTTCACCTTGGCGGTGAGGTCCGCAATCATGTGGCCCACGTCCCTGGGATTCGAGGGCTTGGCCACGAAGTCCACGGCCCCCAAAGCCAGGGCCTCCATGGTGAGGCGGGCGCCCGCCGTGGTGTGGGCGCTCAGCATGACCACGGGCACCGGCCGCTCGGCCATGATTTTCCTCAGGGCCGTGAGGCCGTCCATGACCGGCATTTCGACGTCCAGGGTCACCACGTCGGGCCGCAGCCGGGCGATTTGCTCCATGGCCTCCCGGCCGTCGCCCGCCGCGCCCACCACCTCGATTTCCGGGTCCGCGCCCAGGAAGCGCTCTACCAGGCGCCGCACGGTGGGGGAATCGTCCACCACCAGGACCCTAACCCGCGGCATAGGCCACTTCCTCGGTACCGATCTCCTTTACCAGGCCCCGCACGTCCACGATGAGGGCCACGCGGCCGTCTCCCAGGATGGTGGCGCCGGCCAGGCCCGGAATGCGGCCCAGGTACTCGCCCAGGGACTTGATGACGATCTCCTGTTCCCCCAGCAGGCGGTCCACTATGATGCCCACCCGACGTTCGCCCGAGCCCACCACCACGGCGAACAGCTGCTCGCCGCCCGCGTCGGGCACCTGGAAGAGGTGGGCCAGCCGGACCAGGGGCAGCACCTGACCCCGCACCACCACCACCTCGTTGTTCCTGATGCGCCGGATCTCCGAAGGTCTGACGTGCATGGTCTCCACCACGTTGGTCAGGGGGAAGGCGTAGACCTGCTCCCCCAGGGTGACCATGAGGGCCCGGATAATGGCCAGGGTGAGGGGCAGCTTGATGGTGAACCGGGTGCCCGCGCCCACCGCCGTGAACATCTCCACCGTGCCGTTGATCTGCTCGATCTGGTTGCGCACCACGTCCAGGCCCACGCCGCGGCCGGAGAGCTCGCTGACCGTGCCGGCGGTGGAAAAGCCGGGCAGGAAGACCAGGTCCAGCACCTCCCGCTCCGGCAGCCGCGCCGCGGCCTCGCGGTCCAGGAGGCCCATTTCCACGGCCCGCTCCCTGATGCGGGCCGGGTCCATGCCGCGGCCGTCGTCTTCCACCGTAATCACTATAAAGCTCTCCTGGTACGAGGCCTTGAGCAGGAGGCGTCCGGCCCGGGGCTTGCCCAGGCGGAGGCGCTCCTCCGGGGGTTCGATGCCATGGTCCACGGCGTTCCGGATGAGGTGCATGAGGGGGTCCGCGATGACCTCGAGGACGTTGCGGTCCAGCTCGGTCTCCTTGCCCTGGACCAGAAAGTCGATCTCCTTGCCCAGCTTGTGGGCCAGGTCGCGCACCATGCGGGGAAACCTGTTGAAGACCTGGGCTACGGGCAGCATGCGGGCCTTCATGATGTGCTCCTGGAGATCTCCCGTGATCTGGCCCAGGTGCGACGAGATCTCGTTGAGGGTCTCCACCAGCTCGTCGGTGCCGTAGCGGCCGCCGAAGACCTCCACCAGCCGGTTGAGGCGCGTGCGGTCGATGACCAGCTCGCCCACCAGGTTCATGAGGGTGTCCAGCTTCTGGACGTCGATGCGCACGGTCTGGCTTACCCGGCGGACCTCAGGGACCGCCTCCACACGCGCGGTCGGGGCCGCCGCTGGGGCTGCCTGCTGACGCGCCGGGGCGCGGTACTCCTCCGGCGTCACCGCCGGAACCACCGAGACCCCCGTGACCTCGGCGATGCTCATCATCAGGTGTTCGAGGGCCCGCGGCTCCTCCCTGGTCAGCAGGAGCACGCGGAAACCCCAGTCGTAGCGGCCCTCCTGGATCTCTTCGGCCGGAGGCAGGCTCTTGATGATCTCCCCGGTGCGGCCCAGGTTCTCGAAGATCAGGAAGGCGCGCACGGACTTCATCTGGCAGTCGGGGTCTATGTGCACCGTGATCCAGTAGGCCCGAAAGCCCCGCAGCTCGGCCTCGCGCACCACGCTCAGCTCCACGTCGTCCAGGGGCGGGGGCGGCTCCACCCGGTGGCCGGCCGGGGACTCGCCTCCGGCCCCCGCGGCCGCGACGGGCGCCGCGGGGCACGCGATCCCCTCTTCAAAGGGGGCCGCGCCTGCTTCCGGGGGCCGGGCAGGGGTGCCGCAGCGCCGCAGCCAGGCCAGCACCGGCCCTACGTCGGGCTCCTCGCCCCCCGCCGTGACCCGGGCGCGCAGGGTCTTGAGGGTGTCCAGGGCCTGAAACAGGCAGTCCACGACCTCGGTGGAAACCTCCAGCTCTCCGTGGCGCAGGCGGTCCAGCAGATTCTCCATCTCGTGGGTCAGAGTGGACATCTTTTCGTAGCCCATGATGGCCGAGGAACCCTTGATGGTGTGAGCTGCGCGGAAGATCTCCTGCAGGGCCGCCCTGTTGCCCCGGTCCTTCTCCAGCACCAGCAACTGTTCGCTGATGACCTCGATCTTCTCGTCCAGCTCGTCCAGGAAGACCGCCACTTCGGCGTCCGTGAACACGGCTCTCACCCTTCCGTCAGGTGGTGGCCGCGGCGAGCCGTTCCTGGGCCTCTTCGAGGGCCCGCTGCTCGTGCTCGAAGAGGATGCGGTCCAGGTTTAAAAGGATGATTAGCTTTTCGTTCCACAGCACGATGCCCCGGAGGTAGGCCGCCTCGATGCCGTGGATGATGGGGGGCGGCGGCTCGATGCTGCTGGCGGGCACGCGCAGCACCTCCAGCACGGCGTCCACGATCATGCCCACCGTGACGCCCCCAACTTCCACGATAATGATGCGGCTGGCCTTGGTGCGCTCGCCCGCGCTGAGGTTGAAGCGCTTCCCCAGGTCGATTACGGGTATAATGCGGCCGCGCAAATTGATGATGCCCTCAATGAACTCCGGGGCCCGGGGCACGTAGGTGATGCTCTCCATCCTGATGATCTCGTGCACCGCGGCGATATCGATCCCGTAGGTCTGGTCGAGCAACTGGAATACTACCAACTGTACCTCACGCTCTTCGGCGACCCGGTCCATGCTCTCTCCCCCAAAGGTGAAAAGTCTTCCCGCCACGGTAATCGTCGGCCAGGGTTGCCAACTGAATAGATTCGTGCCCGCCATCGGGCGACGGGAAATTTTGCCTGCGAAAGCTATCCGGTCTCCGGCACCGGTCGGTTGGCAAAATTCCCCGTCGGGTTACCCTCCCTCAATAATAGCGGTCTTCGCCGAGCATCAGGTCCGGCACCGCGTTGAGGGTGGCCGGCGCGAAGTCCCCCCGCAGGTACTTGTAGTAGGCGGCGCAGGCGATCATGGCCGCGTTGTCCGTACACAGGGCCGGGGGCGGGACCACCACCCGGCGTCCCCCCGCACGCTCCGTCAACCTTTCCCGCAGGCGGCGGTTGGCCGCCACGCCGCCGGCCAGCAGGATGGTGTCCACGCCGTGGCGCTCCGCGGCCAGCACGGTCTTTTCCGCCAGTACGTCCACCACGGCCTCCTGAAAGCCGGCCGCCACGTCGGCCCGGTTCACCTCCAGGCCCCTTTCCCGGGCCCGGCGCAGGCTGTAGACCACCGCGGTCTTAAGCCCGCTGAAGCTGAAGTCCAGGCTGCCCTCCTCCAGGTAAGGGCGGGGGAAGGGCAGGCGGGCCGGGTCCCCCCGCGCGGCCAGGCGCTCCAGGTGCGGGCCCCCGGGGTAGTCCAATTCCAGCACCCGGGCCACCTTGTCGAAGGCCTCGCCGGCCGCGTCGTCGCGGGTCCGGCCGAGCACCCGGTAGGCGCCGTGGCCCTCCACCAGCACCAGGTCCGTGTGGCCCCCAGACACCACCAGGCATATCAGGGGGAATTCCAGGCCCGGCTCCACCAGGAAGTTGGCGTAGATGTGGCCCTCCAGGTGGTTCACGGCGACCAGGGGCAGGTCCAGGGCGAAGGCCAGGGCCTTGGCCGCCATGACCCCCACCAGCAGGGACCCGGCCAACCCCGGGCCGTAGGTCACGGCCACGGCCCGCAGGTCCTGCCAGGAGAGCCCGGTCCGGGCCAGGGTCTCGGCCAGAAGGGGGTTAAGCACCTCCAGGTGGCGGCGCGAGGCCACCTCGGGCACCACGCCGCCGAAGCGCCGGTGAAGGTCCACCTGGGAGGCCACCAGGTTGGCCCGCACCTCCACGCCGTCCACCACCACGGCCACGGAGGTCTCGTCGCAGGAGGTCTCGATGGCCAGGACGGGAACGGCCACGGCCCTACCACTCCTTCCACATGATGAGGGCGTCCTCGCCCGTGTCGGCGTAATACCCCTTGCGCCGGCCCCGCTCCACGAAGCCAAGCGAGGCGTAGAGCCTTACGGCGGGCAGGTTGGAGGGCCGCACCTCGAGGGTCATGGCCCGGACCCCGAGACTCCGGGCGCGTGCCAGCATCTCCTCCATCAGGGCCCGGCCCAGGCCCAGGCCCCGCCACCCGGGATGCACCGCGATATTGGTCAGGTGGGCCTCGTCCACCAGCACCCACATGCCGGCGTAGCCCACCACGCGCCCGCCCGCCAGGGCCACCACGTACCGGGCGCACTCGTTATACAGGATCTCGAAGACGAACGCCTGGCGCGTCCAGGGCGTGGGAAAGGAAACCCGTTCGATGGCCAGTACTTCGGGAAGGTGCCGCAGCTTCATAGGGGCGAACCTCACCCGGGCCCCGGTTTGCGGTCCGGCCTCACAGGCCATGCCGCCCACCGCCCCGCACGCGGGGAGCCCCCACGTAAAGGGGTTGCACGAGCAGGGGGTCCGGGGCGGCCCCTTTCAGGCGCACTAGCCCCAGCTCGGCCACTACGGCCGGCCGCGGGTAGTTCATAGCCTGCGGGGCCCGCGCCACCGGTACCGCCGCGTTTTCGCCCACCGCCGGGGGCACGTCCCCCACCAGGACCACCGGCTCCCCGGCCCGCGCCGCGAACTCCGGCAATCTCTCCACTGGTAGGGCCGCGGGACCGGCCAGGCACGCCGGCCCGTCCGGCCCGGGACGGTAGAGGGCCGCGTAGACCTCGCCGCGGCGGGCCGTGATGACGGCGCAAACCGTAGCGCCGGCCCGTACCAGGGGATGGGCCAGCGCCTCCGGCGTGGGCACCGCAGCCAGGGGCAGGCCCCAGACCTGGGCCAGGGTCCTGGCCGCAGCAAAGCCGATGCGCAGACCCGTAAAGGAGCCCGGGCCGGCCGAAACGGCCAGGCCCACCAGCTGCCGGCCCGCGAGGCCGGCGGCTTCCATAGCCCGTGCCACCAGGTCGAGCAGGAGCCGCGAGTGGGCCCGCGGCGCCCGCACGGCGTACTCCACCAGCACGCCCCCTTCCCCGGCCAAGGCCACGCCCGCCACATCTCCGGAGGTCTCAATGCCCAGTACGTGCACCCTTCAGCCACTCCCGTACTATTAGGGCGTAGCGCTCCCCGCGGGCCACGAAGGAAAGGGTCCGCACCCCGGGGTCCTCCTCCGCAAAGGAAAAAACCACGTCCAGGCGCCGCTCCGGCAGCATCCCTTCGGCCCGGTCCGCCCACTCCACCACCACCACACCGTCGCCGGTGTGGAAGTACTCCTCCAGGTCAAAGGCCTCCTCGGGCCCCCGGAGGCGGTAGAGGTCCAGGTGGTAGAGCGGCAGCCGCCCCCGGTACTCGTGGACCAGCACAAAACTGGGGCTGGTCACGGGCCGCGTCACGCCCAGCCCCCGCGCCAGGCCGCGCACAAAACAGGTCTTGCCGGTCCCCAGTTCTCCGTGCAGGCACAGCACGTCACCCGCCGCCAGGTGCGGCGCCAGGCCCGCGGCCAGGGCCTCGGTCTCCGCGGGCGAGGCGCTCCTCACGGTCCACAAGGTCCCACCCCCGCAAAGCCGGCGGCGCCCTCAGCATGCGCCTTGAGGCCGGCCGAGAAACCGGCCCACCAGGGCCATGGCGCAGAACTCACCGCACATACTGCACTCCCTTGTGCCGGGCGGGTTGCGCTCGGCCCGCCGGCGCCGCGCCGTCTCCGGGTCCAGGGCCAGCTCCAGCTGCCGTTCCCAGTCCAAAGCCTTGCGGGCCCGGGCCATCTCCCGGTCCCTCTCGGCCGCACCCGGCACGCCCTTGGCCACGTCCGCGGCGTGGGCCGCGATGCGGGCCGCGATCACGCCCTCCCGCACGTCCTCCAGGATAGGCAGGCCCAGGGGCTC
>Ga0080004_1102520_pt1 | contig 29440 bp, 27 predicted proteins | sample WasSprMetagenome_FD_69207 | JGI IMG/M metagenome (GOLD analysis project Ga0080004, IMG submission 69207) | Sulfidic aquatic microbial communities from Washburn Spring, Yellowstone National Park, USA - WS (SPADES assembly) (version 2) | ecosystem: Environmental > Aquatic > Thermal springs > Hot... | reverse complement strand
ACAGGGGCCCATGAGGTGTAGATGAAGCTAGTGATTCCACACCGAGGCCCAACCCCGCTAACGGGATTACAAATATTTACAAACACCGTCAGGTACCGTTAGCGGGGAAACGCTTATACCCCCACGTGTAGATACACTAGTATGGGCTGGATGAAGAGTGTGCTGCTGTCCCGCTGATATGTGATGTTGTGGCCCCCTCCCCGACAGCCCAGAACCCTTGGTTTTAAACTGCTGGTTTCACGCGCCTAGCGTGCTTGGTCTACAGGCTTGCAACCTCTTCATCGTATTGAAATAGCACAGGGGCTCCACCAGTGTGTAAGAAGATCACGGGGTCTTTGAGCGCCCTCCTTCTAGCCAGGTCTATGAGAGCGTGCATCGCCTTGCCCGTGTACACCGGGTCTAGCACTAGGCCCTCGAGCTCTCCCACGAGCTTCATTGTCTCTACGACCTCTCTAGCCAGCACTCCATACCCTCCAAACGTGTACTCGTCGAGGACCACGAAGTCCTCTGGCTTTAAGCGGGCCTCTACACCAATGTAGGCTGCCGCCTTGTTCCCCAGCTCAACACACCTATCCACCAAGTAGCTACTTGGGCGACCCACAGAGACCCCTACGACCTCGACATCTTCAGCTCCCAGCAACCTCAAGCCGAGGACTAGGCCTGCCTGCGTCGCGCAGGTGCCTGTAGCTAAGATTATGGTCTTCGGTTTGAAGCCCTGAGCGTGCGATTGCTCTAGTAGCTCTAGCGTGGCGTCTACATAGCTCAAGACGCCGAGCTCGTTAGCGCCACCCACCGGTATCACTAGCGGCTTCTTACCCCTCTTCTCTAGCTCTACTCTAAGCTCCTCTACTAGCTCCTCCACCCTCTTAGAGTCTTCTACTACATAGACCCTGGCTCCAAACAACCTGCTTAGTAGCATGTTCCCCTTAAGCCTGGGCTCTACACCAGCTCTATGCTTATACAGGACTAGATGAGCCTCCAACCCGAACTTGCTAGCGGCCGCCGCTGTTAACCTAGCATGGTTTGAGTGTAAAGCGCCACTTGTTACTACTGCGTTGTAGCCCCTGGACACAGCGTAGCCTAGTATATACTCTAGTTTACGAGCCTTGTTACCGCCAAGCGCCAGCTCCATTACATCATCGCGCTTAGCCCACACATCAACCCCTAACTCAGCGCTTAGCCTACTAAGCCTCTCAAGAGGGGTTGGCCGAGTGAACAATCGAACTCTAGGTAGAGATCGAACCCTGTAGATCAAGACTAGACACCCATCAATATAAAGTAGATGAAGAACTAAAATAGCGACCCACGAGTAAGCAAGAGCTTAGGAGTCTATGATTAAGCGTGGTTGAAAGGCTAAGTGTTACTCGTCGAGACTACCCAATAGTTCACGTTTGCTACTGCTAAGAATCGGGTAGACCCTTGGATCTGGACTTACGTGAACAGCCCCGTTGTCCTCGAGATCGCGCTGTCCGCTACTGTGTGCTACTTGAGGTGGTGTAGTGTAGGTTTGAAGCTCTATCCGTACGATCGAGATACCCTTCACGCGCTCAGGTCTTTGCCAGCGAAAGATCTCAACGCGCGACCTCACGTTGAGCTAGTCGGAGTCGACAAGGCTCTTCGCCACTCATACGGCTAGTTTTGTAGGCTTAGGATAGCTTCGCTATATGTCTGCCTAGCTGGGACTAGAGGGGCGAAGCTACTCGTCAACTTATTGATAGCTTTTTCACCGATACTCTCTGCTAGACTGTACTCTCTAGTGGCTGATTTAAGTGTGCTCGTGTCTATCCCCGTGACCAGCGAGTAGTACTCTATCCACCTATCTGGGTCTCTCTTGTAAGCTCTGAGTGATGCCATGTATGCTTCCACCACCGTGTCGATCGCCCTCTCCCCGATCTTCTTGGACAGCGCTAGCGTGCAACAAAAGTCCACTTCGAGGTCTTCTGGCGTTAAAATGGGCTTATACCCAGCTCTCTCAAGCTCTATGTAGAGCGGGTGCCAGGCGACCACGTAGCCGCTCTTGATCCTCCCAGGTTTGACCTCGTCTGGGTCTCTATAGTAGACCGTTCTATCCGCCTCGACGAGGCGCTTAGATAGAGCTACGTGTCTAGCGTAATCCATAGTGCTAATAATGCTCGAGTATACTGGGCCCTCACCCCTCAGCTCTACGACTCTAAAGCCACCTTTCAAACCAGCTGGGACTACGACGTAGCTCCTGTAGAGTGGGTATAGGTAGAGCTGGCCTGGGAGGGGTGACAATGCCATGTCGACCAGGCCCTCAGCCACCGCCTTAGCGGCCTTTAAGCCCTCTCTAAACACCACCACCTCTACCCTCCAACCACGCCTTTCAAGAGCCTTGACGAAGCCTCCAAGGAAGAGATACTCGCTCGAGTAGACTATACCGAGCTTTAAGACCCTCTGAGCCTGTTCAACTACGCGCTCCTGTAGCCCGGGGTAGACGTATACCAGCTTGTTCCTACCCACCACGACCCTCGCTATAAGCCCCTCTCTCTCAAGCTCTGCGAGGATCTCAGAGACACGGCTCTTAGAACCCCCCACGACCTTGTGAATATGAGACTGCGGTATGTAAGACCCTTGATATTGTGATAGTAGCTTGACCACTCTCTCCCTCAAAGTGCTCTTCAAGAGCCTCACATTAAGGGTTTATAAGTCTGGGGCCTTATAGCTATGAGTGGTTGGCGAACACTTGTTCGGTGATCCAATGTGAGAAGGGCCTACGTGATCGCCCAGTTGTTGATACTGGTTTGCTTCTACGTGGCCCCCTACACGCTGCTCTCGCGAGCTAGGGGGCTAGAGCTATACGCCTACTGGACGCTGTCGACAATCATGTCCGGCGTCTTGGCGTTGATGTACTTGTGGTGGAGAGGTAGAGGTGAAGAGCGTTGAGAGTAGAGTTTGCCCTGGTCTTCGCGATATACGTGCTAGTGGGCTCTCTGATCGCCACGTTGTCTAGGAGGCTCTACAGAGGGGGGTTGAGCGAGTACTACATTGCTGGTGGTAGAGCTGGTGGTTTTCTCTCAGCTATGACCTACGCCGCCACCACTTACAGCGCGTTCATGATGGTCGGCCTCGTTGGGCTAGCGTACGCTACTGGAGTGGGCGCTCTCGGGTTTGAGCTACTGTACCTCACCGCCACGGTGTTCCTATTGTCGACTGTGGGGTATAGAATATGGAGGCTATCTAAGCGACACAACTGGCTCTCTCCACCACAAATGCTAAGCGAGATCTACGGTGTCAAGTGGCTTGCCCCACTAGTCTCCGCCATATACCTATACGCCATGCTACCATACCTAGCAGCCCAGGTCGCTGGGTTGAGAGCTGTCTTCTCCTATGGAGGGCTTGGAGAGCTCGAGTCTCTAGTAGCGTCAGCCATCATCATCTACGCGTGGATAGTTGTGGCTGGGATGTGGAGTGTGGCCTTAACAGACGCCTATCAGGGCCTCTTAATGCTATCATGTGGCCTACTATACCTGGCCTGGGTCTTCTACTTCGCCACTCAAGCGAGTGGTGGTGACCTTAGTAGGTTACTTGAAGCTCTCGGTGAGAGGGGCTTTTTAGGCATCACGCCGTTCTGGTCTCTCAGCACTTTCCTAGCGTACACCATACCCTGGGCGCTATTCGCAGTGACAAACCCGCAGGTTGTAGTTAGACTCTATATTCCAGCTGATAGCAAAGCTTACAGGAGAAGCGTCGCGCTCTTCTTCACCTACGGTCTAGTGTACACGCTAATAGTTGTAAGCGTCGGGCTCGTCGCGCGGGGGCTGGCGATCCTCGGGGTCATACCTGGAGACCTACCGAGAGATAGCGTCACACCACACCTACTAGGCCTCATGAACCCCTTACTGGGCTCGTTAGTAGCTGTCTCTATAGTTGCGGCTGCAGTATCGACAGCTAATAGCATTGTACTAGCAGTGTCAGGCAGTATAGCGTCTTCTCTAGGTGGGCGCGTCAACACGCTTATAGCGAGGCTGATAGACGCTATCCTCGTAGTCGCTGCAACAGCCATAGCTGGTCTAAACATAGGCTTCATAGTGGACCTCTCTGTGCTCACATCAGTGATCTTGATACCCCTAGGCCCGGTGACTATAGCGGCCGCCTACATTGAGGGGGCTCCTGGACGCTACACTAAGTACTCTGCACTAACCTCCATCATTGTGGGCATCGCGCTATCGACGTACTACGCTATGAAGCTCGGTCCTCGAAGAGCCTTCGTCGAGACCGTGTACAACGTGCCCATCTCCCTGCTAGTGTTGATAGTCTCGTCCATACCGGTGATCATCGGCGTGGTAGCCGATAAAGCGCTTGGGAGAAAGAGGTGAGGGGACTACACCTCTATGGATATGCGTCGTGTGAAGCATTAACACCAGCTCAAGCTCTAATCAGCACCTTGAAGTCTGCGCGCTCTACCGTTAATACCCTTTCTACGTGTTAATCCACGTGGTGGTTACAGCTACCCTCCCCCGGTGTCTTGCTTGAAGCTTGTAGACGCTAAGCTCGTAAAGGGGCGTTTGCTCCCACTTGACGATTACATAGGTGTGGTGAAAGAGATACTTCGAGAGGGCTCAACGTCGCCGGTGCTGGTAGGTGAAGGCAACGTCGTCGCTGGGAATTTAGAGGTCTTTAACGCTCTACAAGCGATCGGGGTCAAGTTCATCCCGATCACTACCAGCGCCTACGAATTATCCACTAGGGTCTCAATAGACCAGCTTGGCTTCTACGACAATGTTGTGGGTAGCTCTACACGCGTATATAGCGACTTGTTAGAGCTACTAGAGCGCGACGTACCAACACCCCTGTTGAGGTTGAAGAGTTTAAGCAAAGAGAAGGTGACAGTTTGGGCTAAACTCGAGTGGTACCATCCACTAAGCTTGAGTATAAAGGATAGAGCAGCCTGGTACATGATGAAACACGCTGTAGAGCAGGGCTTGCTTAGATCGACCCGCGTATACGAAGCTACATCGACAAACACGGGGCTAGCGATTGTAGGCCTCGCAAACTACCTCGGGCTAAAGGCTAGGGTCTACTTGCCATCAACAGCTCAGAGATGTATCGACTACTTGTTTAAAGCTATGGGTAGCGAGGTCGTCAGGTTGCCCACCTCCATAACCGTCGACATGATCAACAGGGTCAAAGAAGACGCTATGAGAGACGACGCCTTTGTTCCAAACCAGTTTGAAAATGACTACAACTTCATAGTTCACTTGAAGTACACGGCTAAGGAGATAGATTACCAGTTGAAGTCCATCGGTAGGAGGCCCAGCGCGATCATCGGTGGCCTCGGGACTTCTGGCCACCTCTCAGCGCTAGCAGTCTACTTCAAGAGCAGGTATGGCGGGGTCAAGGTCTACGGTGTTCAGCCATCAAGAGATAGTGTGATACCTGGTCTTAGGAGAGTTGAGACGAAGATGAAGTGGTTGAAGTATGCCGACCTAGATGGCATCCTGGAGGTGTCACTCGAAGAGGCCTTCCTATCTCTCTTGAGCACCGTGAGAGTTGACGGCTTGCTCATAGGGCTTAGTGGTGGAGCCATACTACACGCCACCAAGAGGCTAATCGAAAGCGGCGAGGTCTACGGCGACGTGGTGGTTGTCATACCAGATCATGGAGTGAAATATGTCGAGGTATTAGAGTACCTAGTTGAGAAGTGCATTGAAACCCCACATATGGTTGAGTAGCTCTCTAGTCCGCATATAGTTCTCTACTTGGGGGCTCGACATACGCCACGAGGACCGTGTAGTAGCTTAAACCTACCATAAGCCCTCCCAGCCAAGATCCCAACAAACTACTCTCTATCTCCAACCGTTTCTCGACAGATGGTGGTTCATTGCCCTTCATCCTCATCAATTCCAGCTCCCCACCATCTACCTCTCAACGGCTTTACCCCCTCGACCACCCTACAGGAGTTGTTCACCCTAGTCGCTTAGGGTACATCCACGTCCCTCGAGTAATCGGGGTTCATGGATTGTTCATCAGCCTCAAGGTCTCATCAGCCTCAAACCCCTACCACTCGTAGGTGGCTATATAGATCCTTAGGATAGCCCTGGGGACTCGGAGAGGGCAGCTAGTCAAGGTCGTAGGGGCCGTTCTTCTGGTGGCTATCTCGAGGTTTATTATAGAAGCTGTGCTAGGTGTCGAGTGAGTAAAAAAGCTTCTTGGAGACCTTTACCAGCTAAATCGTTCTCTCTTCCTTGTAGAAGATTCTTCCAAGGCTTGTAGGCGGCTCAAAGATCCTCCTGAGCCTAGTAGATCCATAGATCACCATAAGGGCTAGTGCTGCTATGAAAGGTATCATTTTCGCCAAATCTGCTTGCAGCCCGAACATCGCCTGTAGAGTTATACTGAACTCTACAAGCCCCCCGAAGAGGGCGGCGAACGGTAGTAGTACTAGTGGGTGTCTACCAGCTGATAGAGCTATCGTGAAAGCTAGCCAGCCGTAGGCTAGTAGGTACGCCTTTATATCCCAGTACTTCTGCCAGATCAACACGAAGAACGAAGCGCCAATGCCCAGGATGTAGAAGCCAAGTAACCCGGCAATTACTCTTATTTTCGCTACATCTGCACCGAGAGCTAAAGCTACATGTGGGTTTTCACCACACGCCCTCATAGACGTACCTAACACAGTGTTGTTCAATAAGTAGTAGACTGCAAAGCCAACTACTACGGTGGCGATGAGTATAGTTAAATATACTTCTAGCGAGTCTGGTATGGCGTATGGCCTAATACTACCAATACGAAGTCTGACTTCATAGCCAGCTATAATGCCTAAACCGTAGCCTAGAAACATTAGTGAGAGGCCTACTGCGCCATGACTTATTGGAAGCTTAGTGAGAGACCAGGCCATGAAGGCTCCCACAACGGCTGTCGCTAGACCCGCTATGAGCCCCGTTAAGATAGCCGGAACAACGGGAGAGAGCCCATAGCCCACAAGACTATAGTACAGCGGAACCACGAGAGCTGTAGTCACGCCTGTTGCTAAGAAGAAGACTCCATCTATCGCTAGGTTTAGTATTCCAGACTTCTCAAACAAACTGTGTCCAAGAGCTACTAGGTACATCGTAGCGAACGCTCCTATGAGCCTTAAGAGCGCTTCGGGACTCACCACTCTACTTTCACCTCGTACTCCACTAGGAACCTAGTCATGGAGTATGTTAGCAAAATAGAGCCCACTAGTAAGAGCGCTTGCTCGTTTCCACCGAGCCCAGCGATCTGTAGAGCTATACCTGCGTTCCTTAACACCGAGACTATGTAGGCGGATAGAGGTATAAACTTCAAATCTAACATCGAGAGCCAGGCTACTAGTATAGCTAGATAGCCGTAGCCTGTAGTTTGCCACTCAAGTCCATAGGGTATTCTGTGAAACTCTACTAACAGATATATAGAGCCCGCGAGCCCTACAATACCGCCTGATAGAGCTAAGACTAGTGGGATCACGCGCTCGGGGTCTACGCCAATAGCCTTTAAGTAACTAGGATTAGAGCCATGTATCCTGATATATAGCCCCAGCCTGGTGTACTTCATCAGAGCCCAGGTAGCTACATAGACCAACACGGCTAGAATTAAGAGAGCGATGTAATATGTTAGCTGATATATGAAGCCGTAGGCCGTCGCCACTATGGGGTTTGTTGTAGGTGGTAGAGCGATCCTAAGGTTTAGCCTATACATAACAGGGATCTCGTCTGTCCTCAGATAGCCATAGACGTAGCGGCCCTTGAAAGGCCCGAAGACCAGGTAGTTTATGAAGTAGTATGCAATGTAGTTGAGTATTAAAGTCACCGGTACCTCGTCTATCTTTAAGTAAGCTCTAAATAGAGCCGCCAGAAGCCCCCATAATCCACCCAGCAAAGCGCCTACCACTATTGATAGAAAGACGACTATTGGCGCTGGCGCTGGATTGGTCTCAGGGTTAAACACGTAGAGTGTAAACAACACACCAGGTATCATTGCAATGTAAAACTGGCCTTCACCACCAATATTCCACAGTGCAGCTTTAAACGACACTAAGAGAGCGCAACCCATCACTATGAGGATTAAGAGGTCTTTCACTATGCTCGGGTTTACAAAGGACCTTGCAATGTTGACTAGCACGTCAAGCGGACTAGTCTTTAGTAGCGCCATAATTGCAAGATACACCGCTATACCTAGAACTAGCGATACTGCTGATACTGCCCACGCTACATATCTAGGTAGGACCTTCCTCTTCACCACTATAAGCCTCATCTACATCACCATGTACTTCTCTATCTCTTCGCGTGGAGTGTCTGGTGAGAAGGGGCCATAGAGCTTACCAGAGCTCATGACGAATATGGTGTCGCTAGTCATCAACACTTCATCTAGGTCTTCAGATACTAGTAACACGGCAACGCCCTCCTTAGCGGCTTTCTCTTTGATCTTCCTTCTAACATATATGGCCGAAGCCTCGTCTAGAACTCTCGTTGGATTGTGAGCCACTATGGCTTTCCGGGCGACCTCTAGCTCTCTAGACACTATGCACTTCAATATGTTTCCACCTGAGAGGTACTTGATCGGAGCCTCGGGGCTTGGCGTCACTATCTGGTACTCGTTTATGAAGGAGGTTGCGAACTTTCTAACTAGGTCCCACTTCACTACAAGCCCGTTTCTAGTTATACAGGCTGCGATGTTGTCTAAAATGCTGTTCTCTATGGATACCCCGAACTCTATTAGTCTATCGGGGATTATGCCAATACCGATATCTCTAACGAGCTTGATACCGCCTTTCTTAACGCTTACTCCTGCAAGTACGACGTCTCCACCCTTGATCTCCCTAAGACCTACAATGGCTTCTACTAGCTCTCTTTGACCGTTACCTGCTATCCCCGCTACTCCAACAACCTCTCCAGCGCGGACGCTTAAGTTTACACCTTTAACTGCCTCTCTCCCGTAGTCATCCTCGACGTAGAGGTCTTTGACGACTATCACCGGCTCGCCGGGTTTACTCTCGATCTGTATCCTGGAGTAGCTTATCTGTTTAGCTCTCTCTTGACCGAACATCATGGCTCTAACTTGATCTATATTAGTCTCTCTCGTGTTAACGACTCCTACGAGCCTGCCTGCTCTTAACACTGCGATCCTATCTGAGACTTCCATGGCTTCTGGGATCTTGTGTGTGATCACGACGATGGACCTGCCCTCCTCTTTGAGCTTCATTAAAGCCTGGTAGAGTCTCTTCCTCTCAAGGTGTGGAAGGTATGTTAAAGCCTCATCTAGTAGTAGCACCCTCGCACCTATGATCATGGCTTTAAGGATCTCTACGAGCTGCTTCTGCGTGTAAGTTAAGTTGTAAACTCTCTCGTTGGGATCTACTTTAATGCCCACTCTCTCAGATTCTTCAGCGATTATCTTAGATATCTTTGAAATAGATGTCAAGCTTTTCACTCCATGAAGCTTGAGCGATTTGAGCGTTAGTGCTAGGTTCTCGGCGATCGTCAGCTTCCCCACTAGTTGTGGTACCTGGCTAACCATCATTATACCAAGCTTCATAGCGTCAGCAGGACTGCCGATATTCACCTTCTCGAGGCGATCGCCGACTCTAAGGTAGATCTCACCAGCATCTGCCGTGTAAACTCCATATAGTATCTTCACGAACGTCGACTTTCCAGAGCCATTCTCGCCGAGTAGTGCCAAGACTTCGCCCGCTCTCATATCAAGTGTTACATTATCTAGAGCCACTACACCGCCTGGAAAGCTCTTAGAGATGCCACGTGCTAATAAAACGACGTTTTCAGCTATGCTCGACCTTTGCGTCTCAAGCTCTTTTAAGCTGGTATTATCCATTACATACATCCCTTACTGAGTTCTGTGCTAGGTGGGTATAAATATAAAGAGGGTACTTAGAGGGAAAAAAGTTTGTGGTGTTAACCGACCCACTTAACAAACGTTAAGAAGTAGTCTATTGTCCACAGGTCGTGGTGACCTAGCCTCACACCCGCTGGTATCACTACTTTGGCGCCTTTTCCAGCACCTGGCCCTGTGCAGTACACTGAAGTGGACTCTTTGGGTTCAAATAGGCAGTAGCCCTCAAGCGGCCCTGTGAATGGATCAAAGACAGATGCTATTGGGTATGGTAGAACTCCTAGCTTGCCACCCCAGTTTATGTAGATCTTCGAGGTGTTCTCGTACTTGTGGGTCTCGCTTGATCCCTGTAGCGGGACTACCATGAAGGCGCCTTTCATCTGCCAGTATCTCTTCATGACGAGGTCGTATACGCTGAGTCTCTCACCATCAACCTTGTCGACCACCATTATGCCCTTGAGGACGTCGACATATCTCGGGTTGATCATCACCACCGAGCCGTCCGGGTTGATGTCTGCACCTAGCTCTACAGCGCCGCTTGATAATAGGTACCAGTAGTCGACCTTGTCGAGGTTGTATGGCGTGTATATGCCCGCCTTGATCTTGACTAGTATGTCTGCATATATCCTCTCCCACCTAACGAGCTGGCCGCTGACAGTGTATGTTGGACCGAACTTGAGCATCGGGCTGTAGTGGCTGAACACGTAAACCCCTCTCTGCTCAGCAAACTCAACAGTAGCCGTTGAATCCTCCGTGAAGGCGAGTACGTCGACGCCATACTGTGTGACTAGAGTTTCAGCTGCCGCTCTAGCCTTATCTGGCGCGTACCAGGAGCCGATCATGATTACGTATACTTCAATGTTCTTCCCAAGCTGCTCGCCAACCTCTCTAGCGCCTATGGCGAGGGCGTTGATGTGTCTTACAACCTCTGGTATTAAGAACGCGGCAACATAGCCGATCTTGCCAGTCTTTGTTAAGGCGCCAGCCATTAAGCCATTGAGGTAGTAGACTTCATATAGGTCGGCGAAGTACGTTCCAACGTTTGGCCTCCTCTTGTAACCCGAGCAGTGGAAGAACATGACGTTTGGATACTTCTCGCCAGCTGCTATCGTCTTGTCCATGAACTCGAACGACGTCGTGAATATCACGTTGTAGCCCTTGGCCACCAGGTCGTCAATGACCTCTAGTAGCTTGCCTTCAGGCACGTTCTCCACATAGGTGGTCTCAAGCCAGTCTTTGAATAGCTCTTGGACAAACTTCCTGCCAATATCGTGTGCGTGGCTCCACCCAAAGTCTCCAACAGGACCTACATAGATCCACGCCGCCTTGATCCTCTCAGGGGGTTTATAGGTTGGAGCGGTGGGAGCTGTTGGAGCCGGAGGTGGTGTAGGAGCTGTTGCCTGCCCAGCGAAGAATCCTACAACACCTGCAATAATGGCCACGACGATTACTATAGCTATCCACGTAGTAGTCTTCATGTGGAGCCCCCCTTGTGTGGTCAAATATGGGTAACATGGGGTATATAAACCTTTCTAGCTTCTAGACATGCATGAAGACGACATTCTGGTCTATAGCGCCTTGATAGTTCTGCTCTTTCGAGCGCTCACAAACTTCTTTATAAACCCGGGCCTTCTGTGTGTTATTTAAAAGAAGGTGTGATGCCGCATGCCAGCGTTGAGAAACCTCGTTCGAGACCTTAGCGGTAGAGACCTAATTTCAACACTTGATTGGAGCGATGAGGAGATAGACATAGCTCTACGCTTAGCTAAGGAGTTCAAAGACATAGCTCACTACTACGGCACTGAGGCCATCCCGAAGGTGCTTGCTGGCAAGGTCTTCTTCATGCTGTTCTTCGCCCCCTCGACAAGGACTAGAGCTGCCTTTGAGGCTGGAATGTACTACCTGGGAGGCCACGCCGCCTACATTGACGCTACAACTACTAGGCTAGCCTTTGGGAAGGAAGAGAAGGCCGGCGAGGCGATCAAAGACGTCGCCGCAATGTACGATATATACGGGCACGGGCTGGGCATTAGAATACTAGACAAGGCTATTGACTACCTCTACGGTGTCGGGAACGCATATATAAGAGAGATGGCTAACGCCGCTAAGATCCCAGTAATAAACATGGCTGACGACATGTTCCACCCAACGCAGGGGTTAGCAGATATCTTCACGTTCATCGAGAGGTTTCAAAACCCACAAGGCAAGAAGTACGTCATAATGTGGGCTTATAGCCCAGAGATAAGGGGCTGGTGTAGCGTCCAAGAAGACATGATACTATTCCCGAGGTTCGGAGTCGACGTAGTGATAGCTAGACCTCCAGGCTTCGACCTAGACCCCAAGCTAGTCGAGAAGGCTAAAGAGCTAGCAAGAGATCACGGCGCGACCTTAGAGATAACAGATAACCTACAAGAGGCTCTCAGAGGCGCCCACGCAGTGTTCCCGAGAAACTGGGCCTCTCCAACCCTAGTCAAGCTTGGTTACAGCAAGTTCAAGGACGAAGAGCTCAAGATCTACGAGAAATACAGGCACTGGAAAGTGACGCGCGAGCTCATGGACCTCATGGACAAGCACGGCGTGCTAATGCACGTGTTGCCAATATTCAGAGGTTACGAAGCAGACGATGACGTCATAGATGACCCCAAACACTCAGTGATACTTCAACAAGCTGAGAACGGCCTATGGACAAAAATGGCGGTCCTAGCACTAACAATGTACGGTGTCAAGTAAGAGCGGTGACGAACGCAAGTCGAACCCTTCTTTTTCTCTACAGTATAGCTCCTCAACTCTTTCATGCGTGGATCACGATTAGTACCAGATCGACAACATGCGTCCTTGTGGGCAAACAGTGAAAAAGCTATAGTAAAAAATGAGGTGAGAGGTTAGGGTTCGTGGAAATAAGATGCGCGCTGTGGTGGGGTTTCACACCTCTACGAAGTGGACAGCTCTTGTTGGACAGACACTCGTACACACACCGCAACCATAACACTTGGTGATGTCGACTCTAGCCTTTCTCTTTCCAGCTTCTTCTACAACTTTAATTGCTTTGTAAGTGCAGGCTTGTTCGCAGAAGCTGCAGCCAATACACTTCTTTTCATCCACAACGGGTGATTTGGCAAAGACCCTTCTCGGCTCTGGCTTGAGGTACTTTAAGGCTTTACCTTTAAAGTCGTATATGGAGTTGTAGCCATGCCTCTTCATCCAATCCTCTAGCTCACTTAGTACTCGCTTGAATACTCCAAACCCCTCAATGATAGCAGCTGTACATATCTGGACCGCCGTCGCGCCTGCCATTACGTACTCGACCACATCAACCCCTCTCGATATCCCACCAACACCGATGATTGGGAGCTTAGTGTTCATAGCGACCTCTGCTACGACCGCTAGCGCTATAGGCTTAAGTGCCGGGCCGCTCATCCAGCCGTAGCCGTAGGGGCCTCCAACAACGGGCATCCCTGTCTCCACGTCTATGTGCAGCGCGGGGCCGATCGTGTTCGTGGCCACTACTCCATCCACGCCTACCTTCTCGAGCTCCTTCACTAGCTCTGGGATGTTGGGTGTAAATGGGCTCAACTTAGCAAATATTGGTATGTTGACGGACTCTCTTAGAGCCTTAGCGGCCTCAACTATTGGCCTATAATCCCTCCCAATGTAATGCGTTGAAAACTCTATTGCGTGGACGCCTACCTTCTCGACTTTAGGCCCTAGAGTCGCAAGCTCCTCTGGCGTATACCCTATGCTAGCGATGAACGCTACACCCCTCTCCTCGCAGTACTTCTTCACAACTGGGTACTCCCTCTCTAAGTAGTGCTCTGCTGGTATGTCACTCCACAGCTCCGCGTTCAAGAACGCGTATATAAACCTGTAGTTCCCACTATCAGCCGGCACAGCTCTCACATCGCCGGGCTTGAGGGTCTTCAAGACGTGCCCTCTAAAGAGGCCTCTATCAACAGCCGCCATACTTGGTCTAGGGACGATGGCCGGCTTCACGCTGATCGTCTTCGCGACCACCGCTCCAACGCCGGCGTTTACAAGCTCGATCATAGATTCCGCATCGCGCGATATAGGACACGCTGCGTTCATCACAGGGTTTTTGAGCTTCAAGCCCGCTATCTCTACCGTCAAATCGATCAAAGGTGGACACCTCTTACTACTCTTAATATCCCACAGGCTCGATATATAAGCGCGTTCTACGGGTAGCTAGAGCGCTACGCCGTAGTGCTCTCTTAACGCCTTTATAAGCTCCTCCTCGCTCGGGCTTACTACTGGGGGTTCGCGGGTAATCTTGATCACCACGTCTACGTCTTTGAGCCCGTGACCTGTAACTAGAACTACAACCACCTCATCTCTATCCACTAGACCATCCTCGAGAGCCCTAATTAGGCCGGCCATACCCGCCGCACCGCTGGGCTCTGCGAAGATCCCCTCTAGGCTCGCCAAGAGCTTCATAGCCTTCACTATCTCTTCATCTGAGACTACGACTCCGTAGCCTCTCGTCTCGTATAGCGCTCTCAACCCCATATCTCCATCCCAGGGGTAGGTGTCTTCGAGCCCTGTAGCTATGGTTTCTGGAGGCTTCTCCCAGGGTCTAATGTTGAATGGATCTGCCCTCTCTCTCCAAGCTCTTACAAGTGGGTGATTGCCTTCGGGTTGCACTGCGACGAGCCTTGGATACCCCTCTATGAAGCCTAGCTTGTTGAAGTCTATGAAGCCCTTATAGACACCTGTCAAGAGGCTCGCCGCCCCCGTTGGCACGAACACCTGGTCTGGCACTCTCCAGCCAAGCTGCTCGACGATCTCCATTGATATGGTCTTCGGCCCCTCGACCTGGTAGGGGTTGAAGACGCCGAAGCTCGGGCTCGGGTAAAACCCGTACTTCTCATACAGGACTCTCATCATCTTAACCGTTGGGTCTTCCGCCTCAAGCCACTTGATCTTTACGACCTTCGCACCATACATTAGAAGTTGAGAGATCTTGCCTATAGCCGCGAAGTGGGGGACTAATGCGTAGACTTCAATCCCGGCCTTGGCACCATAAGCTGCTAGAGATGCAGCCGCGTTGCCACTACTAGCGATCACCGCTTTCTTGTACCCAAAGTACTTGGCCATCGAGACCGAGACGCTCATAGCCCTGTCTTTAAAGCTACCCGTGGGATTTCTCGTCTCATCTTTCAAGTAGAGGTTTTTCAAACCAAGCTTTTCGCCTAGTCTCTCCGCCTTGATGAGAGGGGTGCCGCCTTCTCCAAGGCTTACAATGTACTCGCTACTAGGCACTGGGAGAAGCTCCATGTACCTCCACATGTTGAAAGGTCTCTTCGAGAGTGCTTCCTTAGTTAGGTGTTTTGAGACTTCATCGTACCTATAGACTATGTCGAGTCTGCCGAGATCTCTATTGACACACATCAGCGGCTTCTCTTCGAGTCTATAGACTTTCCCACAACGACTACAGACCAGCTTGTCTACAAACAAGAGACTTCAACCCGCTGTAAAGTAGCAGGTGGATGAGGGTGTGTATGTGGGATTAAAAAGCTTTCTTCTAGGTTTACTCGCCCATCACCATTGCCATGACCGCTTTCTGGACGTGTAGTCTGTTCTCCGCTTCTTCGAAGTATAGGCTCTTCTCGTAGGAGTCTAAGACCTCGTCAGTTACCTCCTGCCCCCTATCTGCTGGGCCGCAGTGCATGTAGTATGGCTTTCCAGCTTTCTCGAGCCTCTCGATCGTGACTATCCAGTCTTTGAACTTGTCTTGATAGGCCTTAGCGCCCTCTTTATCTACAACTGTGTTGTATGGTGGGAAGAACTTCTTAGGGCTCCACGCCTTGGGGTAGACGATGGTTGCTCCCTCAAACGCCTCGTCCATGTTGTAGACGATCTTGAACTCGCTACCCCAGTGCTCAGCGTACTTCTTGACTATAGCTAGCGCCTCATCCATCAACTCGAAGCCTGGGGGGTGAGCGATGTACACGTCTGCGCCCATCATAGCGAACATCGCTGCCACATCCTGCGGGACTGCGAGAGGCTTCAAGCCACCACTGTAGGCGTAGCTGACTACCACTTTCTTGCCTCTCAAGTCGCTAGGCCACCCGAGAGCCTCGAAGGCAGCCATAGCGTCTGCTAGCGCCTGGAACGGGTGCCACACATCGTCCTCCATGTTTAGGACTGGTATGTCAGCCCACTTGGCGAACTCCCTTATAATTCTGTGACCCCTCCCAATGACCCACTTAGCAGCGTCTCCGTAGATCCTGATCGCTATTGCGTCGCCATACCTGCTCAGTACTCTAGCTACGTCGCTTATAGCCTCTGTTTGATATGGAACCATGTCTTCTGGGAGTGTTGGGGTGTACACCTGGTCAGGGCTAATGTATATGCCTTGCCCTCCAAGCTGGTATATACCAGTTTGGAAGCTGTTCCTCGTCCTCAAGCTCTTGTTGTAGAATATCATGTATAAAGTCTTGCCTTCAAGCCAATTGACCCTTCTAATCCCACTGTGAAACATCTGCTTTAGCTCTCTTGCAGCCTTGAGGACTAGCCTTATAGTGTCGATGTCGTAGTCGTAGTTAGAGAGCCAGTCTTTTCCCTTCAAATACCCTACAAACCAGGGCTTGTGCCTACCCATAGTCATAACCCCCTGTCTTGGGGATATATTAGAGCACGGAAAGGTATATAAGCTTACACCAAGACGTCTGAACCTGGATGAGATGTTGAAGTGCATAATTAGTAGAGATGGGAAGACCATAATCCTCTGCGAGGTGGCCAACCACGTCTACGCGGAGCGGGTGATCTACGCTTTAAACCCCACTCTAATGGCTAAGGGCTACAAGCTTACATACTACTTTGAGGGGTCTCCTCAAATAAGCGAGGGCGGGATGATCATAACGTTAAAACTATCTAGAGGGCTCAGCGACGAGGATAGGAAGTTTGTTAAAAAACTCGCCGAGTTAAACGGGTATGTCGTGGTGGAGGAGTAACCACACTGCTATATCCCAAGCTCTTCTAGCAGGCTCTTTCTAGAAGCTATCTCTCGCTTCTTCTTAAACAACCTTGTGCTGAAGTATCTCGCAGCGTAGTCTGGTAGTATAGTGACCACCTTATCGCCTTTCTTTAGTGAACGCTTCCTGGCTAGCTTAATCGCGGAGGCCACGTTAGCGCCAGAACTTATCCCTACAGGGAGGCCCTCTAACCTGGCGATCATTCTCGCCATCTCAATAGCTTCATCACTAGACACCGTTACGAAGTCGTCAAGTAGATGTCTATACCTGTACACTATATCTGGTATGAACCCGTCTCCAACACCTTCAACCTCGTGTCTAGAGCACGGTCCCGGCCTCCCCGTTCTAAACCACTCAGCTGCCACGGCGCACTCTGCCGGCTCAGCGCCAGCCACTATCACGTCTTTACACTCCTCTTTCAACCTCTTAGCAACCCCTATCAGGGTTCCGCCAGTGCCGATCTGCGCTACAAAAGCCTTTGGACAGCCGATCTGCTCTAAGATCTCCTTTCCCGTGGTCTCGTAGTGTGCTTGCACGTTGGCCTCGTCACTCCACTGGTCAAACAAGTAGTACTTATCCGGGTTCTCGGCAACTAGCTTCTTAGCCACCTCGAGGGCGTAGCCAGCATCTGCCTCTCCACCGGGGGTGAAATAGAACTCTGCGCCGAAGAGCCTCATGAGCATAAACCTCTCAGCGCTCATCTCCTCTGGTATCACTATGAGGACCTTGAAGCCCATGGCGCTCGCGAGTGCAGAGAAGGCTATCCCAGTGTTCCCAGTAGTTGGGACGACTATGGTCATCCCTGGCTTGAGCTCACCACGCTCGATCGCCTTTTTCAACATGTAGAGAGCCATTCTATCCTTGACGCTACCGGTTGGGTTTAGAAACTCCATCTTGCCCCATATCTCCGCCTCGATGTCTGGTGGCTTAACGCGGTTCAATCGTATAATTGGCGTCCCCCCAATGCACTCAGTGATGTCTCTACAGACCTTCATATCAAACCCTCGACTCAAAAACATAAACGTAGACTAGGAGTAATTAACCTAAATCCACTAGATCTCTATAACAGGACAGGCTTATTAACCCCAGCCCTTCATAAGAGTTAACACAACGAGGTGATGACGATTTTCGAGCTATATAAGCCGTCCAGCCTCGATGAAGCTGTAGACTTCCTAGCAAAACATTACCCTGAAGCATTGCCCATAGCCGGCGGCACGGAGTTGCTCGTGCTGATCAGGGATAAGAAAGTTCAACCCAAGTACCTAGTAGATTTGATGCCTTTGAAAAGCAAGCTTAGCTACGTTAAGATCGAAGATGGATGGGTCAAGATAGGGGCTTTAACAACTATCTGGGAGCTCTCTCAAAGCGTTTTACACAAAGACCCTAGATTCCTAGGCTTTAAAGATGTTTGGAGCAAGTTTGGCACATTAGCGTTGAGGTTCTCAGCGACGATCGGCGGGAACATCGGGACCGCGACGGATTTCAGCGACTACGTAGTCCTACTCCTAGCTTACGATGCCAACGTAAAGCTATATGGTCCAGGAGGCGCTAGAGAGGTACCTCTCGAGAAGCTCCTCCTCGATAGGAGGAAGCTCGACTTAAAGCCCGGTGAGATCATAGTTGAGGTCTTGTTCCCCGAGCCGCCGCAGAGCTCTACAAGTAGCTTTGTGAAGTTCGACCGTAGGCAACTATTGATCGCGGGCTTAGCGAACACAGCTGCCTACCTACACCTAGATGGGGGGAGGATCGTCGATGTTAAGGTGTCTCTAGACATGGTCAGAGAGAAGAGGATCCCAGGTAGGCTGAGGCCTCTCGAAGATCGCTTGAAGGGCGAAGAGCTGAGTAAAGAGCTCGTCGAAGCCGCTGTAGAGGAGATCGTGCCAAAGCATGTTGAGAAGTTCACTGATTGGTGGACTACAGCTGAGTATAGGCTCGAGATGACTAAAGTGTCGATCAAGAGAGCCATATTCACAGCTGCTGAGAGGCTCGGGGTGATCTAGATGCCCACCCTACACAAGGTCAAGTTGAAGGTTAACGGTAGAGAGTTCGAGCTAGAAGTCCCACCACACGAGAGGCTCATCGACACTTTGAGGTATAGACTTGGCCTCATGGGGGTTAAAGAGGGCTGTGGTCGAGGAGAATGTGGAACTTGCATAGTGTTGATAAATGGCGAGCCCAGACACTCCTGTCTAACATTAACAGCTAGGATAGACGGCTCAGAAGTGCAGACTATTGAGGGGCTTGCCCCCGAGGGGATGCTACACGCTATTCAAGTGGCGTTCATCGAGACTGGCGGCATCCAGTGCGGCTTCTGCACGCCAGGGTTTATAATGGTCACTAAGGCTCTTCTAGATCGAAACCCCTCGCCAAGCGACGAGGAGATTAGAGAGTGGCTTACATCGGTTCTATGTAGGTGTGGAAGCTACCCATACTACGAGCTAGCTGTAAAGAGGGCGGCTGAGTACTTGAGGCAGGGGAAGGTATACTTCTCGGAGAAAGAGGTTAGAGAGAAGCTCCACATGAAGGTTGTGGGGTGATAGCGTATGAGTAGACCTGAGTACTTAGAGATCGTCGAGTCGATCTTCGAGAAGACGAAGCACGTTAGAACAGACGAGTTCAAGTATATTGGTAAGAGAGTTGTTAGATGGGACGCTATATCTAAAGTGACTGGTCAACCGATATTCGCTGCAGACCTCGTTAAGCTCGTGAAAAACCCAGTCTACGTTGTGAGCGTCAGGTCTAAGTACGCCCACGCATTGATCAAGAGCGTGAACGTCGCAGATGCCGAGAAATACCCGGGCGTCATCAAGGTCTTCACAGCTAAAGACATACCTGGGATCAACGATATAGGCTACGTCATACCAGACCAGCCCATGATCGCCAATTACAAGGTCAGGTATATCGGAGACACCGTAGCGCTCATCGCTGCCGAGTCTCTCGAGAACGCTAGAGACGCGGCAGAGCTCGTCGTTGTAGACTACGAGCCGCTCCCAGTGTACCTAGATCCCCTACAGATAGTGGACTTCGAGACTCTACAAGAGAAAGAACACGTCTTAATACACGATGAGAGGGGTACAGACATACTCACGAGGTATAGGATTAGGGTTGGAAACGTAGAGAAGGCGTTTAAAGAGGCCAGCGTCATTGTTGAGAACGTCTACAAGACTCCAGCTCAAGAACACGCGTACCTAGAGCCTGAGGCTGCTATCGCGATACCGGAGCCTGATGGTGGAGTAACGATCTACGCTAAGACCCAGTGTCCATTCGATGTTAGAAGAGCTGTTAGTAACGTGTTAGGGCTACCATATCACATGGTGAGAGTGATCGCTCCAGCTCTCGGTGGAGGGTTTGGTGGAGCGGAGGATGTCGGCAACGAGGTAGCGGCTAAGGCCGCTCTCGTAGCGCTCGCCTTGAAGAGACCGGCTGTGGTCATCCACACTAGAGAGGAGTCCACGATCGCTCACACTAAGAGACACGCTATGATAGCCTACTACAAGCACGCCGCCAGTAGAGATGGAAGGCTCTTAGCGGTTGAAGCCCGCATAGTCATGGACACTGGCGCCTACGCAAGTCTAGGTCCCTTCGTCCCGTGGAGAGCTACAGTCCACAGCACAGGGCCATACAGGGTCGAGAACGCCAAGATAGACGTGGTAAACGTCTACACAAACAAGGTTCCCGCAGGGGCCTTTAGAGGCTTTGGCAACCCACAGGTACACTTCGCCGTTGAGAGGCAAATGGACCTCTTAGCAGAAGAGCTCGGCATGGACCCAGTGGAGTTCAGGCTCAAGAACATACTGAGGAATGGCGATAGGACTGTGCACGGTCAACTGCTAGATCATGGTGTTGGCCTCGAAGAGGCCTTGAAGAGAGCTGTCGAGCTGAGCAGGTACTATGAGAAGAAGAAGCTGTACGAGTCTATGACTGGGAGGGTTAGGAGGGGGATCGGCGTCGCAGTGATGTACCATGGAAACAGCATTGGCGCTGAAGGCGCTGACTACTCGGCCGTGTCGATCATAATCAATAGAGATGGCAGTATAACGTTTAGATCTGGCACCACGGATATGGGTCAGGGTTCACTAATGAGCTTAGTGCTCATAGCGGCCGAGGTGCTTGGAGTGCCGCCGAGCTACTTCAGGATCGAGCCGCCCGACACAGCCTCTGTTCCAGACTCAGGGCCTACGGTGGCCTCAAGAGTCACGGTCATGACTGGCAACGCGACTCTAGTAGCTGCCTACAAGCTAAGGCAGAGATTAAACACCGTCGCCACTAAGATGCTTGGTTGCAAGTCTCCAGACGACGTGGTGATCGAGGCTCCGAAAGTCTACTGCAAAGACAACCCAGAGAAGTACATCACCTGGAGAGAGCTTGTTGAGCAGTGCTTCTGGGAGGGCGTGCCACTACAAGAGTATGGGTACTTCAGAGCTCCTAGAGCTGAGTGGCACGATGAGACGGGGACCGGGCAACCGTACTTCACGTACACGTTTGGCGCTATTGTGAGCGAGGTCGAGGTCGACCTCGATACAGGCGTTGTCAGGGTAATAGAGGCGACCACGGTGTACGACATTGGCAGAGTCATCAATAGGGTAGGTGCTGAACTACACGCTGTTGGCGGCTATATACAGGGCATGGGCTACGCGCTAATGGAGGACACCTACTACTCGCCAGATGGCAGGCTATTAAACCTCAGCTTCTCAACGTACCACATACCGACGATCCTAGACGAGCCATCGAGGATCAACGTTGACTTCGTCGAGGCCGGCTATTTTAGAGGCCCATTTGGCGCCAAAGGTCTTGGAGAGCCGAGCATTGTTGGAGTTGCACCCTCAATAGCGAACGCTGTAGCCCACGCGCTTAGAGATAAGAGAGCCAAGTACGACGTGAACGCTATACCGCTAACTCCAGACTTCGTCTACAAGATCATTAGAAAGCACAAGATAGAGTAGGAAAAGCTCTTTAACCAACCTCTTTTTTCAACATTAGCTCACCTACATAGACCCCTACTCCAGGCTTACCTACAAGCTCCCCTCTCTCGATAACAACCTCTCCTCCAACTACCAGGTGGAGCGGAGCTCCATAGAGCTCAAGCCCCTCCCAGGGGGTCCAGTCCACTTTATGGTGGTGTGTACCGGCGCTTATCCTCCTAGGCCTCCTAGTCTCTAGCACATATATGTCCGCCCTAGAGCTCACCGCGACCTCTCCGAGCTCTGGGTATAGCCCCAGTATCTTCGCTGGGTTTCTCGAGAAGACATCTATAAACCTCTCTAGCGTTATCAAGCCGGCTTTTACGCCCATCGTGTAGAGGAAGGGACCCATGATCTCGAGGTTTGGTATGCCGCCCCAAGCGCTCCACGTGTCTACCTCTTTAAGCCTCCTCGGAGCTGGCGCGTTGTCACTAACATAGGTCTCTATGAGGCCGTCTCTGAGACCTCTCCACAGGGCTTCAACATCCTCTTTAGTCTTCAGCGTGGGTGCCAACTTCAGGTAGTTGCCGTATCTCTTAGAGTCTTCGCGTGTAAAGTAGAGGTGGTGTGGACACACCTCGCTGGTCACAGCTACCCCAGCACCTTTTAACCATTTAATAGCCTCGAGACCCAGCCTGCTAGATAAGTGAGCTATGTGGACTCTACAACCAACCTGCCTCGCGTACAATCCAACCCTCATGATCGCCGCTGCCTCGACCTCCGCAGACCTACTCATATGGTACGCTACGATGTCGTTCACCCCTCTGTAATCTCTCTCCAAGTGCTCGATGAGCTCGTCATCTTCGGCGTGCACTATAGCTATAGAGTTCGACCTCTTGATCTCCACGAAGGCGGGCGCCAGCGCCTCATACTCGATCTTGAATGGCCTACAGGTGAAGAACTTGAACGTCTTAACACCGAGCTTTCTCAACTCCGATATCGACTTGTAGTTAGACTTGTTTATGAAGCCCCCGGTTAAACCGTAGTTTACATACGAATCTCTACGAGCTGCGCTCAGCTTCTCCTCAACGATGATGGGGTTATCAACGTAGACTCTAAGGGGCATGTCGATCAACGTCGTGACCCCCCCGAAGGTTGCAGCCAAAGACCCTGTCTTCCAATCCTCGTTCTCTACGTACTGTGGGTCATACACATGCGCGTGGAGGTCTATCCCACCCGGAACAGCCGGCTGCCCCTCTCCATCGATAACAACATCCGCCTCATAGAGGCGCCTAGTGATAGCTCTTATAACGCCGTCCTCGACGTATATGTTGCCCTCAACGAGCTCGCCGTGAACAGGTATCTTAACGTTCTTAATGAGTAGAGACCTCGCCATACATAGACTCCCACGTTTAGGCCGGTTAAAAGAGTACGTGGTGAGCAATATAAAGCCTTCAACATACCCTATTGACACCAAGTCGCATTCGTCTTTTGATCAACGTCCTCGCGGGGCGCTCATCGTAGGCGCGGCCTTTTCGCTTAATTGGAGTCTACACAGTGTAGACCTCTACTTCTAGTCTAGACCACTAGCTCTCTAGATTTTCACTCATACTGCCACCTACCGCTGTTGAGAGGGTGTGATCAGTGATCGAGGACTTCTTCATCGATCTGGCAAACCCCTGCCCTCATCACACCCAGTATTAATCTCTATATTTCCGTTTTATACCATTTCTTATAGAGTGAATTAACATCTAGCGTCAAGGTCGCTCTTGGTGTTTTCTATTGGCGCAGTCTAGCGACCTTGAAGCTTTGAGAGGCTGTATAGACCTGTTGTCAGAGCTTAGGAAGTGTGTCAAGGTGCTTCCAGGGGCTAGAATCACCTTTACGAGTGAGAGTTGCGAGGACACGCTTGACAAGTTTAGAGAGTGCGTCGTGTACTCCTACATCTCTAGCGCTGAAGCTGAGAAGGCGAGGCGCTATGTCGAGACATTGCGCCAGTTGGTCAACGAGGTATCAGCGCTAATTGGAGCTAGAGGGTGGCTACTACCAAGAGAGGCTGGAGACTTCGCGAGAAACCCCGTAGAGCACTTGAAGAAGAAGTTGACACTATACACCTACGACTTGCTCAGGCGGAGGATCAATATTGAGGAGTACGCGTCGAAGGCTAGAGCCGCTCTAGGCTCTAGCATGAGATCTAACTTGAGGATAATATATGAGGTCTACGTGCTAGTGGCGATCGTCTATCACCTATCCAAGAGGGGTGCAAAGCTGGTATACCCAGAGCACAGGTTTATACACTTCGATAGACACGGGAAGCAAGTATCTGGAACTGTGCCTCCGAACCTGGTGATCAACATCGACGGCCGGGGAGCGCTCAGTTTCTTCCTAGAGGCTCCAAGACCCCTCGGCTGGAGAGACTTCAAGGACTTACAACAAGTTTGGAGATTCTACATCACGCTGAGACCAGACCTCATGGTCTACTCGGGGGTAGTACTAGACATCGTAGACCTCTCATCGCCAGATATACCCATAAAGCGCCCAGACGTCATCATTGAGTGTAAAGAGCTCGAAGACTGGTTTATCAGGAGGAGAGAGCTCAAGGGGCCTGTGAGCCCATCAATAAGCTTCAACGAGTGGTTTAAGAGGTGGTTGTCAGGTCTCTGGACAGGCCTTGCAGACGTTCTTGGCGTAGACTCTTCCATTGTGAAGGAGGTCACAGAGGGTAGGAGGAGAGGGGTTTGGGTCACTGAAACCCAGCTCATTAAGCTATACAACGCTATCTACAAGCCGAGAGGCTTCTACCTAGTCTCCTCTCCACGCCTCCCTGCACACGTTGTTAACGAGCTGGAGTCTAGTGGGGTCAAGGTTTACGATGGCGTAGTGGTTGGAGACCTCAAAGCGCTTGAAGGCGTCTCCGAGGAGATCTTGAAGTACGCGAGACCGCCCCCAGAAGACTACGAGTCAACGCTTCTAGTCGAGCTGACGAAGCAACTACGTGAAAGAGGCTTAGAGGTGAGACGTGAAGACCTAGTTCAAGCCCTCTTAGAGTTCGCTCTTAGTAGAGTTGAGGATCTAGCCTCGTATCTAAAGGCTAAGAGAGCCCTGGCCGAGGCCTCCCCGTAGATCTCTACTTATTAAGTTTCCACGGAGATTTCTACATGTTGGTCGAGAGTCTTGAAGACCGTTATCTACACAGAGAAGGCTCCAAAGCCTATTGGTCCATACTCTCAGGCTGTCTGCGTGAATGGCTGGCTATACATCTCGGGGCAGATCCCAATAGACCCCGCAACAGGCAGGTTGATCGAAGGCTCGTTTAAAGACCAGGTCAAGAGGGCTCTCGAAAACGCTAAAGCTATACTCGAAGCGGCCGGTGGGAGCTTGGAGAGCGTTGTAAAAGTCACTGTCTACCTTAAAGACATGTCTAAGTTTCAAGAGTTCAACGAGGTGTACTCTGAGTACTTTAAACAAGCTCCACCCGCGAGAAGCGTTGTAGGAGTGTCAAGTCTACCGAGAAATGCCGAGCTAATGATCGACCTAGTCGCCTACCTAGGGCACTGTAAGAGCTGATAGCTAGGCGTCTAGCGACAACCTCCAGGGGGTCGTCGTGAGCGAGCCACGAGTGCCAGATTTCGGCATCTTCCACGAGAAGGTTAAGCTGTGTCTCGAGAAGGCTGGACTACGTATTGTAGAGCTCTGGATATACCCTCTGAGAGCGGGCTACCGGGTCGAGATGCTACCACCACAGAAATCGATTGATATGCTTAGGTCTGTTCTTGAGTGTATTGTTAAGGAGCTTGGCGGGGAAGGCTCTATAAGAGAGTCTGGAGGGGTCTTAAGCCTGTATGTCCGATACGGTGGGGCTGAAGCTGAGAAGAAATAAATTCCACGGAGTTAACGTATTAATTGGTGGTTGATTGAGACTAAACCCTAAATCTCGTCCTTTTAGACAAGAGCACTATAGGTGGATGCGTGAAGGCGCGCCCAATTTTGATGATCGGATCTTTCAACGCATCTCAGAGCTCGAGCTGATCGCTAGGAAGGATGTTAAGCGCGTATACACGTCAACCCCGATCATTAGAGCCCTCGAGGAGATGGCACACTCCTACCGTAGCCTCGTGGTCGTCAAAGCTGGAGATTACTTCGCAGGCCTATTGACAACTATGAGGGTTGTCGACTACCTTGGTGGTGGAGAGCTATTTAGGATCGTTGAGACTAGGCACAACTTCAACGTATTTAGCGCGTTGAGTAGAGAGCCGGTCGAGACGATCATGGAGGCTAACCCAGTCATAGCATTTATCGATGAGGACGTTAGGGCTGTGCTGACTAAGATGGTCACTTACGGGGCTGGCATCGTGCCGATCGTGAGCCGGGACTGGAGAGTTGTAGGGGTGGTGACAGAGCACGACTTCGTCAAGTATCTCGCGGGCGCTGTATCTATAGGCCTTAAAGCTCGAGACGTCATGTCAAGCCCTGTGGTGACGGTGAGAGAGGATCAAACGCTCAAAGAGGCTATGGAGACCATGGTCAAATATGGGTTTAGAAGAGTCCCCGTTGTGACAGAAGATGGGGTTGTCACGGGCATATTGACGGCTGTTGATGTAGTTAGAGGGTTTGGAACGCACAAACTGCTTGAGCGCGCTGTGAGTGGCGATATAAGAGAGGTCTTGTCCACACCGATCGTGGACCTGATGGTCACAGACCTCGCCACAGCCCACGAGGATGAAGAGCTCTCAAGCGTTGTAAACACCATGTTGTCTAGAAACGTGAGCTCCGTGCTCGTAGTTGATAATGACGGCGTCCTCAAGGGGATTATAACCGAGCGAGACGTGCTATACGCCATTCTCGCACCCAAGTAGCCGTTCACTCGCAATATCCCATTTTAGGGGGGTCTCTTCTCTATTCTCATGGTCTTGCTTATGAGTAGCGAACCGAAGTTCATAGTGGACAATATGCTTGGGACCGTGGCTAGGTGGCTTCGTATACTAGGCTACGACACAGTCTACGATAGAAAAGCTGAGGACTGGATGATCCTACGTAGAGCTGAGCTTGAAGGCAGGATAATCATAACTCGCGATAGGGGGCTACACAACAAGGCTACGAAGAACGGGCTGAGGAGCATACTTCTATGGGACGATGAAATGCCAGATCGACTCGCGCGCATATCGCTAATAGCTGGGATAAGGCTGACAGTAGACTTTACAAAGACCAGATGCCCCGAAGACAATACTCCACTAGTCAAGGTTCACGACAAGTCTGAGATTAAAGGGTCTGTGCCTCCACGCGTCTATAGTTTACACGAGGACTTCTGGAAGTGCCCTCGATGCGGGAAGGTGTATTGGGTTGGAAGCCACTGGAGACACATTGAGAAGGTGCTCCAGGAAGCTCGCGAGAAGCTAGAGCAACTGAGGGCTAAAATGGGTATTAAGTAGAGACGACCTAGGTAATACGTGGTGTCTACGCCTTGGAGTACGTGCACCCATCTGAGCTCACTGTTGAAGAAGGGGTGTACCTCGTCAGGCTCGCTAGGAGGAGTATTGAAGAGTACTTCGAGAAAGGTAGGAGGATCAAGCCGAGCGATGTTCCGAGCGAAAAGCTCTTGAGGAAGGGCATGGTTTTCACAACGCTCGAGACCATGGATCCAACCACGCGGAGAACTAGCTTAAGGGGCTGCATTGGCTTCCTATCACCCGTGTACAGCCTGGTCGAAGCCGTTGTAGAGTCGGCGCTCGAGGCTGCCTTCAACGACCCGCGTTTCCCACCCGTAGAGCCGTGGGAAATGGACAACATTGTAGTGGAGGTCACGGTGCTATCTCTACCAGAGCCTATCAATGTGCATGACAGGTGGGAGCTGCCGAGACGCATCGTGATCGGTCGACACGGGCTCGTAGTGGAGAAGGGGTGGTTCAAGGGCACACTGCTACCTGTGGTCCCTGTCGAGTACTGCTGGGACGAAGAAACCTTCCTTGCCGAGACGTGTTTAAAAGCAGGTCTTAGGCCAGATTGCTGGCTTGACCCGTCTACGAGGGTTTACTACTACGAGGGGAGGGCGTTCAAAGAGGTCGCGCCTAGAGGGGTCGTAATCGAAAGAGACTTGAACAACGAGTACTTGACTATGTGCAAGGCGTCTCAGAGACGCTGAGAGGTCGCGATCGCGCTCTCTGAGGCGCCTTTAGACGAGCACCTGTCCTGGTGCAGGTGGTCGAGCTACGTGTAGCTTTATTAGCTGAGCGCGCCAAGTTTACTTTGAAGAACACTTGGCGTTGAGAGGTTTGAAGCGCGTCACTCTCGAAGATTTGCTGAGTATAAACTATAACGAGGTTTTTAAAGCCATATCGCAGTATGTCGAGCAGGCTGTACGAGAGAGCGGGGCTTCTAAGCTCGTTTTAGGGTTGAGTGGCGGGGTAGACTCCTCTATCTTAGCGACTCTGCTGACTAGAGCTCTAGGTCCTCGCCAAGTGGTCGCCCTCATAATGCCAGACACCAGGGTCACTCCACGAGAGGATGTAGAGGACGCTGTAGAGCTCGCTAAAATGCTCAACATCGAGTATCACGTCATCCCGATAGATCGGATCGTCGATTCGTATAGCGTGGCCCCCTTCTTCAACCTAGAGGAGAGGCTACCAACCGGGAACCTGAGAGCTAGAGTTAGGATGAACATACTCTACTACTACGCTAACAAGTTCAACGCTCTAGTAGCAGGCTCTAGTGATAGAAGTGAGATCTTGATCGGATACTTCACAAAGTACGGTGATGGAGCTGCCGACATCTACCCTCTAGCATGTCTCTACAAGACGCAAGTGAGAGCTCTAGGTAGGTTTCTAGGAGTCCCCGAAAGGATCGTCAGCAAGCCGAGCGCCCCCAGGCTATGGAGAGATCACACGGCCAGGTCGGAGCTTGGACTAGACTACGATGTAATAGACCTAGTCCTATACGCGATATTCGACCTCGGATTAAAGCCCGAGGAAATCCCAGCCGTTACCGGGGTTTCAATAGATGTTGTAGAGAGGGTCTTAAAAATGCACAGAGCAACTCGACATAAAAGAGTGTCCATCGCCCCTCCAAGGCTTCCATGGGTTAGAGAGCCCATTAGGGAAATCTAGCGTCTATGTCAAACCGTAGCGCTAGACCCCTATTCTAAACCCTTCTCGCTTCGACTAGTAGTTGGAAGGGTGTTTCAAGCACCCTTAATTCGCAATTTGAGCAGTCTACTACCACCCTCCTCGGCTTAAACGAGATCGCTAGTGCGGCTTGAACTCTAAAGAGCTTCACGGAGACCTCCGGCTTTTCTAACCTACTACCTCTCATTTTCACTACTATGGACCTCCTGGAGTCTGCAATCTCTAGCCTGCTAGACAGTGTAGAGTAGACCCCTGAGCTCACAACCAATAGCCCGGGGCTCATGTACGAGTACTCCGCCAAGCCTTGGAGCTCGAACTCTCCACGAATACCCCGTGTCTTGTCGACCACGATCTCTCCATCTAAGAGCCCGCGTAGTATAGTCTCGAGCACGCTAAACGCTCTATCATCAACTTGGACGAGGCCGTCTCTAATTACAATCCTCATACATCACCACACAACCACCAACGCTCTTCATCAAGAGTTAGCTTAAGGCTATGAGGTATACCGACGCAACGTATTTCGTTTAATCCGTTCTATAAATCCTTAGACCCTCATATATCCATCAGCGCCTCAGGGCTTCTGAGATACATGGGGCTGTGAGCC